>JAABUN010007726.1_pt1 | contig 11387 bp, 12 predicted proteins | sample 5559311 | NCBI WGS metagenome assembly JAABUN01 (sample SAMN10711877, study PRJNA513370) | rock metagenome | isolation source: Antarctica rocks | place: Antarctica: Victoria Land, Siegfried Peak sud | reverse complement strand
GACCCCTTCAACGCGAGCCGGATCGCGACGGCCGTCGTCGTGCCGCTGACCAGCAACCTGCGTTGGGCTGCCGCACCGGGAAATGTCATCCTGCCTGCGGCCGCCACCGGCCTGCCCAAGGACTCGGTCGCCAACGTCTCGCAGCTTGTCGCGGTCGACCGCACCCTCCTGACCGAGCGCTGCGGCCATCTCTCCGCGGCAGACCTGGCCTCCGTCCTCACCGGCATCGACGTGGTTCTCGGCCGCGCGTAGGCGGCGCTCCCCCTCCAGCGCCTGAGATACTCCCGCGCCGTGTTCGAGAAGGTCCTGATCGCCAACCGGGGGGAGATCGCGGTTCGCGTGATCCGCACCCTGAAGGAGATGGGGATCGGGGTGGTGGCCGTCTACTCGGAGGCCGACCGCGACGCGCGTCACGTCCGCGAGGCCGACGAGGCCTACCTGCTCGGCCCGGCCGTCCCGGCGGAGAGCTACCTGAACATCGAGCGGATCCTCGACGCGGCCGCGCAATCTGCAGCGAACGCGATCCACCCCGGCTACGGCTTCCTCGCCGAGAACGCGCCCTTCGCCCGCGCGATCGCCGAGACCGAGATCACCTGGATCGGGCCTCCCGCCGAGGCGATCGACGCGATGGGATCGAAGACCCGCGCCCGCGAGATCATGCAGAAGGCGGGCGTCCCGATCGTGCCCGGTGCCACCGAGCCGTCGGCTGACGCGGCCGCCGCGAAGGAGCTCGCCGAGGAGATCGGCTACCCGGTCGCCTGCAAGGCGGCCGGCGGAGGCGGGGGCAAGGGCTTCCGCGTCGCGATGGGTCCCGACGACCTCGAGGACGCCTTCGAGGGCGCCGCCCGCGAGGGCGAGAAGTTCTTCGGCGACGCCACGGTCTACCTCGAGCGCTACCTCGAGGACCCCCGCCACGTCGAGGTCCAGGTGCTGGCCGACTCTCACGGCAACGTCATCCACCTCGGCGAGCGCGACTGCTCGATCCAGCGCCGCCACCAGAAGCTGATCGAGGAGGCACCCGCTCCCCATGTCGACGACGAGATGCGCGAGCGGATCGGCAAGATCGCCACCGACGCGGCGGAGGCGGTCGATTACCGCGGCGCCGGGACGGTCGAGGGGATGCAGGTCGGCGCCGACTACTTCTTCCTCGAGATGAACACCCGCGTTCAGGTCGAGCACTGCGTGACCGAGATGGTCACGGGAATCGACATCGTCCGCGAGCAGGTGCGGATCGCCGCCGGCGAGGAGCTCTCGATCTCCCAGGACGAGATGGAGATGCGCGGGCACGCGATCGAATGTCGGATCAACGCGGAGGCCGCCCACAAGAAGTTCGCGCCCGCCCCGGGCAAGGTCGGCGCCTACCGTGAGCCCTCCGGTCCCGGGGTGCGCGTCGACTCGGGCCTCGAGGCCGGGGGAGAGGTCACCCCCCTGTACGACCCGATGGTCGCGAAGCTGATCGCCTGGGACGTCGACCGCGAGCACGCCACCCGACGGATGCTGCGCGCGCTCGGGGAGTACGAGATCGAGGGGCTGACCACGCTGATCCCCTTCCACGAGGCGATCCTCGCCACCGAGCAATGGGCGCGGGGCGAAACAGCCCGCGATCTGCTCGAGGACCCCGACTGGATCAAGTCGCTCGCCCCGGCGGAGGTCCCCGCGCCGGCCGGCGACGAGGGCGAGGCCGCCGAGCTCGCCGAGCGCACCTACAAGGTCGAGGTCGCGGGGCGGCTCTACCCGGTGAAGGTCATCGGGGAGGCCCTCGGCGGCAACGGCGCCGCCGCGCCGGCCGGCAAGCGCCCGCCGAAGCGGGAGCGCAAGGCCGGTGGTGGGGCCGCCGCCTCGGGCGACGACCTCGTCGCGCCACTGCAGGGAAGCATCTTCAAGGTCGAGGTCGCCGAGGGCGACGAGGTCGAGGAGGGCGCGCTCGTCTGCGTGATCGAGGCGATGAAGATGGAGAACGAGATCACCGCCCATCGCGCCGGCAAGATCGCCTCGCTGGCGGTGGAGGTCGGGGCGTCGATCAACGCCGGCGATCCGATCGCGAAGATCGAGTAGAGCCGCCCGCAGGATGCGGGTTGATCGCCCCCCTGGCCGCGACCGAGGCCGGCGATCGGGGATGATCCGACCGGTGCAGTCGGACCGGGTCCGATACGGGGTTCTGGAAGGGCGGCGGCGGCGCAGGCGCTGGCCTCGCGCGCTGCTCGCGATCGCGGCGCTGGCGGTGGTCGTCTCGGTGCTCGGCCTCGTCCTCGGCTCCGACACCGAGCTACGCGATGGCGACGGAGCCCATCCCCGGGTGGCCCGCGTCGGCGCACCGCTCACGATCGAGGACGCGAAGGCGAGCACGGATGAGCGCAGCCGCGAGCGCTCGACCCGCCGATTCTCGCTGCCCGTCACGGCCGATCCCCTTCCCGTCCGCTACGAGTTCGACGAACCGCCCGCCGCCGGCATCCTCTTCGACGTCGACACCGGGGAGATCCTCTGGGCGCGCCACCCCGATCGCGAGCTGCCGATCGCGAGCCTGACGAAGATGATGACCGCGCACCTGATCGCCTCCCGCCACCGCCCCGACGAGAGGGTTTCGATCTCGAAGAAGGCGCCGCGCACCGGCGGATCCATGGTCGGTGTCCTGCCGGTGGGGAGGAAGGTCCCGCTCGGCACCCTGCTCAAGGGCCTGCTGCTGGTCTCCGGCAACGATGCCGCCACCGCGCTCGCCGAGCATGACGCTGGCTCCGTCGGCCGCTTCGTGGGGCGGATGAACGAGGAGGCCAAGCGGCTGGGGCTCGACTGCAGCCGCTTCACCAGCCCGCATGGCCTCGAGGACGCGGGCAACCACTCGTGCCCGCGCGATCTCGCGGTGCTGGCGCGCGTGGATCTGGCGAACGAGCGGATCGCCAAGATCGCCCGCACCGACCACGACTCGATGCCCTTCCCGGTGCCCGGCGGCGTGCTCGAGCTCTACAACAACAACCCCTTCATCCGGGCGGGCGACTCGACGATCACGGGGCTGAAGACGGGCTACACCGATGCGGCGGGACGCTGCTACGTGACGACCGCCGTGCGCGGCGGCCGCGAGCTCGGGGTCGTCCTGCTCGACTCGCCCGATCCGCTGACCCAGGTGCCGAAGCTGCTCGAGCTCGGAGCGGCGGCGGGTTGAGCCGACCCCAAGCGACGATCGCCGAGCTGCCCTGGCGCGGACCCGGCGAGAGTAGGCCGAAGCTGGCCCTGCCTCCGTCACGGATGCCGTTGCGCAGGGCCGGCACCTGGCGCAAGAGCTGGCGCTACGTCGGGGCCTTCGGCGAGCGGCTGATGCTCTGCGCCGCGCAGGTTCGGGTCGGGCCGCTCGGGCAGACCTTCTGGGCGATCCTCGATCGCAGCAGCGGCAGGATCGTGGAGCGGACGCGGATGCTGCTTCCGGCCGAGCGCGGCGAGGTCTGGACCGAGCGCGGCGGCGGGGAGCTGCCGTGGGAGCTCGGCGGCGAGAGCTCTGGGACGCGCACTCGGATCGAGTCGGGGGAGCTGCAGGTCAAGCTCGCGATCGGCTCGGGCGCCTGGGCGGAGGCGATCTGCCCGACCGAGGCAGGCGCCTACGTCTGGACGCGGAAGCGAATCTCGTCGATCGACTGCGACGTCCGCCTTCCCGGTGGCGAGCGGATCAGGGAGACGCTGCGTGGCGTCGAGGACGAGTCGGCCGGCTACCACCCCCACCACACCGTCTGGTCCTGGTCGGCCGGGGTCGGCACCGCCGCGGACGGCCGCGGCGTCGGCTGGAACCTCGTCGAGGGCGTCAACGATCCGCCCGAGCGCAGCGAGCGGGCGATCTGGATCGAGGGCGAGGACGAGCCGCGCGAGCCCGCGCCGGTGAGCTTCCAGGGGCTCGAGGCCGTCCGCTTCGGCGACGGCTCACGACTCGAGTTCAGCGCCGAGGCGGAGCGCAGCAGGAGCGAGAGCAAGCTGCTCGTCAAGTACAGCTACCGCCAGCCCTTCGGCACCTTCTCGGGCTCCCTCGACGGGATCGAGCTGGCGGAGGGCCTCGGCGTGATGGAGCACCACGACGCGACCTGGTGAGCGTTGACCTCAGCCAGCCAGCTCGAGGTCCGTCTTGGCGAAATCCTCACCCACGCAGAGCAGCGGCTCGCCGGCGAGCTTCGCCACCGCGTAGGTCATGCAGTCGCCGTAGTTGAGGCGCGCCGGGTGGCGCCCCTTGCCGAAGCGGAGGAAGGCGTCGAGGGCAGCCGCGGCATGCCGGCGCTCGAAGGCGATCACCTCGGCACCGATCGTCTCGCAGTACTCGATGAGCAACCGGCGGGCGGAGGAGCCGTAGCGTGAGCTGAGCACGAGCCCCGTCTCGACCAGCGTCGGCGATCCGACCGCGACGCGCGCGGCCCGATCGACGCAGTTGCGGAGTTGCTCGTGCGTCGACTCCTCGAAGAGTTGCGCCACGATCGCCGAGCTGTCGAGAATCACACGCCGCCCTCGCCGTAGCCGAGGATCTCTTCCTTCTCCTCCTTCGTCAACGGTGGCCTTCCTCGCTCCTCGGGAGGGAGGAGCGGCCAGGCTTCCCGTTCGAGGAAGCGCAGCAGCCGCTCCCCGCGCGTTCCGGCCCCGCTCGCCGCCCTCAACCGGTCGCGCCGCTCCTGTAGCGCAACGCGGATCGCCCGCGTCTTGCTCTCGCCGGTGATCGCGGCGATCTCGCCGGCGAGCCGCACGGCCTCCTCGTCCTTCACGTTGAGCGCCATTGGTACCACTCTAGCGTCAGTGGTACCGCTCTCTGCCGAAGGGGTCTCACCGGCCCCACCGGCTCGCGATCCGCCCCCGCCACGGCGGCTCCTCGCCCGGCGCGAACCTGGCGTCGTCGCGGCCGAGGAGGGTCTCGAGCGGCACGAGCGCCGGATCGGCGCTCTCGAGCAGCGGCGCGCTCGCGTAGCCTGCCAGCTCCTCGGCGGAGGCCTGCCGCTGGATCAGCTCCCAGCCGAGCGTTGGCCGGTAGATCCAGTAGTCGATGCCGACGCCGCCTCCGGAGCGGCGGGCGTCGCGGATCGAGGTGAAGGCGGTCGTCCGCCGGTTCGAGGCGGTCAGGTGCGCGGCCTCGGGCCCGGGCACCGCGCAGCTCGGCCGCCGGCAGCGCCGGTAGTCCACGCCGACTAGGCCGAGCCCGTCCGGGCCGAGCCGTGCCTCCGGCGCCGGCGCGAGCGCTCGCACGGCCCCCGCCACGCCGCGGCCGTAGGCCTCGGCCAGCGGGTCCTGCCAGCACGGCTCGGGATAGCGGACCGCGCAGCGCTGCTTGAAGGCGATCGAGGAGGCCAGCGACGAACCCCCGCCGCGGCCGCCCCACGTGAGCGTCACCAAGGCGCAGGCGAGGAGCGCGATCAGCAGGACGAGCGCGGCGTGCTCGACGCTTGCCGCTCCCCGCTCGCGCTCCTCCCGATCTGGCATCCGCCGACCGTAGGCGGAGCGGACGAACGCAGGGCGCCCCGAACGTGCCGAGGCACGCCCGCGCGTGGAACTTCTTTCTAGAGTCCCGAGCCGAGCAGGCCGACGGCCATCGCCGCCGCGACCCAGAGGATCGCCAGGGCGCTCCCGGCTAGCACGACCTTCGCGCCGATTCGCCACGCGAGCGACGGTCTGGGCGGCGGGCCGGCATCCGCGGGAGCGGCGGATCGCGCCGAGTCCCCGCGGCGGAGCCGCAGCGCATGGATCACCCCGGAGCCGAGGAACAGCGCGGCGCTGATCAGCAGCCACCGGCCGAGGTAGGGGTCGAGCCCGATCCCAGTGGTGTCTTCGTACCGTCCGGGGTCGATGCGCAGGATCAGCGGGAAGTAGACGAGCAGGAGCAGCAGCGAGAGGGCGGCCGGGATCCGCACCGCGTTGAGCGCCAGGAGCATCGAGGCGCGCGTGCCCGTGGCCGCGCCGGCCGCGCCGTGGGCGATTCGCAACAGGAGGGTGTAGAGCGGCAGCGCGACCAGATCGTGCAGCAGGGCCGCGACGAGCAGCCAGATCAGGATCCGGCCGGGGCTCGGGATCTCGGTGATTCGCAGCAGCGCGTAGCCCGAGAGCAGCAGGCTGGCAACGACCGCGAGCAGGTGCAACGGCTGCGCGCCGTACTCGTAGCGGAAGCGCCCCAGGGGGCTGCGATCGGCGACCGCGGCCTGACCCTTGTCGCGATCGGTCTCGCTCATCAGGCCTGCGTGAAGGTCATCTTCTTGACCCACTTGGTGTTGTGGACGCCGGGCAGGGCGGGGACGATCACGCGAGCCGGGAAGCCGTGGTCCATCGTCAGGTCGACGCCGTTGACCTTGAGGGCGAGCAGCGACTGCTCATCGGCGACGGCGCCGGGGTTCAGCGTCGCTTGGCTGAACGCGCCGCCCTCCTGCAGCGACTCGACCAGGACCTCGGCGTCGCCCTCGACACCCGCCATCCGCGCGAGATCGGAGAGGCGAACGCCGCTCCAGTCCTGCCAGGTGGTCCATCCCTCCACGCAGGCGATCGGCAGGCGCTCGTCGTGCTGGTCCATCGCCAGGAGCTGCTCGCGGCTGAGGCTGACGTCCCGCGCTCCGCCGGTCAGCTCCAGCCGCCAGCCCGAGCCCGACTTCTCGGGGGTGATTCCGGCGAGGCTGGCGGTCTTGTTGACCTGGAAATCCGTGGGGCCGCTGCCGTAGCTCTGCCCGCGGGGGGAGAGCAGCGCGATGTCGCGCAGGCCGCCGAGCAGGTTCTGCCCGAGCGTCATCGCCATCAGTCCCAGCGAGCCGAGGCCGACGGCGCCGAGCATCCCCCGCCGCGAGATCGTCGGGGCGTGGGGCGCGGTGGAGGCGAGGGTGTCGACCTCGGGATCGGCGGCGCGCATCCGCTCGATCCCCTCGCCGAGCGGGCGGAAGGCGCCCTCCCGGGCGAAGGTGGAGGCGACGATCGGCAGCTTCAGGGTGAGGTGCAGCGCCAGCGCGCCGACGAAGACCAGCGACGCGTAGTAGTGGGCGGAGAGGAACGAGAAGCCGAAGGGCAGCCAGTACTGCACGTTGATGACGCCCGTCGCGAAGAGGAACAGGACGGAGCCGACCAGCAGCAGCAGGCTGAGCCGCTCGAGCGAGTGGGCGACCGAGCGCGCCGCGGGGCGCTCGAAGAGCCGCGGGATCACCGACCAGAGCTTCGCCAGCAGGATCGGGATCGCGGCGAAGCCGGCGATCAGATGCAGCGACTGGGTCAGCGAGTAGAGCCAGGTCGGGCTCGTGGGCCAGTCGAAGAAGTACAGGTTCGTCTCGAACCCCCCGGTCAGGTCGTTCGCGCCGAGCTTGGGGTCGTAGGCCGCGTGGGAGAGGAAGCCGGTGAGCGCGGCGATCACCAGCAAGGGCAGCAGGGCCGAGCCGAGGAACGAGGTCAGCCAGCGGCCGCGCAGAGGGCTCGTCCAAAAGTCGCGGCGGAAGGGCCCGACGTGCGGCGGCGTGGGGGCGGGCGGCTTGCGCGCGTCCTCGGACTCCTGGACGAGGTCGCCGAGCTTGTCGAGGCCGCTCAAGGAGCCTCCTCGCGCAGGGCCGGGTCGCTCGCGGGGTCGATGATCTGCACCTCGCCAGTGTCGCGGCCGGCGACGACGACCTCTCCGGTCCGCTCATCCACCCCGACGCTGTTGGGCTGGCGCACCGTCGCATAGGTGGCGATGATCTTCGGAGCTAGGTCGGTGATCTCGAGCTCTGCAACTTGATTGCGGCCGGTCCGTGTGACCCAGAGCCGGTCGCGGCGGTTGTCGATCGCGATCCCGTAGGGGCTGTCGGAGACGTTCGTGCGATCGAGCAGTCGCGGTTCGGCGCCGCCCTCGTAGACGAGGATCGCGTCGCCTCCGGTGTCTGTGACGTAGAAGCGCCCGTCGTCCCCGGCGACGACGTGGCTGGGTCCGGCTCCGGCGGGGAGCTCAGCGACCCCCTCGAGCGTCTCGGCATCGATCACGGCGAGCACCCGCGCGGCCACGGCGACCACCGCCACCTGGCCGTCCGCGTAGGCGATCCCGCCCGGCTGCTCCGGGGCCGGGAGCGTCGCGTCGGTTCGCTCGCCGTCGAGGACCGTGATCGCGTCCCCGCCCTCGTCGCCGACGAAGACCCTGCCGCCGGGTACCTGCACGGCGTCATGGGGAAAGTCGCCGACGGGGGCGGACGTGGCGCGGCCGCTCGGCAGCTCGATGCGCAGAAGCTGGTCCTTGTACTCGATCGGAGCGAGCACGGGGCCGCCCGGAGCGGCGATCTCGAGGTGGCGAGCCGAGTCGGGGGTGGCGACGCGCTTCGTCACCTCGGCCTCTCCGACGTCGATCAGGTCGATCCTGTCCGGGTCGCGGTAGGAGACCGCCGCGAGGCCGCTCACCGCGTCCACGGCGACCCCCTCGGCCTCGCCCTTGGCGTCGCCGATCACCTGCCCGGCCGGCTCGGCGGCGAGCGGGGGGGACTCGGCGGGCTCCGCCGGCGGAGGGTTTGCCTCGCTCGAGCCGCACCCGCCCGTCGCGGCGACGCCGGCGACGAGGAGCGTCGCGACGGCGAGCCGTCCGGCGCCGCTCATCTCCGTGCCTCCGCGGTCGCTTCGCGCTCGAGCCCCTGCAACGCCGAAGCGCAGCGGGTCCAGGGCGCAACGGCGGCGACTGCGCGGGCGTCGGCAAGCGTGTCGATGTCGCGGAGCTGCTCGAGCTCGGCGCATCCCAATCCGAGCTCCGCCAGCCGCTCGCGCTGGCGCGCGGCGGTGTCGTCTGCGCTCATCGGGACGCCGTCGAAGACGCGCGGGTCGCTCGCGCGCAGGCCGATCGCCCAATAGCCGCCGTCGGACGCCGGTCCGAGCACGCAGTGGACGCCATCCTCACAGAGCTTCTCGATCGCTCCCGTCAGGAGCCCGCCCGTGATCTGCGGGGTGTCCATCCCGACCAGGACCGCGGGAGTGGCACCCGAGTCCTCGAAGGCGCCGGCGAGGCGCGCGGCGAGGCCGCCCTCGCGCTGCGGCACCACCTCGAAGCCGGAATCGGGAAGCCACTCGCCCGGGGCGCCGTCGAGCACCAGAACCCGCCGGGCGGCGACCGCGTCGGCGACCGCCGCCAGCGTGTCGGCGAGACAGGCCTCGGCGACGGCGGCGGCCCCGGCCTCGCCGAGATCGGGGATCAGCCTGGTTTTCGCCCGACCGGGAACGGGCGCCTTGGCGATCACGATCAGTGAGACCTCCTCGGGGGCGAGACGGTTCATCGCATCGCCCGGCTCATGTCGCGCACGGTTCGCGCGGTTCCGCGCACGGTCCCCGTCACCTTGGAGCGTCCTCCCTCGCGGCGCCGGTAGGAGACGGGGACCTCCTCGATCCGCCATCCCTCATCCGCCGCGCGCAGGACCATCTCGAGCGGCCAGCCGAAGCGGCGGTCGCGGAGCGCGAGCGCGAGCAGGCTCTCGCGCCGCGCGGCGCGCATCGGCCCGATGTCGGTCAGCCTGCCGGCGCGGCGGCGGACCATCAGCCCGAGCGCCCGGTTGGCGATCCGGGCGTGCGCCGGCCAGGCCCCGGCCTCGGCGACCCGGGTGCCGAGCACCAGGTCCGCCGCGCTCGCGATCACGGGGTCGGCCACGCGGGGAAGCTCCGCCGGGTCGAGGGAGCCGTCGCAGTCCATGAAGCAGACGACGTCCGACGCCGAAGCCTCGAGGCCGGCGAAGCAGGCGGCGCCGAAGCCCCGGAGGGGCTCGGTGACGACCCGGGCGCCGTGCTCGCGGGCCACCGCCGCCGAGGCATCCGTGGAGCCGTTGTCGACCACGATCGGACGGTAGCCGGGAGGGAAGGCGGCGAGCACCGCCGGGATGGCCGAGGCCTCATCGAGCACCGGGAGGATGACGTCGACTTCGGGGTGGTTGCCGGCGGCGGCCACGAGCTCGTAAGCCTACGGCGGGAGGGGCGGCGGTGCCTGTGCTTTGCTGGCGCGGTGCAGGCCGGGGCCGCATCCGACAGGCGCCCGCGCTCCGCGCTCCCCGGGACGCGCACGGCGCTCGCGCTGGGCGCGCTCGCGCTCGCCACCGTGGCCGTGGGGATCGCCGTCGAGACGGCCACCTCCTCGCTCGGCGCTCCCCTGGCGCCGTTCTTCGCGACCTTGAGCCCGCGCATCGACCCCGCGGCCGCGCTTGCGCTGCCCGCCTACCTGCTCGCGGCGGCGGCGGCTGTGGCCCTGGCTCGCTCGAGCATTGGGACCGGCTGCTTTCTCGCCGGCTGCTTCGGCGTTGCGCTCGCCGCCCGCCTCGGGCTCGCCACGGCTCGCGACGGCCTCGACGGGCTCTACGCCGTGCTCGGCCCGGCCCCCGAGGGCGCCAACGAGTACCTGCCGGCGCTTCCCGCCCTGCATTCGCTTGGCGTCCACGCGTTCCTCGACCGCTTCGCCGAGATATCCCCGACGCTGCCGATCCACCCCTCGGCTCACCCCCCGGGGATCCTGCTCCTGCTCGACGCGCTCGGAATCGACGGCCCGCGCGCCTTCGCCGCGCTCGTGATCTCCATCGGGGCGGCGGCCGCGCCGCTCACCTACGTCCTCGCCCGCCGCCTCGCGCTCGACGAAGGGCGGGCCCGCCTCGCCGCCCTGCTGATCGCCCTCTCGCCGGCGGCGATGCTCTACGGAGCGACCTCGACCGACGCGCTCTACGCGACGCTCGGGCTCGGCTCCCTCTGCCTGCTCGTCGGCTCGCAGCTGCCCCCCCGCGTTCTCGGGGGGTTGGCGCTGGCGGTGGCATCGTTCTTCTCCTGGGCGTTGCTCGCGCTCGGCGCCTTCGCCGCCGTCGTCGTCGCGCTGCGCGAGGGCCTGCGCTCGGCCATCGTCCTGTCCCTGGTCGTGGGCGCGGTCCTCGTCGCCTTCTACGGCGTGCTTCACGCGGCGTTCGGCTTCGATCCGATCGGCGCCGTGCGGGCGGCGGGGGACGCCTACGATCTCGGCATCTCGAACGCCCGCCCCTACATCTTCTGGCTGTTCGGGTCCCCCGTCGCCTACGCGGTCGCGCTCGGCCTGCCGACCGCCTGGTTTGCGGCGCGCGCGCTCGGCGCCGGCAACGAGGTCGCGATCGGGCTCGTCGCGATCATCGCGGTCTCGGTGCTGATCGGATTGACGAAGGCCGAGACGGAGCGCATCTGGCTGTTCATGGGCCCCCTCGCGGCGGTCGCCGCGGCGACGCTCCTGCCGGCGCGGCGGATGCCGCTGGTGCTCGGCGCCCTCGCCGCTCAGGGCCTGGCCGCCGCGCTGCTGCTGGACACGATCTGGTGAGCCGCGCGCTGGTCACCGGCGGCGTCGGCTTCATCGGCTCCCACCTCGTCGACGCACTCTTGGCGCGGGGGGACGAGGTCCGCATCCTCGACAACCTCGACCCGCTCGCCCACCCCTCGGGCAAGCCTCCCGAGCATCTCGATCCCGG
>JAABUN010007725.1_pt1 | contig 11389 bp, 12 predicted proteins | sample 5559311 | NCBI WGS metagenome assembly JAABUN01 (sample SAMN10711877, study PRJNA513370) | rock metagenome | isolation source: Antarctica rocks | place: Antarctica: Victoria Land, Siegfried Peak sud | reverse complement strand
CCAGGCTTCAGCGACCGCTGCTGGCGAGCAGGTCGCGGGCCCGCGCCGCGGCGGCGGGAAAAACCAGCAGCTGGAAGCCGGCGTGGGGCCGATCCGGGGTCGGGGCCGCCGGCGCGACCGTGCCACGGATGCCGGCCTCGGCGAGCAGCTCCCGCAACATGGAAGCGTCCTCCCGGCTGCGAACCGTGGCTACTGGCAGGAGCAGGCCGTAGTCCGGCGGACCGGCGGGCTGCCGGGGAGCCGATGGACGCCGGCTGGATCCGAACGCCCAGCGGGAGGCCAGGATCAGTACCCCGACCGCGACCAGCGCGGCGACCGGGCCGAGGAGATAGTGGTAACCCTGCAACAGATCCACCTCCGGGGCGCGAGTCGCCTACCCAGCATCCCAGGCGGATCCCGCCCACTCACACCGGCTGTCCGTACTTCGAAGCTACGCTGCCGCTCATGGCCGCCGAGTTGACCGTGCTGCACGAGGGTTACGCCAACGCCGACGGGGTCGCCTCCAGCGTGGTGTTCGTGCGAGACGGCGCCGCCAAGGTCGTCATCGACCCTGGCATGGTCCGCGATCCCCGGTTGATACTCGATCCGCTAGCCGCGCTGGGCCTGGCGCCGGGTGAGGTCACCGACGTGGTCCTCAGCCACCATCACCCGGATCACACCTGGCATCTGGCGCTCTTCCCCGCCGCCCGCGTGCACGACGTGTGGGCGGTCTACCAGGCCGACCAGTGGCAGAACCAGCCAGCAGAGGGCCGCTCGGTCTCCGAACACGTCCGGCTGATCGAGACCCCCGGGCACAGTCCGCAAGACATCACGACCCTCGTCGACACTGACGAGGGACTCATTGCCTGCAGTCACCTGTGGTGGCACGCCGAGGGCCCGGCGCAGGATCCCCGCGCCACCGACCCCGAGGCCCTGCACGACGGTCGCCGACGGGTCCTGGAGCTGGCTGTAGCCCGCGTCGTACCTGGGCACGGTCCCGCGTTCATACCCAGCGGGTCGACGCCGCGGTAAGTGCTCGAGGCCAACCGAAGGGTGGGGTGTGACCGTGGCGGATCGCGTCGCCGTCATCGGCGCCGGGCTGATGGGCTCGGGGATCGCGCAGGTGGCCGCGGCCGCCGGCCACGACGTCAAGCTGCAGGACACGAGCGCGGACGCTCTCGAGCGGGCCGTGAACGGCATCTCGGCGTCGTACCGGAAGTTCGTGTCGAAGGAGCAGATGACCGCGGCGGAGGCCGAGGCCGCCCGGGACAGGATCTCGACGGTCACCGAGTTGGCGGCGGCGGCGGCCGATGCGGACGTGGTCATCGAGGCCGTGTTCGAGAAGCTCGAGGTGAAGCGCGAGATCTTCGGCCTACTGGATCGGGTGTGCAAGCCGGAGACCTTGCTGGGGACCAACACCAGCGCGATCCCGGTGACCTCGATCGCGGCCGCGACCTCGCGACCGGAGTGGGTGGTCGGCACCCACTTCTTCTCCCCGGTGCCGATGATGAAGCTCTGCGAGCTGGTCCGTGGCTACCGGACCAGCGACGAGGCGCTGGCCCGCGCCCGTGCCTTCGCGGAGGGGGTCGGCAAGACCTGCATCGTGGTCCACCGTGACGTCTCCGGCTTCGTCACCACCCGGCTGATCGGCGCCCTCATGGTCGAGGCGGCCCGGCTGGTCGAGTCCGGCGTGGCGAGTGCCGAGGACGTCGACACCGCCTGCCGCCTGGGCTTCGGCCATGCGATGGGACCGCTCGCCACGATGGATCTGACGGGCGTCGACATCATGCTGCACGCCGGCCACAACATCCGGGAGGGGACCGGGGACGAGAAGTTCCGGCCGCCCGAGGTGATGGAGCGGATGGTGGCCGCCGGTGACCTCGGGCGCAAGACCGGTCGTGGCTGGTACCGCTACGACGAGTAGGCCGATCGTGGCCGAACTGTGACAGTGTCGTGCCAACGGATTTCCCCCTGCGAGCGTCATAGTTCGCGAGACCCGGGCACGCGCCCGGTCTCGAACGGGGGTCCGCGTGGAGGCATTTCCGGAGCGGCCGGGGGAGCTGTTGATACTGCGCGGCAGCCTCGACGCCAGCTCGGTCGCCGACGTACGCCAGGCGCTACACGCCGCCCTGGACGGCGGAACCGGCGACCTGGTTGTCGACCTGGGTGACGTGTTGCTGCTCGACGGTGCCGGGTTGGGCGTGCTCGTCGGTGCCCACCGCCGGGCCGGCCGTTGCGGCCGCCGGCTGATCCTGCGGCGGGTGCCGGCCCGGATCGAGCGCCTGCTGATGCTGACGAGGCTGCACCGCGTGCTGCGGGTGGAGCGGGCACCGGTCGCGGTGGCCTGACCGGCGCTACCCTGGCCTTCCCCCGATCGGAGGTCCGCCGTGAATTTCGACTGCGTCCGGGTCGAGCGGACCGGTGACTTCGTGACGATCACGATGAACCGGCCGGAGCGCCGCAACGCCCTGTCGCTCCAACACCTGCGCGAGCTCAGCGCCGCTTTCACCGAGGTCGGCGACGGCGACGCGCTCGGGGTGGTGCTGGCCGGGGCGGGGCCGGTCTTCTCCGCCGGTCATGACTTCGCCGATGTCGCCGCTGCCGATCTCGACGCCGTACGCCGGCTGCTGTTCACCTGCACCGAGCTGATCGCGACGATGCAGCGGATCCCCCAGCCGGTGGTCGCCAGGGTGCACGGACTGGCCACCGCGGCCGGCTGCCAGCTGGTCGCGGCGGCAGATCTCGCCGTCGCGGCCGACACCGCCGGCTTTGCTGCGCCGGGTGGCAAGGGCGGCTGGTTCTGCCACACCCCGATGGTCGAGATCGCCCGCAACGTCGGCCGTAAGCGGGCCGCGGAGCTGGCGATGACCGGCGACGTCATCGATGCGGCGACCGCACTGGAGTGGGGACTGGTCAACGCCGTCGTACCTGCTGCCCGGCTCGACTCCGCGACCGCGGATCTCCTCGAGCGGGCCACCCGGGGGAGCGCGGCCAGCAAGGGGATCGGCAAGTCCGCCTTTTACACCCAGCTCGGCCTGGACCCTGCGCACGCCTACGCGTACGCCGTCGAGGTGATGGCGGCGACCAGCCAGACGCCGGCCGCCGCCGAGGGCATGGCCGCGTTCCTGGAGAAGCGGAAGCCGGACTGGCAGCGCGGATGAGCGAGGACGTCGGCAGCTGGTTCCCGGTGCCGGCCGAGAGCGAGCTGCCCGCGGACCTGCAGAAGCTGTTCGTAAAGGCGCGGGAGAACCTCGGCTTCGTCCCGAATGTCTTCCGCACCTACTCCTTCCGGCCGGACCGGCTGCGCACCTGGTTCGCCCACTTCAGGTCACTGCACGTGCCGACCGAGCACCTGTCGGCTGCCGACCGCGAGATGATCGCCGTGGTGGTGTCGATGGCCAACGGCTGCCTGTACTGCCTGGTCGCGCATGGTGCGGCCCTGCGGGAGGCACTCGGCGACCCGGTCCTGGGCGACCGGATCACGCTGGACTGGCGGCGGGCCGGGCTCGACGAACGGCGGACGGCGATCTGCGGGTACGCCGAGAAGCTCACCCGCGAGCCGCGGACCTGCACGGAGGACGACCTGGCCGGGCTGCACGCCGTCGGGCTCACCGACGAGGAGGCCTGGGACGTCGCCGAGATCGCGGCGATGTACAACTTCACGAACCGGATGGCGATGGCCACCAACATGCTCCCGAACGAGGAGTACCACGCTCTCGCCCGGCAACCGGGGCCGCCGACGGGGGCCTAGGCGATCCGGTCGAGCCAGTCGAGCGCCATCTTCCGGAGGGCCTCCGGGCGTTCGAACGGCAGGTAGTGCCCCGCGCCGTCCAGCACGGCGAAACTGGCATGGGGGTAGTTGGACAGCGCGCTGAACTGGTCGGCGTAGCCCACGACTCCATCCTGTCGCCCGGTCACGATCAGCGTCGGACCAGGATAGGAAAACGCGACGTCCTCGTCGGGCAACCGGTAGCCCGAAGTCCGAAGCCGCTCGAGGTAGGTCTCATCCCCAGCCGGCGACGCGGCGAGCACTTCCGCGACCCGGGACGCCACCTCCGGCGTACGGGCACCCAGTGCGGCCTGGAAGTGCGCGTGCAGGTCCGCCGGCACCGCATCGAGCCAGCCGGTATCGCCGGTGCCCGCCATCGGCTCGGGCAGGTCCCGGTCGCCGGAACTGATCCGCACGCCTGGACAGACCAGCAGCAGCCCGCGAACGTCCGCCGGTCGCCGCCGGGCCAGGGCGGCCGCCAGATAGGCCCCGTAGGACCAGCCGACGAGGAGGACCGGCTCGGCGCCGCAACGGCGGTCGACGAACGCGGACAGCTCGTCCACGATTCCAGCCGAGGTCGCCGGGCCGGCTGGAGAGTCTCCGCAGCCGGGTAGGTCGACGTAGATCCGGCGCCACCCCGTCCGCGCGGAGAACACCGGCTCGAAGGCGGTCGCGGCGACCGACCGGTCCGCCCCGAACCCCGGCAGGCAGACCACCGGTGCTCCGGTGCCGAAGGTCTCGTCGGCCAGCTCCATCGCGCCATCCTCGTCCCGGGTGATGGACCGGCCTCGCGATCAGACGGAGTTGCCTGTACCCGCCAGAGCTGTGGAAACCCTGGAGGCAGCAGCCTTCCCGACATGGCACCGCCCGCGCTGGCGGCACTCCAGTGGGCCGTCAGCGTAGCGGGCGGCCACGGCCTTGCTGAAATCGCGGCCGAGTCGTCGGCTCATCGACAGCCACCCTGGTCGACCCCGGGACACATGAGAGGGATGACCGTTTCTCTTGCCGGAGGCGCCCTTCGAGTCTAGCGTGCGGACTGGAACCTTGAGCTAGCGTTGGGTCCTCTGACGCAGAGCGGGCAGATCGGGCCGAAGGCCGTGAAGGCCGGCGGGAGGATCCGTGGGCTTCGTCGGGTTGACAGCGTGCCTCCTCGTCGGCGCGTCAATGTTGTCGGCCGGTGTGGCAAAGCTTCGGACGGGAAGGCTCGCACGGGATCTGGGGGAGTAAACGCGGCCTCGGCTGGCACGGCGGGGGCGGCGCTGACTCGACCGATTCGGGTGGCCGGCAACTCCGGGCCGCTTGCGCACCGGCCAGCCCGAACGGAAGCTCGGAAAGCGAGCCGCCGCTAACCCGCTAAGCCACCACCAAGGGGTCGGCCAAGATCGACGCGCGCCGGCTCCTCGGGTAGGTCGGCCCGAACCGAATGCCGGTCCTCCCGGCGTCGTTGGTGGCACCCGTGGCCGCCGTCCTGCCTTGGGCGGAGGTCGGACTCGGCACCGCGCTGCTTGTCGGTATAGGGTCTCGGATGGCCTTGTTCGCCTCTGCGGGTCTCTTGCTCACCTTCGCTACCGGCATGAGCGTTAACCTAGGCCGCGGGCGTCGGATCTCCTGCGGTTGCGCTGGTACCAAACGGCTCATCAGCGTGCCGCTCGTATTGCGCAACCTTTTGCTGAGCGGACTCGCGTTGGTCGCTGCGACTGCGCCGCCCTCCGGGCTCTTCGAGGTATTGAGGTGGCCCCGGTCTGCCGGCCTGTCGCTCAGCGACGCGATTCCCGGAGCGGTCGCCGTCGGGCTCGGGATTCTGTGCGCGCGAGTATTAACCTCGGCGCAGGAGTTAGACAGGCACCGACACGCCTTACAGCGGCTGTTCGCTGAGGGGCCAAGTTGACTGGGCCTTGGATCGCGGCCTTTGCGCTGTTGACAACGGTGGTGCTCATCCTTTCCGGTGTGGTGCTTGGGTTGCTTCGGCGCATCACCGATGTACTTGCTACTGCAGAGGAGACCATCGGAAGAGCGGGGTTGGATCGGCTCTTTGAGGGCCTACGGCTGGGGTCGTCGGCACCTCGTCTTGCTGGGCACCAGGTCGCTGGGCCGCCCCTTGCGCCGGGAGATCCTGCAGAAATGCTCATCGTCTTCGCTGAGTCGGGCTGCGAACCCTGCGCTGATCTGTTGGAGTCAATCGGCAAGGAACCTCTCCGACTCGCCATGCTGAAGCCGGTGGCCGTGGTCCGGCTCGCTGAGGGCGAGCTGCCGCCCGTGCTGCCGGACGAGTGGACAGTGCTCCTGCAGGATGGGCATATGAGCGACCGTTACGAGGTCTCCGCCATGCCGTACGCCTACGTGATCGACAAATCGGGAACAGTGGCCTCGGGCGGCATACCGAACAACGTTAAGGACCTCCGGGACATCGTGTTCCGTGGTCTGAAGACTCCGCCGAGCGATCCACATCAACTACCGGTGCAGCAGCTCGCGCTGTCTGTTGCCAGAAGGAGGACACCGCATGTCCACAGTTGAGGGGCATTCTGGTGGATACAGCCGGCGAGGATTCTTGGGTCAAGCAGGCAAGACCCTTGCGCTCGGACTCGGGTTGGCTTTCATACCCGGCAAGGCACTTGCCGAGTCCAAAGAGACGCCGCTAGCCACTAGCTGCTGCTACACGAACTGCAAGCTCTGCCCACGTGGCCAGGACGCGTACTCGTGCTCGGGGTGCAATACGCGATGCTGTATATGCGTCTCGAACACCCAGCCCCAGTGCTTCACAACCGGCTGCATCTGTTGACGTGACTCCCCGGGCGGGTGGCAGGCGGACTGTCGAAGCGGACGGTTGGAGGCCCGGCACCGCAACGGGCTAGTGCTCGCTCTGGATGCGGCCGTCGAGCAACTGGACCTGCCGGTCGCAGCGGTCGGCGACATCGGGATCGTGGGTGGCAATGACCAGCGCAGTGCCCGTGGTCGCCGTGGTCAGCAAGGCGTCCAGCACGAGCATGCGCGCGTCTTTGTCGAGTTCCGCGGTCGGCTCATCGGCCAGCAGAAGCACTGGGTCCACGGCCAACGCCCTGGCGACCGCGACACGCTGCTGCTGTCCGCCGGACATTTCCTCGATCAGAGCGTCGGCCCGGCTCTCCAGACCGACCAGAGCCAGGGCTGCCAGGGCACGGACAGCGATGTCAGCTCGCGGTCTTCCGGCGGCGTGGAGGGCCACTTCGACGTTCTCCGCAGCGGTAAGCAGCGAGACCAGCCCGTAGCTCTGGAACACCACGGCGACACGGGCCCGCGCCGGGTGATCGCGAGTGAGGGCTCGGTTGCCGAACAGAACACGGCCGCTTGTCGCCGGCTCGAGCCCGGCGAGCAGGCTCAGCAGGGTGGTCTTGCCCGAGCCGGATGGGCCGGTCAGCGCCAGCCGCTCGCCGGCATGCACCGTCAGGCTGACGCCGCGCAGGATGCTGGTCCCCGCTCGTCGGTAGTGAAGGTCGATGGCCCGCAGTGAGTCGTCGGCGAGCAGTGGCAGGTTCACAGGGCGTCCGCTATGCGCTCGATGTCGGCACCGCCGGGCCGTCCGGTGATACGGGTGAGCGTTCCAGGCGGCATCTCGGTCAGCACGTCGGGGGGCAGCTGCAGAGTGCCGTCTCGGCCGACAACCGCATAGTCCTCGCCGCCGCGACCTTCGGCGCCGACCCGGCCGTCGCGGATCGTTACCGTGCGTCCGATCGCGGTTCCCACCGCCGGGTCGTGGGTGACGACCACCATGGTGGTGCCGTCGTCCGCGTTGGCCGTGCGCAACAGGTCCACCACCGCGGCGCCGCTGCGATGGTCGAGCTGGCTGGTCGGTTCATCGGCGAGCAGCAGGCGTGGGTTGTTGGCCAGCGCCACGGCCACCGCCAGGCGTTGCTGTTCACCGCCCGACAGCGCCCGCACGAGCTTTGCGGCCGAAGCACTCAGCCCGACGCGCTCCAACAGCGTTGCCCTGCTGCGGCGGCGGTCCCGTCGGGTCCGGCCTCGTTGGGCGAAGGCGACGTTCTCTTCGGCGGTGGCTAGCGGGAGGAGGTTGCGCCCTGGGTTCTGAAGCATGATCCCGAGGTTCGCCGAACGGAAGGCCAGCAGCTCGCGTTCAGAGAGCCGACCGACGTTCTCTCCGAGCACATGCACCGTGCCCGCGGTGGGGCGGACAGCCCCGGCGAGCAGCGCCAGCAGGCTCGACTTACCCGAGCCCGAGGGTCCCAGAAGAGCCACCGACTGACCAGAGCGAACCGTGAGATCGACGCCGGACAGCGCGACCACGTCGGTTTCGTCCTGGCGGTAGATCTGGACCAGACCGACGCAGGACACCGCAGGTGCGGTCACTGCTGCACCTCCCGCAGCCGCGACGGTGCGGCGGTGGCCACCAGCGCCCGCCCGGTCAGGGTTACGGCGGCAAGGAGGCCGAGCAGCGCAGCGCCGATGCAGCCCGCCAGAAGTGCGACGTCCGGCCGGAAGATGAGCGGCGGCACCAGCGGTGCGGATGCGAACTGCGGGATCGACGGCATCGCCAGCGCGGCGCCGCCAAGCCCGGCGGCCACCCCGGTCAGCGCCCCGAAGCACAGCAGCAGCCCGTGCTCGGCCACAACCCCCCCGAGCAGCGTTCGGCGCCGCACGCCCAGTGCGGCCAGTGCGGCCAGCTCGTAGGAGCGCCGCCGAGCCTGCAGGGTGAGGGTCAGCACGGTGCCCGCCGCGGCCAGCACCGCCGCGGCGCCCGCGCCGGCGAGGAAGAGCAGCAGCGCGAGAGCCGGGCCTTGCCGACCGTAGCTGGCGGCGAGGTCGCCCGCGCGTTGTACATGCGCGATCCGCACACCGGCGGCCGCGAGAGCGGAGATCAGCGCCGGCGGGGCGTCAGCGGTGAGCCACACCTGCTCGGTGACGCCGTAGCTGTCCCCGCTGCTGAGTCGGTCGGCATATGTGTAGTCGACCAGGACACCGTTGGCGGCGGCCGCCGGCAGGGTGCTGGCCACGGTGACCGCGGCCACCTGCAGTGGCTGGCCGTCCAGCCCCGTGACCGTCGCCCGTTCTCCCTTCCGGGGGGCAACCGCGGCGGTCACCAGCGCTGGCAGCGGGTCGGGGCTGTCGGCAACGGTCAGTCCCGGCGTGGTGATCTCGTCGGACACGAACCGCCACCGCAACCCCGTCGGAGTCGCCTCGAGGATGTCGGGCGGGGAGTAGGCACCCCGGTTGGTCGAGCGCCAGCCGCCGGGCTGCTGCAGCCCGGCGGCAACAGTCGCCCAGCCGGAGCCGGGTGTGTGGACGACCAGGTCCACGACGGTCAGGGACACCGTGATCGGGAAGTAGTCGCCGGCCGGCCGGTCGAGGTAGAGCCGGAGGAGGCGGCACGGGCCCGGCAGGCAGCCGGAGACGCCGGCACGCAGCACTGTGGGCCCGCCTTGGCGAACTTGACCGAGCGGGGCTGCAATGGCGCGGCCGGTCGGGTCCCGCAGTTCCGCGACCAGCGTTACCGGACGTGTGGTCTGCAGGAAGTCCACGGCGAGACTCACCCCCACTCCGTCGCCGCGAAGCAGCAGCGGGCTGGCCGCCGCGGGACGTAGCCGGGTAGCCAGCTCCGCCAACGGCGACTCGGCAAAACCGCTGCGCCAGAAGGCGACGCGTGCCAGCCGGGGACTGTCGGCAGCAACCAGCTCACGCAGTCCCGCGTCGCCGCCCTGGAACAGCGTGAGCCGCTTGACCGCCATGGCGTATCGACCGTCGGGGTCGATACGTCGAACGACGCTGGGGAGGTCCAGGCCGGTCGGCGCAGCGACCGTGACCACCGTCGGCGCGCCGGTGACGGTGAGCGCCCGCCCTTCCCAGTTCGCCTGAGCGACCGAACGAGCGACCAGGCCGAAGGTGGCCAGCCCGAAGGCGGTGCCGAGCAGTAGTACCACGGCGGTCGCGCCGGGGCGACGCGCGACCTGGCGGACGGCGAGAAATGAAGGCAGCCAGTATCGACGCCGGCTCGGGCCGAACGCGTGGCGACACAGCAGCGGCAGCAGCCGGGCGCCGAGCAGCGCCACGGCCACCGCAAGCAAACCGGGCGCCATGAGCGCGAGCACGTCGACGCGCCCGCCACCCAGCGCACCGGACGTGTAGAGCTCGCCCAGGGCGGCGAGGCACAGAGTCAGCACCACCGCGTCAACCACCCACGATCGAGCGGGTGGCCGGCGCGATGTCCGCCGCCACTGTGTGCTGACCGGCCGGGTCAGTGTCGCCCGGGCGGCGAGCGCCACGGCGACCGCTGCGCCGGCTGCCGCGCCCAGCGCTGCGGTCAGTGCGCTGCCGGTCAGTTGCACCGGCGTGCCTGCGGCCAGCTCGAAGCTCGCCAGTCCTCGAATCGCCAGCAGACCAGCGACCAGACCGAGCGGCACGGCCAGGACGACCAGTAACAGCGGTTCCGTCAGCCCGAGCGCAAGCGTCGAGGCGGGTGACTGCCCGCGCAGCTTCGCCAGAGCGATCTCGGCGCTGCGCGATTCCACGGCCGTGGCCACGACACCGTAGAGGACGAGCCAGCACAGGACGAGCAGCTGCACCACGACAACGGCCAACGGCACCGCGAGCGACCGTCGCCCGGTGTCGGCGTCCTTGAGCAATACGGCGAGGCCGGTCGACGCGGTAGCTCCCGGTACGCCTCCGGTCACGAGATCCGGCAGGCTTAACGCGCCGGCCGCAATGCGGTCGGCGTTCGGGACCCTTACTCGGCCGCGGGACAACGGGAGGTCGACGATCGCCCGGATCTGCGCCGTAACGGGGAGCCCGGAGAAGGTGGCGCGATCGGTGAAGAGCGCGTCCACCGTGGGAGCCCCGGAATCCGAACCGTCGTCGCTCGTGGCGGTCGGGAAGTATGCCCGCCCGAACCAGAAGCCGTCCGCAGGGTCGCGCGGAATGTATATCCCGACGATTCTCTGCGCCCGGACTCCTGCCAGTGAGACGGAACTACCAATCCGCCAGCCGATTGGCTTGGATACCCGTTCACTGACCACTATCTCGTTTGCCGCCGTGGGACATCTACCCGATGTGATCAGCAGGTGGGGACAGGCTCCGGTCCGGAAGGCCAGCCTCGTCAGGCCGCCGGCGGCCGGCAGCCGGAGGTCCAGCTCCAGAGCGCTTATCGGCCGCTCGTAGACGTCCATCCCGGCGGCACGCGTAGCACCCGAGATGGCAGTCTGTAGGGCGACCAGCGGAGCCGGAGCCGCGGCCGCCGTGAGTTGAGCCTCGAGCCCGGACACGGAAGGCGGAGCCGCGCGCAGCCCGTCGGCCAGGATCGACTCGGCGGCCGCCCCCGCGTACACGGGGCCAGCAACGGCGACGGCGACAACCGCGACTGCTACCGCGAACATGCCGGCAGAGATGCCCGGGCGACGCAGCAGGGAGCGCCCTGCTACCAGCGCACCACCCACGGGCTTCCCGTCTCGCAGCCGCTCACGACGCATTAACGGTAGCGTCGCTTCCACACTGGTGTGGCACCGACAAAGTCACGATCGGATATCGAGGCGAGCGAGCAATACGCCACAGGAGCGCGCCTGGGCCGCCGTTAGCGCGGGCGGTCCGCGACCGGCAGTTGCAGCCGCTGATCGCCACCCCATCCACGCCGCCTACGGAGTGCGCAAAATGCAGGCCGCG
>JAABUN010007724.1_pt1 | contig 11389 bp, 7 predicted proteins | sample 5559311 | NCBI WGS metagenome assembly JAABUN01 (sample SAMN10711877, study PRJNA513370) | rock metagenome | isolation source: Antarctica rocks | place: Antarctica: Victoria Land, Siegfried Peak sud | reverse complement strand
ACGACGGAGGCTGAACTCCTGGCCGTGCAGCTGAGCGCCCACCGGCTGCCCGACCAAGCGCGCACGGCTCGGTTGCTGGCCGTGGAGGCAGCACTCGACTCCGGCCGAACCTCCGTGGCTGATCAGATTCCGGTACGAGCCGGTGAGCGGATCGACCTACGCCTGCATGTTCGGCTGGTACGAGCGCGCCTGGCCTTCGCTCGCGACGACGCCACGGTCGCCCGCCGCGAGATCCGGCGCGGGCTGGCCGAGCTGTCGGACTATCAGGCCGGGTTCGGCAGCTTCGACCTGCAGACGTCCAGTGCGGCGCACGGGGTCGACCTCGCCGCGCTGGCGGTGACGGCCGATCTGGCGGCCCACCGACCGGCCGCGGTGCTCATCTGGCTGGAACGTGCCCGCGCGATCTCCGGCCGGATTCCTGCGGTTCAGCCGCCCGTCGATCCGGTCACCGCCGACCTGCTCGCCCAGCTGCGCTGGGCGGTCAGCCAGATCGACGACGAGGAGACCGCCGGCGCGGACGCCGAGCCGATGCGTCGTCGTCGCATCCAACTGGAGCGAGAGATCCGGACCCGATCGTGGACGGTGCCGGGCAGTGCCGTCGCCCGTAAGGTGCCGAGTCCGTCCGAGATCCAAGCTGAGCTGGGCGACGGCACCCTGGTGGCGCTGTTCGGTCTGCACGGCCAGATTCACGCCATCGTGTTGCACGGCTCGCGCTGCTCGACCCGTCAGCTGACCAGCTTGAGTGAGATCAGTGAGATCGCTCGACGGCTGACCGCCGATCTGGATGTGTTGGCACTTGACCGCATCCCCGAGCCGCTGCGGGCGTCCGCCCGCGGGTCACTCTTCGCCGGTCTGGAGGCCCTGGACCGACTGCTGCTCGCACCACTGCGGCTGCCCGACGCCCCGGTGGTGCTGCTCCCCCCCGGCCCGCTGGCGAGCCTGGCCTGGGGACATCTGCCCACGTTTCGGGGGCGGCCGCTCACCGTGGCTCCCTCGGCGAGCGCGTGGCTGGCGGCCCGCTCCCGCCTGACCGCAACCCCCGGGCGGGTGGTGGCCGTGGCGGGACCCGGGCTGGCCCGAGCCGAGGAGGAAGTTGCCGACATCGCCGCGGCCTGGTCGGGCTGTGAAACCTTGACGGGCGCCAACGCCACCGGCGCGGCCGTACTCGCCGCCATCGACGGCGCGAAACTAGTCCACGTCGCCGCGCACGGGACGCACCAACGTGACAGTCCGCTGTTTTCGGCCATCGGTCTGGCGGACGGACCGGTCGTCGGGTACGACCTCGACCAGGTGCCGCAGCCGCCGGAACAGGCGGTGCTGTCCGCCTGCGAGCTAGGCCAGGCGACCGTACGCGCCGGCAACGAAGCGCTCGGACTGACCCGAGCGCTGCTGCACAGCGGCACCGCCACCGTCATCGCCGGCGTGGCCAAAGTGTCCGACCGCGGCGCCGCCACCTTGATGGTGGACTACCACCGCCGACTCTGCGCTGGCGGGTCGGCTGCCGTGGCTTTGGCCGACTCGCTGGTGGCCGCCGAGGAACCGATCCCTTTCGTCTGCTTCGGGGCCGGCTGGTAGCTGGGCGGCGGCCGCCACCGGACGAGTTTCTCGCCTAGCCAGACCGCCGGTAGACTCGCACGGCCAATCCACCATCGGTTCGGAGTACTCACGCATGCCCACACGCACTGATCTGCGCAACGTCGCGATCGTCGCCCACGTCGATCACGGAAAGACGACTCTGGTGGATGCGATGCTGTGGCAGTCCGGGGCCTTCCGCGCCAACCAGGACGTCAACAACCGGGTGATGGACTCGATGGATCTGGAACGCGAGAAGGGCATCACCATCCTGGCCAAGAACACCGCCGTTTTGCACCACGCTCCCGACGGCCAAGACATCATCATCAACATCATCGACACGCCCGGCCACGCTGACTTCGGCGGCGAGGTGGAGCGTGGTCTGGAGATGGTTGACGGCGTCCTGCTGCTGGTGGATGCCTCGGAGGGCCCGCTGCCGCAGACGCGTTTTGTGCTGCGCAAGGCGTTGGCCAAAAAGCTACCGATCATCGTCGTGGTCAACAAGGTCGATCGCCCTGACGCCCGGATCGCCGAGGTCGTCGAGGAGACGTATGAGCTCTTCCTGGATCTGCTCGACGACGACGAGACCCACGTCCTGGATTTCCCGGTGGTGTACGCCTCGGCGAAGGCCGGCCGGGCGTCGCTGACTGCGCCGGAGAACGGTCAGATGCCCGACGCCGAAAACCTGGGTCCGCTGTTTGCGACCATCCTCGACTCGATTCCAGCCCCCGAGTACGAAGAGGGCGCCGTCCTGCAGGCCCACGTCACCAACCTCGACGCGTCGCCTTATCTGGGGCGGCTGGCGTTGTGTCGCATCTTCGCTGGCGAGATGAAGCGTAACCAAGTGGTCGCCTGGTGCAAGTCCGACGGCACCATTCAGAACATCAAGCTGTCCGAGATGCTCATCACCCAGGCCTTGGACCGAGTCCCCGCAGATGCGGCCGGTCCGGGAGACATCGTGGCCATCGCCGGTATCCCTGAGATCACCATCGGTGAGACGCTGTCGGATCCGGACAACCCCAAGCCGCTCCCGCTGATCACGGTGGACCAGCCGTCGATCTCGATGACGATCGGGATCAACACCTCCCCCCTGGCCGGCAGGTCGGGCAAGAACCTGACCGCCCGCCTGGTCAAGAATCGGCTCGACGCCGAGCTGGTCGGCAACGTCTCGATTCGCGTCTTTCCGACCGAGCGCCCCGACACCTGGGAGGTGCAAGGCCGCGGTGAGCTGCAGCTGGCCATCCTGGTTGAGATGATGCGCCGCGAGGGCTTTGAGCTGACCGTCGGCAAGCCGCAGGTCGTGATCCGCGAGGTCGACGGCAAGGTGCACGAGCCCGTCGAGCGGCTCACCATCGATGCTCCGGAGGACTTCGTCGGCGTGGTGACCCAGCTGATGGGACTGCGTCGCGGGCGACTCGAGCAGATGGTCAACCACGGCACCGGCTGGGTACGGATGGAATATTTGGTGCCCGCCCGCGGACTGATCGGTTTCCGGACCGAGTTCCTCACCGAGACCCGCGGCACCGGCATGATGCACCACGTCTTCGAGGTCTACGAGCCTTGGCACGGCGAGCTGCGGACCCGCCCGAGTGGATCCTTGGTGTCGGACCGGACGGGTGTGGTCACCGCTTACGCCTTGTTCAACCTCCAAGAGCGCGGCACCATGTTCGTCGGGCCGACGACTGAGGTCTACGAGGGCATGATCGTGGGCGAGAACGCCCGGGCCGACGATATGGACGTGAACCCGACCAAGGAGAAGAAGCTCACCAACGTACGGTCCTCGACCGGCGACGAGCTGGAGCGGCTGATCCCGGCCAAGAACATGAGCATGGAGCAGGCGCTCGAGTTCTGCCGGGGCGACGAATGCATCGAGGTTACGCCGGCGGCCGTACGGATCCGCAAGGTCGTTTTGTCCGGCAACGAGCGATCCCGGACGCGATCGCGGGCCAAGAACGCCTGAACCTTCCTCCGACACTGAAGAGCGTTAGCAAACTGTGACCAATCTAAGTGGTATCAGTTCGTGTCGGAGCGGACTCCTGGGTGAAGATAACTTGTTCGATCATGCAACCAACGGCCCTTCCCCGCCGTATACCTTGCACATCCAGTGAGAACACGTCCCGTCGCAAAGGGGAGCAACGCATGAAGAAGATTGTCCGGGTCCTGATCGGCATCGCCATGGTGACCGCTCTGTTGGGGGCCACCGCCGCTACCACTCCGTTGGTGCAGCAGGCCAGTGCCGCGACCTACGTGTCGTCCACCTACACCGCCCCGAAGAAGGGTCAGACGTCGAAGGGCGTCAAGGCGCTTCAGCAGCGGCTCGTCACGGCCAAGGTGCTCGAAAGTCGGTACGTCACCTCGTACTTCGGCTCGCTCACCGAGAAGGCGGTGAAGAAGTTCCAGGCGAAGTACAACCTCTCGGCCACCGGCAGGGTGAACTCGACCACCTGGAAGAAGCTGGTCGAAAAGACCGGCAAGATCGAGATCGTCACCACCCCGACCACGAGCACGGTCAAGGGCATCGACAAGCGCTGTAAGGTCAGCGGGCGGGTGCTGTGCATCAGCAAGAACACCGACAAGCTGTATTACATGAAGAGCGGCAAGATCATCAAGACGATGGATGCTCGCTTCGGTTGCTCGGCCACCCGTACCCGCGAGGGCACCTTCTCGGTGCGGTGGAAGAGTCGCAACCACGTCTCCTCGATCTATAAGACGCCGATGCCGTACGCGATGTTCTTCAGCGGTGGCCAGGCCGTGCATTACTCGGCGGACTTCCGGGCCCGCGGCTACGCCGGCTGCAGCCATGGCTGCGTCAACATCCGCGACCGCGCCGGGATCTCCTGGCTTTTCGACCAGATGCGCGTCGGCGACCGCGTGGTCGTCTACAAGAACTGACTCCCCCGCCTGCTGGATACAAACGGCCGGTCCGAGACCCTCGGACCGGCCGTTCGGCATATCTCGACCAGGCCGCGACTTCGGCAGGCCCACCCGCCTCCCCCGGCCTGCGTTTCTCGACCGGGCGCGACTTCCGCAGGCTTTCGCCGCCTGCCCAACCTGCGTTTCTCGACCAGGGGCGATATCCGCACGCTTGCGCGCCCTCCGAGCCTGCGTTTCCCGACCAGAGGCGACATCCGAACGCACGGATACCGCCGACCGGGAGGGTCGACGGCATCGGTCAGGGGTACGGTCAGCTGGCCGAAGCGTCAGCCTTTCCCGCCGGAACTGGCTGGGGCGCCTGGCCGGACTGCTGGGGCCTTCTTGACCGCCGTCTTGCGCGGAGCCTTGGGGGCGGGCTCGGTCTCGGCGGCCGCCTTCGCCGCAGCTCGACGCTGGGCGGCGGCTTTGCGCGCGGCCATCTTCTGAGCTTCGGTCCTCTCAGCGGCCACTTTGCGTGCGGTGGAAGCCTTAGCGGCGGTGCGCGGGGTGACCGTCGGCGTAGCGGTCCGCCCGGTAACCGTCTTCCGAGCGACGGTGACGGTCTCCTGCACCCGTTCAAAGGCCGGGTCAACGGCGTCAGCGACGTCGGCCAAGACCTCATCGCGGCGCCGTTCGGCTTTGGTGGACACGGTCTTGGCGGTGACGATGGTTCCGTCGACGACCCGCTTGCCGCGGCCAGCGAGGTCGCCATAGGTGCTAGTGGCGTCGGCGAACATGGACTGAGCCTGCTGCTGCACCTCGGTGATCCGCGCCTTGGTCAGGACGGGTAGCGCCTTCACCTGCTCAGGCAGTGAGGTGATGAACCTGCTGATCTCCTCGGCGCTCAGCTTGGCGCGCTGCTCGACCGCGGCCGGCTTGCTCTGCAGGGCTGAGACGCCCTGGACCGCACGATCTTGGGTCTGGGCCAGGGTCGCCTTGACGCTGGCGGCGAAAGCATCGGTCAAGCCGGCGACCGCGTAGATCGGGGCGAAGTCCGACTCGAGCGCGGACTTACGCGCCTGCGCTGGGGTCTGCTTACGGGTGGTGGGCATCAGTTCTCCTTGCTGGTGGACTTACGGGCGGTGGTGGTCTTCTGGGCGGCCGTCTTCGTGGCTGCTGCTGTCTTGGCGGCGGCGGCCGGATCGGCTAGGGGTGGTGCCTTCGCCGTGGTGACCTTCGGGCCGGGGCTCCTCCGGCGAGCAACCCTGGGTGCGGATCGGGACGCGGGGGTGGCTTCGTCAGTCGCTGGCGCGTGAGAGTCGATGTCGACCGTCGAGGCGTTCTCCTTGACGAAGGACGTGTAGACGTCGATCAGCACCCGCCTTTGCCTCTCGGTGATCAGCGAGTCGGCGAGGACCGCCATCTCGACCGTGGTCGAGGAGTGTTCGGTGGGATCGAGCATTCCGGCACGGACATACAACGTCTCCGCGGACACCCGAAGAGCTTTGGCCAGTTGCTGCAGCACCTCCGCCGAGGGTCGACGCAGGCCACGCTCGATCTGGCTGAGGTACGGATTTGAGACTCCGGTCTGTTCGGCCAGCTGCCGCAGGGACAGTTCCGCCGAGCGCCGTTGGGCGGCGATGAACTCGCCGACGCTACCCAACTGGTCGGCCAGCAACGGCGGTGGCTTGATCTTGGTCATGACTCCAGTGTGCTTGCAATTGCAAGCATGTGCAAACTCGGGGCTTGCGCGAGCCATGTCACAACGCCAGTACCAGGCTGGGGACGTCGGTGGTCACTCCCACCACGGCCCAACCGGCTAGCAACTCCCACTCCTGCTTTGAGTTGCACGGCCAGCCCACCACGGCGAGTCCCGCGCTCCGAGCGGTGTCAGCCACGTCGGCCGAGCTGGTGGTGTGCTGCAGGTTCGCCCTGGACGCACCGGCGCTGACGGCGTTATTGACGAATTCCGCATTGTCCCACCGACCGATGTAACCGGTGGTCATCTCGGGTGCCGACTGTCGCAGCTGCTCCAGCACATCCAAGTGAAATGACGTCAGGACCGTCTGAGCCGCGACGGCCCGGGTTGCCAGGGTGTTCAACACCGACTCAACCACCAGGGGCGTACGCCCGGCGGTGTCACGTTTGATCTCGATCTCGATGGCCGCCAAATCGCCGACGGCGGCCAGGACCTCATCGAGCGTCGGCACCTGACAGGCCGGCCCAGCATCGAAGCCAGCGCGGGCGTCCAGGGCGCGCACCTGCGCGAGCGTCAGCTCAGCCACCGCCCCCTGACCATCGGTGGTGCGGTCCACCGTAGCGTCGTGTATCACCACCAGCTCCCGGTCGCGCGTCATCCGCACGTCGAACTCCACCGCCTCTAGACCCACTGATCGGGCGTAGGCAAAGCCGACGAGGGTGTTCTCGGGAGCCTCGGCGCGGGCGCCGCGGTGGCCGTACACCATCCTGGTCATATCTTGGTCGAATCGGCCCTTCCCCAGTGAACAGCCACCTCCGCTCGGGTGCGACCCCGACCGTGCTTGCCACTCAGCTCTTGTGTACCTGTCCGCTCTGGGTCAGAGTATGTCAACGAGCCCACCCGACGATGACGCCGACTTCCTCAGCCTCACCCGCTCGGCCCGATCAAGGGAGTAACCATGGTAGTAGCCAGAACCACCGACGTTACCGAGCAGGACACGTCCGAGCCCGAGCTCAAGCGGGTGATGGGCCCCAAGCTGTTGCTGCTGTTCATCGTCGGCGACATCTTGGGCACCGGGATCTACGCCGTGACGGGCCAGGTGGCCAAGGAGGTGGGCGGCGCGGTTTGGCTGCCCTTCTTGGTGGCCTTCCTCGTCGCCACTATCACCGCGTTCTCCTACCTGGAGCTCGTCACCAAGTATCCGCAGGCGGCCGGGGCGGCGCTCTACACCCACAAGGCCTTCGGGGTGCATTTCTTCACCTTCTTGGTCTGCTTCACAGTCATGTGCTCAGGGATCACGTCGGCCGCCACCGCGTCACGCGCCTTCGCCGCCAACCTTGAAGCCATGGTCAACGTGGTCCGGGCGGACTGGATGGGGATCGACAAGATCGAGGTCACCGACGGCCTGACGTCAATCCTGGCGATGCTCTTCCTGGCCTTGATCGCCTTGGTCAACCTCCGGGGGGTTGCGGAGAGCGTCTACGCCAACATCGTCTTGACCTGTGTCGAGATCAGCGGACTGTTGCTCGTCATCTTTGTCGGCTTCTTTGCTTTCACCCAAGGAAAGGGCGACTTTTCCCGGGTGGTCATGTTTGACACGGCCGGGGACAAGTCGGTCTTCTTGGCGGTGACGGCGGGGACCACCCTGGCGTTCTTTGCCATGGTCGGGTTCGAAGATTCGGTCAACATGGCTGAGGAGACCAAGAACCCCGAGCAGATCTTTCCCAAGATCATGTTGACGGGGCTGAGCATCACCGGCCTGATTTACATTCTGGTGTCAATTTCCGCCATTGCGCTGGTTCCTCCCGGCGAGCTGGGCCAGGGCGAGGCGCCGCTGCTCAAGGTGGTCACCGCGGGCGCCCCTAACCTGCCCTTCGACCAGATCTTCCCCTTGATCAGCATGTTCGCCGTCGCCAACTCCGCTTTGATCAACATGTTGATGGCGAGCCGACTGCTGTACGGCATGGCCAAACAACGGGTCCTGCCGCCGATGTTCGGGAAGGTGCTGCCGGGTCGGCGTACGCCGTGGGTGGCGATCGTTTTCACCACCGTCCTCGCCGCCGGTCTAATCCTGACCGTCGGCACGGTCAAGCAGCTCGGCGGCACCACCGCCCTGCTCCTGCTCGCCGTCTTCACCGTGGTCAACATCTGTTGCCTGGTGTTGCGCAAAGATCCCAAGCAGCACAAGCACTTCGTCGCTCCCACGGCGTTACCGATCCTGGGCGCCGTGCTCTGCGCCTACTTGGTCGGACCGTGGACGGGCCGAGATACCCAGCAGTACACGATTGCCGCCGTGTTGATCGCGATCGGCATCGGCTTGTGGGCGATCACCTGGTTCGTCAACCGCGCCATCTACAGCAAGAAGACCTACCTGAAAGATCCCGAGGCCCTCGAGGGCAGCGACCGCTGACTCAGCACGCCGCGGGGCTGGCCTGCGAAGCGAGACGAACACTAGAGGACTAGTGGTCACGCCCGGAAGCTCGTTGAGGGTCCCGCGTCGTCTGGGTGGATGGATCGCCAGGCCGACAAGGAGGTCGGGTGGGAGCGGAGCGTCCTCCAGCCCCTGCGGCGAGCAGTGTAGGGATACCGGGTCGTATCTGGACCGAGGAGAACGCCGCGAGGCGCCGCCCAGGCGGCGCGGGCCCCGACGAACTTCCGGGCGTGATCACTTGGTCCGCGCTAGCGGCGCCGGGGACCCGCTTGCGGCACGGTGGCGGTGATCACCGTGCCATCAGGACGGTGATCACCGACCTGCAGGGCGATCGGCCCTTCGAGGGTCGGACCTTGATCGGTCAGCGGGACATCGACCGGCGCCGCCGCAGAGACGGTGTACATCTTGCCGCGCACCGACACGTCGGCCTGGTTTCCCTCCTCGACCCGAAAGCTGATCTGTCGTGCTGTCAGCACCACCCGCACCCGGGTGCCGCGCAGGGTGACGCGGAAGGTGAGCGAGTCCCAGCTGTGGGGCAGTCGCGGGTCGAAGGTGATCTCGCCATGGTGGTCGCGCATGCCGCCGAACCCGTACGTCAATGCGTTCCACACCCCGCCGGTGGAGGCCACGTGCACCCCGTCGCTGGTGTTGCCGTGCAAGTCGGCCAGATCGACGAACAAGGCGTTGTGGAAGTAGCGCAGCGCCAGATCCTGATAACCGACCTCGGCGGCGATGATCGACTGCACGACGCCGGACAGGGTCGAGTCTCCGGTGGTGATCGGGTCGTAGTAGTCGAAGTCGATCTTCTTCTGCTGCTGGGTGAAGTGATCCCCTTGCAAGAACAGTGCCAGTACGACGTCCGCCTGCTTGAGGACCTGAAAGCGGTAGATCACCAGCGGGTGGTAGTGCAGCAGCAACGGCCGCTTGTCGGCTGAGGTGTGCTGGAGATCCCAGACCTCACGATCAAGGAAGCGCGAGTCCTGCGGGTTGATCCCGGTGAGCTCGTCGTACGGGATCGACATCGCCGCCGCGGCCCGGGCCCATTCCGGCACCTCCTCCGGCTCGATCTCTAGTCGGGTCACCAACCGGGCATGGACGTCGGCGGACTCCTCGGCGAGCCGCTGTACGACCTCCGCCGCCATGCTGAGATTAAACCGCGCCATCACGTTGGTGAACAGGTTGTCGTTCACCACCGTGGTGTACTCGTCCGGCCCAGTGACGCCATGAATGTGAAAGCTGCGCCCACCGCCGCGGCTGTCCCGCCAAAAGCCGAGGTCGGCCCACATCCGAGCGGTCTCGACCAGGATGTCGACCCCTTCGCGCCGCATGAAGTCCTCGTCCCCGGTGGCGGCGACGTACTTGCACAGCGCGTACGAGATGTCGGCGTCGATGTGATACTGCGCGGTGCCAGCCGCGTAGTAGGCCGAGGCCTCCTCGCCGCTGATCGTGCGCCAAGGGAACAGCGCACCCCGTTGGGCGAGGTCCTGGGCGCGCCGGCGGGCGGCTTCCAACATGTTGTAGCGGAAACGCAGCGCACTGCGGGTCATCGCGGGCGAGGTGTAGGTGAGGAACGGCAGCAGGTAGATCTCGGTGTCCCAGAAGTAGTGGCCGCCGTAGCCGGAACCAGTCACCCCTTTGGCCGGCACGCCGGACTGCTCCGCGCGAGCTGCGGCTTGGGCGACCTGGAACAGGTTCCAACGGATGGCCTGCTGCAGCGCGGGCTGTCCGGCGACTTGGACGTCGGAGCGTTCCCAGTAGGCATCCAGCCACGTCCGCTGGTTGTCGTACTCGAGGTTGACGCCTTGCTCACGAACCCGATCAAGCGTCCGCCGGCAGCGGTCCACCAGCTCGCGGACCGGCACTCCCCGTGAGGTGTGGTACGACACGGTCTTGATGATCTTGACCGGTACTCCCGGCTGGGCCTGCACCTGGTAGACCATCTTGCCGGTGTCCTGGTCGGCGGAGATCCTCTCGCTGTAGAGATTCTGGGTGATGATTTCGTGATCAGCGCCGACCGCCAGCGTCATCTTCGAGTTGGCGCAGCGATAGCCGAGCAGGATGCGGCCGTCGACGGCTGAATGCATCTGGGGTTCCAACACCCGCGCCTCGAACTCTTCCCCCTTGCGCGGGTCAGGGCCACCGCCCTGCGCGGCCGCACGGACGTGGTACTCGTCGCGCCCGTCTTGGCGATTCAACGTCTGGGAGGACACCACCACCGGGGCTTCGGTGTCCAGCATGGTGACCTCGATGCTCATGATGGCTAGATGCCGTTGGGTGAAGGAAACCATCCGGGTCGATGCCACCTTGACCCGCTTGCCGCCCGGAGTTCGCCAGATGATGTCGCGATGGAGCACACCGTCGCGGAAGTCGAGCGAGCGGTCGTACGCTTCCAGATCAGCGACCGACAGCAGCATCGGCTCGTCGTCGACGTAGAGCTTCATCACCTTGTTGTCCGGCACATTGACGATGGTTTGGCCTACTCGGGCGAAGCCGAAGGCCTCCTCGGCATGCCGGATGGACCAGGTCTCGTGAAAGCCGTTGATGAAGGTGCCATGGGCCTGGGTCTCGCGACCCTCCTCCACGTTGCCGCGCATGCCGAGGTATCCGTTGCCGACTGCGAAAAGCGTCTCGGTGACACCAAGATCATCCGCGCTGTACATGCATTCGGTCAGTCGCCACTCGTCGATCGGGAACCGATCACGATCCAACGGATCCCCGACCTGCATGGGGGCGTCGGCACTCGAGCCGTTCATGCGGGGATCAGTTCGGCGAGATCACTGACGACCAGGTCGGCGCCGGCCGCCGTGAGCCGGTCGGGCCCCACGCCCCGGTCG
>JAABUN010007723.1_pt1 | contig 11391 bp, 7 predicted proteins | sample 5559311 | NCBI WGS metagenome assembly JAABUN01 (sample SAMN10711877, study PRJNA513370) | rock metagenome | isolation source: Antarctica rocks | place: Antarctica: Victoria Land, Siegfried Peak sud | reverse complement strand
ATCACTTCCCCCACCCCCGTCCCCCGTCCCCCTTACGTCTTACGCCTTACGCCTTACGCCCCCCCCACACGCGGAAACCCCGCTACCCTAACGGTAGCGGGGTCGATGGCGGCGATACGCAAGAGGCAGAACTGGGGGGAGAACTTGAGGAGGTAAGAGGTGGAACTGAGGCTATCGCGAGGTGGGAATGTGGACTGCGCCCCTGCGTGCCGCCGACTCTTCGCGTCTCAAGGACTCGTTTCCGAGCGTATCCCCACCATCGCAAGTCGCGTGCCACCCCATTCCTCACGCCGCACCAGCGCACCTTGAACACTATCCCGCCCCATCGGGCACACCATAGCCACTTTCGGCCACGCGAGCGGGACGAAAATACTATTCCCTCTGCGCGGGGGAGCCGACTACACTGGATGCGACAGAGGCGACCACAAACAGGCATACTCGCGAACAGCATTCGGGAGGTCCGACGGGCATGGACGACGCGCGCAAAACGACCCCCCGTTCCGCCCGCTGGCGTGGTGTCCTCCTCGGGCTGCTACTCATCCTCCTCGTCGGGCCACCGAGCGCACCCGCCCACGCCCACGCCGCCACCCTCCAGGTCAGCACCACCGCCGATAGCGGGGCGGGCTCGCTCCGCCAAGCCATCGCCACGGCGGCGGCGGGCGATACCATCACCTTCGCGCCCACCGTCAGCGGCACGATCCTCCTCACCAGCGGCGAATTGCCGATCGATAAGAGCCTCACCATCGCCGGACCGGGCGCGGGACAACTGACCGTCAGCGGCAACAACACCAGCCGCGTCGTCAACATCACCGCCGGGACGGTCGCCCTCAGCGGCCTCACCATCGCACAGGGGCGCAGCGCCACCTATCGGTTCGCCCATGGCGGCGGCGTGCGCATCACCGGCGGCACCGTGCGCCTCACCGACATGATCATCGCCGATAACAACGCGCAACGTATGGCCGGTGGCCTCTACATCGCCGATAGCACGGTCACCCTCCTGCGGACCACCGTGCGCGACAATGTCGCCGACAGCCAGACCGATCGCGTCTTCGGCGGCGGCATCGCCATCGCTTCCGGCTCGCTCACCCTGATCGACAGCCTCGTGCGCGGCAACCGCAGCCAGTGGACCGGGACGAACGCCAACGGGTCCAGCGGGTACAACGGGGACGGCGGCGGCATCTACGCCAACGACGCCACCGTGTCGCTCCTGCGCACGACCGTGCGCGACAACGTCGCCAGCGGCAACGGGCCATCCGGCAGTCGCGGCGGCGGCATCAACAGCGAGTTTGCCACCCTGATCCTCCGCGACAGCACCGTCAGCGGGAACAGCGCCAGCAGCGACGTCGGTGGCAGTCGCGGCGGTGGCCTCTACATCGATGGCGGCACGGCCACGATCACCGACACCACGATCGCCGACAACCTCGCTACCAGCGTCGCCGCCACCGATCTCGGGACGAATTATGGCGGTGGCCTGGTGCTGTCCGGGGCCACCGTCACCATCGACAACAGCGCGATCACCGGCAACAGCGCGCGCGGCACCGGTTCGAGCCGCTACGGCTTCGGCGGCGGTCTCGCAATCTCCGGCGGGCCGGGGACGCAGTCCATCGCCCTCACCAACACCACCATCAGCGGGAACGCGACCGACACCAGCGGCGGCGGATTCTCCCTCACCTACGCGTCGCGCACCACGGTCAACCTCGCCTTCGTCACCCTCACCGCCAACATCGCCGACGCCGATCAGAACGGCACCGGCGATGGCGGCGGCTTCTTCACCGACAACAGCGCGACCGACTCCGCCATCGCGTTCCATGGCAGCATCGTCGCCGGCAACAGTGACCGTGGCGGCGAGCAGCCCGATTGCGCCGGTCGCAGCACGTCCCGCACGGACAACCTCTTCGGCGACCGCACCTCCTGCCCCGCCTCGACGTTCGATCTGGACCTCGCCACCCTGGGCGTCGGTATCGGCGCGGTGCTCGTCCCCACACTGGCAGACAACGGGGCCACCACCCGGACCCATGCCCTGCCACCGGGCAGCCCGGCCGCCGACGCCATCCAATTCGCCGACCGCTGCCCAGCCCACGATCAGCGCGGCGTCGCCCGCCCGCAAGGCCAACGTTGCGACATCGGGGCCTACGAAGCGGTCGTGACCCCCGCCCCCTGGTCCGGTTCGCCCATTACCGGCGCGATAACGGGCGGCGACCCCACGCAAAGCGGCCGCCTCAGCCGCAACGGCGTCGTCAGCGCCTGCGACAGTCCCAAGCCGCTGCCGGAGCGCGCGCAGGACTCCGGCGCGCACCGCTACGACGCCTACCATTACACCAACACCTCCGCGCGGACGATCTGCCTGCGCGTCAAGCTCGCCTCCGCGAGTTGCCTCGACGCCTCCGCTGTCGCCAGCGTGGCCTATCTCGGGGCCTTTAATCCCGCCAACCTCGCGAATAACTACCTCGCCGACAGTGGCTTCAGCCCCCCGCCCGACCGGAGCTATGCGTTCCTGCTCGGGGCGGGCGAAACCGCCGTCATCATCGTCCACGGCATCCTCCCCGACACCGTCTGCGCCAGCTATACCCTCAGTGCCGGCATCGAGCAGACCATCGCCTTCGCCACGCCGGGCGACAGCACTTACGGCGCTGCCCCCACCATCCTCCAGGCCACCGGCGGCGCGTCCGGCCAACCGGTCACCTTCGCCACGACCACCCCGACCGTCTGTGCCACCGGCGGGGCGCACGGCGCATCGCTCACCACGCTCGGCGCGGGACTCTGCACGGTCCGGGCCAGCCAGCTCGGCGACGCCACCCACGCCGCCGCGACAACCGTGGAGCGGTCGTTCACCGTCGCGCAAGTGCCCCAGGCGATCACCTTCGGCACCCTGGCCGACCACACCCACGGTGAAGCCCCGTTCACCATCGACGTCACCGCGAGTTCGGGGCTCCCGGTCACCCTGTCCAGCGTCGGCCCCTGCACCGTCAACGGCGCGCACATCACCAGTACCGGCGTCGGTCGCTGCATCCTCACCGCGAACCAGGCGGGCGATGGCAACTACCTCCCCGCCCCGCCATCGAGCGGTTCGTTCACCATCCACATGCCGCCGTCCCCCTCCCCAAGCTCATCCCCCGCGCAGCCCTACACGGTGACGGCGTCGCACAGTGGCGGCGGCACCCTCACCCCCGCTGGCACAACGAGCCACGCCGCCAACACCCAGGCGACCTACACCGCCACGGCGGACGCGGGCCAAGTCTTCATCGGTTGGACCCTCGACGGCCTCTATGTCGGCTACGCCAGCCCGCTCACCTTCGCCGTCGCGAGTGACCGCGTGATCGTCGCGCGGTTCGTCCCCCGCCCGACATTCAACGACCTCGACGGCCTGAGCGCCGCCGACCAACAGGCGATCACCTTCCTCGCCGCGCTCGGCATCGTCAACCCGACCGGCGTGAACAACAGCGGCAACTTCGAGCCCGACCGCCCGGTCAAGCGCGCGGAGATCGCCGCCCTCGTCGCCCGCGCGTTCGGCTGGCAGCGCGAGTTCCACGCCAACCCCTTCCCCGACCGTTGCGACCCCACCGGCAGCGCGGGCTGCGTGGACGACGATCTGTGGAACGCCATCGCCGCGCTGCGCGACTACGGCGTCGTCGGTGGCTACACCGATCCCGCCACCTGCGACGCCGCGCAGACGACCGCCCCTTGCTACCTGCCGCGCGACGTCGTCCAGCGGGTACAGGTGGTCAGCATCGTCGCGCGCGCCTTTACCAAGAACCCCGGCCTGCGCCCGACCGCCCCCTGGGACCGCCTCGACCCCGACCCCGCCCACTACACCAATGTGCCCGACCTCGGCACCCAGCGCTCCGACCTCACCACCTACCTCGCCAACGCCCTCGCCCTCCCCGACCAAACCGACACCGCCACCTTCACCGACCCCGCAGGCAACGGCCTGCGCCGCTTCGTCATCGCCGTCCTCTACCAGGCCCTCGACACCGAGCACGGCACCGACCGCGTGCCCTAAAAGCCCACAAACCCACCCCACACTAAACGGGGGGTGCAATCCAAAATCGTGCGCGCAGGGCAGAGCGAGCGCCGCCCCCACTCACCCGAGCCGCCGCCACTCACCTCGCCCCCCAGTCCCCGCAGGGGGACTTCGTGGCGGAGCCTTCAGCCGGGACTTCAGTCCAACGGCATCTCCGCGCCGTGAACCATCCCCCGCCCCCACGGCACCCCCGCGCCGTGAGCCCCCATCCCGACGGCATCTCCGCGCCGTGAACTGTCCCCCCACCCCCACGGCATCCCCGCCTCTGCCGCGCAAGATGTTGAACCGCCCCCCCAAACATGCGCGGTAGCCTCCATCGGCGGCTGCCCCGCCCGTCCGCTCAACACCCCCTCCTCCCCCAATAACAAAATCCACCCCCAACTCGCGCGCTCCCCTCCACCCCCATTCCCCCGAACGTACACCGCTCATCCGTGCTATACTCACCCCGCAACGGCCCCAGCACCGCGCATCGCAAGCGGCGAAATGCCGCGTTTTGCCGCTGTGTGTCGGGCCAGCCCCCGCCCATCCCCACCCTCCCTTTTAGGGGAGGGTCGCCGCCGCAGCGGCGGGGAGGGGTCCGTCCCCTCACGACTCACGACTCACGTCTCACGTCTCACGTCTAAGGAGCAACCCCACCCATGAACGGCGACAGCGACGTGGAGCGGCGCATCGCGGCCCTCCGCGAAACCATCGACCGGGGCAACCACGAGTACTACCTCCTCGACAACCCCACCCTCAGCGACGCCGAGTGGGACGCCGCCCTGCGCGAGTTGCGCGACCTCGAAGCCGCGCACCCCGCCCTCATCACCCCCGAATCCCCCACCCAGCGCGTCGGGGCCACCCCCCAAAGCGCCTTCGAGCAACTCGCCCACCCCCGCCCCATGCTCTCCCTCGGCAACGTCTCCACCGAGGGCGAGTTCCGCGAATGGGCCGCGCGCGTCTTCAAACTCGCCGGACGCGCGGAGGGCGAGATCACCTTCGTTGTCGAGCCGAAGATCGACGGCTCCGCCATCGCCCTCACCTACGAGGACGGGCGCTTCGTGCGCGGTGCCACCCGTGGCGACGGCCTCACCGGCGAGAACGTCACCGCCAACCTCCGCACCATCAAGCGCATCCCCCTCCGCCTCCACCCCGCCGACCCGCCCCCGCCCCCCACCCTCGAAGTGCGCGGCGAGGTCTACTTCCCCCGTCGCGACTTCGCCGCCCTCAACGCCCGCCGCGTCGAGGCCGGACAGGAACCTTTCGCCAACCCCCGCAACGCCGCCGCCGGCTCCCTCCGCCAGCTCGATCCCCGCCTCACCGCCGCGCGACCGCTCGGCTTCTTCGCCTACCAGATCGGCTACGTCCTCGGCGCCCCCCTCCCGCCCGGCCAATGGGACACCCTCGCCCGACTCCGCGCCCTCGGCTTCCCTGTTGACCCCGATATCCAGCGCTTCACCGCGCTCGACGAGGTCTGGGCGCGCTGCCAGTGGTGGCAGGAACGCCGCGACGGCCTCGACTTCGAGATCGACGGCGCGGTCGTCAAGGTCGACGCCTTCGCCCTCCAGGACGAACTCGGCACCGTCTCGCGCGACCCCCGCTGGGCCACCGCCGTCAAGTTCCCCCCCTCACAGGCCACCACCCGCCTGCTGCGAATCGAGATCAACATCGGGCGCACCGGCACCCTCAACCCCCTCGCCCGCCTCGAACCGGTCGCCATCGGCGGCGTCACCGTCTCCCGCGCCACCCTCCACAACGAGGACCAGATCCGCCGCCTCGACCTCAAGCTCAACGACTGGGTCCTCGTCGAGCGGCGCGGCGACGTCATCCCCAAGATCGTCAAGGCCATCCCCGAGCGGCGCGACGGCACCGAGCAGGAATTCGTCTTCCCCACCGTCTGCCCGTTCTGCGACACCCCCGCCGAACGCCTCCCCGACGAGGTCATGGTCTACTGCCCCAACGCCGCCTGCCCCGCCCAGCAGCGCGAACGCCTCGCCCACTTCGCGTCGCGCGGCGCCATGGACATCGAAGGGCTCGGCATGGAGCGCATCGTCGCCCTCCTCGACGCCGGGCTCATCCGCGACCTCGCCGACATCTACCGCCTCGCCGACCAGCGCGAAGCCGTCGTCGCCCTCGAACGCTTCGGCGACAAAAGCGCCGACAACCTCCTCGCCGCGATCGCAGCCAGCAAGACCCGCCCCCTCGGCAACCTGATCGTCGCCCTCGGCATCCGCCGCATCGGCGAGCGCAACGCCGCGCTCCTCGCCGCGCGCTACCCCGACCTCGCCGCCATCTGCGCCGCCCCCCTCCCCGAACTCACCGCCATCCCCGGCTTCGGCGCGATCGTCGCCCAGAGCGTCCACGACTTCTGCCAGGACCCCCACAACCGCGACCTGATCGCCAAACTCGCCGCCGTCGGCGTCCTGCCCCCCACCGCCAGGCCCGCCGTCTCCGCCGACGGCCCCCTCGTCGGCCAAACGTTCGTCCTCACCGGACGCCTCGACAGCCTCACGCGCGGCGAAGCCACCGCCCGCCTCCAGGCCCTCGGCGCGACCGTCACCGGCATCGTCACCAAGAAAACCGACCATGTCGTCATCGGCGCGGATGCCGGCAGCAAAGCCGAACGCGCCCTCGCCCTCAAACGCCCCACCCTCACCGAACCGGCCTTCCTCGCCTTCCTCATCGAGCACGAGGGGAGCGGGGCGGGAGTCGTCGGTCGTCGGTCGTCGGTCCTCGGTGGGGAGGGGTCGGTAGTCGGTAGTCGGTAGTCGGTAGACAGAGGGCGTCGGCAGTCGGCAGTCGGTAGACAGAGGGCGTCGGCAGTCGGCAGTCGGCGATGATCGGTGCGCGGTTACACCGGCTTTGCACAAAAACTCGGTCCGCCGTCGCCTGCTTGTGCCGGGAGTCCGCGTCCGTATTGACGCCAGCGGACCCGATCGGCGAGTTTTTGTGCAAAGCCGATAGCGCCCGATAGACTACCGGCACCCGGCTCCGAACCCACGCGACCCGGACTGCCACATCGGTCACCAGTCGGCAACTCGCCGGATCCCGGCCTGAGGTTGCCCCGGTTTCTGCCGAATGCGGACGGTGGTGGCGGGCGAGGGTCGCGCTGCCGCTGAGATTGCTGGCCGTGGTACAGTGCCCTCCCTGGACGTGGCGACCGCGTACAGGGAGGGCGCAACCCGGAAGGGAGGATCCATGGAAGATCCGGAACACGAGCAGGCGCTGATGGCCACGTTCCTGCAACACCACAACCCGCAGATCGTCCAGCACATGGCCGTCGCGGCCGCCACGTCTATCCCCCGGGCATCGACGTGGCGGCCGCGACGGCGGCGTCGTATGCGGACCTGGCCGCGAGGTGGAAGTACCCGCTGCGCCAGGACGCGGAGTACCTGGCCTGGCGGCGCGGGCGCGAGCCCGGCTACACCCCGCCGGATGAACCCGACCCCGACGCCTGGGAGAACCTGTCCGACGAGCAGCGCCGCCAGCGCCTCCAGTGGGATCGCGCGCTGGAGTACGCGCGGGAGCGCATGGGGGGCCTGACGCCCGAGCGGCGGCGCGTGTACGACTACATCGACGGCGCGCTGATGGCGGACAAGGGCGGGGCACACGCGCGCCTGCGGCGGCTCGCGTCCAAGGACGACCCGGACCTGTCGGCGCTGGCGATGGCGACCCTCGACGGGCTGGCACGCCTCGAGCGGATGGTGCGGGAGCTGGCCTCCGACGGCGCCACCCTGGAGATGGGCGACGACCCCCTCCGGGGGTAATCGTCGCCGTCGCGGGCGGCACGCTCCACGCCCGCACCGCCGCCGGCGACGGCCAGGTGGCCCAGGCGACCGAGGCGATCGGCGGCACGACCCGCACGGTGTCCTACGCCTACGACGGCCTCCGGCACCCCGCCGCGAGCGCGCCGGGCGGGAATGCCTGTGCCTACACCGGCTTTACACAAAACCCGGTCCCCCGCCGCCTGCACGTTCCGGGAGCCCGCGTCCGTATTGACGCCAGCGGACCCGATCGGCGCGTTTTTGTGCAAAGCCGGTCACACCGCACACATCACCCCGCACCGTTCCACTACTCACGCCCGCCGTAGGGGCGTTCCCTGCTGCGCCAGGACCGGGCAAGCCTTCCCCGCCGAACGCCCCCCCCCACGACCGCCCCGACTGACGACCGACGACCGACGGCTGACGCCCCCCGCACCGCCCGCCCCAAGCATTCACTATCCTGATAGGCTATACTGATAAACGGTTCGATCCCGCGCCACAGGCCCCCCCGCCGATCGGGCCGCGAACGTATCCTGGAGGGATCATGGCCGGCTTCAGCGCCCCCACTCGCGAGGACGACCCGATCCACATCGTGCGCACAATCGGTCGCCTCGCCCATATGCTGACCGAACTGCGCGACGAATACGAGCGTCGGCCCCGCCCCGACACTCTCGCGCAAATCGACCAGCGCATCACCGACCTCAACGAGCAGCGCACGCGGCTCAACCAGCGGCGCGGCCTCGGCAACGACTGAGTCGTCGGTCGTATGACGTAAGGCGTAAGGCGTAAGTGGTCCCGCCGTGGCACCCCGGCACCGCGCCCGTAACAACCCTCTTACGTCTTACGCCTTACGCCTTACGCCCCCCACCGCCTCCTATCCGCCTCCCGCAACTCCGCCTCCACCTGCACCCGCACCTGCTCCACATGGCGAGCCGGAACCACCAGGTTGTAGTGATCGATCGTCCGATTCAGTTCCCCCACTTTGCGCCGATAATCTGCCGCGAAGCGGGCACGGCGTTCGCGGTCCCGCTCGGCCACGTAGTAGTCCAGGATACGCCGACAATGCAGCCGCCCCGCCACAATCTCCTTGTTCATCTCGACCCAGGCTGGCAGCGCCCCATTATTTTTCAGCACCTTCAGGCCCATCGCATCGTCGCCCGCATAGGCCCGCACATTCGGGTCATCGGGCGTCAGCGGTTGCCCCTGGCCGCGCAGATTATCGAAATCGCCGCGCTCCTGCGCCTGCCGGATTTGCCGATCGATCCAGCTCTCGTACTGCGTATACGCCGTGAGCGGCGGTCGCTTCCCGCGCGGCGGCTCCGGCGGCGGGGCCTCTTGCGACGCCGCCTCGCGCGCCTCGCCACCCGCCCGCGCGATCTCCTCCAGCCGCCGCCGCCGCTCCTGTCCCATCGTCACATCCCCACGCCCATCATCGCCACGACTCAACCGCCGCCCCAAACATCGCCACAAATCGTACTACACCACCTCGCCAATTGTCAGTCACCACCCCGCCCCCAATGCAGACGCCACAAACTCCCGACTCGCACCCAAACCCTACCTCACCAACCCTCTCCTAACGTATACTTAACCACGCGGCCCCACCCGCGCCGCCAATAACCACCCACCCTCGACCCGTCCCCGTCCGACCTTCGACCTTCGACCCCTTATCCGAGGCAATCATGACGAACTCAGTCAAACTCCCCGTAGCGGCACTCTGCGTCGCCCTCCTCTTCAGCGTCTTCACCTTCGGCTCGATCATCACCCGCCAGAGCCAGGCCAGCGCAAACGGCGTCGTGGCGGGCGGCGACGTCGCCAACAACCCCTACAAAGGCAGCAAATTCTACAGCCAGGCCGTCGCGCAACAGGTCCCGGTCGCGGCCGACCCCACCGGCGGCCTGAAGTGGGACAAGACCGAGTACACCGCCACCGTCGGCGACGTGACTTTCACCGTCAGCAACCCCAGCCCCGTGCAGCACCAATTCGGCGTCGAGGGTAACGGCATCGCCTACGAGAGCGGCAACCTCGGCGGCGGCACCACCACCACCCTGACCCTCAAGGGCCTCCCGCCCGGCGAATACCAGATCGTCTGCAACTTCCCCGGCCACAAAGAAGGCGGCATGATCGCCAAACTAACCGTCACCTAAACCATCCCCGCTCTATAACGCCCCCCTGCCCTCACCCCAACAGCAAAGCCGGGGCTTTCGGCCCCGGCTCCACCTCAGCTATGCGTCTGCGTGCCCCGTCGCCCCGCCCTAGTGGCAGGCCTGCGCCGTGCCCGCGCTCTCCGACGTGCGGAACGAATGCCCGCAACCGCAGGTCGTCACCGCGTTCGGATTGCTGACCGAGAAGCCCGCGCCCATCAGGCTCTCCACGTAATCGATCTCCGCGCCATCGAGCATCGAGGAAGAGAAGCGATCGACCACGACGCGCACACCCTCCTGCTCGAAAATCTCGTCCGCATCGTCGAACTGATCCTCCAACACCATGCCGTAGGAGAAACCGGAGCAGCCGCCGGGCGTGATATAGACCCGCAGGCCCACATCCGTCCCCTCGTCAACCATGAACCGCTGCAGGGCCACCCGCGCCGTGTCCGTCATCGTAATCATATCGTGCCCTACCCCTCTACTCTCGCCATACCGACTCATCCGGCTTTCCGGTCGCCATCGCCCAGCGCGACAACGCCAATGCATGCACTATATCCTACCGAATTGCCGCCCCTTTGTCAAACAAAAAGTAGAAAAAGTCGGCCCCGAAGGCGAAGATCGAAAGTCCAAGGTCCAAAACCGCAAGGAACCTCACCAGCCCGACATCATCTTGCCAAAACACCGCCCCACCTCACCACCCACCTCCACACGAGTCACCCCTCCCCGCGTCGGGGAGGGGCCGGGGGAGAGGTCCGCCCCCCCTCACGACTCACGTCTCACGACTCACGTCTCACGACTCACGTCCCCCACCCACCCAACCGTTCGGGATGATTCCCGATCAACGCCCTCAATGGCGGCGTCAACGCCCGCAAGCGCCCCACATCCCCCGGCTCATTCACCGTCCAGGCCACCAGGCCCAAACCCGCCTCCGCGACCCGCGCCGCCACCTCCTCCGTGATCGCGCCGTGCCACAGATCCAGGCAACTCGCCCCGATCGCCCGCGCCCGCGCCACCAACCCCTCGTCCCAGCGCGCGGCCAGCACCCACAACTCCACCGTCGCATCCAACCGCCGCGTCGCCTCCAACGATGGATAATCGAAGGACGAGAGCGCCAGCGGGCCCCCATACCCCACCGCCGCCAGTGCGGCCAGCGTGTCCGGCCCCACCCCGGCCATCTTCAACTCCAGATTCAGGAACGGCTGCGGCCTCATCCCCGCCGCCCACGTCAGCAGTTCCTCCAAGCGCGGTATCCCCTCCCCCCCGCCCGCATCGAGCGCCGTCAATGCCGCCAGCGTCAACGCCCCGACCACCCCGCGCCCATTCGTCGTCCGCTCCACCGTATCATCATGGATCAGCACCAGCGCCCCATCCGCCGCGCGCTGCACATCCACCTCCACCCCATCCGCCCCCAACTCCAGCGCCCGCCGGAACGCCCGCAACGTATTCTCCGGCGCAACGCCCGACGCCCCCCGATGCCCCAGCAACA
>JAABUN010007722.1_pt1 | contig 11391 bp, 12 predicted proteins | sample 5559311 | NCBI WGS metagenome assembly JAABUN01 (sample SAMN10711877, study PRJNA513370) | rock metagenome | isolation source: Antarctica rocks | place: Antarctica: Victoria Land, Siegfried Peak sud | reverse complement strand
GTAATAGACGTGCCACGACCGGACGGTCGTCCGGCGCACGCGGTCCACCAGGCCGAACACCCGCCGGGCCTCGTCAATGTAGCGGGGCTGGCTGGAGATCAGCAGGACGGAGCTGATGCGCTCCATCGGCACCACGCGCACCACGCCGGCCAGCCCGCCGCCGGCCTGGCCGCGGAAGGCGTCCGTCAACGCGCCCGCGAAGTCCTTGGCGCTGCCGTTGCCGATGGGGAACAGGGCGTAGGACTGCCCGGCCAGCACGTTGATGTCGAAGGCGCGCACCAGGCCGACCAGGGTTTCCCGCGCCCCAGGCTCCCCGCTGATGAGCAGCACGTTGCGGCCGGGGTCGGCCACCACGCGGGCGCCGGCCCCGATGTAGGGTTGCAGCACCTTGGCTAGGTCCTCGGCCGAGGCGTAGCGGAGCGGCACCACCGTGCCCCCGGCCAGCGCGTCCCCGGTGGCCAGGCCCGGCGCCCCGGCGCCCGCCGCCGCCGCCGGCACCACGCGGTAGAGGCCGCCCGATTGCACCAGGGAAGCGCCGTTCTGCGCCAGCACCGCCTGCAGGGCCGGCAGCACCTGCGACCGCGCGAGCGGCACCGTGGTCTTCAGGGTGACGGTGCCGCGCACCGCGGGGTCAATGGCATAGTTGACGCGCAAGGTCGTGCCGAGGAGCTGGGCCACGACCTCCCGCAGGTCGGTGTCCACAAAGTCGAGGGAGATGTCGCCGCCCGCCGGCGCTCCCCGTTCCGCCGGCAGGGAGACGGTCTGGCCCCGGCCGATGGAGATCTGCGGCCCGGTCGTGTCGCTGATGCTGCCGACGGCCCCGTTGATCCGCGGCGGCGCCGCCGCGAGCGGCCCGCCCGGCAAGGGGCTGAGCGGCGTCAGCACCGGCGTCTCCTGCCTGTCGCACCCGGCCAGCACGGAGGACCCGAGCAGCAGGAGGGCCAGCGGCATGGCCCGGCGGCGCGGACGGCCCGTCATCGCGGGAACCCCGCCGTGCCGGGCACGGCAGGAGGTGGCGACGGACCGTCGAGGCCGGGCTGCCCGGCCAGGCCCTGCAGTCCGGGCAGCCCCGAATATCCGGGCAGGCCGGGCGCCGGGGCGGCAGTGCGAGGCGCCGGCTTGGGGTCGAAGGCGGTGGCGACCACGCGCTGGCCGTCCGGCCCGGCCAGCGTGACCCGCCCGGCCTCGATGGATTGCACGGCATAGGCGCCGATGCGCCCGCCCTCCGTCACCACGGTGGGCTTGCCGGCGCCGTTGACGAAGATGGCGCGGCGTCCGGCAGGCGTCACGATCACCCCGGTCATGCGCGGCAGCGCCGCAGCGGCAGCCGCCGGCCCTGCGGCCTCCGCCGCCGGGCGGCGGCCAGGGCTGAACAGCGGACGCGCCAGCACCTCGGCAACCCGGCGCCCGGCGTCGTCCGCGGCAGGCGTCGAGGCAGGTGCCGCGGGCGCGGGCAAGGAGGCTGTCGCGGGCACCATGGGGTCGCCATCCGGTAAACGCCATCCGAGTTCAAGGACTATGATACCGCCCAGCGCCGCAGCGGCCAGGACCAGCAGCGCCGGCGCCACCATACCACGCCCGGCGGTCATGTCCCTGCCCTCACGATTGGGCCTTCACGATGGAGCCTTCACGGGGAGGGCTTCGCCAGGCGGAACGACATCACCGTCATGGACGCATCGAGCGGCGGGCTGTCGCGCGCCGCCAGCACCGGCGCGGCGCGGAGCTGCAGATCGTCCACCAGCATTCGCGGCCTCGCCTGGTCCAGCGCCTGCAGCAGCCCGGCCACCGCGGGCAGCGGCGCGAACAGGGCGATGCGGAGCCGGATGCGGCGGTAGGCCCCCACGGTCTCCGCCGGCAGGGTCTCGGTGCTGGACAGGGGGGCGCCGGCACGGGCGGCCATGTCCTGCAGCGCCTGCAGCATCGCCGCGGCGGCGACGGCGTCCGTCGGCTGGGTCAGCACGGCGTCGGCCTGCGGCCCCGCCGTGCTGTCCGCCTGCGCCGCGCGCTCCAGCGCCGGCAGCCCGGCGACGATCTGGGCCATGCGCCGGGCCAGGGTGGCGCGCTGCTCAAGCGTCTCCGCCCCGTCGCGATACCAGTCCAGCAGCGGCGACGCGATGCCCAGCCACGCCGCCGCGAGGACGACGGCCAGCAGCCCGAGCGCGGACCAGCGCCCGGCCCGCCCGGTGGGCAGCGCGGACAGCGGCGCCATCGCCATGTTAAGGGGGCGCCACGCTAGGGGGCGACCGTGGCGCGTATGGAGAACAGGTCCGCCTGCGCCGCCTCGTTGCGCGTCACCGGCGCGGCAAAGGCCGGGTCGCGCAGGGCAGGCGCCGCGGCCAGGGCGGGGATCAGCCGGGCGGCGGCGGCGGACTGGCCCGCCAGCGTCAGCACCCGGCTGCGCAGAGTCAGCTCCCGCAGGTAGGTGTCGTCGGCCAGCGCCTCCGTGACCGAGGCCAGCACCGACAGGGGGTCGCCGGTCTCGGCCTGCTGCGCCGCGACGACGTTGGCGCCCGCCACCCCGCCCGCAATCCGGCGGCGCAGCGCGTCCACCCGGTCCACCTGCGGGCGAAACGCCTCGATCCTCCCCTCGATCCGGCGCGCGGCCAGGTATTGCTGCACGAACGGCGCCGCCACGGCCGCGGCTGCAAGTCCGGCGCAGGCGACGGCGCCCAGGGCAAGCGCCCGGCGGCGGCGGCGCTGGCGGCGGGAGTCGGCGGGCGCCAGGGGGATGAGGCACAAGCCGTCCGCCGACTCCAGGGCGGTCGGCGCGGCGGCTGCACGGCGCAGGGCGCCAAGGGTGGCGTCCACCGCCTGCCGGGGCACCAGCAGCAGCAAGACCTGCAGGCGGCCCCGCGCGCGGTCGCGGCCCTGCACGCGCCAGGTCCAGTAGAGATCGTCGGGGTTGAACGGGGTCAGGCGGTCCATCTCGTAGCGCAGCACCCCGGACAGGTCGCGCTCGGCGGCCAAGGGCAGGTCCACCGGGCACTGCAACAGGGCACCCGGCGGCAGCCGCAGCACGACCGGGCCGCGCGGGGCGCCTGCCTGCTGGCCGGTGCCCAACATGCCGAGCGGCACGTCCCCGTTGCGGCGGCGGGCCAACAGGGCGATGCCGGACGGCAACGTCTCGGCCACGATGGCGTCCTGCGCGCGCCAGGGCCGGCGCAGCCGCAGGGGCAGCCAGCCCAGCATCTGCTGGACCCACCAGGCCAGGACCTGCTTCACCATCTGACCGCCAGGATGCTCCGCCCCAATATTTTCCATGACCCCAGCCGCTTCGGCCCGCCTGCTTCGGGCCGGACCGCGGCAGGGGGCTTATGTCAGGTAAGCCCCGCGAATGCCACCGCCGGAGTGGGTGCAGGGCTGCCGCATATGCCTGCTTCCTGCCCCTCCGGAAGAAGGCCGGGATGAGGCAAGCCGCCAGGACCGAACACGCCGCGGCTGGCGCAAATCATCCTGTCGTCGGAACGCAAGGCACTTGCTGCTTCCCTCACCCCGACCCTCTTCCGGAGAAGGAAGGAGAGCGAGCAGCCGTCCACTATACGCGGCAGTCCTGGAAACGGATGCGCGTCCGGGGACGGCCCCGGCGCGTCAGCCTGGCGGGAACGGGGGACCGCGAAAGTGCGGGCGTGCAAGCTGGCCGTGAACGGCCGGTGCGCCTATGCGTTCGGCGGCGAGGGCGAGGTGATGGCGTTCGACGTGTCGGACCCGCAAGCGCCGCGCCTGGCCGCGACGCTCCGCCTGCCCGGCGCCGCGGCCGACACCACAGCCATCGTGCCGCTCGGCGGGCTGCTGTATGCGCTTCGCGGACCCGGCAGCGTCTATATCCTCCGGGACACCGCCTGCACGCCCTGAAGCAGGCCCGTGCCGGGATGGCGGCGCGCGCCAGGCAGCAAGCCGCAGGCGGCAAGGCGGCAGGCGCAGGGCCGAAACCGCCGGCCGAGACGGTCCCGGCCCAGGCGTTCATCGCGGGCCGCCCGATACCATGGCCCGGCCCTCGGCCTTGAGCCGGTCGCCGGTCGCCATTCGCAAGTCGCCGCGTCGCGCGTCGTAGCTGTTGCAACTGGCGTCCCACTGCCGCCGGAGCGCCCAAATGCGCGAGTTCGGCGGGATGGCCGTAGCCGGCCAGGGCTGCTTGCTGGGTCAGGAGGAGATAGAGGTCCTTGCCGCTGGCCCGCCCGGGCTGCACTGCCTCCGCCACGGCCTGGAACCTGGACCGGCGGGCCGCAAGGCTTCACGGTGCCTGACTGCGAACCGCGCGGGTGCATGGCGGGGCAAGGCCGGGACGCTGCAGATGCAGGGCAAGATGCAATGATTTATGCATCAGGATCCTGGGAACTGCTTCTGGCCATCATGGTTCTCGTGTCCCAGGTGGCCGGGCTTGCGTTCCTTGTGGTCATCTGTGTCGCCGCGATGATCCCATTCAGGGGACGCAGCATCTCGCCGGATGGCGCCAAACGGAAGCCGGGCGGGGCAGCAAGGCTGTTCTGGCTTCGAGTGCTGTCCGCGGTGGTCCTGTCATTGCTCCTGTGGTCTTTGATGGCGCTTCGCAGGACCGTACTGTGGCCTATCGCGCCGGGAAAGATTACGGCTCATACGAGGCCGTGTGCTGTTCGCCATGCTGCGGATGTCCTTTCTAGAATTTTGCGTGGTCGCCATGGCAGTTGACTTGCTTTTCCGTTCTTCCCTTGCGGCGAAGTGATAGTGGCTGCTGCTTGAGGGCGAAGGCGGCCCACCGAGTCTTCCCGCTACACGTTAACAGCATATTGACAGTGCCGCTGAGCCATGGTGAAATCAATGCATAATAATGACGATATCGCAAGGGAGCGGAACATGGGGTCTCGCAAGTCAAACTCGATCCGCATCGCTGCGGCGGCGGCAGTCACGTTTGGATTGCAGTGCGCCGCTGCGTCCGCATCCTCGATCCTATTCGTAGGAAACAGTTTCACCTACGGCGAGGCGGCAGGCGGGCCGAACTTGGTGCAGCCGTTCGGCTCGAGCACCGTCACCGACCTCAACGGCACGAACGTCGGCGGCGTTCCGGCACTGTTCAAGTCATTCACTTTGCAGGCGGGCCTCAGTTACAACGTAAGCCTTGAGACCGTTGGCGGAACAGGCTTGGACTATCACTACAACAACAAGCTCGGGCTTCTCAATAAGCCCTGGGACGACGTGGTGCTGCAAAGCTACAGCACCCTCGACGCCAGCAAGCCCGGCGACCCCACGACGCTGATCCAGTATTCCAGGCTTTTTGCCGATGCGCTGCACGCCCAGAACCCGGCAGTGAGCATCCACCTGGACTCGACATGGTCGCGTGCGGACCAGACCTATCTTCCGACGGGCCATTGGTTCGGCCGGCCGATTGACGCGATGGAGAAGGACGTGCAGGCGGGCTATGAAGCCGCCAAAGCCAACTCCCCGTTCATCAGCGACGTCATTCCGGTCGGCGCGGCATGGAACCGTGCGTTCCAGACCGGGTTCGCCGACCCGAACCCCTATGACGGCATCACACCCGGCCAGGTCAATATCTGGGCGCCTGACAGCTACCATGCCAGCGTCTATGGCTATTACCTGGAAGCGCTGACCGAATTCGGCGACATTACAGGACTCGACCCGCGCGGCCTCGGTGCAAGCGAGCTTGCGGCAGCATCGCTCGGCATCACCAGCGCCCAGGCGGTGACGTTGCAGGGCATAGCGCACGATCAGCTTGCCGCCGCCGTTCCGGAGCCTGCAAGCATCTTGATGATGGTGATCGGCTTCTTTGGCCTGGCTTGGTTCGGCAAGCGTGCCGCTCAGGCTGAGTAATTGCTCAGCCGCGTTCTGGAGGGACGGCTCACGATGCGGGCCGTCCCCGCGCTCGCGAAGGCAAAGGTGATCGTGTAATGGTGGGCGTCCTCAGTCCTCGTTGAAGATGAGTTCCTTGTCGCCAGCGGGGTGGCCAGGCTGCGCGTCCACATGCAGGCGCATCAGGCGCGCTCCATGCCGGGGAGTGTGGATTGTCAGGGAGTATGCGTTCATCCCGGTGATCGCCAGTATCGGCCCGCCTTCGCCATTGGTTGAGATGGACCACCCATGACGGTCCGCGACGACTTCGCCACTCCGGCATTTATTTATCGTCAGCTTGTGGGACGTATCAAACGTATAGGTCTCACCCAAGCCGCATCCTTTGCCAGGAGATGGCGGCCGAGCAAGTGGCCGAAGCGTCCAGGCACGCGACGAGCCGCCGGTCATCTGCCGTTCGAGACTGTCTTGCGCTTGTGCCGGTCCGGGAGGCATCGCCATCCCGAACAAGATTGCGAGACTTATGATGCGGTTTCGGGCAGCCTGCTGCACAACCGTGCTCCTTGGTTCTTATCGCATGTTAAACGACCAACCATCCGATCTCGGATCGCCCGCGTCGCTTGCCGGGGCAATCTGCGCCTGAACTGCCCTCCGATCCCGCAACCTGCTTCGCTGGTTCTAAGCCTGTTGCCAACAAACGTTTGTCTTGACCTCTCCGTCATTGCGAGCCGTGCCTGCAACGTGGCAGCGAAGGTGCCGCTTCCAGGCCGTGGGCAGCCATTGCAGCAGCCGGCCCGCGCCTGCGGCATGGGCGGCAGCGGTCAGCCCTCCCTTTCCAGGAACGCCTTGGACGCTTCGGCGTAGTCGGGATGCCAGCGCGAGAGGGGCGGGCGGTTCTCGACGATGTCGCCCGCGGCCCAGAGGATGCGCCGCTCGTCCAGCGCCCGGGACACGTCGTTGTCCGGGCAGAGAATGTAGAAATCGCCCGCCGCAAGACGCTCCATCATGAAGTCCACCGTCTGTTCCGGCGTCCATGCCGCGTCCGGCTTCGCGGCACGGCCGCGTGCCGTCAGCGGCGTGAACACGAAGCCGGGGATCAGCAGGTGCGCGCTGACGCGGCAGCCCGGCGTGGTCCGCAGCTCGTGCTGCAACGCCTCGGTGAACGCCTTCACCCCGGCCTTGGACACGTTGTAGGCGGGATCGCCGGGCGGCGTGGTGATGCCCTGCTTCGAGCCGGTGTTGATAATGAGGCCCGGCCGTCCCCGCTCGATCATGCCCGGCGCAAAGGCCCTCGTGCCGTGGATCACGCCCCACAGGTTGGTGCCGATCACGCGCTCCCAGGCGCCGGCCGGGCCGAACAGGGCGCTGCCGGGCTGCACGCCGGCGTTGTTCATCAGGATGTCGGCGCCGCCGAACCGCTCGCGGACGGCTGCTTCCAGGTGCTGCATGTCCCCGGCGCGGCTCACGTCCGCAACCATCGCCATGATGTCCGCGGCCCCGCCCGGCGACACGCCTGCAAGCGCCTCGGCGGCATGGGCAAGCCGGCCGCCTTCCCCGGCGCCGTCTCCGGCGTCATCGAGATCGGCGATGCAGACGCGCAGGCCCATGCTGGCGAAGCGCCTTGCCGCGGCAAGGCCGATCCCGGACGCGCCGCCGGTGATGACGGCGACGGAGCCGGGTGCGAGGGCGGGTTGGGTCATGCGGGCTTCTCCGGGATTTCCAGGCAGTGTAGGCCCTTGCCGTCGGCCCGCCAGCGTCTCGCCAGCGTCCCGCACAGGCCCATGGCGCCCCGGTCGGCCTGGCAGCAAGCTCGCCAGGACCGCCGGCACTGCCTCAGGAGACCACCATGGATTTCAGCGAAGACTTCACCGGCAAGCGCGTCATCGTCATGGGCGGCAGCCGCGGCATCGGACGCTCCATCGCGCTCGGCTTCGCGGCGGCCGGCGCCGCGGTCTCGATCTGCGCCCGCAGCCCGGCGCCGCTGGAGGCGGCGCACCGGGAGATCGAGGCGTTGGGCGGCAAGGCCCACAGCGCCGCCGTGGACCTGACCGACGCCGACGCCATCGCGCGCTACGTTCCCGAGGCGGCATCGGCGCTCGGCGGGCTAGACGTGCTGGTGAACAACGCTTCCGGCTTCGGCCAGACCGACGACGAGGCCGGCTGGGCGGCGTCGCTGGCGGTGGACGTGATGGCGGTCGTGCGCGGCAGCCATGCCGCCATCCCGCTGCTCGGCGCAGGAGGAAGCATCATCAACATCGCCTCGATCTCGGCGCTCCGCGCCACGTCGCGTTCGGCCCCGTATGGCGCGGTGAAGGCGGCGGTGATGCACTACACCGCGAGCCAGGCGAAGATGCTGGCGGGCCGGGGCATCCGGGTGAACTGCGTCGCCCCCGGCTCGGTCGAGTTCCCCGGCGGCACCTGGGAGCGGCGGCGCACCGAGGACCCGGCGCTCTACGGCGCCACGCTGGCGCAGATCCCGTTCGGCCGCATGGGGCGCCCAGAGGAAATCGCGAGCGTCGTGCTGTTCCTGGCGTCGCCCGGGGCAAGCTGGGTGACGGGGCAGAGCATCGTCGTTGATGGCGGGCAGCTTATCGGGCCATGACTTGCAAACACCGTAGGACCTGTGCGGCCACCATACGGCTATGATGGCGGGTGGCCGGCAGGCCACCTCTGAACCACGCTCGCCGTCATGGACCCAGCACGGACGATGATGCCAACCATCCCGTTGCCCTGGCCGGTTCTCACCCGTCATTGTTGGGGTGGACGGCCCTGCGTCATCGTTGCAGCCTCGTTTGCGGAACTCACCTGGGCCAGCGGCCAGCGGCCAGCGTGCCGCGTCACAGGCCGGGCACATGACCGCCGTCGCACCGCTCGCCAAAACCAGCAGCGGACCCCTGCACCCCAGAGACCGTCCACACACGCGAGCCGCCCGCGGCGCGGCGATCCGGAAACGGCACGGACTGCGCTTGCGGCCTTCCCGGTTGCCGCGCCGCTGCGCTTCTTGCAACGATGGATGCGGACCGGGCGCAAGGCGACCAGGGCGAACGACGGCCGGCATCATCCGTTCAGCGCACAGGGAACATGGGTGAAGCCGCGGAACCGCGCCCGCATCCCGCGCACCGGCGCACCCGCCAGGGCGTAGCGCGGGAAGCGTTGCAGGAAGCGCCCGATGGCTACCGCTCCTTCCAGCCGTGCCAGGCTCATGCCGACGCACTGGTGTATGCCGGCGGCGAACGCCAAGTGCCGGTTGGGCGTGCGCCCGATGTCGAAGCGGTCCGGGTCCGCGAACGCCGCCGGGTCCCGGTTGGCGGCGCCGATGCAGAGCGTGACGCGGGTGCCGGCAGGGTGGATGTCGCCGCCGATCTCCGTTGCCGTCGTCGTGGCGCGGTTGCCGAGCTGGTTGCTGCTCTCGTATCGCAGCACCTCCTCAATTGCCGGGCGCAGCAGCGCCGGGTCGGCCAGCAGGCGCGCACGCTGCGCGGGATGGTCGTGCAGCAGGACCAGGGCGTTGCCGATCAGGTTCGTCGTCGTCTCGTGCCCGGCGTTCAGCAGGAAAATGCAGTTGTGCAGCAGCTCCGCCTGCGCCAGCCGGTCGCCTGCGGGATCGGCCTGCATCAGCCGGGTCAGCACGTCCTGCTCGGGGTCTCCCGGGCGGGCGCGGCGGTCCGCGGTCAGGCGTTCCAGGTAGGCCAGGAACTCGGTCACGGCCTGGTTGCCGCGGGCGGCGGCGTCGGGCGTCAGCACCGGCTCCAATGCGCCCAGGATGGCCAGGGACCAGCCGCGCAACGGGCCGCGCTCCGGGGGCGGCACGCCCAGCAGGTTGCCGATGACCTCGATGGGGATGGCCGCCGCGTAGTCCTCGATCAGGTCGGCCGCGTGTCCCCGGTCCTCCATCCGGTTCAGCAGGGCGTCCACCGCCAGCAGCAGCCCCGGCTCCATGCCGGCGATGGCGCGCGGCGTCAGGGCGCCGGCGATCAGGCGCCGGACCCGGCTGTGCCGCGGCGGGTCGTTGAACACTAGGCTGGTGGTGTGGTGCTCGTATAGCGGCGTGTCGCCGAACTTGGGCCGGAACTCCGCGGCCTTATCGCTGCCGAAGGTGGCGGCATCGCGGTAGATGCGGGACAGGTCGGCGTGCCGGGTGAGGAACAGCGATCCGTCGGACATGCGATGCACCGGCGCCCGCTCCCGCAGGGCGCGGTAGGTCGGGTAGGGGTCCAGCAGGAACCCCGGCGGCAGCCGCGTCAAGTCGAAGCCGCTCACGTCCATGCGCCCTGCCCTCCCTTGCGAGCAGCATCCGCCTGGCAAGCGCGGGGGGCAAGGCTTGCCGCTTGCAGGGGAGGCGCTTGCAGAGGGGGCCGCGGCCCACGATATGCGCCGCGCCCGAACAACAAGGGGGTTTCCGATGGCTGCTGCCACCTACGCCTATGCCCCGGCTGACGCCGCCGCCCGCCTGGCCCGCCTGGCCCGCCTGCGCCGGCTGGCCCGGCTGATGGACGCGCAGTTCGGATTGCCGGGCACCAGGTTCCGCTTCGGCGTGGACGGCCTGGTTGGCCTGGCGCCGGTGGCCGGGGACCTGCTGACCGGGCTGGTGTCTCTATATGTCGTGTGGGAGGCGCGCAGCCTGGGCGCCCCGCCGGCGCTGCTGGCGCGCATGTTGGCCAACGTCGCCGTGGACGTGGCCGGCGGCGCCCTGCCTGTGGTCGGCGACCTGTTCGACGCCGCCTTCAAGGCGAACATCCGCAACGTGGCGCTGCTGGAAGGCTGGATCGGACGCGGGCGCTAGAGCACGATGGGTGCAGGTAGATGCACCTATCATACCTTAGCCTTTGTTGTTGCGAGCATGTTTAGCGATCAGGTTACTCAACCTGATGCGATCATGCTCCAGGCGGCCGGCGCTGCGACGCAGGCGGCGCAGGTCCCCTCGACCTTGACCGTCGCGTAGGCGGGGGTGAAACCCTTGGCGGCGGCGGCGTGGCCCAGGGCGACGGCTATGGCGTGGTCGTCCACCTCGTCCACCGCGCCGCAGGTGCGGCAGATCAGGAACTGGGCGGCATGGCTGTGCGCCGCCTCCTCGTCGCAGCCAATGAAGACTTGCAGCCGCTCGACCCGGTGGACCAGGTCCTGCTGCTGCAGGAAGTCCAGCGCGCGATACACCGTGGGCGGCGCGGCGGGTGGCGCGAAGCTGGTCCAGCAGGGCATACGCCGTCACCGGGCCGGGCGCCCGCAGTACCAAGTCCAGGACATGCCGGCGCAGGTCGGTGAAGCGCACGCCGTCCCGCTCGCAAGCCAGGGCGGCGGCGTTGAGGCGGCAATCAACTTCGGCGCTGCTTTTCACGCTGGTCCCCGGCCGGTTCCGCTGGAAGATGGGTTATATGCCGGGGCCACTCAATGACGACCGTTCCGGGTCCTTGCAGCGGGACGGGATGATGCCGCTCTGGGCGATGTCATGCCAGCGGCGATCCGCCCTGACCGCTGTGCGGCCCCAGACTGCCACGTTGCAAGCTGCCCAAGGTGACGGCCAGGGCTGCCGCATGTGGCGGCGGCCCACTGCTCCCTCTCCCTCCGGGAGAGGGAGCAGCAAGCCGCCTGACTTCCGCGTTGCCGCAGGCGCTG
>JAABUN010007721.1_pt1 | contig 11392 bp, 13 predicted proteins | sample 5559311 | NCBI WGS metagenome assembly JAABUN01 (sample SAMN10711877, study PRJNA513370) | rock metagenome | isolation source: Antarctica rocks | place: Antarctica: Victoria Land, Siegfried Peak sud | reverse complement strand
CAGCCGGTCGCATCGGCCTGCTCCAGGACTTGCCCACTCGCGTCCGGCGCGCTCCGATCGAGGATGGAGATGTTATCGAGACCCAGGAAGCCGCCCTCGAAGAGGTTGCGACCGCTCGTGTCGCGCCGGTTCACCCACCAGCCGAAATTCAGCATGAGACCATGCAGCATCCGCTCGAGGAACGCGCGATCAGGCCGCCCGGAGATGATCTTCTCGCGGCGATACACCCGCAGCGCCGCCCACGCCTGGAGCGGTGGGTTCGTATCGGAGAACTCCCACTCGTATCCGGGGATCTGCCCACTCGGATGCAGTAGCCGATCGTCCAACAACGCGAGCAGCTGTTCCTTGGCCCGGTCCGGATCGACCAGGTCCAGGGAGACGGCCTGGAACGCCAGGTCCCAGGCCGCGAACCAGGGGTACTCCCAGGTGTCCGGCATGCTGAGCACCCGACCGACCCGCAGATGCCCCCAGTCGTCGTTCCGCGATGTGGCATGTGCGGCCGGGGGCGGCATGAGGTCTCCGGCGCGCCAGCGATCGAGGTCATACGCGTAGTACTGCAGCGACCAGAGCGCCCCCGCCAGCGACTGGCGCTGGATCAACCGCTCATCGGCGCTCATCGTCGGCCACGCGAGATCTCGATAAAAGTCGCCCGCTTCAACGACTCGCTGGGCGATCAGGTCATCCGCGCCGTCGAGCAGGGCTTGGGGTGATCCGGTGCCGTCGGCCACGAGTGCGAGGCGGAGCTCGACCGTGGATCCCGCCGGCACGACCCACCGGGCGTCGACGGCCGCCTTCGTGCCGCGCCGGGCTGGGTTGACGGCATCGCGGTCACCGTCGACGAGCAGTCGATGGAACGCGTCCTTCGCGTAGGCCGGGGCATCGGCGGCGCCGACAGCATCGGGGGTCAGATCGGTTTCGTTCTCCGTGAACATCCACCGCAGTTCCGCTCCGGAGGCCTCGACGGCGATCCGATACCGGCCCAGCGCCGCATGTTCGGCGATCACCTCCTCGCCGACCTGCCGCAGCGACGGCCGTGGTGCCTCGACCACCGGGTCCCACGACCAGGTGTTGCGGAACCAGACCGTCGGCAGAAGATGGAGCGGAGACGGGTCGGGACCGAGGTTCGTTGCCCGAAGGCGCATGACGATCTGCTCTGGGCCGGCCTTCGCGTACGCGACGTCGACGTCGAAGAAGCGGTCGTCGTCCAGGATCCCGGTATCGAGCAGCTCGTACTCGGGATCGGCCCCGCCGCGCCGGGCGTTCTCGGCGACGAGGTCGTCGTACGGGAAGGTGCGCTGCGGATAAAGGTAGGCCGCCTGGAGCAGGGAGGAGGACGGCACGGCGTCGAGGTAGAAGTAGAGCTCCTTCACATCCTCCCCGTGGTTGCCCTCCGGGTTCGAGAGTCCGAACAGGCGCTCCTTGAGGATCGGGTCCTGCTCGTTCCACAGGCACAGCGCGAGGCACAAGCGCTGTTCGTCGTCGGAGATTCCGAGGAGGCCGTCCTCGTTCCAACGATAGGCGCGTCGGCGAGCGTCGTCATGGCTGAAGGATCCCCACGCGTCGCCAGTCGCAGAGTAGTCCTCGCGCACCGTTCCCCAGGCGCGTTCTGCCAGGTATGGTCCCCATCGGCGCCAGGGCACGCCGGATCGCGCCTCGTGCAGGCGCGCCTGCTCGGCGTGGACAGCCGGTGTGCGACCGCCGGTACGATCGATCGCCGGTCTTGCAGGCGTCACAGGATCCAGACCTGGAAGCCGTCCGCAACATGCGCCGCGATGCTCGGATGATCCATGTACGCGCCCGACAATGCTTCTCCTGCGTCCGTCAGGGCTTCGCGGACATCGAACGCACCGGCGCAGTAGTCGCAGACCTCGTACGTAAGGCCGGCGAGGCGAAGCTCCGCGAAGACGGCGGCCGCGCGCGAGGCCGCCCCCTCATCCTTGATCCAGCGCGCCAGCCAGCCGGTCCCAGCGCCATCGAAGACGAGTCGTATCGTCGCCCCGGCCTCGGCAAGCTCCTTCGCGTACAGGACGCTGTGCAGCGCACGCGCGCTCCCCTCGTGGGATTCGGTCCCTGCCTGAAGGATGATGAGGATCTTCGTCTTCTGGTCGATCGCCAACTGCTCGGTCTCCTTTTCTTGTCGAGATCCCGCCTGGGATCGAGCCTACCGGCCTACTCCGCCGGACTCTGTGACACACGCCACCGGCCGCGCGGAGCATGCGCCGAGAGGCGGAATGATCGGGGAGTGTGGGGCCAGGCTACGGCGTCAACCCGCATCTATCTCGCATTGTCGTCGTCCGTACAGCGCCCGCGGAGTCCAACACCTGAGGAAGGACCCGGAGGCGAAACGGATGCCGGCAGCCGCGGGCTATCGCGCGATCCCGGTCATCGCCACGCCCGATGGGCGCTTCCTGATGGAGCCATCGAACACCGAACTCACTCGACTCGTCCAGTCATAGGTCCCGGGATCGGCGTAGTCGCCCCTGACGTCTGGGCGCGGTCCGGAGCATCATCTGAGCGCACCTTCGCTCGCTGACCCGCGCGCCGACACGGTAGGCTTCGGCCGGGAGGCAGTCGATGGCACGAATGGACCCGCTCCGGGCCGACGCCAGACCGGAACTGGCTGCGACCTTCTCAGCGTTCGAGCGCATCCTCGGGGTCGTCCCGAACAGCCTGCTCACGATGCAGCGCCGGCCCCGGATCGTGGCGGCATTCGAGGCGTTGACGGAGGCGATCATGGACCCCGAGGGGTCCGTAGCCCCAGGGCTCAAGCACCTCGCCGCCCACGTGGCCAGCCGCGCCGCCGGGTGTCCATGATGCCAAGCCCACTCCCTGGTCGCGGCCGGCATGAGTGCCGTGAGCGAGGCGAAGGTCGCCGCCATCTGGGACTTCCGAACGAGTCCGACCTGTGACGACGCGGAGCGTGTGGCGCTGGAGTTCGCGCTGGCGGCCGGATCGGTCCCCAACGCCGTGACCGAGGGGCGGCAAGCACGTGCATCGCGGATGACGGGACCTGCCGCTCAGCCCGATCTACACGAGGTCCGGGACCCCGCTCAGCGCTGGCGCATCCTGCTCGTGTTGGGACTCGCCGAGTTGCTCGCGATGTCGCCGTGGTTCAGTGCATCCGCGGTCGCCCCACTGCTGATCGGTGAGTGGGGCCTCGCCGGCCCGGATGTCCCGCTCCTGACGGTCACCGTCCAGCTCGGGTTCGTGGCGGGCGCATTGCTGCTCTCCCTGACCGGCGCCGTGGACGTCGTGCGCGGACGTGTCCTCTTCGTGGCGGGTGCAAGCCTCGCCGCCGCGGCCAACCTGGGATTCGCGTATGTGGCATCAGATCTGGTTTCGGCCCTGCCCTTCCGGTTCCTGACGGGGTTCGCTCTGGCCGGTGTCTACCCGGTCGGGATGAAGATCCTGGCCGGCTGGTTCCGCCTGGATCGCGGCTTCGCGATCGGCGTCCTCGTCGGAGCCCTGACGGTCGGGTCGGCACTACCGCACCTGTTCCGCGGGATCGGGGCGATGTCCGGGCTGGACTGGCACGCGGTGGTCGCGGGTGCCAGCGTCGCCGGCATCCTTGGCGGCATGCTCGTCGCGGGCCTGGTAGATGCCGGCCCGTTCGACGTGCGAGCGCCGAGGTTCAGTCTGAGTGTGGCCCGCCGGGCCTTCAGCGAGCGAGCGGTCCGGCTCGCCAACCTCGGCTACCTCGGGCACATGTGGGAGCTCTACGCGATGTGGACATGGATCCCCGCGTTCCTGGCCGCCAGCTTCGCCGCCGCGGGGACCGAGGATCCGGCCGTAGCGAGCTTCGCGGCATTCGCCGTGGTCGGTGCCGGCGGCGTGGGCTGCGTCGCGGCGGGCGCGGTGGCGGACCGCGTGGGTCGCACGACGCTGACCATGACGGCCATGGCCCTGAGTGGCTCGAGCGCCCTCGTCATCGGCTTCCTGTTCGGCGCACCGCCGGTGCTGACGCTGATCCTCGGCATCATCTGGGGGATCACCGTCGTCGCCGACTCGGCCCAGTTCTCGGTCGCCGTGACGGAGCTGGGCCCGCCCGGGACCGCCGGTTCCGCCCTCGCCCTGCAGACCGCCGCGGGCTTCCTGCTCACCGGCGTGACGATCCTGTTCGTCGGGCTCCTCGGACCTGCGGGTGGGTCGGGCTGGCAGGTCGCGTTCGCGTTGCTGGCCGTGGGGCCCGCGGTCGGTATCGTGGCGATGGGTCGTCTCCGAGGCCTGCCCGAGGCCAGGCGGATGGCCGATGGCCGACGCTGATCCCGACGCGGCGCGATCGTCACCCCATCCGATGGCGCCGCACAACGACCCACGCCACCACGACCGCTCCAGCGGCAAGAGGCAGCCCCAGGCCGAGGGCAAGGAAGGTCCCGCCAACCCCGGCCGACACGAGCAGGGGGATCGCGAGGCAACACGCGATCGCGACGACCGGAACGAAAACCGTGACGAGTAATTTCCGGTTCATGCGGGCTCGAGCGCGGCCGGCCCGCCCGTTTCGGTGCCGAGGACCAGGCACGAGGTCAGGCGGTCGGCATTCTGGCGGACGATGGCCTCCGCCGCCACGACGATGTCGCGGATCCGGGGGTCGACCAGCTGATAACGGTTGAAACGCCCGTCGACCGTCCCGACGACATAGCCGCACCAGCGCAGACAGGCGAGATGGCTTGACACTCGACCCTGGGCAAGACCCAACTCCCCCTGGAGTTCGCTCACCGTGCGCGGCCGCTCGGCCAGCAACTCGAGGATCCGGACGCGAGTCGGATCGGCGAGACCCTGGAAGAAGGTCGCCAACACCTCGGAGCGGGACAGGTCCTCGACCCTGCTCGCCGCGATGGGCAGGTTGCTCGTCATCTGTCACCTCGAATGTGAGGAAGGTTGTTAGACTCGGGTAAGCATACGAAGTATCGTATGCACGCAAACGTGCTTCTTTACATGCGGCATGAGGAGTCGCACTCATGGATCAGTCGATCGTCTACATCAATCTCGGGGTTGGAGGGATGACGTGCGACGACTGCGTCGTCCATGTGACCGAGGCCCTGGCCGCGGCCGTGCACACGACCGGACAGTACAACGCCTTCGAGCGCCGTCGCCGCCCGGCATCCGATGTCTGAGCCGTTCGACCTGCTGATCCTGGGATCCGGTTCGACCGCCTTCGCCGCCGCCATCGGTGCCGGCGAACTGGGCGCTCGGGTCGTCATGGTCGAGCGACGCACGCTGGGCGGGACGTGCGTCAATCGCGGCTGTCTGCCCTCCAAGAACCTGATCGAGGCCGCCCGGCTCGTGTGGGATGCCGCCCATCCGCGCTATGACGGCTTGACGCCGGCCCAGATGGCCGTCGACTTCCCGACGCTGATCGGCCAGAAGGACCAGATCGTCCGCGACTATCGCGCGAAAAAGTACAACGCCGTGGCGGACGGCATGACGGACCTTGCGATCCTCGACGGCAACGCGGCGTTCACCAGCCCGACCGAGATCTCGCTCGACGGCCGGACGATCTCCGCCGACCGGTTCCTCATCGCGACCGGCAGCCGGCCGATCGTGCCGCCCATCCCTGGCCTCGAGACCGTGCCCTACCTGACCAGTGACCTACTCGACGCCGACGAGGCCGGGCGGCTGACCGAGTTGCCGGAATCGCTGATCGTGTTCGGTGGTGGTTACATCGCGGTCGAGCTCGCCCAGCTGTTCGCGCGCCTCGGGAGTCGGGTGACGATCGTCGCACGCTCGGCCCTCCTCCGCGGCTACGAGCCGGAGCTCGGCGCAACCCTCTCGGAGGTCTTCGCCGCTGAAGGGATCGAGGTCTTGGCCGACACCCGGATCGAGCGCGTCTCGGGCGACGGGGACGGCGTCGCGGTCGCGGTCGAGACACCCACGGCCGGGCGGATCCTCCGGGCGCATCGGCTGCTCGTCGCCTCCGGCCGCCGCCCAAACACAGACGACCTGGGCCTGGACCGGATCGGGGTCGAATTCGATGCCGACGGCTACGTCGTCGTCGACGCCGAGCTACGCACGCGTCAGGCACACATCTGGGCGGCCGGCGACGTCATCGGCACTCAGAGAGGCTCGCAGATGGCGACCCCGGTCGGGGCCCGTCAGGGCCGGATCGTGGCCGAGAATGCGTTCAAGGGCGCCCGGCGCCGGGTCGATCACGACGTCATCCCGCGGGCGATCTTCACCGATCCGCCGATCGCCGTCGTCGGCCTGACCGAGGCCGAGGTCAAGGCGAAGCATCACCCGGCGGTGACCGCCACGACACCGCTCAAGTACGTCCCGAGAGCCGGCGCGATCCATCGACCCGAGGGGTTCGTGAAGATGATCGCGTCGACGATCGACGAGCGGATCCTCGGCGTCCACATGATCGGTGAGTCGGCAGCCGAGGTGATCCACGAGGCGGCGATGGCGATGCACTTCAAGGCGACCATCGATGACATCATCGACCTGATCCACGTCTACCCGACGATGAGCGAGACCCTCAAGATCGGCGCGCAGGCGTTCCGAAAGGACGTGACGAAACTGTCCTGTTGTGCCGAGTGATCCGCGACGGTCGGGCGCGTCAGCACGCCACCGACGACGGCTAGACCCAGGATGGCGGTCCCGCGGCCTGCGCCGGCGCCATTCCCCGCGAGGTAGCGACGAAGCCAGGGTAGAGCGGGAGGAGACATGGCTCGGCGCGGTGCCGGTGCCCAGCAGGAACGGCGCGAGGAAGGAATCACCGCCGCTCCGTTATCTTCAGCGACTCGCGAGGCTCAGGACAGATACTGCGAGAACAGCTCGACGAGGTCGTCCGCGCTGCGGATGCCGAAATGCTGGTCGACTACCTCGCCGTCCGGCCCGATCAGGATGAGCGGCGTCGAAGGCGGGGAAAGGATCTGATCGCCGAAGGTCGTGGCGAGGGACCGAGCGACCTCTTTGCTGGCCACGACGAAGCCCCAGTCAAAGCCCGACCCGTCGGCGTATGCGGCGAGATCCCCGGCGCGTTCATTGGGATCGACGTCGACGCTCACGTAGACGATATCCGGATCACCGAGTCGGTCCAGCGCGACCGCGGCCTCGCCCTGCTGGATCCGACAGTTGCTGCACCAGATCGCCATCGGCTCGATGACGACGAGCTTGCCCTTGAGGTCGTCGATGGTGAACGTTTCGCCGGACCGGGTATCGACGAGTGCGGTGGTCCGCCAGGCGTCGTCAGTCGACTTGGCCGTCAACGCCGTCGTTCCGGACGAACATGCCGCGGCGACAAGTGCGGCGCCGACGAACCAGGCGAAGGCTGATCTCAGTGACATGACCATAGCGTCCCAAAGTCGGCCGACGTCCGCTGTAAGGGGCGTCACGCCGACCCGGAACACCGGGTGCTGCCACACTTCGCGCAGCGAAGGCAGAAGCCCGAGCCGTACGGCCGTGTGGCGGTCCCGACTGTGAGGCGGCTTACGGCGGATCCGAGGTGCCACCGCCATCATCTGCCCACGGGGCTGTGCCGACTCGCAGGTGCGCCCCGACCAGCACACCCGCACCGGAGACATGATCCGTGCTCGAATCGGCGGTCGACTACGAAAGTCGGGTGGCGCATGAACGCGCCGCGAAGGACGCGTTCTTCCGAACGTCCCCGCACAACCCCGTCCCAGCCGCCGACCGCGTGCCGGATCACTCATGTCCGTTGATTCCGGCCGAGAACCGGCTGCCGGACCGGATCGATGCAGGCGAGCGCCTGCCTACCGCGGGCGTCCGTTGATCCGGTCCCGGGTCGAGCCGGCCGCCATGCCGCCGAGCCTGGCGCCGCAAGCACGTCCCGAGGGCGAGATCCTCCACGAGATCACGCGCTCCATCTGCCCGGAGTGCCGCGCCGTCATCGATGCGCAGGTGCTCCTGCGCGATGGTCAGGTCTATATGCGCAAGCGTTGCGACGATCACGGCTGGTTCGAAGGGCTGATCTACGCCGATGCCCGTGCCTATGTGGACCAGGCGAAGTACAACAAGCCCGGTCAGGCACCCGCACGCATCTCGACGGAGGTCTTGAAGGGCTGCCCGCTGGATTGTGGCCTCTGCCCCGAGCATCGACAGCACACCTGCCTCGCACTCGTCGAAGTGAACAGCGCCTGCAACCTCGATTGTCCGGTCTGCTTCGCGAATGCGGGCGCCGGCTTCAACCTGACCCTCCCCGAGGTGGAGGGAATGCTTGACCGCTTCGTCGAACTGGAGGGGCACCCCGAGGTCGTCCAGTTCTCCGGCGGCGAACCGACCATCCACCCCGACCTGCTGGAGATGATCGCGGCCGCGCAGCAACGCGACATCCGTTACGTGATGGTCAACACCAACGGCCTGCGAATCGCCAACGACGCGGAGTGGTTCGCCCGGTTCGCGGCATTGCGACCGCTCATCTACCTGCAGTTCGATGGACTTACGGACGAGACCTACCAGGTCATCCGCGGCGAGCCGCTCCTGGCCACAAAACTCCGGGCGCTCGACCGTCTGGCCGAGGCCGACCTGCACGTCGTCCTCGTCGCCGCCGTCGAGCGCGACGTCAACGAGCACGAGGCCGGAGCGATCGTCGAGTTCGGACTGCGCCACCCCGCCGTCCGCGGCGTGATGTTCCAGCCGGTGACCCACAGCGGGCGCCATCCGGATCACGATCCGATGCGTCGGATGACCATCCCGGACGTCCTCCGGGCGCTGGACGCGCACCCGGGCGGAACGTTCCGGTCCAGCGACTTCGTGCCGATCCCGTGCTGCTTCCCCACCTGCAGCTCGGTCACGTACGCGTACCTCGGCGACGACGGCGAGGTCATCCCGCTGCCGCGCATCCTCGAGGTGGATCAATACCTCGACTACATCACGAATCGGTCGGTGCCCGGCATCGACCGAGACGTCCTCCACGCACTCGAAGGTCTCTGGTCCGCGGGGTCAGTCCCCGGCGACACCCAGTCGGAGGCATTTGTGTGTGCCGCCTGCGACCTGGACCTGCCGGCCCTCACCGATCTCGCCCGGCGTATCTTCATGGTCCAGATGCGCGACTTCCTCGACCCATGGACGTTCGACGTCAAGAAGGCGATGAAGTGCTGCATCGGAATCCTCCAGGACGACGGTCGGATGATCCCCTTCTGCACCTACAACACCGTCGGCTACCGCGAGGAGACCCGTCAACGATTGGCGGCCCGTCGGCGTGGCGGCCTGGCGATCCCCGTTGTGGAAGCCACCCGATGATCCAGCCGGAAGTGCCGACGACGGTGGCCGCTTGTTGCTCGACGATCTATGGGAGCCCACTCGCGGAATTGCTGGTCGGCGACAGCTTTCACCCGGGCGGTCGCGCAGGGACGCGCGAGTTGCTGGCCGCCGGCGCCCTTCGACCGGGAATGCACCTGTTGGATGCTGGATGCGGCCTGGGGGCATCGGCTCGACTCGCGGCCGACGAATTCGGCGTCTTCGTCGACGCCGTCGACGCCAGTGGCTCGCTCGTCGAGCGGGCGCGCGGTCGGGGCGACAACACCAGGATCCGATGGCGCGAGGCTGCACTGCCAGCACTGCCGTACGCCGACGCCTCGTTCGACGCGGTCCTCGCCGAGTGCGTGCTCTCCACGACGGATCGCCGGGCCGCGCTCGTCGAGATCCATCGAGTCCTCCGACCCGGAGGACGGCTGTTGCTCAGCGACGTGGTGTCCCATGGGGCCACATTGCCAACGATGATCCATCCTCTGGTCGGAGCGGCCTTGTGCGTCTCGGACGCGTGGCGCGGTGGCGAGATGGAGGAGCTGCTCAGCGATTCTGGATACGGGATCGCAGCGCGCTGGCACCGCTCGTCGACGATCGTCTCGCTCATCGAGCGGGTGACCGAGCGGGCCCGCGTACTCGGGATGGCTGCGCGGGATCTGGGTCTCGATGTTGGAAGCCTGATCGCGCCGTTAGGCCCTGGATTCGACGCCTCACCAACCGGACAAGCCGACCTTCGAGCGGCGGCCGACGCGGTGGTCGAGGAGGTCCAGGGCGGGCGACTTCGATATCTCGCGATGGTGGCCATCCGCGCCGATGCGGTCGCATGAGCAGGCGCTCAGGGTCGCGAACGCCCAGACCGGCCACACCACGGCCGAGCCGGATCCGCCAGTGGGCGTTGCCGTCGATCTTCCTCGTGATCGGGATCGCGGCGATCGCGGTCCTTGCGGTGAACCTGGGGAGCCCCTCGGCCGCCGAGGACGGGAAGGTGCCGCGACCCGTGCTGGGCGAGACCGCGGCCCCGGTAGCGATCCACGAGTACGGGGATTTCCAGTGTCCGTCGTGTGGGGCGTTCGCCCGCTCCATCGAGCCGCAGGTTCGCGCCGCCTACATCGAGACTGGCAAGGCGCGACTGGTGTGGCACGATTTCGCCTGGATCGGAGCCGAGTCACGTGATGCCGCCAACGCCGCTCGTTGCGCCGGCGACGAGGGCAAGTTCTGGAAATACCACGACCTGCTGTATGCGAACCAGTCGGGCGAGAACGCCGGAGCATTCTCCAAGGACCGACTAAAGGGCTTCGGCGCGGCCATCGGCCTCGAGCCGACCACCTTCCGCGCCTGCGTGGACGCTGGGACGTACGCGGCCGCCGTCCAGGCCGATATCGGCGACGTCCGCCAGAAGGGGTTCAACGGCACGCCCACATTCGTCATCGGCGATCAGCGGATCGTCGGCGCCCAGCCGTTCGAGGTCTTCGCGGCCGCGATCGACGCGGCGCTCGCGAAGCAGTAGGCGGATCTCCACGATGGGCATCGAAGCGATGGTCGCCTTCGCCGGCGGTGTGTTGTCACTCCTGAGTCCGTGCTCGGCGCTGCTCCTGCCCGCCTTCTTCGCATACGCCTTTCCGTCGCGCGGACAACTCGTCCTGCGCACCGGCGTCTTCTACCTTGGCCTCCTCACCCTGTTCATCCCGCTGGGCCTCGGTCTTGGGGCCATCGGCAGCCTGTTCCTGGAGCGCCGCGCGGAGCTGTCCGTCATGGCCGGCCTCCTGCTGATCGCCATCGGATCGTTCCAGTTGATCGTCGGCGGCTTCGAGCTGCCTGGCGCCGGACGGATCTCCGGGGGCCGGTTCGGGGCGAGCGGCGAGTCGCTGGCCGCGACGTACTCGCTCGGCCTCGTCTACGGGATCGGCGGCTTCTGTTCCGGCCCACTGCTCGGCGGCGTGCTCACCATCGCGGGCGCCTCCGGTGGAGCGCTGGGCGGTGCCCTGCTGCTGGCGATCTTCGCGGCCGGCATGGCGGCGCCGCTCCTGATCTTGGCGCTGCTGTGGGAGCGCCTCGGCGTCGTCGGCCGGGGGCGCCTCCGCGGCCGGGAGATCCAGATCGGACCGTGGACGCGGCACGTATCGGTCGTCATCTCGAGCGCGCTGTTCATCGTCCTCGGCATAGCCTTCATCGTGTTCCAGGGTGGTAA
>JAABUN010007720.1_pt1 | contig 11397 bp, 7 predicted proteins | sample 5559311 | NCBI WGS metagenome assembly JAABUN01 (sample SAMN10711877, study PRJNA513370) | rock metagenome | isolation source: Antarctica rocks | place: Antarctica: Victoria Land, Siegfried Peak sud | reverse complement strand
GATCTCCTCCAGCGCGGCGTTGCCGGCACGCTCGCCGATGCCGTTGATCGTGCATTCGACCTGCCGCGCGCCGACCTCGCAGGCGGCCAGGCTGTTGGCGACGGCGAATCCCAGGTCGTTGTGGCAGTGGGCGCTGACGACCGCCCGGCCGATGTTGGGCACGCGCTCGAAGAGCGTGCGGATGACGGCGGCGTACTGGGCGGGGACCGCGTATCCGACCGTGTCGGGGATGTTCACGGTGGTCGCGCCGGCGTCGATGGCCGCCTCGACGACGTCGCAGAGGAAATCGACCTCGGTCCGCGCGGCGTCCTCGGGGCTGAACTCGACGTCGCCGCAGGCCGCCCGGGCGCGGCGGACGCTGGCCACGGCACGCTCGATGACCTGGTCGCGCGTCATCTTCAGCTTGTGCTCGCGGTGGATCGCCGAGGTGGCCAGGAAGACGTGGATGCGCGGGCTCTGCGCATACTGGAGCGCCTCCCAGGCGCGGTCGATGTCGCGGTCGTTGCACCGGGCGAGGCCGCAGACGACCGTGCCGGTCACCTCGGCGGCGATGGCGCGCACCGCCTCGAAGTCGCCCGGCGAGGCGATCGGGAACCCGGCCTCGAGGACGTCGACCCCGAGCGCCGCCAGCGCGCGGGCCACCTCCACCTTCTCGACGATGTTCATGCTCGCGCCCGGCGACTGCTCGCCATCGCGCAGGGTCGTGTCGAAGATCCGGATACGATTGGCGTCGGCCATGTCAGGGCTCTTCCGTTCAGGAACGAGTTTGATCAGGTCAGGACGATCGCATCGACCGGCTCGGGCGGAAATGGGAGAAGCCCCGAGATCCACCGGTCGAAGGCGGGTCCCAGGGCTTCGTAAGTCACGCAAGAGGCGAGAAAACGACGGACCCTAAGACTTCGCCCGGCCGAGTCGGCCGAGGATGAGTTGAAGTCGAAGGTTCGCCAGGACGGGTCGCATTCCAGGGCTCCTCAGAGCGCGCGCCTCACGTTCTGCTCTCGATCATACGTCCCGACACCGACCGGAGTCAATGGCGCGACGACATCTCCGGGCGCAAAAATGGAAGAACCCCCGCATGCTTTGCCCGATCGGGCGTCGTGCGGCTCGTCGCCCGGAAGCGCATCGAGACGGGTACGGCCTGCCTAATGCCATCGGCATCGGATATCTTCGGGGTTCGCCACCAATGGCCACCACCACGCGGTGATTCGAGATGCGAGAGATCATCCCCGAGACGGCGGCAGACTACTTGCGAGAGACGAGCCGGGTCCCCGTGGGCCGCGGGGTGACGGCTCACGCCCTGGGCGGGGGCGTCTCGAATGTCGTCATGCGGGTCGACGTCGAGGGTCAGGCCCCGTTCGTCCTCAAGCAGGCGAGGGAGCGGCTGCGGACCGAGGCATACTGGGCCAGTCGGCTCGACCGCATCTGGACCGAGAAGGCGGCGCTCGAATGGCTCGGCACCCTCCTGCCGGGCGGGACGGTCCCCGAGGTCCTCTTCGATGACCCGGAAAACTTCCTGTTCGCGATGACCTGCGCCCCGCCCGACGCGACCGTCTGGAAAGGGCGACTCCTGGCCGGCGAGGCCGATCCGGCCGTCGCTCGCCGCGCCGGGGAGGTCCTCGGGGCCATCCACGCCAAGACCTCGGGCCATCCGGACCTGAAGGGACGCTGGGCGGACCTGGTCGTGTTCGATCAACTGCGGATCGACCCCTTCTACCGGACGATCGCACGCGCCCACCCCGACATATCCCCCCAGGTCGAGGCGCTGATCGCCCGGATGCGGGGCGTGCCCGGGGCGTGCCTGGTCCTCGCCGACTTCAGCCCCAAGAACATTTTGGTCCACGCCCGGGGCCTGACGCTCGTCGATTTCGAGACCGCACACGCGGGCGACCCGGCGTTCGACCTGGGCTTCTTCCTCAGCCACCTCCTGCTCAAGGCCGTCCGCGCCGCGCCGGGCCATGAGCCCTACCTGGCCCTCGCGCAGTCCTTCCGGGACGCCTACCTCGGACGGTTCGTCGCCGTCGAGGGGGACATCGCCTTCGGCCGGCGCGTCAACGCGCACGCGGCGGCCTGCGCCCTCGCACGCGTCGACGGCACGAGCCCCGTCGATTACCTCGACCCGTCGGCCAGGGAGACGGTCCGCCGGTTCGCACGCACGGCGCTGCAGGTCGGCCCCCCGACCTGGGACGCGCTGCTCGGGCTCTTGGCACAAGAAATGCATTGATAGATTATCAAATAAGTCGCTGAGCCGAGATTCCCGGCCGCGGTGGTGTTCGGACTGCGCGAAAGGACAGGTACGTGCCGGCCCTAACCAAGCTCATTGCCCGCGAGGTGCTCGACTCGCGAGGCCGGCCGACGGTGGAGGTGGAGGCCACCGCATCGGGCGGCGCCTGGGGGAGGGCGATCGTCCCGTCGGGGGCGAGCACGGGGCGGCATGAGGCGGTCGAGCTTCGCGACTCGGAGAGCCCGCGACATGGCGGCCGGGGGGTGAGGCGGGCCGTCGGGCATGTCACGAGCGAGATCGCCCGGGCCGTGCTGGGCATGGAGGTCGACGACCAGGCCGCGATCGACGCCGCGATGGTTGCCCTCGACGGCACGCCAAACAAGGAGAGGCTGGGGGCCAACGCCCTGCTCGGCGTCTCGCTGGCGGTGGCACGCGCCGCCGCGGCGGCACGCGGCGAGGAGCTTTTCGTCCACCTCAACAGGCTATGGAGGAAACGCCTCGGGCCGGACGAGCCCGCCGGGCCGACGCTCCCCTTGCCGATGGTCAACATGATCTCCGGCGGCTTGCACGCCGGCGGGAACCTCGATTTCCAGGATTTCCTGATGATCCCCGTCGGGGCCTCGAGCTATAGCGAGGCGCTCGAGATGGCGACGCAGGTCTATCATGCGCTGGGGCGTATCCTCAGGGACAGGGGGGAAGAGGCCAACCTGGTCGGCGACGAGGGGGGCTACGGGCCGCGGCTCCGCATCGGCCCGCTCGCCGTCGAGCGCATCCTCGAGGCCATCACGGCCTGCGGCCTGAGGCCCGGCACCGACGCGGCGATCGCGCTCGACGTCGCCGCCACCCACCTCTACGACCCCGAGACGTCCGCCTACGTCCTGACCGAAGGGGACTACGACACCGGCACCATGATCGCGATGCTCGAGCACTGGGTCCGGCTCTACCCGATCGTCTCGATCGAGGACGCCCTCGCCGAGGACGACTGGGACGGCTGGACGGAACTGACCGCCCGGCTCGGCGGGTCGATCCAGTTGATTGGCGACGACCTCTTCGCCACCCAGTCGGGGCGGCTTCGCCAAGGGTTCGAGCGCAAGGCGGCCAACGCGGTCCTGATCAAGCTGAACCAGGTCGGCACGCTGTCCGAGACCCTCGACACGCTCGCGCTGGCCCGCCGCCACGGCTACCGCGCGATCATCTCGGCCCGATCGGGCGAGACCGAAGACTGCACCATCGCGGACCTCGCCGTGGCCACCGGCGCCGGCCAGATCAAGATCGGCTCGGTCGCCCGTTCCGAGCGGCTGGCCAAGTACAACCGTCTGCTGCGGATCGAGGAACTCCTGGGCAGCTCGGCCCCCTTCGCCGGCCGCGCCTCACTGGGCTTGCCCACATCGGGCTGAGGCCCGGGCGCGGACGGGGCAAGCCCTCGCGCCTGGCCCACCGTGATGGGACGGGATAAACTCCGAGGCAGGGCGGGCAGGACGATCCGACCGGTCGATGGAAACGGTGCGAGGCATCGTTCCGCTCGCGCGGTCGAGGGTCCGACGTCGATACGCCTTGAGGTGGGTCGCTCGAAGCGAAACGCCGACGTCGCCGTGCAGGGCCGATCACCGGACCGCCGAGCATTCAAGTCTACAGTGACCGAAACCAAGCTTACCAAAAAAATGGCGAGTGAGGCACGAAGGATTTGCAATGCCTCCGAATGGATTTTCCTTTGGATGCGACGGGGGTTTCCGATAATCATGCCTTGCAAGTGTGTTTGAACAGAGGTCGAGGGCCCTCCGGTGACAGACGCCAACGTTGAACTCATAGGGGATCGAGGACAGACCTCGACAACACTACTGATCCGCATCAAGGCGAAGGATGAGGAGGCCTGGCGGCGGTTCGTGCATCTCTACGGTCCGCTCGTCCATCGCTGGTGCCGCCGATTCGGGCTGCAAGAGGCGGACACGGCCGACGTGGTGCAGGAGGTCCTCCGGACGGTGGCCGAATCGATCGACGGATTCCACCACGACCGGAGCGGAGACTCGTTCCGCGGCTGGTTGCGGGCCGTCACTCGTTCTCGGATTCTCGACTACCTGCGCAGGAAGGCACGGGCGACCGACGGTGTCGGGGGGAGTGAGGCACAGGCCAGGTTTCTCGCGATCCAGGCCGGCCCGGAGGATGCCGACTCGTCGGACGAGGATGACAGGGCGATCCTCGTCCGACGGGTCGTCGACATGGTCCTCGGCCACTGTAAGGAGGAGAGTCGCCAGGCGTTCTTGAGGGTCGTCATCGGAGGGCAGCACCCGGTGGACGTGGCGAGGGACCTGGGGATGACGGCCAATGCGGTTTACCTGGCCAAGTCGCACATCCTTCGAAGGATCCGGGAGGAGTTCGCCACGCTCGTCGACATCTGAAGCGACGAGGGTGGCAGGTCGGTCGCGGCCCGGTCGGCGGGCCGGGGTATTCGAGGAACTCGCATGGAGATGTTCGCGCCCGCATCCCCCCTGCTCGGCTGCCCGGATCGGGTGATGCTGATCGACTTCGACCTGGGCAAACTGTCGGCACAAGACCTCGACGCCGTCGCCCAGCACACCTGTTCCTGTTCGTCATGCGAGCAGTTCCTCCATGCTCTGCACGGCCGGCCGAACGAGGACTGCGTCATCGACCGGCTGAAGAAGTCCCTGGGGAGTGCACCCTTCCCGGATGAGGCGATGGAAACCCCGCCGGCGACATCGTCGGAGACGGTCAAGCTCGACGCCCTGGCCTCGACGCTCGGGGGTTGGCCCGCGGAGAGTGACCGCAGGGCGTTTGAGGCGATCAACAAGTACGAGTTGCTCGGCAAGATCGGCCAGGGGGGCATGGGGGTCGTCTACCGGGCCCGCCAGGTCGCCCTGAATCGTATGGTCGCCCTGAAGATGATCCTGGCAGGGTACGAGGCGAGCGCCCAGACCACCGCCCGCTTCCTGCGGGAGGGGAAGGCGGTCGCGCGCCTGCGGCATCCGAACATCGTCCAGGTCTACGAGCTCGGCGAGAGCGAAGGGCTGCCGTATTACACGATGGAGCTGGTGGAAGGGAGGGACCTCAAGCAGAGATTGGCCGACGGCCCCTTCGAGCCGCGGGAGGCCGCCGAACTGGTGCGTACGCTGGCGGCGGCGGCCGAGTACGCGCATCGAGAGGGTATCTTGCACAGGGACCTGAAGCCGGCCAACATCCTCCTGGCCGAGGATGGCACGCCCAGGATCACCGACTTCGGCCTGGCCAAGTGGCTGGATGCGGAGTCCGGCGAGGCCACGTCGGTCGCCTTGACCGAAGCGGAGGCGATCCTGGGCACCCCGAGTTACATGGCTCCGGAGCAGGCGGAGGGCCGGTCGGAGGAGGTCGGCAGGGCGACGGACGTGTACGCCCTGGGGGTCATCCTCTACGAGGCGCTGACCGGCCGCCCCCCCTTCGTGGGCGGGACGAAGATCCAGACACTGGCCCTAGTCCGCTCGGCCGAGCCGGTGCCCCCCTCGCACCATCGTCCCGAGGTCCCCTCCTGGTTGGGGGCCATCTGCCTGAAGTGCCTCGAGAAGTCGCCCGCACGCCGCTATCCCTCGGCCCAGGCGCTGGCGGACGATCTCGAGAGCTGGCTCCGCGACGAGCGCCCCGAGGGAATCCCGAAGTGGTTCACCAAATTCAGCCGGGGCGTGCGCCGACACGTGGCCGCCGTCCTGGTCGGCGCGACCATGTTCTCGGTAGGGGCGGCATCCTACCTCCATGTGAACGCCCCGGAGCGCGCGATCCGAAAAGTCGAGAGCGAACTGGCCCGTGGGCGCGCCGTGACCCTGATCGGCGCGACCGGGAAGGCAAATTGGTCCCGCTGGTTGATCGGGGAATCGGAGAGCCATTCGATCCTCGCCGGGGACACATTCGTCGTCCAATCCTGGATGACGAGCTTGCTGGAACTCGTGCCAGACCCCCGGTCCGATAGCTACCGACTCACCGCGCAAATCCGCCACGACACGAGCATCGATACCGGGAGTCGGGTGGGGCTCTATTTCGCCCGCAAGGCCTCTCCCGGGAATCGACGGAATATCCAATTCTTCACATATGTCGGATTCAACGACGTCCGGAAGGACACGGACCTGAAGGCGAGAATCGCCCTACTCGCCGCAAACGTCAAATTCGTGAGGCCGCCCAGGAAGAATAGCGCGGATTTGGTGTCCTGCCTGCTGTCGGACGAGGCCGAGCCCCCGAACGACGAACGGAGGATCGGCCTGGCTAACGGCCCGCGGTTCGATCCCCTCGGGGAGAAGAATGGCCGCTGGCATGACCTGGAGGTGATTGTCACCCCCGCGAGCGTGACCGCCCGATGGAACGGGCAGTCCTTCTCCATGGCCACCGCGGAGATCCAGCGGCGCGTCGACATGCAAATGAAGAGGTTCCCCCCGGCGCCGACCAGCCCGCTGCGGCGAGGGCCCCGGCCGAAGTTCGAAACCCGTGGGGGCCTGGGACTCTTCGTCACAGGAGGCTCCGCCGCCTTCCGGAGGGTCACCGTGACCCCCCTGCAAACCCCTCATCCATTCCCTTGACCACCCCGCGGAGGACCCGTCGATGGCCAGTCTCAAGATCGGTTTCCCGAAAAAGAACAGGACTGCCCACCTCACCGGGAACGGGGTCTTCGTCGCCTCGGGCCGGGCGAGTGGCGATGTCACCCAGGTTTCCGGGGAATGCTGGTTGGGGGATACCGGCAAGAAGTCCACCGGCCAGAACGTCTTACTCATACCGTACCCCGGGGGTGGGAGCGACGACAAAAAGAGATGGAGCATGATGTTCAAAGTCGAAGGTCTCAAGGACATGGAGATGATGGATTACCATCTGGAGGTCAAGGGCTGGGCCGGAGATCGAGAGGTTACACCACAGGAAGTCGACTTCAAGATCATGACCCGCGCCAGCGCCGTTCTCACGATCACATGGCCCGGAAATGGCGAGAACATCGCCGGTGATGCGGGAGACTTCGCCCCATATGGCGAACTGAGCGGTGAGTCCATCGCGTCCGTCACGATGGAATCCACGGCCACACCTCCCGCGAGTGTCGGTCTCATTTATCTCTATGGGGATTCCGACGAACTCTTCTGCTGGGTGGCCCAATTCGAGACCGTCCCTCCGGTCTCGAGTCCCGTGACTTACACGCTGACCGCCCAAACCTCGTCCGTCACCCTCTCGTCAACCGGACTCCATTTCTGAGGGGCTATCCGGGAAGTTTTTCTTCAGCCCCGAAGGGGCGACGGTCCATGGCCCAGGGTACAAACCCTGGGGAGACGCCGCATACATCGCTTCCCCTCCTCAAGCCCCGGAGGGACGACAGAAGCTGTTACACGACTTGGTGATCTGTCGCCCCTCCGGGGCTGCGAACGATGACATCCCGGATAGACTCTCATCGCCGCGGCCAATCCTGACGCCGGGTCGGCCAGTAAGCGGCTCGCACCGATTCCGGGATCTAGTATTCAAATATCGCCCATGTTATGGTCACGCAGCAACTGGGCCCTTCCGGGGGTCGTCTCGCCGCGGGACTGGGGGGATCGGACATGGGAAAGCGCGCCTTCACCCTCATCGAATTGCTGGTGGTCGTCGCCATCATCGCCATCCTGATCGGCCTGGTGCTGCCCGCCGTGCAGTCGGCCCGCGAGGCGGCCAGGCGGATCCAATGTGCCAACAATCTCAAGCAGATTGCCTTGGCCGCCCACAACTTCCACGATTCGAGAGGGGCTTTCCCCCAGGGCGTGAGCCTGGCGCCGAGCCAGGCGTCTTCCCTGGCCTTCATCATGCCCTACTCGGAACAAATCAACACGTTCAATTCGTTTAACATGGCGAGCAACGTCACCACTTCGGCCGCCAACTCGACCGCACGGTACACGAATGTTCCTAACTACGTATGCCCGTCCGACCCGTCGTCGGGCAACTGGCGGGATTCGAGCCCGTCGCCCGGCGTGGAGGGGGGCGTGATGGGCCGTTCGAACTACTTCGGGAACCTGGGAACAAGCGGATGGGTCTACGAACAACTCAATGCGACCTCAAAGTCCGCCGAGCGGGTCGGCGCCTTCTCCTACGAGTCTTCGACGAAGCTGGCGGACATCGCGGACGGCACCAGCAACACCGTCATGTACGCCGAGGTCAAGCGCGGGGCACGCCCCGGCCGTAATTCCCTCGACGTCACCCTCGTCCCCCCCGCCGTCTGGGGTGACAGCCCGGTGACCAACCCCAACGCCCTGAGGCCCATGGCCGCGTGCAATAATCCGACGACCACGTATAACCACACAGGGTTGCAGTACCAGAGCGGGTTCTTCATCACGGCCCTGTACACCCACACGGTCCCGCCGAACTATACAGGTCGCGATTGCATGCGCTTCATGTTTTTCGACCAGGGCCACCTGGCCTCACGCAGTTACCACCCGGGCGGGGTCAACGTCGCCATGTCCGACGGCTCGGTCAGGTTCATCCGCGAGGGCATCCAGTTCCCGGTCTGGCAGGCGCTCAGCACGCGCCGAGGCGGCGAGGTGATCGACACCTCGGGCTATTGAAAATGTCCGGACCACACGCATCCCGATCCCACTCCGGGGCCGGGAGGAACGGGAGAGGATGAGCACCGGGGCTGAGCGTCGCCCGGAGGTCCGGGTCGCCCCGCTGGTCCCGACGGCGCTGGCCGTGGCGGCGGGGGTGGTGGCGGATCGGTTCGGCCTGGCGTGGAGCACGACCGCCTGGGCATCGCTCGCCCTCTTCGCGTGTGCGGGCGCGGCGATCGGACTCGCGAGGCGACGGGGCGAGGTGGCGCAGGTGGTGACGCTGCTCGTGGCCCTGGGGGCGCTGGGAGGGGGCTGGCACCATTTCCGATGGTCGGACCTGGCGGCCGATGACCTGGCGCGAGGCGTGGATGAGTCGCCACAGCCCGCATGGGTCCGGGGGGTCCTCGGCGAAGTGCTCGGCTTCCGCCCCGGCGACCTCCCGGGCGAAGCAGGTTCGACGCGGGCGGTGCTCGACCTGACCGGCCTCAATGACGGCAGGCGGTGGCATCGCGTCTCCGGGCGGGCGAGCCTGCGGGTCGCGGGCGACCGGACGGACCTGGCGGCGGGCCGCGCGATCGAGGCCGCCGGCTCGCTGGCGAAGATCGCCGGGCCACTCAACCCTGGCGAATTTGATGCCCGCAACGCCTTCCGGGCGAGAGGTATCCGGCTCTTCATGGCGGTCGACGACCCGAGGGGCGTCTGGGAGGACCCCGGGAGAACGGGCCATCTCCTGTCGCGCTGGCAGGGGGCCGCGCGGGCCTGGAGCCATTCCCGGCTCGTCGCGGGGCTGGATCCGCGTGCCGCACCGCTGGCGGCCGCCCTGCTCCTGGGACGGCGCGAAGGCGTCGATCCCGACGTCAATGACGCGTTCGCGCGGACCGGCACCATGCACCTGCTCGCCATCTCCGGGCTCCACCTGCAGGCCCTCGCCGTCGCGCTCTGGCTCGTCTTCCTCGTGCTCGGCCTGCCGCGTCCCGGCGCCTTCGCCCTGGTCGCCCTGGCGACGATCGCCTATGCCCTGCTCGTGGGCCTCATGCCCTCGGTGGTCCGCTCGGCCGCCATGACCGTCACCGTCTGCATCGCCGGGATACTCGACCGATCGACCCGACCCGCCAACCTCCTGGCGCTGGCCGCCCTGGTCACGCTGCTCGTCAACCCGGCGCACCTGTTCGACAGCGGCTGCCAGCTCTCCTTCCTGGCCGTCGCGGCCGTCTTCTGGGGCATCCCTTTCCTATCTCACGTTGCCGCGTTCTCCAGATTCAATCTTATCGACCGACTCCTACCCCTCCAACCCCTCGACCCGCTCGATGCCCTGGAGCGGCGATTTGAGCCGTGGTGGCGGTCGGCGGCCCGGAAGGGGCGGGAGGTCATCCTCCATAGTTTGATGCTCTCGGTCGCGGTCTGGCTGGTAACGACGCCGCTGGTGAGCTTGCGATTCCACCTGATCTCGCCGATCGGCATCCTGTTGAACATCCCCTTGATTCCGCTGACGTCGCTGGCGCTCCTGGCGAGCGGTCTGACCCTGATCCTGTCGGCGATCTGGGCCCCGTTGGGGATGCCCTCGGCGTGGGTTTGCGGGGGGCTCCTCGACCTGACCGAGCGGATCACGCGATGGGGGGCGGCGCGGCCGTGGGGCCATCGCTTCGTGGCCGGCCCGTCATGGTCCTGGGTGCTCGTCCTCTATACGCTCATGATGCTGGTGGCGGCGGCCGGCATCGGTCGACTGCCGGCGCGGCGCTGGGGACGGGGTGCGCTGGCCGGCTGGCTCGTCCTGGGACTGGTCTGGACCTGGTCACCCCGGCGACACGAGGCGCTCGAGGCCGACGTGCTCGCGGTGGGGCACGGCCTGGCCGTCGTGATCCAGTCGGCCGATGGTCGCACCTTCCTCTATGATTGCGGCCGGATGCGCGACCCGGGGGTCGGCCGCCGGATCATCGCGCCGGCGCTCTGGGAGCGCGCGGTGACGCATCTCGACGCGGTCATCCTGAGCCACGCCGACGCCGACCATTACAACGGCCTGCCCGACCTGCTCGATCGGTTCTCGATTGGTGTCGTGCGCGTCCCGCCCGGCTTCGACGGCCGGGCCAACCCCGGCGCCGTCCGGCTGCTGGAGGACGTCCGGGCTCGGGGGGTGGCGATCCGCCCGATCGTCGCCGGGGACCGGTGGGAGGCGGCCGGCGCGCGGTTCGCGGCCCTGTCTCCCCCCGCGGCGGGGCACCCGGCCCCGACCGACAATGCCCGCAGCGTCGTCTTCGACGTGGAGTCTGGAGGGCGCCACGCCCTGTGGACCGGCGACCTGGAGGGGGACGGCTTGCTGGCCCTGACCGAGCGGCCGAGCCGGGCATTTGACGCGGTCCTGGCCCCGCACCACGGCGGCCGGTCGGCGAACCCGCCCCGGTTCTACCGGTGGGCCCGGCCCGCGCGGGTCGTCGTCAGCCAACGCCCGCCCATGCCCGGGGCGAGCGACCCCCTCGCCCCGCTCGCCGCCCGAGGGGTTCCCGTGCTGCGGACCTGGCAGCACGGGGCGATCCGCCTGCGCTGGTCTCCCCGAGGCATTTCAGCACGCGGTTTCCTGGATGGGTCCGGTCCGCCGGGCGACGGTCGATGAGCGATCGGCGTCCGCCAGCGGGGCGACACTCGTTGACGAGATGA
>JAABUN010007719.1_pt1 | contig 11399 bp, 9 predicted proteins | sample 5559311 | NCBI WGS metagenome assembly JAABUN01 (sample SAMN10711877, study PRJNA513370) | rock metagenome | isolation source: Antarctica rocks | place: Antarctica: Victoria Land, Siegfried Peak sud | reverse complement strand
CAGGTAGCTGGGCACCTTCCCCTTGACGATCAGCAGGAAGATGATCGTCGCGACCCCGCTCATCAGCACCGCGAGCTGCGGGTTCAGCCCCATGATCAGCGGGAAGACGAACGTCGCCCCGAACATCGCGACGACGTGCTGTGCGCCGAGCCCGGCGGTGCGGCCCCACGAGAGCCGCTCGTCGGGGGCCACGACGTCCCCGGGCGCGAGCGTCCGTCCGTCGCCGTGCAGCTTCCAGCCCAGTGCCATTGCGGTCTCCCTCGCCGTCCGCGGATCCTTCGTCGCCGCTGCTTCGTCCCCGCAGCGATCCCGCGGATGGCGGAACGCTAGGGCGAGGCCCGGACCACCGGCACCGGCGGGGAGTGACAGGGCGCGCAGCTCGTGTTGGCGAGTCTCGCCATCAGCGACCCAGGCCGCGCATCTGCAGCACCCGCAGCGCCACCGCCAGGTCCAGGCGCAGCACCGGGTCACGGGTGAACGGCCCCAGCATCCGCTCGAGCTTGGCGATCCGGTAGCGCAGCGTGTTGTAGTGGAAGTGCAGGGCCCGCGCGGTCTGGGCGACGTTCAGGTTCGTGTCGAGCAGCACCTGCAGGGTGTGCCGCAGGTCGGCGGCCTCGGCGCCACCACCCGCCAGGTCGCCGAGGGTGTCGCGCTCGAAGGCCAGCAGGTCGCCCGAGTCGGGCACCAGGCTCAGCAGCCGGTGCAGGCCGAGCCGGTCGAACGCCGCCACTGCTCCGGCGCCGTGCACCTGCCGTCCCACCTGCACGGCGGTGCGGGCCTGCTCGTAGGCCGCCGGGACGCCCTCGACACCGGCCGCCACGGCACTGGTCCCGACGCTGAAGGGCCGGCGGCCCGCCTCGCTGCGCACGGCCGCGACCAGCTCGGCCACCCACCGCTCGACCCCGCCGTGCGCCGGCGCGCCGATCACCGCAACCACCTCGGTGGTGAAGCCCACGACGGCGGCGCCCGGGTCGCGGGTGCGGGCAGCCGACCCCCACGCCGCGGCGAGCCGCTCCAGCCGGGGCCTCGGGTCCGGCTCGGCGGGGCCACCGGCCACCGGGTCCGGCTCGGCGACCACGACGACCAGTGGCCGGTCCAGCGTCCAGCCGAGACCGCGCGCGTGCGGCACGGTGCGCAGCGGGCCGCCGGCACGACCCAGCAGCAGGTCGCGCAGGAAGTCCGCCTGGTACCTGCTCTCGACGGCGCTGACCGCCTGGTGCTTGGCGATCGCCAGGGCGCAGACGGTGGCCGCCCGCTCCAGGGCCTGCACGTCCAGGTCCCCCAGCCGCCGCCGGGTCGAGAACGCGAGGATCCGGCCGTGGTCCTGCGCGCCCGCCTGCACCCGCACCACGACCGCCCCCGGTGCCGTGGTCAGTCGGCCCGAGGTGTCGACGAGCGCCGCCCGCGCCCGGGCCAGCTCGTCGGCGTCCCCGCCGGACTCGGCCAGCAGCCGGCCGTCCGGCCCGGCCAGCACGACGACTGCCCCCAGGATCCGGGCCAGGGTCGCCGTGACCTCGGCCAGCCCACCACCGTCCAGCACCACCTCGACCAGCGCCCGGTGCGCCGCCTCCGAGCGGGTCAACCGCTCGGCCTGGTGGTCGAGCACGGCGGTCAGCACCTGGGTGATCAGCTCGTCGTAGCTCGCGGTGTCGGGCAGCCGGACGACGGGGAAGCCGAGCTCGTCCGCCAGCGCCAGCGCCGAGACAGGCAGCTCGTGGACGTAGCGACCCAGCTTGATCGCCAGCGCGCTCACGTCGCGGGTGTGCAGCTGGCGCACCAGGTCGGTGAGCCGCTCGGGGTCCTCGCGCAGGGCGTACCCGGTGGTCAGGAGCAGCTCGCCGACCCGCACGTAGGGCAGGACGTCGGGCACCTCCATCACGTTGACCCGGCGCACGACCCGGCCCAGCCCGGCCGCGCCCGCCAGCACGGTGGCTCCGGCCAGCACCTCCAGCTCGAGCACCGACGCGAGCGGTAGCCCCGGGCCCGGCAGTCCCGTCGTCGGCAAGACCGACCCGGTGACGCGACCAGCGTTGGCAACTCTCGTCATAGGGAGACGCTAGTGCCCGACGTAGCGTCCAGGGGTGGGCACCCTCGGCGGATCTGCGTCCGACGCCCTGGCCCCCGTGCTCGGCGCACCCCGGCAGCGGGCCTGCGTGGTCGGCGCCGGCCCGGTCGCCACCTATCTGCTCGCTGACAGCGGGGACGTGCTGGCGATCGTGTCGTGCGCTGCCGTGCGGGTGCCTTGCGCGGTGGTGCTCGGCGCAGGGACGCCGGTGCCGGCGGCTCTGCACCCCGGCGCGTCGGCCTGGGTGGGCGACGGCGCCGTCGGCTGGGCCGGCGGGCAGGTGCGGGTGCGCCGGTGGTGGGCGGCCGCCACGGTGGGCACCGGTTCGTGGTCGCCACGCCGCACCCAGCAGCTGGCTGAGCGGTTGCGTGACCACCACCTGCCACCGGGTGTCGCCCCGGTCCTGCACGCCGCCGCCCGGTGCCTGCAGGACGGCGACGGCGCGGCGGCCGGAAACCACCTCGTGACGGTGCTCGGGCTGGGACCCGGCCTCACGCCGTCCGCTGACGACGCCGTCGCCGGGCTACTACTGGCCGCCCGGGCCGCGGCCGGGGCGGTCGCCGACCTCCCCGGTGCGCTCGTCGCCCGGGCCGCCCCGGCCCGGACGACGGCCGTGAGCGCCGCGCTGCTCGCGCACGCCGCTGCCGGGCGGGCCGCTCCCCAGGTCGTCGGCGCCGTGGAGGCCCTCGCCGGCCGGGGTGACCTCGGGCCCGCGCTGGACGCGCTGTGGGCCCTCGGGCACTCCTCCGGTGCTGACACCGCCGCGGGGATCCTGGCGGCGATCCGGGGCGACCGCACCGTCCGGCGGGTCGCGTGAGCCCGGTCCACGTCGAGGTGCGCCGCGGCGTCTACCGCGACTCGGTGGCCCTGATGCAGCTCAGCCGCGACCTGGCCGGGCTGCCCGGCATCACGGCCGCCCAGGTGTCCATGGGCACCCCGCTCAACCTCGAGGTGCTGGCCGCGATGGGACTCCCGGCGCCGGGGGGCACCCGGCCCGACGACCTGGTGGTGGCCCTGGCCACCAGTGACGACACCGTCCGCGACACGGCCCTGGCGACCCTGGCCGAGGCCCTGCAGCGCAGGACCGCCACGGGCGACCAGGTCGAGCAGCCGCCGCTCACCACGTCGTCCGCGCTGCGCCGCAGACCCGCGGGTCTGGTCGTGGTCTCGGTGCCGGGCGAGAGCGCCTTCGTCGAGGCCATGGACGCCGTCGACGCCGGCTCGAGCGTGCTGGTCTTCAGCGACAACGTGACTCTGCAGCAGGAGGTCACCCTCAAGGCCGCCGCCGCCGAACGCGACGTCCTGGTGATGGGTCCCGACTGCGGCACCGCCGTCGTGTCCGGTGTGGGGCTCGGCTTCGCGAACGTCGTCGAGCCGGGCCCGGTGAGCATCGTCGCGGCCTCCGGCACCGGTGCGCAGCAGCTGATGGCGCTGCTCGATGCCGCCGGGGTCGGGGTGCGGCACTGCCTCGGGCTCGGCGGCCGCGACCTGTCGGCTGCGGTCGGTGGCCGCTCGGCCAGCCAGGCGCTGCGTGCGCTGGCATCCGATCCGGCGACATCGACGGTCGTCATCGTCAGCAAACCACCGGATACCGATGTGGCACAACGGCTTCGGGCCGAGGTCGACGCTCTCGACCTCCGGGTCGTGTGGGCGCTGCTCGGCCCCGGGCAGCCCGACCTGACTGCTGCCGTCACCTCGGTGCTGCAGACCCTCGAGCGGCCCGTCCCGAGCTGGCCCACCTGGGCGCCGGGGCCGAGCAACGACCCGGCGACCGGCACGGCCCTGCGGGGGCTCTTCGTCGGCGGCACCCTCTGTGACGAGGCCATGGTGATCGCCTCGGCCACCCTGGGTGAGGTGCGGTCGAACATCCCGTTGCGACCGCAGTGGCGGCTGGACGTCGGCGGCTCGCTGTCGTGGGACTCCCGCGGCGCCCACACGATGGTCGACTTCGGCGACGATGCCCTGACCGCGGGCCGGCCGCACCCGATGATCGACCCGACCCTGCGCGAACAGCGGCTGCTGGTCGAGGCGGCCGATCCGGCCACCGGGGTGCTGCTGCTGGACGTCGTCCTCGGGCACGGGGCCCACCCCGACCCCGCGGCCAGCCTGGCCCCGGCCCTGACCCGGGCCCACGAGCTGGCGGGCGACCGCGGGCTCGCGGTCGTCGTCGCGCTGGTCGGCACCCGTGGCGACCCGCAGGGACTGACCCGGCAGGGCGAGGCGCTCGCCGCCGCCGGCGCCCACGTGCACCTGTCCAACGCCGATGCCACCCGGCACGCCCTCGCGCTGCTGCCGGAGGCGAACCGGTGACCGGCCCCCTGCGCGGCCTGCTCGACGCGGCCCCCGCCGTCCTGACCGTCGGCGCCGACGTCCTCGCGGCGCCCCTGCGCGCCCAGGGCGCCGAGACCACGGCGGTCGACTGGCGCCCGCCGATGCCAGGAACCGCCGACGACCTGGCTCGGGTGCTCGCCGATCCGCGCCGCGTCCGGGCCAACGCCCTCGCGCTGGACCAGATGACGAGCGCGGGCGCCGAGCTGGTCGACGTGGTGCCGGTCGCCGAGGCGATCGGCTTGCCGCGCGGGGCCTTCCTGCACGCCGGCCCACCGCTGACCCTGGACCGCGCGTCCGGCCCGATGCTCGGCGCGCTGATCGGAGCCGTCCTGCTCGAGGGCCTGGCCGACACGCCCGCGGACGCCGAGCGGTCTCTGCGCGAGGGGCGCGCCGCCGACGGGACGCCGATCACGATCGAGCCCTGCCACCAACACCGGACGGTCGGCCCGATGGCGGGGGTCGTCTCGCCGTCCATGTGGGTCTTCGTGCTGCGTGACCCCGTCCACGGCGGCACGGCGTTCTGCACGCTGAACGAGGGGCTGGGCGCCGTGCTGCGGTACGGCGCGTACGGTCCCGACGTCATCGAGCGGCTGCGCTGGATGTCACGGGTGCTCGGGCCGCTGCTGCAGGCCGCGGTGCGTCGGCGGGGGGACGCCACCGGACCGGTCGACGTCCGCGCGATCATCGCCGCGATGCTGCAGATGGGTGACGAGGGCCACAACCGCAACCGGGCCGGCACGATGATGCTGGTGCGCGAGCTGGTGCCCGAGCTGCTCGAGGCCGAGCTGCCCGCCGGGCTGGCGCTGGCCGACGTCGCCGACGTGGTGCGGTTCTGCAACGGCAACGACCACTTCTTCCTCAACCTGGTGATGCCGGCCTGCAAGCTGGCGCTGGACGCGGCTCGTGGCGTCCCCGGCTCGACCATGGTGACCGTGATGGCCCGCAACGGCACCGACTTCGGGATCCAGACGGCAGGCACCGGCGACACCTGGTTCACCGGACCGGCCGGCGTGCCCGACGGGCTGTACCTCGGCAGCTTCGGGCCGGCCGACGCCAACCCCGACATCGGCGACTCGGCGATCACCGAGACCGGCGGCATCGGCGGGATGGCGATGGCCGCGGCTCCCGCGATCGTGCGCTTCGTCGGCGGCGAGGTGGCCGACGCCCTGGCCGCCACCTCGTCGATGTACGAGATCACCCTGGGCGAGCACCCCGCGTACCAGCTACCGATCCTGGGCTTTCGCGGCACGCCGTCCGGCATCGACGTCACCGCGGTGGTGCGCACCGGTGTGCTGCCCGTCATCAACACCGGCATCGCCGGCCGGGTCGCCGGCACCGGTCAGGTCGGGGCCGGCCTGGTCAGCCCGCCCGCGCAGTGCTTCACCGCCGCCCTCGCCGCCCTCGCCGCCGCCCCCGAGTTGATCACGTTGAGCACGCCGCGTGTCGCCTTGTGACGCGGCGCCGCGTCACAAGGCGCGCGTTCGCGGCACAACGGCCCGGCCGGGCCCGGTGCGCCGCTCGGCCGGACGTCGGCGGCGAGGGTGCGGGCACCTAGTCTGCGATCCGTGCCACCACGCCCCTATGTGATCGCCCTGGACGGGCCGAGCGGCGCGGGCAAGACCCGGCTCGCGGCGCAGCTGGCGCACAACCTGGACGACGTGGCGGTCGTCCACCTCGACGACATGTACCCCGGCTGGCAGGGGCTGGAGGCGGCTGTCCCCCGGCTGGTCGCCTGGGTGCTGCAGCCGTCGGCCCGCGGCGGCCCGGCTCGATGGCGGCGGTGGGACTGGACCCAGGGGCGGTACGCCGAGTGGCACCTGGCCGCCCCAGGCTCGGTCCTGGTGGTCGACGGTGTCGGGAGCGGTGCTCGTGCGTGTGCGCCGTACGTCGACCTGCTGCTGTGGGTGGAGGCGCCCGAGAACGTGCGGTACACGAACGCGATGGGCCGGGACGGGGTGGCGTATCGACCACACTGGCGCAGGTGGGCCGCAGCCGAGCGGCGGCACTTCGAGCGGGAGGGGACCCGTGCGCGCGCTGACGTGGTCGTCTCGACCCACGACTCCTGACCTGCGCGAGGCCGCGCGGCACGTCGTCCAGCATCGGGTGGCGCGGTTGCGCAGGTATGGCTGGCACATCGCCCAGTGCGCGGTCGCAGGGGCCGTGGCCTGGCTGCTGGCCACGCACGTGCTCGGTCACCGCCAGGCGTTCTTCGCGCCGGTCGCGGCCATCGTCAGCCTGGGCCTGTCCTACGGGCAGCGGCTGCGCCGGGTCGCCGAGGTCACCGTGGGCGTCGCCCTCGGGGTGCTGATCGGGGACGTGTTCGCGAACGTCTTCGGCACCGGCGGGTGGCAGGTGCTGCTCGCCGTCGCGGTGGCGATGACGCTGGCGGTGCTGCTGGACGCCGGCGCGCTGCTGGTCACCCAGGCCGGCGTGCAGTCGGCGATCATCACGACCCTGGCACCCACCGCCCAGGCGGGGTTGGGCCGGTGGCTGGACGCCGTCTGCGGTGGACTCGTGGCCCTGCTCGTCGCCGCGGTCGTGCCGGGGTCAGCGCTGCGCCTGCCCCGGCATGCAGCGGCAGGTATCGCGCACGAGCTGTCCGGATGGCTGTACGACGCCGCGACGGCGGTGCGCTCCGGTGACCTCGACCTGGCCTACCGCACCCTCGAACGGGCTCGTCGCAGCGATTCCGCCCTGGATGACCTCCGCCTCGCCACCCGTGAGGGCCTGGACGTCTCCCGATCCTCGCCGTGGCGGCGACGGCGGCGCGGGGACCTGCTGGCCGTCGCCGACCTCGCCGTCCCCCTCGACCGGGCGGTGCGCAACTCACGGGTGCTGCTGCGCCGCACCGTGGTCGTGACCCGGCGCGGCGAACAGCTGCCCGAGCCAACCCTGGACCTGCTCGACGCGCTCGCCGCTGTGGCGACCACCATCGCCCGCGAGCTGGACGAGCAGCGAACCCCCACGAACGCCCTGTCCCAGCTGCGGTCGCTGGCCGCGGCCTCGTCGCTGGTTCCGACGGGTACGTCGCTGTCCGCGGACGTCGTCCTCGCCCAGGCGCGGTCGGTCGTCGTCGACCTGATGCAGCTCAGCGGACTGGAGGTCGCTGCTGCCGAGCGCCTGCTGACGCCCCCTCGCGCGGGCACCTGATGTGGGGCTAGGACTCCTTGGTCAGCACGAGCGTCTGAGCGACGTTCAGGGCGATGTCGCCCTGGTAGAACTCCATCGCCCGGCCCTGGACTGTTCGGGGGTCGAACTGCGGGAACCCGTACAGCTCCTCGCGATCGCCCTGAGCCAGGGACAGCCCGGACTCCTCGACCAGCCACCGGACGTCGATGTTCGTTCCGTGCACGTTGGACACCCGGTCCGTGAACGGGTGGAGGTCGAAAAACAGGTCGATGGTCAGGACCACCATTCCCCCCACCTTCAGCATCCGGCGCATGTCCTTCACCAACCCGGGGACCTGGTCGGCCGGGATGTGCTCGATGGTCGAGATGCAGAAGATGCGGTCGACGCTGTCGTCGGCGATGCCCGCATCGGCCAAGAAGGTCTTGCGCAGCTCGACGCTCGTGCCGAAGGCCTTGTTCATCACCGCGATCGTCGGCGCATCAACGGGCCATCCCATCGAGGCGGCGTCACTGGGGTCGACGTTGATGACCTCGGCCCCCTGCTTGGACAGCACGAACTGCAAACCGCCGAGGCTGCCGCCCACGTCGACCACGCGTTGCCCGGGCCCGACGGTGGTGGCATGGAACGCCCAGGGGTACTCGGCCGTGCGCGTGGCGTTGTTGTCCGGCTGGAACCCGAACGGACCCCGGGCGCGGGCCACCAGGTAGCGCGACCGGGTCAGCCCGGCCAGGCGCACGAGGCACCTGGCTCGCAGCGACGGATAGCCGTACGGCGCGCCCCACCGGACATTGAACGCGGCATCGGACGGTGTCATGGCACGACGCGCGATCACGGCCCGACCGTAGCGCAGGGGTCCTCGGCCGTCGGGCGGCGACAGGTGCTCGGCGAACTGCGCTTCGGTAACATCGGGTCGCCCAGCAACGTCCAGAGCGACGAGGTACCCCGCATCCCCACCATCGGTGTCGTCATCCTGTACTACCGCAATTGGCCCGTGGTCACCCGGACCCTCGCAAGTGTGACGCGGCAGTCCCTCCAGCCGGTGGCGGTGCTCGTCGTCGACAACGCGTCCGGTGACCAGGCGGCCCAGCAGCTCGTCGCCGACGGGGTCACGGTGCTCTCGATGCCGCGCAACCTGGGTTACGCGGGTGGGATGCGGGCAGGTATCGACGCGATGCGCAGCCGCCACCAGCTCGACGCCATCCTGTTGCTCACCCACGAGGTGCAGCTGGACGACGACGCGCTCGAGCAGCTGGTGGCCGAGCTGGCGGTCCCCGGGACGGCCATGGTCGGGCCGGCCCTCGCGCTACCCGAACGTCCGGACATCGTCTACACGCTCGGCGGTCTGATCGATCCCGTCAGCGGGTTCCCGGTGCACCGCTTCGCCGGACGCCCCCTCGCCGCCTTCGCGGCCGGTCCCGCCCAGCAGGTCGACTGGCTCGATGGCTGCGCCCTCCTGGTCGACACCGACGCGTGGGACCGCACAGGCGGCTTCGACGACGGTTTCTTCATGTACTGCGAGGACGCCGAGTTCGGAGTTCGCTGCACCCGCCTGGGATATCGGGTCACGTGCGTTCCTGGCGCCACGGCCCTTGCCGCACCTGCAGACACCGTGTCGGAGTACATCTTCGTCCGCAGCGGTGTCCGCTTCCTGGCGCGCACCGGACGGCGGCGCGCGGCGCTCGATCTCGCCACACACGCCATCGCAGGAGCAGCCCGCGACGTCGTCCTCGGCCGTGGGCGCGCCGGGGCACGCGCACGCATCCTGGGAGCCGTTCACGCCTACACCGGGCAGTTCTGGCCTCGGCTGTTGACGGTCAAGCGCGACGTGGTGAGCCCGTGAGGGTCACGATCGCCCTGCCCGGCTACGTTTCGGTCCCGGTCGGCGGGATCCGGGTTCAGCTCGAGTACGCGAACCACCTGGTCGCTCGTGGCCACCAGGTGACGCTGGTTGCTCCCCGCCGTCCCGAGCCGCCACTGGGCGGGGGTCTCGACCTGGCCAAGGCGTTGGCCTGGCCGGTGAAGACCTGGGTCGGTCATCGTCCCCTCGTGCCCTGGTTCCGGCTGGACCCGCGGGTCCGATTCCGGCTCGTACCCTCACTTCGCGGCGCCTTCCTCCCGTCCTCCGATGTGCTGCTCGGAACGGGCTGGCGGGTGCTGGAGGCCCTGAAGAGCGCGCCACGGCGCGCTGGTGTCCCGCTCTTCGTCGCCTACGACTACGAGTTCTGGCGCACAGCGCAGCCCGCGGAGAAGGCCGTCATCGAAGCTGCCCTGCGCAGCGGCATCCCGATCATCTCGACGTCGCCGTCGGTCGAGGCGATGCTGACCGCGCTGGGTGTCGCACCCGTCGCCCACGTGACCTGCGCGATCGACCACGACACGTACTTTCCCGATCCCACCTCCCCACCCGGCGAACGCCTGTCGCTGGGCCTACCACTGCGCGCGGACCCCCTCAAGGGCACGCGCGACGCACTCGCGGCGGCTGAGCTCGTGCGCCAGGCGTTCCCGGCGCTGGAGGTCGAGGGCATGGGCCGCGACGACGTCCCCGGCCTCCCGCCCTGGTTGGTGCGGCGGGACCTGCCCGACGACGCTGCGGTCCGTACGTTCTTGAGCGACCTGACGGTCTTCGTCCTCCCCTCCCACCACGAAGGGTGGGGACTTCCGGCCATGGAGGCGATGGCCTGCGGAACCGCGGTGGTCGCAGCCGACTCGATCGGCCTGCGGGACTTCGCCATTGCTGACGAGACGGCCTTGCTGGTCGAGCCGGGGCGACCCGAGGACCTGGCCGAGTCCGTCATCCGGTTGCTTCACGACCACGATCTGCGTCAGCGACTCACGCGGGCCGCGCGGGATCGCGTCCTCACCTACAGGTGGGAGCAGCAGACCGAGCGCCTGCTCGTCGCGATCAATGATCTGCGGGCTGCACCCCGAGGAGGGTCGTGGTGAGAGTGGGCGTCTGGTACAACCTGGGCGGCGGCGGTGCCAAGCGGGCGTTGCACGACCACATCCAGGGGCTGCAGGCCAGGGGCCACGAGGTGCAGGTCTGGTGCCCGTCCTCGGCCCGCACCGACTTCCTGCCGCTGAGCGCTCTCTGCACGGAGAACGTCGACCCGATCGACGAGACCAAGCTGGCCGTCACCACTCGCCGCGACTTCGCCGCGAACAGTCTGCGCCCGCGCCGGGGGATCGCCGAGCTGGACGGGCACTTCGAGCGGTGCGCGCAGTCGATGCGCCGTTGGGGCGCGGACGTCGTGTTCGCCAACACCTGTCAGTACAACGCGGTCCCGGCACTCGCCGGCCGAGTCGGTGTCCCCTCCGTCCTGTACCTGCAAGAACCGCGCCGGTTGGCCTACGAGGCCCATCCGGTGCTGCCCTGGGTCGGCACCGACGGTGACGACACCGGTCGACGGTCGTGGCGGCGCCGGGCCCGCGAGCTGGGGTTGTTGCGCCAGGTGCGCGCGCTCGCCCGCTCCGAGGTGAGCTCGGTCAAGGCGTTCGACAAGGTCCTGGTCAACTCGGTGTTCAGCCGGGAGTCGCTGTCACGGGCGTACGGCATCGACGCCACCGTCTGCTATCTCGGGGTCGACACCGACCGGTTCCGCCCCACTGGTTCGGGCCCGGACGGTTACCTGGTCAGCGTGGGGCAGGTGGTCCCGCACAAGCGGATGCATCTCGTCGTCGCGGCCGTCGCGGCGCTGCCGACCCCGCGGCCGCGGCTGGTGCTGATCGGTGACCGTGCCGACGACGGCTACCTGGCCACCCTGCAGGCGGCCGCGGACGCCGCCGGCGTCGACCTCGAGGTGCGCCTCTCGGTGAGCGACGACGAGCTCGTCGACACCCTCGGTCGCGCGACCGCCCTGGTGCACGCCGCGCGTCT
>JAABUN010007718.1_pt1 | contig 11399 bp, 13 predicted proteins | sample 5559311 | NCBI WGS metagenome assembly JAABUN01 (sample SAMN10711877, study PRJNA513370) | rock metagenome | isolation source: Antarctica rocks | place: Antarctica: Victoria Land, Siegfried Peak sud | reverse complement strand
GAACCGGCGCCCACCCGAGCGACATCGGTCGACCTGTCACACCCTGGGTGCAGAATCAGCCCCGCACCGGCCAGCAGCGCCCGACGGAACCGTGGCCGGCAAGATCACGAAAGATCCGGGCTAGGTGGCTAGGTAGCTGGAGAGGATTGCGGCGGGGTGTCTCGCGGCCAGGCCGAGACCGGGCTTGGAGTATCTGGCAATCAGGGCGGTAGGAGACGGGGATGGAGTTCCGGGTGACGGTGGGGTTGGGGCAGGACAGCGCGGACACGACGGTGCTGGAGAGCCGCGCCGGGGCGCTGCAGGAGAGCTTGGCCGGGCTGCCCGAGGGTGCTGGTGCGGTCGTGGTGGTGGATCTGGTGAAGGCCACAGCGCAGCTCGTCCTTGTGGTGCACGCCGAGGATGCGTTGGGCGCCGCGCAGCAGGCGCTGCAGGCTGCGGGTCGTGGACTGCAGCAGGCGGGACTGGGCGCGCCGGGGACCATCGTGACCTTGGAGGCCGAGGCGGTGCCCGCGCCAGTACCGGACCACCTCCTGCGCCCGCATCCCGTGCAGGGGAGTAGCTGACCGCCCACGACCGGCAAACCGGGCTCGCCCCACGCCGCGGGCCGCTTCGTCTTTTTCGCGGAGGGCGCTTCACCGCCTGCACCGGGCAGCGCGCTTGTAGCGCCCTGTCACGTCCCTGAGAGATCCGGGTCGGGCTTGGTGAAGCCTTGGGCGTAGGCCGCCAGCACTTCGATGTAGTCGCCGGTCGCCTTACGGATCGCGTAAAGGCGGCGGCTCAACGGCCCCCATGGCCGGTCGGCTGCCATCTCGGCAATCTCCACCTCGAGGACGAGATTGGGGTACAGCATCATCTCTTGCCCCGGTGTCCACGGCGCCACGTGGAAGCGGCCGATCGTCGCGTCCTCATCGACCACGACTGCCTTTGGGGTCTCGAAGGTCGTAACCGTGGAGCCTACCGGACCTTCGATCACAAGCGCCCCTTCCACCAAAAAGGCACCGACAACGTGCACCGTCCGGTGCCGGTCGTAGGCGGCCATGCGGTTGAGCAGCGACAGGCAATTTAGATCCTGGCGTTCTGCGTTGTAGGGCTGGATCCGCTCGAGCATCTGGCGGTGCTCGTCAGACAGGTGCTTGAGCCGGTGCAGGTTCTTCTTCCAGCCGGCCGCAGTCTCGTAGATCGGGAACTGCAGCAGGTGGTCATCCGGTGGCGGATTCTGGCCGGTGTGCCAGACAGCCATCTCGTACAGGCAGTTGTCCAGGGCAGCCCTCATCTCGTAGAGGAACTCACCGATCAGTAGCGGCAGGTGCTCAGGGATCGCGGCATCTCTAGCGATGGCAACCCGACCCTGTCCGTCGTCAGCAACCTCGTAGTACACGCGGTACGGGTGAGGCGCGAGGAACTGCGCCCAAGCCTCGCCGAACGCGTTGCGGTGATCCACGGCCCGGTTAAGCCGGGCGATACAGCTCGAGAAGGGCACGGGCGCCATGGGCGAACCGTAGCGGCGAGCACTGGCGTCAGAGGACGTAGTCGGTAGCGCAACAGGCCAGCGTGGGCCTGGTCGCTTTGGGCGTCGCTTCGACTTCCGCTGCTTGGCGTGAGGGGGTGTCTCACAGGCCGACAGGCTACCGGCACGGCCTGTGCCGCAAGGGGAACCTGCTACGGGACAGTGTGGCAATGAGGATGGGCGCCGCGCCCTGGCACCGGTGCGGTGTCGGGGGCGCGGGCCCGGCCGCCCGCTGCCCGGAACGGCTGGGAGCGGGGCGGCGCCGTCACCACTTGGAGACGTCGTGGGCCTGCTGTTCCCAGGGGACGTCGGGTCGACCGGCGACGATCTGCTGCCAGACCTCGAGCGCGCTGGTGCCGGGGGCGGGCATCTGGACCTGGGGTGCGGGGGTGCCGTGCTCGGTGATGCCGTGGTCGAAGCCGCCGGGCACCAGGGTGTTGTAGACCCGGCCGACGGTGGAGTTGTTGCGGAACGAGTGCCGGGTGCCGGGCGGGATGTACACGTAGGTGCCGGGCGGGGCGGTGATCTCGGCGTCGTCGTCGCCGAGGGTGAAGACCAGGTCGCCCTCGAGCACGAAGAAGGCTTCCTCGGCGTCGTCGTGGACGTGCGGCGGCGCGACCAGGCCTTGTGGGAACAGCTCGTCGAAGGTGGTGGAGCGGCCCTGGGTGGTGTCGCCGGTGGACAGCAGCCGCCAGTAGGTGCCGAAGTTCCAGTAGGCGGGCGCGTCGCCGGGGGCGTAGGCGTAGCCGGCCTTCAGGTCCAGGGGCGCCTCGCTGCTGTGCGCAGGGGTCGGGTCGGTCATGGTCGTCCTCCGTCGTTGCGGTGGTTGGGGCGTTGCAGGTGGGTGGTGGGTCGGGCCCGGCGGTCTTCTCAGGCAGCTGCGGGCAGCGCCTGGTGGGCCTGGGTGAGGTAGTCGCGCAGGCCGGTGGGGCGGGCGTCGGGGTAGCGGTCGTTGTCGTTGGTCGGGAACGGCGGCATGGTGAGCATCGACAGCAGGTACCACTGCGGGACGACCGACCAGGGGTCGTCGGCGCTGGCGGTGATGTGCCGCAGGTCGTCCGCGGTGCCCAGGACGTTGCGGGTGAGCGGGGTGCCGGTGAGCCGCTCGGTCTCGGCGATGATGGTGTTGAAGCTGGCACGGGCGCCGGACAGGTAGCGCACGCCGGACACGTCGGCGGGGTCGGTGGCCAGGCGGGCGGTGAAGCGCGCGGTGTCCTCGACGGTGGTGAGGTCGAACTGCTCGTCGCCGGTGCCGTAGAGCATGACGGTGCCGGCGGACAGGTCGATCAGGCCGGCGGTGGCGGGGTCGAGCATCCTGTCCATGAACGCGCCGTTGAGGACGTGGGCGACCTGCAGGGGCAGCGCGTCGATGGTGCGGTCGGCCTGCCGGCGGGCGTCGAACTGCGGCGCTCCCTGGGGGGCGGCGAACAGGTCGATCGCGAAGTCCGACGGCAGGAAGCGCCGGGCGCCGTTGCGGGCGGCGGCCTGGGCCAGCGCGACCTGCCCGTCGACGATGATGTCGCGCCCGCCCTGCAGCGCGGACACCACGACGTCGACGCCGGCGGTGGCGGCGTCCAGCGTCGCCGGGTCGGTGACGTCGCCGACGGCGACGGTTGCGCCCGCGCCGATCAGGGCGTCCAGCGCCTCGGCCTTGGCCCGATCGGCCGGGCGGGCGGTCCGGAGCAGCAGCCGGACCTGGACGTCGGCCTGGTCGAGCAGGTGCGCCGCGATCCGGTTGCCGAGCATGCCGGTCGCGCCGGCCAGCAGCACCGTGGTGGTACCTGCGGTGGCTGCGGTGGTGGTGGCCGCTGTGGTCATGGTGCTCCTCGTGCCGAGAGCCTGGGCGACTCCGCTGATTAGGTACCGTACGGTACCGATACGAATCTGTCCAGTACCGCTATGGTGGGGGCATGGAGACCACGGCACGGCGTCCAGGGCGCCCCTCGGACCCGAGGATCGACGCGCAGCTGCTGCGGGCGACGCAGGACCTGCTGATCGAGCAGGGCTACGAGCGCCTGACCATGGACGCGGTCGCCTCGCGCTGCGGAGCGAGCAAGGCGACGATCTACCGCCGCTGGCCGAGCAAGGCCGCGCTGGTCGTCGCCGCGGCGGCGGCGGCGCTGCCGGCCCCCGACATGCCTGACACCGGGGACCTGCGCACCGACCTGCTCGAGTGCGGCCGCGCGTACCTGCAGCGCGAGGGGCGCGACTCCCAGGTCCTGGCCGGCGTGATGAGCGCGTCCCGGTACGACCCGGCCCTGCGCGACGCCGCCCAGCAGGCGCTGGGAGCGCCCTTCGGGAACCTGTTCGAGCAGGTCCTGTCTCGGGCGGTGGACCGGGGCGGCGTCTCGGCGGTTGTGGACGTGCCGACGCTCGCCCAGGTGTTCCCTGCCATCGCCTACCAGCAGGTCGCTGCCCAGGGACGCCTGATCACCGAGCAGGACGTCGTGCGGGTGGTCGACAGCGTCCTGCTGCCGGCCCTGGCCGCCCTGACCGTATCTGGCGCCGCAGCGGGCGCCGGAGCTCGCCGCTGACCGGCCCGTCAGCCCTGCTGTCCCATCGTCCCCGCACCCGCTTGCGCAGTCGGGCAGAACGACCCCCTCCCGCAGCCCACTCCCTCCTCCTGATCGGAAGACCGTCATGACCCGTCCCACCGTCGTCCTCGCCGGTGCCTCCGGCGACCTGGGCAGCCGCATCGCTGTCGCGCTGGTCGCCCGCGGCGCCCAGGTGCGCGCCCTGGTGCGCCCCGACGCTTCCCCCACCGACCTGGCCCGTCTGCGCGAGCTCGGCGCCACGCCAGCCGCGGCCGACCCGGCCGACGTCGACGCGGTCGCGGCCGCCAGCGAGGGCGCAGCAGTCGTAGTCTCCGCGCTCAACGGGCTGCGCGAGGTCGTCCTGGACCGGCAGAGCGCCCTGCTCGACGCGGCCGTGCGCGCCGGCGTCCCGCGCTTCATCCCTTCGGACTTCTCCGCAGACTTCACCCGCACCGAGCCCGGCCACAACCGCAACTTCGACCTGCGGCGGGAGTTCGCCGGCCGCGCCGACCGCGCCTCGATCCGGGTGACGTCGGTCCTCAACGGCGCGTTCATGGACATGCTCGGCGCCGAGATGCCGATCATCCAGCCCCGGCTGCGGCGGGTGCTGCACTGGGGCCAAGCAGACCAGCCGCTGGACTTCACCACCAAGGACGACACCGCCGCCTACACCGCCGCTGCCGCGCTGGATGCCACCACCCCCCGCCTGCTGCGGATCGCCGGCGACACCGTCAGCGCCGTCGGCATCGCCTCCGCGCTGTCGGAGAGCACCGGCCGGCCGTACCGGACGTTGCGGGTCGGCAGCACAGCCAGTCTCAGCGCACTCGCCCGCGTCGCCCGACAGGTCGCCCCCCAGCCGGGCCAGCCCTTCCCGGCCTGGCAAGGCATGCAGTACCTGCACGACATGTTCACCGGCCAGGCCCAGCTGCGCCCCCTGGACAACGACCGCTACCCGGACCTGCACTGGACCCGCCTGCGCGATCACCTGACCGGCCGGCGGGTCACCGCACCGCAGCCGGTGATCGCGTGACCGCCACCGCGACGCCTGCCACGACCGACGCCTTGGGCGCCCTGGCCCAGGAGCGGTTCGTCTCCCTGACGACGTTCCGCGGCTCCGGTGCCCCGGTGCCGACCCCGGTGTTGGTCGGCTGGGACGACGGCGCGCTCGTCGTCACCACCCCGCGGGGCAGCGGCAAGGTCAAGCGGCTGCGTCACCGGTCCGACGTCGAGCTGACACCGTGCAGCCGGACCGGCCGCGTCGCGGGCCGACGCTCCCCCCGTCCGAGCCACCGCACAGATCCTCGACGACCTGAGCGCCGACAAGCAGCTGCGCCGGATCCTGCGCCGCAAGTACCGCCTGGAGTACCTCGCCGTGATGGGCCTGGAACGGCTGACCAGCCCGCGCGGCGCCGACCGGGTCGTCCTGCGCATCACGCCACCGACGGCCTCAGGTCGCGGCAACCGGCGACAGCTCTGACCAGCGCCAGCCACCCATCCCCTCGACGACGGGAACCCACCATGACGACCCCCAGCACACCCGGCCCCGCGGCCTCCGACGTCCGGCTGCCCGCAGCCGGCAGCTACCAGGTGGACCCGGCGCGCTCGAGCGCCTCGTTCACCACCCGTCACCTGTTCGGGCTCGGGAAGGTCACCGGCTCCCTGGCCCTGCTGGACGGACAGGTCACCGTCGCCGCGGACCCCGCCGCATCCACCGTCCAGGCCACCCTGGTCTCCGGCAGCTTCCAGTCCGCCAGCGCCGGCCGCGACAAGGTCGTCAAGTCCCCAGGCTTCCTCGACGTCGACAGCCACCCGCATCTCACCTTCGCCTCCACCGGCCTGGTCCAGGACGGCCCGCGCTGGCTGGTGCGCGGCACCCTCACCGTCCGCGGCACCGCCGCCCCGCTCGAGCTGACGGTCAACGACATCTCCGAGGACCACGGCGAGGTCACGGTGCACGCCACCGCAACCGTCGACCGCTACGCGCACGGCCTGACCAAAGCCAAGGGGCTCGCCGCCCGCCGCCTCCAGCTCCAGCTCACCGCCGTAGCCACCCGCACCTGACCACGCCGCGCCGCGCACGGCCCTGCAGGTCCCCACGACCAGCAGGCCACGCCGCTGCAGGTCGACGCTTGACCTTCGGGCCGCTTGAGCAGGAACGACCGGACCGGGACGTTCGCCTGGTAGGGCGGCGGCGACGGCAGGTAGCCCGCAGGCCGGGCATGAGGGTCTCTGGAGATGGCGCGCGGCGAGCGGACACCGGGCGCATCGTCCAGGTCGTCGGTCGGACGGGCGACGGTGCTGGCGGCGGTATGGACGTGGTCACCGGGTGGCGAGGGTGACGGCCCGCAGGAGGTGGTCGTTACTGGTCAGCTGAGCCACCAGGAAGGCGGCCAGGTCTGGCCGGCTGATGCCCCTGGCGCGGCCGCGGTCGCCCGGGGCGAGGGCGCGGACCTGCCCGGTAGCGGGCCCGTCGGTGAGGACCGCGGGCCGGGTGATGACCCAGTCCAGCCCGCTGCCGCTCACCACGGCCTCCATCGCCGCCTTGTCCCTGGTCGAGCCGCGCAGGAAGGTCGCCACGACGACCTTTGTAAGTGGGGGCGTGTGCTTGGCGCTCTCGCCCACCCCGAGCGAAGAGGTCACCACGAGGCGGCGGGCGCCGTGGCGCTGCATCGCCGCGACGATCAACGCGGCCGCGCTCGCCTCCAGGTCGGTGCGCCGGTAAGGGGTCTTGCCGCCGACGGTGTCGATGACAGCGTCCCGACCCCGGACGCCCGCGTCCACCGCCGCCGCGTCACCCGCGTCACCGACGAGCACGCGGACGCCGGCAAACCCGTCTCCGTGGTCGCTGTGGACGAAGGCAGTCACCTCGTGGCCCTCGGCCGCGGCTCGCTCGACCACAGCCCGCCCGGTCCTGCCGGCAGCGCCCAAGACGAGGATTCTCACGCGCATCTCCTGGGGTTCGACCCGACCCTATCGACAGTCACTGACGATAGCGCGGGTGTCAGTGGCTGTCGATCCGGCTTTAGGGTCGGTGCGTGGCCGGGAGCAGGAAGGACGTGCGGCGGCGGCTGCGCGACGCGGCGCTGGAGCTGTACGGCGAGCACGGCTTCGACCGGACGACCGCCGCCGAGGTGGCCGCCCGTGCTGGCGTCACCGAGCGCACGTACTTCCGGCACTTCGCGGACAAGCGGGAGGTCGTCTTCGACGGAGAGGCCGCCTTGCGGGCGGCGATGACCGACGCCGTCGCCAGAGCGCCCGACCTTCCGCCGCTGGGCGTACTGCGCGCTGCCTTCCTGTCCGTGGCGACGGGCGCGGAAGAAGACCGAGAGCGGCAGGTGCACCAGAACCGGGTGATCTCCTCCGCTCCCGACCTGCAAGAGCGGGCGGCCACCAAGGCCGCCTCCATCACCGGCTCGGTCGCCGAGGCGCTCGAGCGGCGGGGGGTGCCACAGGGTCTGGCGTCGCTGGCGGCCGCCTGCGGCGGCGAGGTGCTCGAGCGGGCCCGCCAGCAGTGGCTCGCGGGCTCACCTGACAGCCTCGCGGTGCTGGTGGCCGCCGGCTTCGCCGACCTCGACCTCCTCCTGCGCGATGCGACGCGTACGACGAACCCTCCAACAGCCCAGGGGGCGTCCGGCTGAAGTCAACGATGCGTGTAGTGAGCGGGGTTGGGTGTCCCAGAGGTAGCGGTACAGATTTCTCAGCAGTCCACCGGTCATGGAGTTCGACGAACGTTGGCTATCGGCGCACACAGCCCGGCCGCTGTCCCGGAAGACGACCCTCCACCGGCACGGCGGTGCGGCCGAAGACACCAGCGGCTGCAGGCGCGGATGGTCGTCCCGTTAGCCCCGCCCGGTGATCCGTCCCGGTGCCGGGGCGCTGACTGGGACGGCGGGGTCGGCCTACTGGCCACGGCTCAGGGCGCGCAGGCGCTGCCGGCGGTCCCGCAGCGCCCGCAGCCGCCCGATCAGGTCGGGCTGTGCGGCCAGGACCTCGGGGCGGTCCAGCATCCCGGCCAGCACCTGCAGGTACCGCGTGCCGCTGCAGCCCAGGTGCTGCTGCACCAGCTGGTCGTAGCGCCCTGACAGGTGGTGCTCGACTGCGAAGGCCAGCACCTGCCGCTCCCACTCCCCCAGCCCCGCCCCCACCGGCTCGGGCCGCTTGGCAGCGTCGACGTCGACGTCGACGCGACCACCACTGGGGCCGGTGGAGCCGGGCAGCTCGTCGAGCAGCTCGAGCAACTCGAGCAACGACAGTTGCCCGGGCACCGCGCCGCGCCACAGCCGGCTCATCGCGACCTGGCTGCCGCGGCCCGGGTCACGGCGAGCCGCCGTTGGGGTGTGCGTCGCCCAACGCCCGGTAGACCGTGGCTCGGGACACCCCGAAGCTGCGGACCAGGTCCGCGACCGACTCCCCGCCGTCGCGCAGCGACCGGACCTGCCGCACCTGCTCCGGGGTCAGCCTGGGTGGCCGGCCGGTGTGCCGACCCCGCGCCCGCGCCGCAGCCCGGGCGGCCGCCGCCCGCTCGTGCATCAGCTCCCGCTCGTAGCCCGCCAGCGCCGCGAAGATCCCCGCCAGCATCCGGCCCGTCGGGGTGGAGTAGTCGATGCCCTCCCGCAACGACCGCAGCAGCATCCCGGCTTCGGTCAGCGTCTCCACCGTGCGGATCACGCCGGACAGCGACCGGCCCAGCCGGTCCAACGCCACGACCACCACCGTGTCCCCAAACCGCACGTACGCCAGCAGCTCCGCCAGCCCGGGTCGGTCCTCCCGCACCCCGGACAACTGGTCGGTGAAGATCCGTTCGCAGCCGGCGGCGGTCAGCGCGTCGCGCTGGGCCTCGAGCACCTGGTGGCCGGTGCTCACCCGCGCGTACCCCACCACCGACACACTGCGGACCGTCTCACAAGCTGGCCCAGCGACAGCCCCCGCCACGCCGCGTTTCGCACTGACTTATGCGACGCGAGCAGGAGCGTGCACGTGACGTCTGTGTCACGTCTCAAGTGGGCGTCTCACTACCAAGGCGGGCTGTCGATCTTGTGTCGTACAGGGCACCTCAGCGGGAATCCAAACCGGACGGGTCTCACGGGACATGATCGAGTGCCCAACCCCGCTGACCTGCGGCGCTCCCGATAGACGGTCCATGCTCCTATGGATCGTCAAGGTGTCTGAGCGAGATCTTTTGACTGTTGGGTGGGTTGGAGTGCGTTGTAGAGCTCGCGGGCGACGTAGCGCTTGAGGCAGCGGATGATCTCGGGCTTGGACAGGCCTTCGGTGGTGCGTCGGGCGGCGTAGGCGCGGGTGCGTGCGTCGTAGCGCAGGCGTCCCAGCACGACGACGTAGAGCGCGTTGTTGGCGGCGCGGTCGCCGCCGCGGTTGAGGCGGTGGCGTCGGGTCCGTCCGCTGCTGGCCGGGATCGGCGCGACACCGCACGGGTGCGCGAACGCTGCTTCGGAGCGCAGCCGGTCGGGGTTGTCGCCCAGGGTGGTCAGGAGCTGTCCGGCGACTTCGGGGCCGACGCCGGGCAGTGCGATCAGGCGTGGGGCGGCCGCGGTGACCAGCGCGCGGAGCTCGGCGTCTGCTTCGCCGATCTCGGTGCTGAGGTAGTCGTAGCGGCGGGCGAGGCGGCGCAGCGCGGTCTTGGTGGCGGTCTCGGGGTCGGCGATGTCGCCGGTCGGGCGCAGCCGCGCGCACGTCGCGATCAGCGCGGTCGTGGTCAGTGCTCGCAGTTGCTCACGGAGCTCGGCGGGAGCGGTGATCAGCAGCGACTTGAGCTGGTTGGTGGTCTGGCTACGGGCCTTGACCGCGCTGCTGCGGGCGACCCGCAGCGCACGGATCGCTTCGACGCGACCGTCCCGGCCCTTGGGCGTGCCGGTAGCTGTGCCGGCAAGCGCTGAGCGGGCAGCGGAGTAGGCGTCCAACGGGTCGGACTTGCCGTGGGCCCGCCGTGCCTTGCGGTCGGGCCGGTCGACCTCCACGATCTGGACACCGGCAGCCCGCAGCTGCCGGGTCAGGGCCGCGCCGTACGTTCCGGTCCCCTCGATCCCCACGCGCTCGAGCTGGCCGTGACTGGCCACCCAGCTCAGCAGTGATCGGTAGCCGCTGGGGGTCGTGGGAAACTCGCGGTCGCCGAGCTGGCGACCGAGGTGGTCAAGCACCGCCGCGTGATGGGTCTGGCCGTGGGTGTCGACACCGCCGGTGACACCCGGCGTCGTCGTTGTCATTGTGGTCATTGCCGTCCTCCGCTTGCACCGGATGGGTCGGCACGCGGCGGCCGGGTGGACGGACAGGCCAGTGATGGGCGCCTCTTGCACAGGCTCCTATGAGGTCACACCACCCGGCCGCACACGTGCAGCGGCAGCACCCGCTGGGCCGACGGATCGACCGGAAGACAGCAAGATCGCGTCAGGCTAACGGAGGGTCAGACCCAGCCGGTGCTGCCAACACCATCCTCACTGGCTAACGGAACGCCGTCTCCCTGGTCCTTCGCACCACCGCGACGGCCTCGGCCGGGCTCGCCGCGACAGCTGGAGCCTCCTGGACTCGGCGCTCGGTCCCGTGAAAGGCGTGGCTCGTGATCGTGAACCGGTGGCAAGGTCACCAGCATGACCGATCCCGGCACGACCACCCCCGTCGTCGCCCAGCGCGAGGACACCCGGACCGACGGACCTATGACCGGCGCTGAGCGAGCCGTCCTCGATCATTGGCTCGACCTTTACCGCGAAACCACTCTGCTGAAGATCGCGGGCCTGCACGCGCGGCAGCTCACCCGTCGCGCCATCCCACCATCCACGCTGAGCCTCATCGGCGTCGTCCGGCACCTCACGGAGGTCGAGGCCTACTGGCTGCGCGTCGTGCTTCTCGACGAGCAAGACGTCCCGGACTACTACTGCACCCCGGCCAGCCAGGACGGTGACTTCGACGACGTCGATCCCGCAACGGCGGCGGCTGACGTCGCGAGGTACCAGGCCGAGCTGCTCACCACCCGTGCCAGCGCATCGGCGTGGACGGACCTCGCGATACCCGTCCGCGGGCTGCGCAAGGGCAAGCAGGTCAACCTGCGCTGGATCCTGACCCACCTCGTCGAGGAGTACGCGCGACACCTTGGCCACATGGACCTTCTCCGCGAGGCCATCGACGGCCGTACTGGCTATTGACCGATCCCGCCGCGCACGTACTGCTCAAGCCTGCCCATCGATAGCAAAGGGTCGTCTGCTCGGCGTCCCGCAGGACCTTCGTCGATGACACATGATCACGCCGCTCGGGCTCGCCCATGGGCCGATCCGACCAGGCCCGGGACAGGTGCGCAACGTCGATGTCCGGCAGACTCGCCGTGTGCGAGACGAGCGGTTGACCGTGGA
>JAABUN010007717.1_pt1 | contig 11401 bp, 10 predicted proteins | sample 5559311 | NCBI WGS metagenome assembly JAABUN01 (sample SAMN10711877, study PRJNA513370) | rock metagenome | isolation source: Antarctica rocks | place: Antarctica: Victoria Land, Siegfried Peak sud | reverse complement strand
TGCGTCGGATCGGGTAGACCTTGGATCACCGCGTGATAGATCTTGTCCACCGTGCGATCGCGGAACGCGTCCTTGAGCGCCGTGTAGGCATGCTCGCTCTTGGCGACCACCATCACTCCGGTGGTGCCGGCATCCAGCCGGTGCACGATGCCCTGCCGTTCCGCCGCGCCGGAGGTGGCCAGCGAGATGCCCATGCCGGCAAGCGCTCCCAGCACCGTCGGCCCGGTCCAGCCCGGCGATGGGTGAGCGGCGACACCGACCGGTTTGTCGACCACCACGATGTCGTCGTCGGCGTACAGGACGCGCAATCCTTGCACCCGTTGCGGGGTCACCACCGGTCCCCGGTCGGGTTCCGGCAGCGTCACCTCCAGCCAGCTGTCCGGGTCCAGCCGGGCCGAGCGTGCCACCGTCATCCCGTCGACCAGCACGTCACCGGCATCGATCAACGTCGTGACGGTCGTCCGGCTCAGGCCGAGCATCCTGGCCAGGCCGGCATCCACCCGCATCCCGGCCAGACCCTCGGGCACCGGGAGCCGGCGGTACTCAGTCATCCGGGTCCGCCCGTCGATCGGCGCTCAGCGACCCATCGGATGCCGGGCCGGCCGGGGACGCCGCCGGACGCCTGCGGACCCGGCTGCCGTCGAACTCGATGCCCAGCAGTGCGGTCACGACCAGCAGCACGCCGCCGATGGTGATGGCGGAGTCGGCAACGTTGAACACCGGGAAGTACTGCGCATCCGGACCGAACACCGACACGAAGTCCACAACGTGGCCGCGCATGAAGCCGGGGCTGCGGAATATCCGATCGCCCAGGTTCCCGAGTGCCCCACCGAGGATCAGCCCCAGGCAGGCGGCCCACATCCCGGACCGCAACTTCGACGCCATCCGGATGATCACCACCACGATGACGCAGGCGATCACCGCCAGCACCCAGGTGACCCCGGTGCCGATGGACCAGGCCGCCCCGGCGTTGCGGATCAACGAGAGATACACCAGGCCGCCGAGGACCCGAGGCGACTCGCCCGGTACCAGGTTGGCCACCACGACGATCTTGGTGATCTGATCGACGATCAGGATGACGCCGGCCAGCGCAAGGACGAAGCTCATCCGGCGCGGCCGGCGCCCGGCGTCCTCGGATCCAGCCGGGACCGCAGCGTCGACCCGGTCGACGGACTCCCGCTCCGGCTCGCTGGCGGGGTGGCTCATCCGGCCAGTCTGTCAAACCTCGGTGCCGTGTTCCCGCGCCCCCGGCTGCGGCCGGCGCCCTGCCCGGTCCGTGGCCGTCGCCGGACCGCCTGGCCCCGAGAACCAGCCGGCCAGCGGGCCGCTGCGGCTCACCGCGCGCAGCCGCCGCTCGGTGGCGGTGCGGACGCTCTGGGGTGCCACGATCAGCAGCTCGTCGCCGTGCTGCAATCGGGTGGTCGGCGTCACCGGCACCGAGCTGCCGTTCCTGGAAACCAGGGCGATCACCGTTGCGGCCGGCAACCGGAGCTGCGCCAGGTAGACACCGTGCAGGTGCGAACCTTCCGGCACTGCTACCTGCAGCACGTGCGCGCCCATCCGGTCCAGCGTCGACGCCTCGATCTGCACCTCCATGGACGCGGACAGGTCCAGCACCCCCAGCCATTTCGCCGCCCTGGCCAACGTGGTGCCCTGCAACAGCGTGTAGACGACCACCACCACCATCATCAGATCGATCAGGTCGTCGGACCTGGCCCGTCCGAGCGTCAGCGGGATGGTGGCCAGCACGATCGGGACCGCGCCGCGCAGCCCCGACCAGGACAGGAATGCCTGCTCCCGCCACGGCAGCCGGAACGGACCGGCGGCGGCCAGCACCGACAGCGGGCGGGCCACCAGCAGCAGCACCAGGCCGATGACCAGCCCGGGCAGCAACATCCGCGGCAACTTGGTGGGGTCGACGTAGAGGCCGAGCAGGACGAACAAGCCGATCTGGGCGAGCCAGCCGAGGCCCTCGGCGAACGACAGCGTGGTGGCCCTGTTCGGTAGCGAGGAGTTGCCGAGGATCAGCGCAGTGACGTAGACGGCCAGGAATCCCGAGGCATGGACGATGCCGCCCAGCGAGTAACCGCCGACGATCAATGCGATGGTGGCCAGCGGGTACAGGCCACCGGCCGGTAACGCCACCCGGCGCAGCCACCAGGCACCCGCCAAACCGATTACGGCACCGATCAGCGCGCCCGCCACGAGTTGGTAGATCACCAGTAACGGTGCGGTCCACGTGATTTCGTCGTCGCCGGCGAGCAGGACGACGGCCAGCACCACCGGCGCATCGTTGAGGCCGGACTCGAGTTCCAGCGCGGCCGCGATCCGCCGGCGCACCGGAACCCCGCGCAGCACCGAGAACACCGCTGCCGCGTCGGTGGAGGACAACACAGCGCCCCACAGCAGACTGGTCCGCCAGTCCAGGTGCATGAGCAGGTGCACCGTGAGACCGCAGACCGCGACGGATACCGCCACCGCCACCGTCGCCAGGCAGACACCTAGTCCCACCGCAGGTTTCACGTTCGCCCAGCGGGTGGTCAGGCCACCCTCGGCGAGAATGACCACCAATGCGGCCAGACCCACCTGTTCGGTGATGGCAGCGTCGGAGAAGCTGATGCCCAGGCCCGCATTGCCGCCGGCCATGCCGATCCCGAGGTACAGCAACATCGACGGCATACCGAGCTTGCGGGACAGCCGAACAGCCACCAGCGCGAGCAGCAGCACGATGGCCGACAGTCCGAAAACGCGTTCCAGGCCATGGATCTGCACCGCGCCTCCGTCTCCCGGTCAGGATCTGCCTGGGCTCACCGGGGTGGGCATCATGTCCAGCGCGCGCAGCACCTCGATGACCGATCTGGTGAAGTTGAAGGTGTAGAAGTGCAAGGTCTCCACACCTTCATCCAGCAGCCGGCGACCGAGGCCGATGGCATGCGACACCCCGATGTCGGTGGCCGCTGCCTTGTCATCGCCGACCGTGGCCAGCCGCTCCGCCAGGTCCTGGGGGTACTGCTGGCCGGACAGTTCGCAGATCCGCTGCAGTTTGGACAGCGACGTCACCGGCATGATGCCGGGAAGTAGTGGTACGTCGGCGCCGGCGGCGACCACCCGGTCGCGCAATTCGAGGTAGTCATCGGCGGAGAACAGCATCTGGGTGATCCCGTAGTCGGCACCGGCTCTGATCTTGTCGACATAATGCCGGGTGTCCGACTCGATGTCCGGGGACCGCGGGTGCTTGCCGGGGAAGGCGGCGACACCGACGCTGAAGGCGCCCAGCGATCTGGTGAGCCGCACTAGATCGGCAGCATGGTGCAGACCCTGCGGATGCGGCACCCACTCGCCGAGGGGGTCGCCGGAGGGATCACCGCGCAGCGCCAGGATGTTCCGCACCCCTACCGAGGCGTACGAGCCGATGACGTGCCGCAACTCGTCGATGGAGTGGCCGACGGCCGTCAGGTGGGCCACCGGGAGCAGGGTGGTCTCCCGGGCGATCCGGCCGGTGATGCGGATGGTGCGATCCCGACGGGAGCCGCCGGCGCCGTAGGTGACGGACACGAAAGCCGGCCGCAGGCCTTCGAAGCGGCGCACCGCCAGCCACAGCCCGGCCTCCTGGGCGTCGCTGCGGGGCGGCATGAACTCGAGCGAGAACTTGCGGCCCGGCACAGCAAGTCGGTCGGGAACGGTCGGCATAGCAACAGAGGGTAGGGCACCAGCCCTGCCGTGTGGTCGAGGGCGAAGGGCAGACTGGGTCGGTGACCGAGCCGCCGAAGCCCGACTCCACGCCGGCCGCGGCAGCAGTGCCGCCGTCACCGACAGGGCAGCCGGCAGAGCACCCGGCAGACGTAGTGCGGTCGGCCGTCGAGTCCGCCCTTGCGGAGTTCCTTGGCCAGCAACGCGCGGAACTTGCCGGCATGCAGCCCCGGCTGGCCGCCGTGGTGGACCGGATCGCCGAATTCCTGTCCGGCGGCAAACGTATCCGGCCCGCATTCTGCTGGTGGGGCTGGCGGGCCGGCGGTGGCCGGGAAGCCGTGCAGGACTGCGCACCGGTGGTGCGGGTGGCAACCGCCCTGGAACTGATCCAGGCGTGCGCGTTGCTGCACGACGACCTCATCGACCGTTCAGAGACTCGCCGTGGTCGGCCCTCGGTGCACCGGGCAGAGGCGAAGGCACATGCCGATGCCGGCTGGTCGGGCGACCCGGAGCACCACGGAGCCAGCACGGCGTTGCTGATGGGCGACCTCGCGCTGGCTTGGGCGGACGATCTGTTCGTCACCGCCGCCGGACAGCTGCGGGCCCTGGAGCGAACACAGCCGGTGTGGCATGCAATGCGGGCCGAGGTGCTGGCCGGCCAACTGCTGGACGTGATCACCACCGCGGATCCGCGGCCCGACCCACTGTCCCAGCGGGAGGACGCGCTGGCGGTGATCCGGCTCAAGACGGCCGGTTACACGGTGACCGGGCCGCTGCTGCTGGGCGCGGCGCTCGCCGGCGCGGGCCGTCACCAGGTCGAGCGGTTGCGCAGGTACGGCGAGGCGGTGGGCACTGCGTTCCAACTCCGGGACGATCTGCTCGGAGTGTTCGGCGACCCGTCGGTCACCGGGAAACCCGCCGGTGACGACCTGCGGGAGGGAAAGCGCACGGTGCTGCTGGCCCTGGCCCGGGCCGATCTTGCGGACAACTCCAGCATTGCGGCGCTTGCCGAACTGGACGCAGGATCAGGCGCCGCCGGCACCGCTGCCGAGGTCGACCGGTTACGGGAGATCCTCTCCGGCACAACGGCTCCGGCGGAGCTGGAACGACAGATCGACGAACTGGTGAGAACCGGAACGGATGCGCTGATCGGTGTGGCTCCGGAGGTCGCCGACGCTCTGAAGATGCTGGCCGTCGGCGCCGGGACCCGTCAGCGCTGAACACTCCGCCACTGTGCAGTGATCGTGGCTTGCCCCACGGCAAGTCAGACATCTGATCAGCGGGCGTGTCGCGGGCAGCGAGCCATGACCAACTGCCAGAGCCGCGTTCGGCCGCCGCGGCCCGGCCCGGACCGTGCGCAACCGCGGACCTCCTGCAGAGCAGCCATTTCAGAACCCGGCGACCTGCGCCCGGCGATGTACTTCCCGGCCGCGGTTCTCGCGGAGCGCGGTGATCGGCGAGCCCGGCAACGAATCGTCCTCGGCGAACATCCAATCGATGATCTCCCGATCGGTGTAGCCGGCGTCGGTGAGCAGCGTGATGGTGGCGGTCAGCCCCTTCACGACGGCGCCCCCCGAGACGAATTCTGCCGGGAGCTGCAGCACACCGTCCCGTCGCACCGCGATCAGCTGCCGGTCCCGGAGCAGCTGGTGAACCTTGGTCACCACCAGCCCGAGCTCGGCCGCGATGTCGGGGACTGGGACATAGCTGGGTACCGAAGCGGAAGGAGCCGTCACGAGCGCCAGCCTGCCAGCTTCCCGGGATCCGGAGGGCGCCGAACCTAGAATGCACTGGTTCACACTGTGATCAAAGGCATCCTGCGATCCGAAAAGTTGTGGGACCGGAGCAGCTGCCCATCCGGCGCAGCTCGTCGAATCCGGCGCAGCTGGAGCGAAGGAGTGGTTCGTGGAGACGAGTCGCGGCGGGCTGACCGGCAGCGTGCTCGACGGCCGGTACCGGATCGGCTCGGTCATCGCCCGGGGCGGCATGTCCACCGTCTACCGGGGGCTGGACACCCGGCTGGAACGGCCGGTCGCGGTGAAAGTGATGGCCGCGCAGTACGCGCACGACGCCGCCTTCCTGACCCGTTTCTCCCGGGAAGCCAGGCTGGCAGCCGGCCTGTCGCATCCGGGTGTGGTGGCCGTCCACGATCACGGCCGTGACGGCGACCACGCCTTCCTGGTGATGGAGCTGGTGGACGGTGGGACGCTGCGGGAGCTGCTGCACGAGCGTGGGCCGCTGCCGGTTCCGGTCGCCATCGCCATCCTGGAGCCACTGTTGACGGCGCTGTCGGCTGCCCATCGCGCCGGGCTCGTCCACCGCGACGTGAAGCCGGAGAACGTGCTGATCTCCGCGCACGGGGCCGTCAAGGTCGCCGATTTCGGGCTGGTCCGCGCCGTCACCAGCCAGACCATGGCCACCGGCGACGTGATCTTGGGAACCGTCGCTTACCTGTCCCCGGAACAGGTGCGGACCGGCGCCTCCGATGCCAGATCCGACGTCTATTCGGCCGGCATCGTGGGCTGGGAGATGCTGGCCGGCGAGCCGCCCTTCACCGGCGAGAACTCGCTGTCGGTGGCCTACCAGCACGTGCACTCCGAGGTACCGCTGATCGGTGACGTGGTGCCCGGCGTACCGGCGACGCTGGAGGATCTGCTGGAGGACGCCACCCAGCGCGATCCGGCGCTCAGGCCAAGGGACGCCGGTGACTTCGCCGCCCGGCTCGGCGCTGTGCGCGCCGAATTGGCCATCCCCCGGGTTCCGGTGCCGGTGCCGTCCAGGGCGCAGCCGGCCGGACCTACTGACGATCCGGATGCGGTGATCCCGCACGCGGGCCGGACCGCTGGCATCGGCGGATCCTGGACGGCGGTGGCCCGCCGGGCCGACCTGGAACCCGATGTCGCCGGGGACCGGTCGGCCGGGCCGCGCGGCACCAGGGTGGTGGCCGCTGCCGGCGGTCCGCCCACCGCCGGCCAGCCGAGGGGAACGCAGTACGCCGGCTCGGCGACCGCTTCGCCGCCGGCGGCTGACGGCTCCCGGTACCCGGCCGGCGCCGGCCGACTCCCTCCGGTCCGACGACGTCGGTGGCTGCGCAGGATTATCTGGCTGGTGGTGATTGTGTTGTTCGGTGTTGCCGTCGCAGCGGCCGGCTGGTGGATCGGGGACGGTCGGTGGGCCTACGCCCCGGCCACCGTCGGATTGACCCAGCAGAATGCGGAGCGCGCCATCAGGAACGCCGGTCTGGTCCCGCAGGTGGCCGTCGCCGCGGACGTCGCGCCGCTGGGGACGGTTGCCAGAACGCAACCCGAAGCCGGGGCCCGATTGTTGCGCGGGTCGGCGGTGGATCTGGTGGTGTCCGCCGGGATGCCGGTCCAGGTTCCGGACGTCGCCGGTAAGTCGCCGGAGGACGCCCGGAACAAATTGATCGTCGCCGGCCTCACCGCCGGTCAGCAGATCCAGCGGTTCGACCAGAATTCGCCGGACGGTACCGTTCTGGGCACCGAACCTGCTGCCGGGCAACGCGTTCCGCGCGGGGGCCTGGTACGGATCGTGGTGAACACCGGCCTCGTCGTTCCCGACGTCCGGGGTCTGGCCACCGAGCAGTCGACCGCAACGCTGGCCGCCGACGGCTTCCGGGTGGACGTCGGCGAACCGCGGTTCGACGCCGACGTCGACGCCGGGCACGTCATCGGTACCGAACCGGCGGCCGGCAGCCGGATCGACCCGGCCCAGGCGGCCATCACCCTGTTCCCGTCCAGCGCGGTGACGGTGCCCGACGTCACCTCCGGAGATCTGGAGCAGGCGAAGCAGACGCTGACCGCCGCCGGCCTGCTCTACCAGATCAGCGGTTTCATCCAGCTCGGCTCCTCAGACGTGCTTGCGCAGACACCCGGCGCCGGCGAACGGGTGGAACCGGGAACGACGGTGTTCGTCAGCGTGCTGTTCTGAACCGCCGAGCCGCCCTGGAACAGGTCCTCGGGGCCAGGGCCGCCGGACTCAGCCGCGCAGCATCTCCGAGATCAGGAACGCCAGCTCCAGCGACTGCTGGGTGTTCAGCCGCGGGTCGCAGGCGGTTTCGTAGCGACCGGACAGGTCGGCGTCCGAGATCTGCTGAGCCCCGCCCAGGCATTCGGTGACGTCCTCGCCGGTGATCTCCACGTGGATGCCACCCGGATGGCTGCCCAGCTCGCCGTGCACTTCGAAGAACCCCTGCACCTCGTCGACGATCCGGTCGAAGTGCCTGGTCTTGTATCCGGTCGGCGACTCGTGAGTGTTGCCGTGCATCGGATCGCATTGCCAGATGACCTTGTGCCCGGAGGCCTCCACCTTCTCCACGATAGGCGGCAGCACGTCGCGGACCCTGTTGTTGCCCATGCGGGAGACCAGGGTGAGCCGGCCGGGCGTGCCGTGTGGGTCCAGCCGCTCGACGTACTGCAGGACGTCGTCCGCGCTGCTGCTCGGGCCCAGCTTGACGCCGATCGGATTGGCCAGGATCTCCGCGAAGGCGATGTGTGCGCCGTCGAGTTGCCTGGTGCGTTCACCGATCCACAGGAAGTGTCCCGAGAGGTCGTAGAGCTTCTCCGACTCCCCCGTGGCATCCAGCCGCAGCATCGCGCGTTCGTAGTCCAGCAGCAGCGCTTCGTGGGAGGCGAAGATCTCCACCGAGTGCAGGCTGTGCGAGTCGACGCCGCAGGCGGACATGAACCGCATCGCCCGGTCGATCTCCGCCGCCATCCTTTCGTACCGCTGGCCGGCCCTCGAGGTGGCCACGAACTCCTGGTTCCACTCGTGCACCTTGCCCAGATCGGCCAGCCCGGCGCCGGTAACGGCACGTACCAGGTTCATCGCCGCGGACGCATTGGCGTAGGCGCGGATCATCCTGGACGGATCGGCGACCCTGGCCTCCTGCGTGGTGGCGATGGAGTTGATGATGTCGCCGCGGTAGGACGGCAGGCCGAGCGCATCGGTCGTCGAGGAGCGCGGCTTGGCGTACTGACCGGCGATCCTGGCGACCTTCACCACCGGCAGCGAGGCGCCGTAGGTCAGCACGACCGCCATCTGCAGCAGGGTGCGGATGTTGGCCCGGATGTGCGGCTCGGTGTTGTCGACGAAGGTCTCCGCGCAGTCGCCGCCCTGCAACAGGAATGCCTGGCCGTTCGCGACCGCCGCCAGCTGCTCGTGCAGGCGGTCCACCTCCGACGACACCGTCACCGGTGGAACCGATTCCAGCACCGCCCGGACCGCCAGCAACTGCTCGGCATCCGGCCACACCGGCTGCTGCGCCGCCGGCAGCTCCAGCGCCCGGTACAGCCGTTCGCTCATCTCCGGCGGCAGCGGCGGCAGGGTCGGCAGGATGTCTGCCGGGATGTCGACGGTCCAGTTCACTCCTCAAGCGTAGGCAGTGCCGCGCAGTGCTCCATCGGCGACCTTCCATCTGGCAAATGCCAAGCGGGCGTCGGCCAACGCATGGTGCCGGTCCGTGCCGTGTGCCGGCAGCGCCGGCCGTCCCGCCGCCTCCCAGTGCTGGCGGATCTCCCTGGTGAACCGCGGGATCTGCCGGGGCAACGCGGGCATGTCACCCCAGAGCTGCGCCAGCGCCACATGGTCGTAGGCGGCGAACCAGGCCCACAACTGGATGTCCAGACCCGGCGCCAGCAGGAACTGGGCGAGTTCGTCCCTGATGGCCCGGCGCGATCGCCAGGTGGAGTCGGCCGGCGGCGGCAACTTGTCCAGCACCTTGGCCCGCACCCAGCTCCCGGCCCGGCCAGGGTCGAACTCGGTGGAGACGGCGTAGAACTCCCGGCCGTCCTCCGCGACGACGGCGATCGACACCAGGTCGATCGTCCGGCCGTCCTCGATGAACTCGCAGTCGTAGAAGTACCGGGCCACCGGGACAGATGATTGCCCGTCGGGCACGCCGGATCAGCCGGCCCTGGTGCCGGGCAATCTAGTGACGGTCCCCGGACCCCTGCCCTCCGCCAGCCGGGGGGCCGAATTCCCCGCGCCCGCAGCAATCTCCAGGTCCGCCTTCGCCTTCGCGGCATAGATGTCGACGTACTCCTGACCCGACAGCTCCATGATCCGGTACATGATCTCGTCGGTCATCGACCGTTCCACGAACCGGTCGCCGACCATCCCTTCGTACCGGGAGAAGTCGAGCGGACGCCCGATGATCAGCTGGATGCGCCGGGGGTGCCAGACCTTGCTGCCGATCGGATGCACCTTGTCGGTTCCGATCATCGCCAACGGCACTACCGGGACACCGGCTTCCAGGGCCATCCGGGCGACGCCGGTCTTGCCCTTGTAGAGCCGGGCGTCCGGGGAGCGGGTGCCCTCGGGATAGATGCCGAGCACCTTTCCCTCCCGCAACAGCCGGACACCGGTGTTCAGCGCGTTCTGGGCGGCGGAGGCGCCGCCGCGGTCGATCGGCACCTGGCCGAGACCGGAGAAGAACGCCTTCTTCAGCCGGCCCTTCAGCCCCTTCTCGGTGAAGTACTCGCTCTTGGCCAGGTAGGTGACCCGCCGCTTGATGTGCAGTGGCGCGAAGAAGGAATCGGCCACCGACACGTGATTGCCGGCCAGGATCACGCCGCCGGTTTCCGGGATGTATTCCGCGCCGATCACCTTGCAGGGGAAGAACACCCGCAGCAATGGACCGATGAGCACGTACTTCATCAGGGACCAGACCATCGAGCAACCGTACGCCCGAGCGGGCGCCCGGCCTACCCCGCCGGCGCCTCGCGGAAGGGGTGACGTGGGACGATGTGCCGATGACCGGCGAGTCCCTCACCGGCGCCTTCTCCAGCGACGGCGGCGCGCACGGCGATGTGGGCGTTCTGCTGTGCCACGGATTCACCGGCTCACCGGCGTCGCTGCGCCCGTGGGCGGATCATCTGGCGGCCACCGGATACTCGGTCCGGCTGCCGCTGCTGCCCGGCCATGGCACCCGGTGGCAGGACATGAACCCGACCACCTTTGAGCAATGGCTGTCGGCGGCCAGAGCCGGGCTGGACGAACTGTCCGACCGGTGCCGCTGCGTGGTGGTCGGCGGCCTGTCGATGGGCGGCACCCTCGCGCTGCGACTGGCCGAGCTGCATCCGGAGCGGATGGTTGGCCTGATGCTGGTGAACCCGTCGGTGATGACCACCCGCTTCGACGCCAGGTTCGCGCCGGTACTGCGCCGGCTGCAGCCGGTGCTGCTGCGGGTGATGCCCTCGCTGCCCGGCATCGTCGACGACATCGCCAAGCCCGGCGTCACCGAAGCCGGCTACCACCGGATGCCGATCATCGCGGCATTGTCCTTGCAGGCGGCGTGGCCGGTGGTGCGGGCAGATCTCCCGCTGGTGACCAGCCCGCTGCTGCTGCTGCACTCACGCGTCGATCATGTCGTGGAACCGGCGAACTCCGCGATCGTGCTGGCCGATGTATCGTCGAGGGACGTCCGGGAAGTCATGCTGGAGAACAGCTATCACGTCGCCACCCTCGACCATGACGCCCAGCTGATCTTCTCCGAGTCGGTCGACTTCATCGAGCGGGTGACGGCACCATGACCACAGCGTTCCCGGGCGGCGCCGACGATCCGCAGAGCAGCAAGGATCCGGCCCGGCCGGATCCAGCCCGCGGTGATCCGGGCGCTGCGGACTCCAGCGACTCTGTTACTGCCGACCAGCCCACCGTCGAACCTCTCGATCGGTTGCTGGACGGTCCGATG
>JAABUN010007716.1_pt1 | contig 11401 bp, 5 predicted proteins | sample 5559311 | NCBI WGS metagenome assembly JAABUN01 (sample SAMN10711877, study PRJNA513370) | rock metagenome | isolation source: Antarctica rocks | place: Antarctica: Victoria Land, Siegfried Peak sud | reverse complement strand
CTCCCTCTACTGGCTCAACATCAGACTCACCTGGTTCGTCCATCGCTGGAATCAAAGACAAGCCGATAAATGGGATAACACTCACTCGGAATAACTACCTTTGTAGGAATCAATTATGATGAAAAATGTTCACTTCGCCCGGCCCCGCCGAGCCTTCTTCCGCGTCAACATTGCTCTTTCAATATGTGCGTTGAGCTTGGCTTCCCTAACTCTGGCTTCCAAAACCAAACAGGCCTTAGCTGTTGGACCAGATGACGGTGTCTGCGCCAACGTAATTGGCTCTGCTAATTGTCCCGATGGCTTCTCAGATTGGGGATACTACGGTGGAATAGAATACACTGCATGTCACTCTTCTTCACCCTACTACAACCAATTTGGTGGCGGCCCCTACTATAACTGCTGCGAATACGATCATCGCGTAAGGCAATGTTATGATAATGCCAATCACGCTCTTTCCTACCAAGATGTCGAGTATTTTCGGTTGAGAACTGCCGGTGGTCGATGTTTGCCGGACGGAACTCAAAGACTTGGTTATGCTAATTATCACTGCACATACGATTATACGCCGTAGGAAAAACAGGAGACTCGTTGTCCTGATTGAGATCAAAACGCTGGAAATCTCAACTGCGTTTCTCCTATAAGAGTAGCCGGTAAAGTCAGGGCATAAGTTTTCAGGAACTCAAGCGCCCGCGTGGAAACCCTATGTGGGCGCTTCTTGACTTTTAATTTTAACCATGCGTCGCACCGCTTTCACCCTCGTCGAAATTCTCGCCGTGCTGGCGATTGTCTCGCTACTGGCCGCGTTCTTGTTTCCCGCATTTTTGACGGTGCGAGGCAGTGCGCGCGCCACGAGTTGCCGTTCCAACCTCCGGCAAATCGCGGTGGCGACGGCGCTTTACACGCAAGATTCCGATGGCCTTTATCCCTACGGCATCGACCAACATGACCGCTATATTCCGACGGCCTGGAGCACCGAACCGGCGTTCAAGGCCCAGATTCCGACGCTGCCTTTCGTCAAAGATTTGCTGCAACCTTATCTGAAACCGAAGCAGGTTTTCGTCTGTCCCGCCGACACCGGCTACGACTTTGACGACATCAACTTGCAACTGATCAATGGGCGTCCAACCGGCGCTGAGGCGTTCGGCACCAGCTACGTCTACAATACCGGCCTCGCGATTCGCGCCGCGCGCGTCGGGCTGGAGAAAGAGCCGCATCGCAAGATTCGCGCGTTCGGCGACGAGGTGCTTTTCTTCGACAGCGCGGGCGACTGGCATGGCACTTTGGTGCCGGTTCAGCGGCGTTACAATGTGGTTTTCACCGATTCGCACACCAAAAACGTCTCTGCCGGCGAGTTCGCAGCGATGCGCGAACCGGAATTGTTTCCGCTGGGTTGAAACCCGCAGCTAAATGAAAAAGCGCCCCGAATCTTTCGATTCGGGGCGTTCTCTGTTGCTTTGCAACGGCGATTAATCGTCGTCGCTGGCGATATTGCCGAGCAGGTTTTCGCCTTCGGCGCGCTCAGCGTCGGCGTCTTCCATGTCGCCCATCGAAGGTTCGCTTTCGTCATCCAAAATGGCGAGGCTGGTGTCGCCGTCTTCGATGCTCATGCCCGCCGCCGCGAGTTCGCCCAGATCGGCGCCTTCGAGACTTGGCGTGGCGAAAAGCTCGTCCATGTCGATGGAAGTGCGCGGCGCGGGACGCGAACGCAACTCCTCGACTTTGAGAATATCCGCGTGGGCTTTCGCGTAAGCGACGGCTTCGGGGTCTTCGTCAACCGCGATGTTGTGCTTGCGCTGGAGGCCGGTTCCCGCCGGAATCAGACGACCGATGATGACGTTTTCCTTCAAACCTTCGAGGTAGTCCTCGCGGCCATGCGTCGCCGCTTCGGTCAAAACCTTGGTGGTTTTCTGGAAACTCGCCGCCGAAAGGAACGACTCGGTGTTGAGAGCGGCTTCGGTGATTCCGAGCAAAACGAAATCGGCAGTTGCGGGCTGATGGCCTTCGGCGACGACCTTGACGTTGATGTCGTTGAGCGTCGATTTGTCGATCAGTTTGCCCGGCATCACTTCGGTGTCACCGCTGTCTTTAACGCGGCGTTTCCGCAGCATTTGACGCACGATGACCTCGATGTGCTTGTCGTGGATGTTGATGCCCTGGGTCTTGTAGACCTTCTGGACTTCCTGGACAAGATATTCGGCCACGCCCTTGAGTCCGCGCCACGCCAAAACGTCTTGCGGCCACAGCGGGCCTTTGGTGAGGGTATCGCCGGTCTGGACTTCCTGACCGACGCGCACGTCGAGGTTGCCGCGATACGGAACCGCGAATTCGCGCTGGACGACGACCGAGCGAACGTCGTTGCGCTCCATGACATCGAGGATGCGGTCGGTCAATTCCTGGCCGCCCAAAACGAGCGGTTTGGCGCCTTCCTTGGCATCGGGGGCGAGAACCGTGGTCGCGGCGCGCTGTCCGGCGGCGCGGTCACGCTCTTCGATGGGAATCGTGGTTTGAACCACCACTTTTCGCACGCCGGAACGCGAGTTTTCCGAATCGAGCGCGAGGTCGATGCCCGGCAAGATTTCGACGCGTCCGCCGCCGATGATGCCGACGACGGTGCCATCAACGGTTGTCGTGATCGCTTCGCCTTTGGGACGACGCGCCTCGAACAACTCCACGATTCGCAGCAAACCGCCGACGCTGGCTTCCAAAACCTTGAGGTAACGCTGAATTTCGCGTTTCTGCTCGGTCGCGGTGCCCTGCATCTGGAAAGTGCCTTTGTTGATGTCGCCGCGAAGCTCGGCCAGAGCGATCTGGCGCGCTTTTTTGACGTTGGCGGTGCCAGTCAAAGACGCGCCCTGCGCCACGCCGCCCATGTGGAACGTCCGCATGGTGAGCTGGGTGCCGGGTTCGCCAATCGACTGGGCGGCGATGATGCCGACCGCTTCGCCGATTTCGACCGGAGAGTTGGTCGCCAGGTCGGTGCCGTAGCACTTGGCGCACACGCCTTTGCCGAGCGTGCAAGTCAAAATCGAGCGGATTTTGACCTGACGAACGCCCGCTTTTTCGACCGCTTCGGCCATGGCGCGGTCGATTACGTCGCCTTCATTCACCAAAACCGCGCCCGTTTCGGGGTCGGCGATGGTTTCCAGCGAAATGCGGCCCGACAACCTTTCGCTCAGGGTTTCGAGCGGCAAATGGATGCGAACGCGGCCACCGGTGCCCCACTCCAACGTCTTCAGTTCGTCGAAGATTTTGGGCGAGACATACGTGTCAACGTCGTAAAGCATTTCCTTGGTTTGCGGGTGCAAAATTGGGTCGGCGAGGCGGCGTCCGCGAATCGAAGGCGAATCGAAACGCGCCGATTCGTCGGATTCATAGATTTCGCGCACGATGATGCCATCGGTCGATTGGCAGTCGTCGGCGCGAATAATCACGTCTTGCGACACGTCCACCAAGCGGCGCGTCAAATATCCCGCGTCGGCGGTGCGAAGCGCGGTGTCGGCCAGGCCTTTACGCGCTCCGTGAGTCGAGACGAAGTATTCGTGCAGTTCCAAACCCTGGCGGAAGTTCGATTTCACCGGCAAATCTTCGATCAAACGGCCCGAAGGATCCTGCATCAAGCCGCGCATTCCGACGATTTGCATCATCTGCTTGACTTTTCCGGTTGCGCCCGATTGGGACATCAGCGACAAGGGATTGAACTTGTCGAGCGCATTCGATACGTCGGTCGCCACGTCCTGAGTCGCTTTAACCCAGGCGTTCAACACCTGACGCTCGCGTTCCTGCGAGGTCATCGACAAAGGATCGTCGTGATAGGCGTTGTTGACTTTGTTGACCTGCGCTTCGGTGCGATGAATGATCTCTTCGCGGCGCGATTCGACGCGGAAATCGCCCATCGAAATCGACATTCCCGATTTGGTGGCGAACTTGAAGCCGAGCGATTTCACGTCGTCCAACAACTGCACGCAGCGTTCGTTGCCGCACGCTTCATAGGTCTTGAGAACGAGGGCCGAAATCGTCTTTTTGTCGGCCAAAACGTTGGCGAACTGGATTTCTTCCGGCAAAATGTCGTTGAAAAGCAAGCGGCCAACGGTGGTGACGAGGCGCGGCCCGCGAGCTTCATTGATGATGTTGCCCTTGGGATGACGCACGCAAATCAGTTCGTGCAAGGTGCGATAGCCGAAGTCGTAGGCGCGAATCGCTTCCGCCGCCGATGAATAGAGCGGCAAATCGTTGGACTCTTCGTCGGTCACTTTTTCGGGCATTTTGGCGCCGCGCTTGATCATGGTCAGGTAGAAACAACCCAAAACCATGTCGTTGCCGGGCGCCATCGCCGGGCCGCCATCGCGCGGCGAAAACAGGTTGTTGGTGGACATCATCAAGATGCGCGCCTCGGCCTGCGCCGGAGCAAAAAGCGGGACGTGAACCGCCATCTGGTCGCCGTCGAAGTCGGCATTGAACGCCGGGCAGACGAGCGGATGAATCTGAATCGCTTTGCCTTCGACCAATTTCGGCTCGAACGCCTGAATGCCCAGTCGATGCAAGGTTGGGGCGCGGTTCAAAAGCACCGGATGCTCCTTAATGACCTCTTCCAAAGCGTCCCAAACTTCGGGTTTCAAGCGGTCAACCATGCGGCGCGCCGTCTTGATATTGGTAGTGAAACCTTTCTGCACGAGGCGCTTCATCACGAACGGTTTGAAGAGTTCGAGCGCCATTTCCTTGGGCAAACCGCACTGGTCGAGTCGCAACTGCGGCCCAACGATGATAACGGAGCGGCCTGAATAATCGACGCGCTTGCCGAGCAAGTTCTTGCGGAAACGGCCTTCTTTGCCCTTGAGCATGTCGCTCAAAGATTTCAAAGGACGACCCGACGAACCCGTGACCGGACGCTGGCGGCGGGTGTTGTCGATCAAAGCGTCCACCGATTCTTGCAGCAACCGCTTTTCGTGGTTGATGATCGATTCGGGCGCCTTGATTTCCGTAATCCGCTTGAGGCGATTGTTGCGGTTGATGATGCGGCGATACAAATCGTTCAAATCGGACGTGGCGAAGCGTCCGCCGTCGAGTTGCACCATCGGGCGCAGTTCGGGCGGCATGACGGGAATGACCTGCATGATCATCCATTCGGGCCGGTTTTTCGACTTGCGAAACGCTTCCACAATTTCCAAACGCTTGATGAGTCGTCCGCGCTTGGCGCCGGTCGGCGTCTCCTGAACCTGTTTTTTCAACTCGCGCGACATCGTTTCGAGGTCGATGGTTTCGAGCAGTTTTTGCACGGCGACCGCGCCCATTCCGGCATCGAACAAGTCGCGGAAATCGGCGCCGAGTTTGGTCACCAAAATGTCGAGCAAACGCTGCAAACCGCGATATTCGAGGTCAGCGAGCAAACGCTTCGGCTCCAATTCGTTGAGAAGTCCAAGCGCGTCCTGCAACTCTTTTTTGCGGTCTTCGGCAAACGTATCGCCCGAAGGATCTTCTGCGCGCTTGCGAAGTTTCTCGACATCCTCTTTGGTAACTGTCTCGTCTTGTCCGCCTTCTAAAAGTGCCCTCTGCTCCTCATAAATATCGCGGTCGCGCTTGCGCTCCATGTCGCGCGACTGATCGACTTCCAGCAAACCTTCCTGCACCGCGTCGCGGATTTTCTCGACGTTCTTGGCGATTTTGTTCTGGTCGGCTTTGGTGACGATCCAGTGCGAGAAATACAAAACCCGCTCCAAAAAGCGCGGCGACATATCGAGCAACAACGCCATTGGCGAGGGCACGCCCTTGACATACCAGAGATGCGCGACCGGAGCCGCTAATTCGATGTGTCCCATGCGCGCGCGGCGCACTTTGGAGCGCGTCACTTCGACGCCGCAGCGGTCGCAAATAACGCCCTTAAACTTCGACTTTTTGTATTTGCCGCACGAGCATTCCATGTCTTTGGTCGGGCCAAAGATGCGCTCGCAAAACAAGCCATCGCGCTCCGGTTTGAAGGTGCGATAGTTGATGGTTTCCGGCTTTTTGACTTCTCCCCGGCTCCAAGAGCGGATGTCCTGAGGCGAAGCGATGCCGATTCGCAGCAGGTCGAACGCCGAAGCGGTGACGGTGTGCTGCGTGCCCGCATTTTTGCCTTTGCGGTCGATGCCGCCAGCGCGTTCGCCGAAGATGCCGCCTTCGCCATAAGCGCGTTCGGGCTTGGCGTTGCGGTCAGTGATGGTGCCTTCCACGGAGGGAACGGCAAAGATATTGGTGCTTTCAGCCATTGATTTTCCTTGGGATTGATTCAATCCAATTGGGTGGCAGTTATTCAGGTTTTTGGTCGGTTGAAGGCGGAAGCTGACGAGAGATTCGCATCTCAAACCGTTCAGTTTCCGCTTTGAAGCGGGCAATCTCAGCTTGAAGTTCGCGTTTGTCCGCTTCTCGCTCACGTCTATCAGCCTCACGTTGGGCTTCGAGACGCACGACTCGCATTTGCAAATCACTGACTTTGCGCCCCATTTCACGCAACTCCTCAGTGATTTCATCAATTGCCTTCTCCAGATAATTCAGAGTGGAATCGATAGCGGCGAGACGCTTCAGGGCATCCCAACTTTCTCCCAAAATCCTCACGAGTCAGATTCCTTGAGGTGAGCGTTGATCTGCCGCAACTCAGCCAGCAAGTTTTGCGTTTTCAAGTTGAGTCTGGAAACGCGACCCTCGATGCTGGTCACTAAGTCAGCGACCGAGGGCGAAACCCCAGCGGCAGAATGATTTTGTCCGTCCAGATTGATGATTTGCCCCGTCTCCGGGCCGTCAATGATGACGGCCCGGATTGCGGGAGGAGAAGTGGTTGTTGCCATAGTTTCCAACTCCAACGAAAAGAATTAACGTTCGAACTCGTCTTCGACTTCCTTGAGTTCCATCGCGTTGCCGTCTTCGTCCTCGACTTCGACTTGCAAAGCCAAACTTTGCAATTCTTTGACGAGGATTTTGAACGATTCGGGCACGCCCGGTTCGAGAACCGTTTCGCCCTTCACGATGGATTCATAGGTTTTGACGCGTCCCGCCACGTCGTCCGACTTGATGGTGAGGATTTCTTGCAGCGTGTGCGCCGCGCCATAGGCTTCGAGCGCCCAGACTTCCATTTCGCCGAAACGCTGTCCGCCAAATTGGGCTTTTCCGCCCAGAGGCTGTTGCGTGACGAGCGAGTAAGGCCCGGTCGAACGCGCGTGGATTTTGTCTTCGACCAAGTGATGCAATTTCATCATATAGACGCGGCCAATGGCGACATCCTGTTCGAACGGTTCGCCGGTGCGTCCATCGTGCAAGGTGCATTTGCCCATCGTCGGGTCGTATCCGCAGCGAGTGTGGACGATTTCGACGACTTTTTTGACGATCAAATCGGCTTTGACGTTTTTGTCGGCGCGTCCGAACTCTTCCGCGCTCGTGCCAACGACTTCGCCGATTTGATTCAAACGGTCGTCGTCCAAACCGCGCAATTGCGTGTTGAACTGAGCCGCCAATTTATCCACCGAATCCATCGCGGTGTCGTCGCCCTCGACCGTCAAAACCGGCAGTTCGAGTTCGGTTTCGACATAGTTCATCAAGGAAGCCGAGCGAAGCTGGTTGGCCACGCGATGCATTCCGTCATACAATTCCGGTTCGCGCGCCCCTGAAAAAATCGGGTTGACGTGATCGGTGCCAAAATGCGCTCCGATTAAGCCAAGGTGCATTTCCAAAACCTGACCGATGTTCATGCGCGTCGGGACACCGAGCGGCGTCAAAACGATGTCCACCGGCGTGCCATCCGGCAAAAACGGCATATCGGCTTCGCTCAAAATCTTGGAAACCACGCCTTTGTTGCCATGGCGACCGGCCATCTTGTCGCCTTCCATGATTTTGCGCTTCTGCGCCACATAAACGCGCACCATTTGGTTGGTGCCAGCGCGCAGCTCGTCGCCGGGACGCTTATCGAGCGGCCCGCCGGTAATCGGGCAAATCGGACGCTCTGGATCGTTGACGAGCGCGAATGTCGCCATGCGCTCGGCTTCTTGATCGGAATGGCCTTCGCGCTTGAACTTCTCGAACGCCTGGTACGAAAAATACTTGTGGCGCGCGAAAATCTGCACGCCGACAACTGTTCCTTTCTCGCCGTGCGGCATACGGAGCGAAGCGTCGCGCGATTCTTCGGCTTTTTTACCGAAAATGGCGATAACGAGCCGCTCTTCCGCCGACAATTCGCCCTGCGATTTCGGCGCGATTTTTCCCGTGAGAATGTCCTGCGGAAAGACTTCGGCGCCAACGCGGATGATGCCGTGTTCGTCCAGGTTGCGAAGCTGATCTTCGCCGACGTTTGGAATATCGCGGGTGATTTCTTCGGGGCCGAGTTTGGTGTCGCGCGCCTCGACTTCGTATTTCTCGATGTGAACCGATGTGAGCAAATCTTCTTTCAAAACGCGCTCATTGAGGATGATCGCGTCTTCGTAGTTGTAGCCTTCCCACAACATAAACGCGACCGTCATGTTGCGCCCCAATGCCAACTCGCCGCCGCGCGTCGAAGGCCCGTCAGCAATCGCCTGACCCGAACGCACGCGCTGTCCTTTGGTCACAATCGGCTTCTGGTGAATACAAGTCGCCTGGTTGCTGCGGAGGAAATTGCGGAGCGGATAGGTCACTTCGTCGCCGTCATAACCTTCAACGGTGATGGATTTCGAGCTGACTTCTTTGATCGTGCCGTCCATGTCGGACGTGATTGCCGCGCCCGAATCGGTGGCGATGCGACGCTCCAAGCCGGTTTTCACGAGCGGCACATCGGGACGCAAAAGCGGCACCGCCTGACGCTGCATATTGGCGCCCATCAAAGCGCGGTTGGCGTCGTCGTTTTCCAAAAACGGAATCAAGCTCGTCGCAGCAGAGAAAACTTGCAGCGGCGACAGTTCCATATATTGGCACTCTTTGGGCGTGACCTGGGGATGTTGCGTGGCTTTGCGCGCCTGCACCATTTCGTCGGTGAAGTTGCCCTTTTCATCGACCGCGCTCGAAGCCGCCGCGATAACGAAGCCTTCTTCCTCATCGGCAGTCAAAAACTGCACTTCTTCGGTCAAAACGCCATCTTTCACGACGCGATACGGCGTCATCAAAAAGCCGTAATCATCGGCGCGCGCGTGCGTCGCCAACGACCCAATCAGACCGATATTCGGGCCTTCCGGCGTTTCAATCGGGCAGATGCGGCCATAATGCGAGTGATGCACGTCGCGGACTTCGAGTTTGGCGCTCTGACGATTCAAACCGCCCGGCCCAAGCACCGAAACGCGGCGCTTGTGAACCATTTCGGCAAGCGGATTGGTCTGCTCCATAAACTGCGAGAGCTGTCCACTGCCGAAGAACGAACGCACCGCCGCCGTGATGGGCTTGATCGAAATGACCGCCTGCGCCGTGACCTGTTCGCGGTCGAGACTCGTCAAACGCTCGCGCGCGACGCGCTCCATGCGAAGCATTCCGCCGCGCAACTGGTTTTGCAGCAGTTCGCCGACAGCCCGCACACGCTTGTTCCGCAAGTGGTCGATGTCGTCGGCGCCGAGGTTTTCCTCTTCGCCCTTGTCCATGCGTAAAACGTAATTGATGCCGCCGAGCAGATCATCGAGCGTGAGGGTGTGAATCGCTTCCGGCACACCGACACCTAATTTGCGATTCAACTTATAGCGACCGACGCGGCCCATATCGTAGCGCTTGGGGTCGAAAAAGTAGCTGGAAAGCAGGTTGCGCGCGTTGTCCTGCGTGACCGGATCGCCGGGGCGCAGCGTTTTGTGAACTTCGGCGAGTGCCATCAGTTCCATCTGCGCCGGGTCTTCCTCGCGGCCTTTTTCGTCGCGCACGCGGTCGAGAACCAGAGAGCCGCCGATCATCGGTGGCACGCGGAAAACTTCGATTTCCGTCGGCGCCACGCGCAAAATCTTGTCCACCGCATCCGAATCGATGTGAGCGCAGCCGCGCACCGCGACTTTTTTGCCGTCCACGTCCATCAAATCCGAAACCGTGAAGTAATTGAACTCGCGGTCGTTGCCCTGCAAAGATTCTTCGGTGAAACCTTCGAGCGAAATATCGGAAATGACCATCCGTTCGCCATACATTTCCAGGATCTGGCGCGTGGTGGCGCACTGAATGCGCGCCGCTTCGACTTCGACATCGGGATTGTCGCGCAGCGTTTTGATACGCGCGAAAAGCGCGTCGTCGATCACGGTTTTGGCTTCGCCCACGACTTCGCCGGTCGCGTAATCGATCAACTGCTCCGACAAAACGCGGCCCTTCAGCGCCGCGTCATTGACGGCCAGAGATTCAATGCGCGCGCGCATCGGCTGCGCCACATCGAGCGCCGAAAACGCGCGCATCAGCGTGGTAATCGGCATCCTTTTCGACTGCGCGACCTTGGTTCCCAGCGCAATGGTGATGTCCTTGGTCGCTTCTTCGGCGACTTCGGCATCGACCCAGGCGCCTTCCTGCGGAATGATCTGCATTTGCAAGAGGCGGCGGCCCGAATAGGAGATTTCTTCCTTGAAATAGGCGCCCGAAGAGCGCGAAAGCTGCGCCACCACGACGCGCTCGGCGCCGTTGATGATGAAAGTGCCGCGCTCGGTCATGCAGGGCATTTCGCCCAGATAAACCTCAGATTCCTTCAATTCGCCGGTCTCTTTGTTGACGACGCGGACTTTGACCTTCATCGGCATTTCATAGGTCAAATCGCGCTCGCGGCACTCGTCGGGCGAAAATTTCGGCTCGCCGAGCGTGTAATCGAGAAACTCCAGCGACATGGTGCCGGTGAAATCTTCGATGGGCGAAAACGAGTCGAAAAGTTCGCGCAGGCCGACATTGAGGAACCAGGCATACGATTCGAGCTGCATTTCGACGAGGTTTGGCACCGCGTCGTAGTCGTATTGATGCAGATGCGCGCGGTCGCGCGCAGTTTTGACCGGCGTGCTGAGAAACGCCGGTTTGCCCGCGCCAATCGAGGCGGGGCCGGGCGGAACAACCGTGTCGTAAAAGTTGGTTGTGCCGCGCAAACGCATTGGCAAACTATCGAGAGTTAGCGCCATAAATTTTTCTCCGAGTTGAGGATGAGGCTGGGGTGAGGCAGAATGGGATTTTTTAGCAATGCAAAACGCGCCAAAGCGACCGCAATTGGGGTCGGGCGAAGGAAAAATGCATCATAAAAGGGAAATCGAAAGCGTCGCTTGTGGTGTTTTCCGAGTCGAAACTCCAGGAAAAGGCGGGCGACGTAGTTCTAAAGAGTGAATCAATCAACGAAGACGAAAACCGCTCGTTCCGTGGGACGCGACCTTTGATTTTAGGGCGCGCCGATGAAAATAGCAAGCGAAATCGGGTAGTGGTCAAATGCGGAGGGACAACGAACCGCGAGCGTGAGCGACCGGCTGTGCTTGGACGTTCA
>JAABUN010007715.1_pt1 | contig 11402 bp, 9 predicted proteins | sample 5559311 | NCBI WGS metagenome assembly JAABUN01 (sample SAMN10711877, study PRJNA513370) | rock metagenome | isolation source: Antarctica rocks | place: Antarctica: Victoria Land, Siegfried Peak sud | reverse complement strand
TTTAGTGGCTGCTGGGTTGTTGGGCTCGCCACCGGTGGGCGGCGGGTCGGTGTCCTCTTGGGTGCCAGCGCCGGAGTCACCTTTGAACACCTGATCCAGCGCTTCCTTGAGCGTGTCCCCGATCCCGACGGACTGCCCGAATCGCACCATGACGAACTGCAGGGTCGGATATGACCCGTTGCTGCCTTGGCGTTGGGTGTAGACCGGCTGCACATACAGCAGTCCCCCGCCCACCGGCAGCGTCAGCAGGTTTCCATACTGGGCGCTGGACGAACCCTGGTTGAGGAACGGTCGCAATCGGTCCGCCACGATCTGGTTGGTCACCATGGCGTTGGCGGTCTGGCCCGGACCGTCGATCTGCGTCGAGTCCGACATCCGCAGGATGCGTAGCCGTCCGTAGTCCTCGCTCGCGGCGTCCGCGTTCACGGCCATGTACGAGGCCAAGTTGGACCGGCCACGCGGCACGTACACGCTGGTAAGAGAGAAGGTCGCGGCCGCGTCCCCGGGCCATTTCACCGACAGGTAGTAGGGCGACTCCTTGGCGGCGTTGTTGGCTCCGATCACCGGGTCGTTGGGGACTTCCCACAGAGCGGATTGCTGGTACCAGGTCAGCGGATCAGTCACGTGGTAGCGGGCCAGGATCGAGCGCTGCACCTTGAACATGTCCTCGGGGTAGCGCAGGTGGTTCATCAGATCTTCTGAGATGAGCGACTTGTCCTGGACCGACCCCGGGAACGCTTTGCGCCAGGTCTTGAGGACCGGATCCTGGTCGTCCCAGGCAAATAGCTTGACTGAGCCGTCAAAGGCGTCCACGACCGCCTTGACCGAGTTGCGCATGTAGTTGATGTCGGCGTCCAGCTGTGGCGCGACCGTTCCCTGCCCCGTCGTCGAGTCCGACGTCACCCGGTTCAGTGCCACCCGCTGGCTGTACGGGTAGGAGTTGGAGGTGGTGTACCCGTCGACGATCCACACGACGCGGCCCTCGACGACCGCGGGATAGGCGTCACCGTCCGCCTTCAGCCACGGTGCCGCCTTCAGCACCCGCTCACGCGGGGTGCGGTCGTAGATGATCTTGGAAGCCGAGTTCACCCGGTCGGACAACAAGATGTTGACGTCGGCGAACTTGGCGGCGTAGAGCAGCCGGTTCCACATGTTGCCGATCGGCACGCCGCCTTTACCCGTATAGCTGTAGGTCTTGGGGTTGCCCCCCTCGCCGCCACCGGGGGTGTCCAGCTCGATGGGCTGACCACCCGGCTGAGCCCCGACGATGGAGTACGCCGAATGCAGCTCGCCGAAGTAGATCCGCGGCTCGTGCTCGGCCACCGGTCCAGTCGGCGGGATGTCGCGGGCCAACCACTCCGGCTCACCGCCGGACTGCCGCCGGTTGCCGTAGGCCGCGACCAGGCCGTAGCCGTGGGTGTACACCGTTTTCAGGTTGTTCCAGTTCTGCCCTTCCACACCGGCCAGGTCCATCTCGCGGACCGCGACCACCGCGTCGGTCTCTTTGCCAGCGATGGTGTAGCGGTCGACGTCCAAGGTCTTGGGGAAGGAGTAGTAGCCGCGCACCTGCTGGAGCTGCTCGTAAGCCGGGCCGACGACGTTGGGGTCGATCAGCCGGATGCCGGGCAGCGCCTCGGCGTCCTTGCTGAGCTGGCCGGCCGTGGCCGTGGTCTTGGCCGAGTAGTCGGTGATCTCCACGTCGTCCAGCCCGTACGCCGACCGGGTGGCCGCGATGTTCTTGACGATGTATTCGCGTTCCTTGTCCGGCTCGTCCGGCTTCACACTGAAGTACTGCACCGCACCGGGATAGACCATGCCCAGCACGATCGCTGACAACAACATCACCGTCAGTCCGATCGTGGGCACCACCCAGCGCCGCAGTACCGCGTTGGCGAAGAACATCAGCGCGCACAGACCCGCGATCACGGCCAGGATGAGCTTGGCGTTGACGGTGGCGTTCGCCGCGGTGTAGTTGATGCCGGTGAAGATGTTGGTGGTCTGGATCTCCAGCCCGTACTGGTCGAACCAGTAGCTGACGCCCTTGACCAAAACAGCTAGCCCGACCAGGATCGACAGGTGGGCCTGGGCGGCCGGGCTGCCACCGCGGCGCGGCGAGGTGAAGCGCAGCCCGCCCATCACGTAATGAACGATGGCAGCGGCGATGGCGCTGAAGATCAGTGCCGAGAATACAAACGACAGGACAAAACGCCACCACGGGTAGTGAAAGACGAAGAAGCCGATATCGAGCCCGAACTGGGGATCCTTGATGCCGAACTCGCTCGCATGCCGCCACGCCAGGTAGGTCGATACCTGCGAACTGGCTGCACCGCCGGCAAACAACCCGACCAGGACGCCGACCGCAACCATCACCCAGACGAACTTGGACTCCAGCAGCTCGCGGTAGCGTTCCAGCAGCGGACTGCTCGGGCCACCGGTCCGGAACCGGGGCCGCATCCGGTAGGCGATCGCGGCGCTGGCACCGACGGCGGCCGCCATCAGCAGTCCGAACGCGACGAACAGCCCGACTCGCGTCAATAGCATGGTGGTGAACACCGAGCCGTAGTCGAATGATCTGTACCACAGCCGATCGGTCCACACATTGGTGAAGATGGCGAAGATTACCACCACGACCGCGGCGATGACCAAGGTCGGCAAGATCGCGCTTCGGCGCTTGGCGATCCGGATGCTACTCACTCGTTGTTCTCCTCAAAGACTTGCTGTTCTCCGACTGCTTCAACAGCGTCATGTACCGGCGCGTGCCCGGCGGCGGTTCGACGACGCTGTCAGGCCAGGGTATGCGCCAACACATCACTGAGACCCGGCACCAGGTTCTCAGCACCCAGAAGTTCATCCGGTTGTGACACCAGCCGGGCGACACCGTGGGTGTTGCCGTCGCGGTCGACCCCCACCACGACGCGTACGTCGTGGCGGTCGGGGTGTGCGGCCACGAAGGCGGCGGCCTCGTCAGGTTCGGTGGGCAGATCGGCCTCGGCAGTTGTGGGCAGGAACGACCGCTCCAGCGCCAGGGCACACCCGAACACCGTCTCGGGCCATTCGACGGCGGCCAGGTCGTCGATCACGTCGGCATCGGCGGCGAACGGGTCCTGCTCGATCGCGGTGAGCGCGTCGGGCGGCGCCCCGTCGACCGAGCCGCGCAGTCCGGCACTCTCCGCCAGACCCGGCTCCGCGGCGATCACGTCGTCGGTGTGCACCAGTGCAAACAGTCGGGGCGGCTGCTCCCATCCGTCCCGGCCCACATAGCGCTCGAGCTCGATCAGCGCCGCCTGCAGGGCGGCGGCTCGTTCCGCGAGGGCATGAGCCATGGCCCCGGCCGGTCCGCTGTTGGTGAGCTCACTCATCCCCTCACCTCAGCCGGCATCCAGCTCAGCGCGGATCGGCTTCAGCACCGTGGGGTCCGGTCGGCGCCGCCGGGAGTTTCGAGCGCCCGTACGGCGGCGATCGCGTCGGTCAAGGTGGCGACCTTGACCAGGGTCATGTCGGTAGCGATCCCGGCGAGGTCGGCGCAGTTGGGGGCGGGGACGAGGAAGACCGTGGCGCCGTCGTCCTCGGCGGCCGCGACTTTCTCCTGGATGCCACCGATCGACCCGACGACGCCGGCGGGTGTGATCTGACCGGTGCCGGCGATGTGCTGGCCGGCCAGCAACGGACCGGCGGTGATCTTGTCATAGATCGCCAAGGCGAACACCAAACCAGCGCTTGGACCGCCGATCTGCTGCCCGAAATCGAAGGAGATCTCGGGCTGGTAGCGATAACCCGTGGCTACCGTGATGCCCACCACCGGTGAGTCACCCGTGGTAGCGGACGCAGTCGTCGCTACTTTCACCGTTACCTGGCTGCGACTACGCCAGACCACGAATGTCACCGACTCCCCCACCGTGTGCTCGCGGATCTGCTCCCCGACCGACTCCACGCTACTGGTCGTGACCCCGTCGACCGAGATCACCAGATCGCCCGGCGCCAGGCGTCCATGGGCCGGTCCCCCCACGGTCACCGACGCTATCGCCGGCATTTCGGTCACGGGTTTGTTAGCGGCCCGCAGCGCCGCTACCACCGCGTCGTCCTGAGCGGTCTCCATCATCTCGGCTTCTTCGGTCTCGACCTGCTCGACCGACTTGTCCGGGGCATAGACCGCGTTCCGCGGCAAGGTGTCGCGATGAGGCAACCAGTACGACACCAGCGCTTCCGGCAGCGTCAGGTGGGAGTCGGCGCGGGTCACCGACACCGTGGTCAGGTCCAACTTGCCGGTGGTGGGGTACGTCTGGATGCCCTGCACCTTGATGATCGGCTCGGCGCCCACGTTGCCCAAGGTGTCCGTAGTCCCGCCGGGGGCCCAGGTGACGAAAGGCACGGGAACGACCGCAAGCAAGATCGCCATCCCGACGAACAGTACCGCCGCCACGCCCGCGGTCCAGGTCTGTCGCGTCACCGGGCCGCGGCCTGTCGGGCGGGGCGGCGGCCGATCACGTGAGGCCGACCCATTGCGCATCCCCGCTGAGGAAGTGCTGCTCTTTCCAGATGGGCACCTCGGCCTTCACGTCGTCGATCAGCTGGCGACATGCGGCGAGCGCATCGCCTCGGTGGACCGCACCGACCGCCACCACCACAGCCAGGTCGCCCACCACCAGGTGCCCGACGCGGTGTTCGACGGCGATTGCGACCACGTCGTATTTGTCGGCCACCCATTCGGCGCAGCGGAGCAGGGTTGCCTCGGCGCTGGGATGCTGACTGTAGTCCAGCGAGGTGACTCCCTGACCTTCGTCGACGTCGCGAACCAAGCCCACAAAGAGTCCGACCCCACCGACGGCCGGCCCACTGACGTAGGACAAGACCCGGTCCACGCTCAGCTCGGAGTCAAGGATCCGGGTTCGACGCACGACGCCGAGGGCGGCGTCCGGGGCGGCCACGTCGGAGGCCGGATCGACGGCTGATCGGTCCGGAGGGAGCATGCATCGACCCTAGCCCAGGCTTCACAGCGGATCAGCCGTCACACCGCGGATCAGCCGTCCTCCCGGGTCAGCCGTGACGGCGCTCCGGGCCAGTTCACATCGGTTGCGCTGACAGCGATCACGACGCCCAGCCTCGGTGCGATTGGCCGACTGCCGCGTACGGTTGGATAGGTACGTTTCATTGCAGGTTCGAGGTCGGCACCGCCGGCGGTCACCACGAATGTCACACATTTTCCAAGGGAGTGGTCATGGTCGAGGATCGGCATCCGGATAACCCCGAGCAGCCCGACGGGGAAGGACCCGAGCAGTCGGGCACCGACGGCAGCGGCTCCGATTTGGGTCGGTCGCAGTACCCGGGCGGGGTCGAGCCCGCTCCGGACGGACCTCCGGAATCCGACCCCAAACCGCAGCACCGTCTCGGCGGGTTGTCCGACGACCAGTCCGCCCCGGGTTCTCCTCAGCCAGCAAACCCGTTCGGCGCCAACCCGCTGAACCCCAACGCCCCGGCCAGCAGTAATAGCCCGGGCAACCCACTCGAGGCGTTGTTCGGCCAACTGGGCTTCGGAGCGGGCGGTGCTGGCAACCCCAACCTGAACAGCGGTGACATGAATGCGCTGGTCCAGCAGTTACAGAGCGCCTTTTCCATGCTCGGCGGGGCCGGGTCGATGTTCACCGGTAGCCCGTCGGACGGTGGATCGGGTGTGAACTGGGAGATCACCAAGGACACCGCCCGCAAGACCTCTGCCTCCTTGGGCGCTGACCCCACCCCCGACGCCGCGCAACAATGCGCGCTGGTCGACGCGGTCTCCATCGCTGAGGTCTGGCTGGACCAGGCGACCACGTTTCCGCGGGTGAGCACCACAGTGGCCGCGTGGAGCCGGGCGGAGTGGATCGAGAAGACGATGCCGGTCTGGCAGCGACTGGTCGAACCGGTGGCCGCTCACATCGCCGATGCGATGGAAGGCGCCCTGAGCTTCGGCAGCTCGGACGAATCCGGCGCCCTACCGGGGATGGCCGGCATGGAGCAGATGCTGCGTCCCATGCTTCGGTCCTCGGGCGCCAGCATGTTCGGCCTGCAGCTGGGCCAGGGCCTGGGTCGGCTCGCCACCGAGGTGGTGGGCGCGACCGACATCGGTCTGCCGTTGAGTGAACCGGGACACGTGGCCCTACTGCCGACCAACGTGAAGGCCTTCGGGGCCGGGCTCGAGCAGTCGAGCACTGACGTGACGTTGTATCTGGCCCTGCGGGAGTGCGCTCGTCAGCGCCTCTTTGCCGCGGCGGGATGGTTGCGCAGTCAGATGTTGGTGCTGGTCGAGCAGTACGCCCGCGGCATCACCATCGACACCTCGGCGCTGGAGCAGGCCGTGGGTCAAATTGACCCGACCAATCTCGAGGAGCTGAGCGCGACCCTCGAAGGTGGGCTGTTCGAACCACAGAAGACGCCGGAGCAGATCGCCACCCTGGAACGCTTGGAGACCATGCTGGCGCTGGTCGAAGGCTGGGTGGATGAGGTTGTCACCCAAGCCACAGCCCAATGGATGCCCGCTGCGGCGGCGCTGGCCGAGACCGTACGCCGGGCGCGCGCTGCTGGTGGACCGGCCGAGGCCACCTTCGCCACTCTGGTGGGCCTGGAGCTCCGACCACGCCGGATGCGGGATGCGGCGAACTTGTGGGCGGCCGTACGCGATGCCCGCGGGCTCGAAGGTCGCGACGCCGTCTGGTCGCACCCTGATCTGATGCCCACCCCGGCCGATCTGGACGACCCGCTCGGATTCGTGGCTGAGGAGGCAGCAGCCGATGAACCAGACGACTTCGATGCCGCTCTGGCCCAGCTGCTCGACTCGGCGTCGGGCGAGCCCGATCGCGACCCAGGTGAAGAAGGGAACCGGCCGCCGAACGAGGACCCGCCGCCGGATGGTCCTGGACCCGGAAGCGGCCGCGCTTGATTCTGGAGGGACGGGAACGGTTGCGCAGCAACTGCACGCAAACTCTCCAGGGCTGGACGGCGACGGACACCGAGCAAGAACGGCTACGCCGGCGGTACCTCGCCCACCTGGCGGAGCGGGTGGATGGCTGGTCGCGGACCTGTCCGGGCGCGCACCTGACGGCGAGCGCCCTGATCTGCACCGCCGATCCCCCGCGCGTGCTGCTCACCCTGCACGCCCGGATCGGGCGCTGGCTGCAGACCGGCGGCCACATCGAAGCCAGTGATGCATCGCTGGAAGCGGCATCGCTCCGCGAGGCGGTGGAGGAAAGTGGGCTGCCGGAGCTGACGCTAGCGGGGCCTCCGGTGCTGCTGTCGGAGCACGAGGTGCCATGTGGCAAGGTTCGGCCGACGTTCCATCTGGACGTGCAGTATCTAGCGATGGCGCCGGCAGCACAAGCGCCGACCTTCGGTGCCGAGTCGCTGGACGTGCGCTGGTTTGCCCCCGATGACCTGCCGGAGGTGGATGACTCCGTCCGCGCCCTGGTGGCCGCGGCCGAACAGCGGTGGGCCTGGTAGTCCGAGGCCCCCTCAGCTCGAGCGGAGGCGGACCGGAATGCCGTGGTCGTGGGCGGTGCCGACCAGCTCGACCCGGGGCGCCGGCGAGATCGCCGGACGCCACAGGGTGGTGATGACCTGCGGTTGGCCCGACGGCGCGTCGCCGCTGAACTCCATCGTGATCCGCGCGAGTGGGTGAACGGCACCAGCCGCCGCGAGCAGGGATTCCACCCGCTCGCTCTCCGCCGGCGACCAGTACATCTGAGAGATCGAATGCCACACCACAGTCAGCTCACCCGCCTCATCCGCCGCGGTCGGGTGTCCAGTGAGCTGCTCGGCCAGCCAGTCGCTCGCCGGGCCCCGATCGACCCGTACGGGATGCGCGGCCGCCACCTCGAGCGCCGCCGCCAGCCGCCGGTGACGATGCGGGTCGAATGGCCAGACGAACGAGGTGAGCAGCTGCTGACCTTCGGGTGAACTGGCATCCACCGGGGATAGGTCGCAGCCCCGTCGGGCGCTAATAGTGAAGCTCTGCGGCCGCACCGGACCTTCGATGGACTGTCCGAGTTGCACGGGCGAGAGGAGGTCGCCCCAGTGCCAGGGTCCGCCGCCGCCGGCGGTCTCCGCACCGGTGAAGTGGAACTGGTCCAGCAGCAGGTTGAGTCCGGCGCTCGCACCCACCTCCAGCAGTCGAACGGAGCGGGAGCCGGTGACGCCGATCAGATCGAACAAGCCCGCCAGCAAAGCCGCGGCACGACCCACCTCGTTGGTCTGCGGGGCGATCCCGAGGGCCTGGTGCAGCTCGGGGATGTGCTGGCCGATGACCGCCCGCATCAGCGGCCAGGCCCGGTCCGGCGGCTCCTCCCGGCCCCCGCCCGGTTCGGCCAGACACGGGTAGTAAGGGATGAGCTCGGGTGCTCGCCCGGTCAACACGAGCCGGAAGACACCGGCCAGCAGCCGAAGCTGGATCACCGAGCCGATGGCGGCATCCTCGTAGCCGGCGCACACCTGGCGTACGGGTCCGCCCGCCTCCCAGTCTTCGGCCATGCCTCGCATGGCGTGGCCGTAGAGATGCGACTTGTCCCGGGCGTGAGCACGGAATCGATCGGCCAGCGTCTCGCCGGTGCCGAAGCCGGTCACGACTCGACCGTCAACGCTCGGCCGGCCAGCAGGGCCCGGGTGTATTCCCACCCTTCCAGTCCGGGATCAAGCCGGTTGATCGACTCGGGCGTACTCATCCGATGCCAGTCCGGGCCTATGGCCAGATTGCGCCGGTTCGGCGCCCGGCCGGCAAGCCGTTCCGCAGGGTTGTCGTCGAGGTCGAGGTCATCGGGCAGCCACTCCGGCCAGGGCAGCCGGACACCCAGCGCCGTGCAGCCCGAAGCCGCCCGTTGTGGTGCGACGACCACGTCAGCCCGTTGCAGGGCTTTGAACACCTTGGCGAGCACCAGTCCGGGCAGGTCGGGTACGTCCGCCGGGACGACGACCAGCTCGTCGAAACGCCCAGCCAGATCGGCGGCCAGGCGGCGCAGCGACGGCGATCCGGTGCGGCGGATCGCCCCCGGCCAGATCATCTCGTCGAGTCCTGGATGGTCACCGACCACCCCTGACTCCACCGAAACGAGATCGGCCAGGACCTCATAGGTGTCGGCCAGGCAGGCGGTGGCGAAGGCGGCCGGGTCGATGCCCGGCGGTGCTCCGGAACCGGCGTCGTGCGCCGCCAGCACCAGGGCACATCGGCGCACCGGCGCTGCACCACCGGCGGGGTGCTCGTCAGTCCACATCCGGCTCGCCCGCCCCCTGGCCCACGGCAGCGTGCCAGCCCTCGAGGAAACCTTTGGCCTTCTCCGCCTGGGGATAGCGGTCAACCAGAGCCCAGAACCGGGCCGAATGGTAGGCCTCGACCAGATGCACGAGCTCATGCAGGACGACATAGTCCACCACCCATCCGGGCATGGCCTGGAGCCGGTGGGATAACCGGATCGTCGCCGTGCTCGGCGTGCAGGACCCCCAACGGCGGCCCTGGTTGGACACCCAGGTGATCGCCTGCGGCTGGGGAACCTGACCCAGCACCGGCGCCAAGTACGTCTCGGCCAACGCTGCCGCGCGCTCGGCCAGTGCCTGGTGCCCGCGGGGCAGCGCCACCCTCGCCTCTCGGGCCAGCACCTTGGCCACCATGTCGCCCACCATCCGCTGCTCGTCAGCCTTGGACAGGCGTTGCGGGATGAGCACCACGATGGTGTCACGCTCCCGATAGGCGGTGACCGTACGGGTGCGGCGGGCGCTACGCCGCACCTCGACCCGAGGGGGCATGGCCCCGCCGGGAACAAGGTCAGCTGGCTGGTTCATGAGCGATCCTGAGTTGGTCGACAAGGGCGAGTTCGGTCGGTTCGGCGGCGGACGCCCGTCGGCGCCGAACTGCTTTCACCGTACTGCGACCCTCCGACAGCAGGTCCGGTCGTCCGCTTGACCGGAGGCACGCCGCTGTCTCGCAGGGCAGACCACTTGGCATAAGACCACTGACGCAGAGGTTTCCACACGGTGACAGGCGGGTGAACAGCAGGTGCCGTAGCACGCCCCACAGATCCCCCACCGCCAGCACGTACCTTTCCACACGGTTATCCACACCCGGTGGACATGGCTCGCTGGAGGTTGGTTGACTCCGGACCCACGAAGGGCCTAGCGTTCCCAGAACGAAACCTCCAGATGGTCGGCACGCTCGCAGGGGAAGGCAAGCGGAACCGATGTTCCTGGAGGTTTCGTCCGCTTCCGGCGTGGTTTGAGCGTGACCTGAGCGCTGTCGCGTAGAGTGACGCCGACCAAGCGCTGCTGCCGCGCCGCGCGGTCCCACGGCCGTCAACGGACGTGGAAGATCATCGAGCAAGGAGAAGTCATGGCTGCAGAGACGTACAGTGGCGAGTTCTACTGTGTGAAGTGCAAGGCGAAGCGAGAAGCCTCTGGTGATGTCCATGTCAACGACAAGGGCACTCGGATGGCGAAGGCCAAATGCCCCGAGTGTGGAACGAACCTCAACCGGATTCTCGGCAAGGCCTGATCTACGGCCTCGCTGACCCTCAGCCGTGAGTTGATGGGGTCGGACGCGACGGTAAGCGATCACACCCCTGGGGGTGGACGGAGTAATTCGGCCGCCCCAAACGTCTCCAATCCTCGGCGGGTTCCCCGCTGTGCCACCGTCTCGGCCGAGCGGAACGCCTAGCTGCGTGATCTGGGCACCGACGACTTAGCGCCGCGATCCTGGGCATCGTCTCACGTAGCCCTGTGGATAGCGGTCCATGAAGGATGGCGACGACTAACACTGGTGCGGTGTCGGCGTTCACCCACCCCATGCTCCGCCCGGACATACCGGTGTTGCAGCGCAACGAGCGCGAGCTGCAGATCGGGATCGATCACCCGTCAGCACTCATCTTCGATGTCGCACCCGGACTTGACGTGCTCGTCATGCTGCTCGACGGCTGCTACCACCTCAGTGAGATCTACCGGCGCTGTGCTCGAGCCGGACTGGACCATCAGGCGGTCGACTGGAGGCTCTCGGTGCTGGGGGAGGCCGGGTTGATCGTCGAAGGTGGTGGTCGCACTCCGAGCCGGGTCCGCAATCCGCTGGCCACCAAAAGGGTACGGCTGGTCGGAGCCGGAGCCCTCGGCAAGGCGATCGGCGACCTGCTGGTAGGCAGTGGCATCGAGACGCTGTACGTGATCGACAGCGCGCCCACCGACACCGCGATCTACCCCACGGCCGGTGTGTTGGGCAGCCGGGCCGAGGCGCTGCGCGCCTGGCTGGTCGGGCAGACATCCGGCGTCGATAAGGCCGCGACCAGAGTCGTTGTCGCCAACCACTGGGCCAAGCCGGAAGCCTCGGCGACCGATCTCACCGTGATCGCCGCCGACCGAATGGAGATCGACCGAGTGGTGGCCGACGGTCTCGTCCAAGCCGA
>JAABUN010007714.1_pt1 | contig 11404 bp, 9 predicted proteins | sample 5559311 | NCBI WGS metagenome assembly JAABUN01 (sample SAMN10711877, study PRJNA513370) | rock metagenome | isolation source: Antarctica rocks | place: Antarctica: Victoria Land, Siegfried Peak sud | reverse complement strand
TTCCGCGATCGACGATTCCGAGGGAGGGTGATATGGGTGAGTACGACGACGCGACCATCACCGCCGACGGTCTGAGCCGGCACTTCACGGTCGGCCGCCGCCGGGCCGGGCTGCTCGGCTCGCTGCGGGGGCTGGCCGATCGTGGCGGGACCGAGGTCCGGGCCGTCGACGATGTGAGTTTCAGTGTCCAGCCCGGCGAGATGGTCGGCTACCTCGGTCCGAACGGCGCCGGAAAATCGACCACGATCAAGATGCTGACCGGCATCCTCGTCCCGTCCTCCGGCGCGGCGACGGTCGCGGGTCTGACACCCTGGATCGACCGGAGGGCGCTGGCCGCCCGGATCGGAGTCGTCTTCGGGCAGCGCACCCAGCTCTGGTGGGATCTGCCGCTGATCGACTCGCTGGAGCTCCTCCGGCACATCTACCGGATCCCGGCCGACCGTCATGCCCGGATGCTGGCCGAGATGCGCGAGGTCCTCGATCTCGACGGCTTCCTTGACACCCCCGTCCGGCAGCTCTCGCTGGGGCAGCGGATGCGGGGCGACCTCGCCGCCGCGATGCTGCACGAGCCGCCGATCCTGTATCTCGACGAGCCGACGATCGGGCTGGACATCGTCGCCAAGGCGCGGGTCCGGGACTTCCTCGCCGAGATCAACCGCCAGCGCGGCGTGACCGTGATGCTGACGACGCACGACCTCGCTGACGTCGAGCAACTCTGCACCCGGCTGATCATCATCGACGGTGGCCGGTTGATCCTCGACGGCAGCCTGGCCGAGATCAAGCGACGGTTCGGGGCGTTCCGGACCCTGGTGATCGATGTCGACCGCGAGGCAGCGGCGGCCGTCGCGAATCTCAGCGCCGTTCTGCTGCAAGGAGCGACCGTCGATCGTACTGAGGGGCCGCGCTGCTGGATCCGGTTCGACAGCCGGCTCTGCTCGGCTTCAGCCCTGATTGGGGCGATCGTCGCCGACCAGCCCGTCCGGGACCTGACGATCGAGGAGCCAGCGATCGAGGAGATCGTCCGCGATATCTACGAGCATGGCATCGACGGTCGCGGCAGGGTGGCTCAGCCGACTTCGGCGTCGTAGCCCTTCGGCGTGGTCGCGTACAATTCGGAAAGACATAACAGGACGGGTGAATCGATCAGGGAGTCCGATGACCGGAGTGACGACGGCGAACGAAACCATGGCGTTGGTCTGTGCGGAGTGCGGCGACCCGTTCGGCCGGACCCCCGCCGAGCAGCAGTATTACGACCAGCGGGCCGCTCAGGCGCCCGAGACCTGCCCGACCTGTCGTGTCCAGCTCCGGGCGTCACGGAACGCCCAGATGAAGGCCGCCCACGCGGAGGGAGCCAGGGAGGCGCTGACTCCTGCTCCCTCGCGTACCTTCGGTGCCGGAGGACGGCACGGTCCGTCCGGTAGCGGAGGGGCGACACGTGGGCCCGGTGGCGAGCCCCGGCTGTTCCAGGCCGTCTGTGCCGAGTGCGGTCGGGCGACCGAGGTTCCGTTCCGGCCCCGCTCGGGCCGGCCCGTCTTCTGCCGGGATTGCTACAACGCCCGCAACGGCCGCTGACCAAGTCGGTTTGATACAGACGAAGGCGGGGCGACGACCACACCGGTCGCCGCCCCTGCTCTTTGGTTGCTCGGCCTTGATGGTAGGCGTTTGGAGCCCTGGTAGCGCGAGGCCCAGTGACATGGCTCTCGCTTCGCTGGTCTTGATCCCTTCGCCGTCGCGCCGCCCGGCGCCGCACCACGGAGCGGTCTCGGGGGTCGAGGACAGCTGCGTCACAGGGGGCACGTCGGTGGCGAACACCGTCTCGCCTGGCGGCGAACACCGCTGCGGCGGCCGGGCTCGCCAGCGCAGCGCGAGCGTCGCCCCTACAGATGCGCCTTGCGGCGACCGTTCTCCCCTCTCCATCCGTCTGGTCGGGCGGGTCCGGCTTGGCCGGATCAGCCGACCGGACGAGATGGCGAGGGGCCAGCGGTGGGGTCTGCTCGCGACCGACCGGTCTCTATTCGCAGCATGGTCCAACACACGAGCGCGTTACTGCTCTACGCGTCGAACGTTTCCGGGTGCTCACGCTCGGCGATCGTCAGGCTCTCGTCGGTCACCGTGACGAGCCGGTCGATCTCCTCGCGGGTGACGACGAGCGGCGGTGCGAAGTGCATCACGCTCCAGGCGCGGGTCAGCAGGCCGCGGTCGCTGATCTCCTGGTTGAGCCGCCTGACGAACTCCGAGTCCTTCGCGATCGGCTTGCGGGTCTGCTTGTTCGAGACGAAGTCGAGGACCGCGTAGAGGCCGACCCCACGGACGTCGCCGACCGAGCGGTGCGCCCGGAGCTCCTCGAGCCGCTCGATCATGTAGGCCCCCAGTTCGGCGCTGCGCTCGACCAGCCGCTCGCGCTGGAAGATCTCGAGGTTCTTGATCGCCGCGACCGAGGCGACGGCGTGGCCGCCGAAGGTCAGCAGGTGACCCATCGCGACATCCTTGTGCTCCTTGAAGATGTCGTAGACGCTGTCGCGCACGATCGTCGCACCGATCGGCGCGTAGCCCGATGACAGGCCTTTGGCGACCGTCATGATGTCCGGCACGATGCCGTACTTCTCGATCGCGAACATCGTCCCGGTCCGGCCGAAGCCATTGATGACCTCGTCGCAGATCAGCAGGACGCCGTGGCGGTCGCAGATCTCCCTGAGCATCTGCCAGTAGGCGAGCGACGGGACATGCAGTCCGGCAGCCGATGAGATCGGCTCGCCGATCACGCAGGCGACGGTCTCCGGACCCTGGTTCTCGATCTCCTGCTCGACGAACTTCGCGGCCATGATATCGGCCGCCTCACCCTCGAGGCCGAAGTCGGAGCGATACCGGTTGGGGTGCGGGACGTGCGAGACGCCGTACATGAACGGACCGAAGTAGGTCTCGTTCCGGATCGCCGTCAGGCTCATCGCGCCGTGGGTCATGCCGTGGTAGGAGCCCCGCCGGGCGATGACCTTGTAGCGCCGGGGGAAGCCGCGCATCGCCTGGATCTGCTTGGCGATCTTGAGCGCGGTCTCGACGGCCTCGGAGCCGCCCGAGGAGAAGTAGACCCGATTGAGGTCGCCCGGCGTCAGACCGGCCAGCGTGTGGGCCAGCTCGGTCGCCGGGCCGTTGGTGAAGGATGCGGCCGAGACATAGGCCAGCTTCGACGCCTGGCGGCCCATCGCCTCGCCGATCTCCGCGCGGCCGTGGCCGGCGTTGACGACCCAGAGACCGGAGATGCCATCGAAGTACGCTTTGCCGTTGGTGTCCCAGAGGGTCGAGCCCTCGCCACGCTCGAAGACGTGCAGCCCCTGCCGCTCGGCCAGTTCGGCCCACGGCTGGGAATGGATCCAGACGTGATCGAGTGCCTCCTGATGCACGTCGAGTGGGGACGCACCGGGACGCACGGCGGGCGGCGACTTGAGATCGACCATGATGGAACCTCCAGGCAGACGACGCAAGCGGCTGACGACTCAGACGGATCGGGACCACCGGTCCAGATCGCTCGACGGACGCGAATGGCCAACCAGTCGGTGATTGACACGAGCATGCCGTCTGGCTGCCCGGACGCGGACATCGGCTCGCCGTGAAAACGTTCCCGAGTATAGCAAGAGACCGGCCCGGTCCGATGCCCTGGCGTCGGTACCGGCGGGCCGGTCTCGCATATCCGTATGAGCGTCCTGGAGTCCTGCCTGAGCGCCGGCGGCAATCCGGGGCGGCTAGGCGGGCCGGGCATCCTGGTCGGAATCGCTGACCGGACCCGGCAGCCGGGACTGCTCGATGAAGCGTTCGATCTCATGGCGATCGAAGCGGTAGATCCCCCGGGCACCGTACTGGTAGCCACCGAACTTGCCCTGGCGGGCCCAGTTGATGACCGTCGCCCGGTTAACCCCGAGGATCTCGGCGGCGTCACGGGCCGAGAGGTACTGGATCGGCTCCTCGCCGCCGACACCCTTGCCGCCAGCAGGTCGGGACTTGTCAGTTGAGGTAGACATGGTGCGTGAATCCTTTCAGCGCGAGTGTGCGCAGCAATGGTCGTGTAGGTTCGAGGGGAATGCTCTCCAGCGAGATCCCGAATGACAACGCCATAAGCAAGAGACCGGCCATTGGACGAACACACATCGCATGAGCAAGAGTGAACTATTGTCCGACGGGCGGCAACAGGAAGACATTCTACGATATCCGCGCAAATCGTGGAAGGCGCAAGGTAGGTAATTCGTGAAGGAGCGCCAGAGGTCAACCCGTAGAACGTCGGTAGCTGGGGCTACCACAGATGCCGCGGTGAACTCGCCACGCACGGCGATCCGGAGAATGCGACGACCGTCGCCGCGGACGCCACGTTCGAGCATGAGGCGTTCGGAACGATAGGCACGCACCATGCGACCATATCGCCGCGTTGGCCTGCCGTCGCGCCGGATGATGGACCGTGTCCCATGTGCCGGTGACGGCCCCACTTTAGGAGAACGAAACGAGATGACAGCAGTCACATCGCCGAGTCCGTCCCGGCTCAGTATCGATTACTACAACGCGACCGTCCATGCCGTCGGTGAGCGCGATGGCGTCAGCGACGCCCAGTTGGATAGTCTGGCCGAGCGTGTCGCGTCCGCGCACGCCCGGATCCACGCCGAGCATGACGCTGGCGAGCAGCGCTGGATGAACCTGCCGGACGACGTGACCCTCGTCGACGAGATCGAGGCCTTCGCCGCCGGCGCGCGGGAGCGCTACACCGACTTCATCCTCGTCGGGATCGGCGGCTCCTCCCTCGGTGCGCTCGCGACGATCCAGGCACTGGCGCACCCGTTCCGCAACGTCCAGCCCGACGGCGTCCGGGTCGGACCGCGTCTGTTCCTGCTCGACAACCCGGACCCCGAGAAGGTCCGGGCGACGCTCGAGACGGTCGATCTTCCGAACACGCTGATCAGTGTGGTCAGCAAATCCGGCCAGACCGCCGAGACGATGGCGAACTTCCTCGTCGCCCGGCAGGCGCTGGTCGACGCCGTGGGCGAGGAGCAGTCGGTCCGGCAGATCGTCGCGACGACCGACAACCGCTCCGGCCTGCTCCGCGTGCTGTCCGATGCCGCCGGGTACCGGACCTTCCCCGTGCCGGACGGCGTCGACGGGCGTCAGACCGTCCTCAGCGCCGTCGGCCTGTTGCCGGCCGCCCTGGCGGGAATCGACATCCGCCAGCTGCTCGCCGGTGCCGTCGCGATGCGGGCCGCGACGCAGGGCGACGACATCCGGACCAACCCGGCCTACCTCCTCGCCGCGCTCTCGTATCTGGCCGATACCGAGCATGGCAAGTCGATGCTCGTGACCATGCCCTACGCCGACGCCCTCTACGGCCTGGCCGACTGGTTCCGCCAGCTCTGGGCGGAGAGCCTCGGCAAGCGGCTCAGTACCGACGGCCGCGAAGTCTTCGCTGGCCAGACGCCGATCAAGGCACTAGGCGCGATCGACCAGCATTCGCAGATCCAGCTCTACACCGAGGGGCCGAACGACAAGCTGATCTCGCTTGTCTCGGTCGGCCGGTACCGGTCATCCGTCGCGATCCCGAACCCACCGGCCGAGACGCCGGAATTGTCGTACCTGGCCGATGGGGAGCTGGGTCAGTTGCTGAACCGGGAGCTCATCGCGACGGCGTGGGCGCTGCGCGAGGCGAGGCGGCCGAACCTGACCATCGACACGCCGGTGATCGACGCCTTCGCACTGGGCGAGTTCTTCTATTTGCATCAGTTGCAGACGGTCATGGCCGGCGCCCTCTACGGCGTCAACCCGTTCGGTCAGCCGGGTGTCGAGGCCGGCAAGAACGCGACGTACGCCCTGATGGGCCGTTCCGGCTACGAGCAGCTCCGATCCGATCTCACTCAGCCGGTCGAGGGTTCCGATGCCTACCGGCTGACGGCGCCGGGTCGGGGCTAGACAGCAGGATCGTCAGCGACGTCCCGCGGTTTCGATCGATGACTGACGACCGCCACGCCAGGCAGATACACTTGGCGTGGCGCTCGTCAGCGTTCAGCGACCCGCCTCGTCCGTTCTCCCGTGGCGACCGTTCTCCGCCGCGTCCGTCGGTCCGCAGGATGGTGACGCCGCCATGACGCCCCGAATCTCGCCATTCCGGATCATGCTCTACACGGCGGCCATCCTGGTCGTCCTGGCGGTGGCCTATCTGGTCTCCCAGGTCGGCACCGTCCTCGTGACCGTCGTCCTCAGCATCATCCTCGCGTCCGCCATCGAGCCGATCGTCTATCGGCTCCGCCGCCACGGCCTCGGGCGCGGGCAGGCGATCCTGGTCGTCTATGTCGCCATGCTGATGACGATCGGGTTCGGTTTCTACGCGATCCTGCCGCCAGTCGTCCGGCAGGGCGGCGCGCTGATCGAGAACATTCCGAACATCCTGAACTCGCTCGAGGACCAGGCGCAGGTCTCGGAGAACCGCTTCATCCGGGAGTCCGGCACGTCGGCCGTTCAGCGCGTCCAGCAGTTCTACCGGGATACGCAGGAGTCGCCGCCGATCGCCGGGGCGACGGCGTTCCAGCTCGTGACCTCCACCTTCGGCCTCCTGTTCACCTTCATCACGACGCTGATCCTCGCCTTCTACTGGCTGACCGAGAAGGCGATCATCAAGCGGTTGTTCCTCGGTCTGCTCGCGCCGCGGTTCCGAGGCCGGGCCCACGGGATCTGGGACAACGTCGAGGCCAAGCTCGGCGGCTGGACCCGTGGACAGTCGGTGCTCTGCCTGGCGATCGGATCCGCCTCGGCCGTCGCCTACTCCCCGCTGGTTCTCGATCTTCCCTTCTGGCTGGCGCTCGCCCTCTGGGCGGGGATCACCGAGCTGATCCCATTCATCGGACCGTGGCTGGGCGGAGCCGCCGCCGCGACCGTCGCGCTCACGCAATCGTTCGAGTCGGCGATCCTGGTCGTCGCCTTCGTCATCATCCTTCAGCAGGTCGAGGGTGCCTGGCTGGTCCCGAAGGTGATGAAGAATGCCGTCGGGCTCACCCCGCTGACGGTCATCATCGCCGTCCAGGTCGGTGGCGCGATCGGTGGCGCCGTCGGAGCGATCCTGGCGATCCCGATCGCCGCGGCGTGCCAGGTCGTCGTCCAGGACCTGCTCGCGACCCGGAAGGAATCGCTCGACTTCGGAGACCGGCGCTCCCGGCCGGCCCTGCCGTCGCTTGCCCGGAGGGACCCGCTGACCGCGTCCAGCCGCCAGTGGCTCACGGCGGCGATCGCCGGCGATGGGCCGGTCGATGCCCGGTCGCTTGCGGCCGCTAGCGGGCGCAGTACACCGCATCGGGTCATCCGCAAGCTGAACCGGCGACTCGAAGCCGGTGCCACGCGTCCCGCCCACCCGCGTGACGAGTTCGGTCGGATTTTCGGGAGCCCAACGGTGGCGGGCGGTGCCGACCGGGGAACCGAACGCGAACGGATCGGTGAGCCAGGCGCGAATCCGGCGGATTGATCGCTGGCCGTCCTGGCCCATGGCCCAGCTTTTCCCTTACGGACAGCGATGGGTGCATGCTGACCAAGAGACTGAGGATCAGAGATGGTGACCGGAACCGATATCGCACGGCGAAGAACGCCCCGGCGACCGGTCGTCCACTTCACGGCGATGGCGCTGTTCGATCAGTCGCTCGACGCCGAGAAGAGCCTCGCCGCGCTCCAGCGGGACGATGTCGATGCCGACACGGTCTCTTTGATCCTGCGCGACCGGGCGAGCTCCAGCGACCGGACCTCGGCGCCGATCGGCGACGTCGCCCGGGCGCTCGTCGCCTCGGCGATGGGACCGATGGGGACGTGGCTCCAGGGGCTGGCTTCGCTGATCGTCTCCGAGCGGGGAACCTATCTCGTCGCCGGACCGATGGGCGCGGCGCTCGCGACGCTCAGCGTCGGCAAGGCCGACCATCTCGACGCCGACGCGATGCCACTCCCGCCGTCCGACGAGGACGATCTCGGTGAACTGATCGACGACGACCATGACGAGGCCGACTCGATCTATCAGATCCTGCTCCTGTTCGGTGTGACCGAGGATGACGCATCGTATCTCGAGAGCCGGTTGGTCGCCGGGGCATCGCTTGTGGCCCTGACGACCAGCGATCGTCGTCTGGCCGCGCTGGCCCGAAACGAGTTCGACGCGCAGGGCGCCGTTTACCTGCGCGTCGTCATCACGGCGGAGGAGATCGTCCGATTGACGCGGCAGCGGCTCGCCTACCTCTCGGCCGCCCGGTCGACAGGCAAGATCGTCGTCGCCGACGCGGTGGCGCCGCTGCGCCGGATCTGCAGTGGCGGCCCCGGAACTCCTCCGATCTCCGGCTGCGGGCGATCCCTGGTGGGGCATGACGGCGAGCCCACCGGCTCGATCGAGGACATCCTGGCCGATCCGTACCTCGATGACACGGACGGCACGCCCCGGGTTCGGTACGCGGTCGTCGGGCACGGCGGCGTCTGGCGCATCGGCCGCCGGTTCACCGCCGTCCCGATCGGCTTCGTCTCGCTACCCGACGACGGTCCGGCGGTGCTGGAGGTCGACCGGGACGTCCTGGAGGGAGCGCCGCGCTACGAGCGAGCCGGCGCCTTCAGCCGTCGCGAGGAACTCAGCGTGCTGGCCTACTTCGGGGTCCGGCCCTACTGGCTGGACTTCGTCCTCGACCAGATGCGGATCGACGGGGGAGATCCACCCGTCGAGGCTTTCGACCCGGTCGCTGCCATGCCGGGCGTGCATGGGCGTCGATAGCGAGTCCGGACCGGGCATCCGTATCTCGGGCAGCCGGTCAGGAGTCTCGCCATATGAGCGCGTCGCCGTAACCGAACCCGGTACCTCAGGCAACACTGGCCGGGGTGTCTTCGGCCGACTGGACAGCCGCGATCATCTCACCAGGAGACGGGGCGCCGCGCTCGGCGAAGATGATCCTTCCGTCCCGCCCCACGATATAGACGGTCCGTTGTGGAGTAGCGCTGCCCTCGGCCGCCGCCTCATAGCGCCGGGCGACGTCGAGATTCTCGTCGACGAGCAGGTCGAATTGGTAGTGCTGCCCTTCAGCAAAGGCGGTGTGGGCGTCGATGCCGTCGGCGTTGATCCCGAAGGGCGTGACGCCGTACTCGGTCAGCGCCGGGAAGTTGTCGCGGATGGCGCAGAGCTGGGCGGTGCAGCCAGGCGTGTCATCCTTGGGGTAGAAGACGAGCAGCGCCCGCTGATTCCCGCGCAAGTCGGCAAGGTGGACGACCTGTCCCCGGTGACTCACGAGTGAGAAGTCCGGTGCCTCGGTTCCGATCGCAAGCATGATGCGCTCCCATACGGTAGTCCGACGGTGGGACCTTCGAATCGTCTGCCGGTACGATACCGCCGACGCAACCTGCGTACCGGCTTCGCCTGGATCACGAGGGAAACCGATGAACCGCAACGACGAGCGGCAGGGAAGCGTCGCGGTCCTGGCCGATCTGCACGGCAACCTCGTCGCGCTCGAGGCCGTCCTGGACGAGGTCGCCCGGCTGGGCGTTCGCCGGATCGTCATTCCCGGAGACGTCGCCTGGGGACCGCAACCCGCTGAGACGGTCGAGATGGTGATGACGCTCGACCCGATCGCGACCGTCATCCGGGGCAACGCCGACCGGGAGGTCGCCGACCCGGCGACGGTCGATGGCGACGCCTTCCTGCGCGAATCGACCGAATGGTGTGCCGCGCAGTTGAGCACTGTCCAGCGTGAGTGGTTGAAAGGACTCCCGGAGACCGCCAGCCTCGAGGTCGACGGCATCGGCGCCGTGCTCGTCTGCCACGGGTCGCCCGGCTCCGACATCGAGGGGATCCGGCCGGATACCGCAGTTGAGCAGATCGCGGAGTGGCTGGCCACTACGATTGAACCCGTCATCGTTTGTGGGCACACCCATGTCCAGTTCGATCGGGTCGTTGGCCGGCACCGGATCGTCAACCCAGGCAGCGTTGGGCTGCATTACGGTGTCGATGGAGCGCAGTGGGCGCTGTTAGGTTCCGAAGGGGTGGAGTTGCGAACGACACCCTACGACAAGGACCACGCGGCGCGGCTCGCTCGAAGCAGCGGCATCCCGGACGCGGAGGGGTTCGCCCGTTTCCTCCTCGATCCGAGCGTGGGGTAACGCCTGGTCGGATGTGCGGCGGCCCGGCTCGTAGGGGCGACGCTTGCGAGCCCGGCCGCCGCAGCGGCCTTCGCCGCCAGGCGAGACGGTGCCACGCCACCAGCGCGTTCACGAAGAGCCAACACCAGACGAAAAGGATCGTCAATCGACCGTTCGCGTCCAACATCGGACATGGTTGACCCCGGACCACCGTTATCGCCCTGCGGGACGATGGCCGCTGCGACGACCGGGCGACCACAAGGGATCGCCCCTACGAACGAACGACCGCTCCCAGCGTCGGCCGGGCGACCACAGAGGATCGCCCCGACGAACGGATGACCATGCCGAACAAAAGAGCCCCTCTCCACCCGCGCCCGCAGGCGCGAGATGGGGAGGGGTTGGGGTGGGGCAATCCGCTTACCCCGCCGGCTGGAAGCCGTAGTCCTCCAGCGTGGCCCGGCCGTCCGGTCCGAGGACATAGCTGATGAAGGCCACCGCCAGCTCCGCATCGCCGCCGGCGACCGGGGCAATCGGGTAGGACGCGACGACGTTGACGCTGTCCGGGATGGCGATCAACGTGACGCCGCCGCCTTCGGTCCCCATATAATCGGACACGTAGACGATGCCGGCGTCGGCCTCGCCGAGCTGGATTCGGGTCAGCACGTCCCGGACATCCTCCTCCTCGGAGACGATGTTGCCGGTGACCGCCTCGACGAAGCCGTCGCCGTACGTCGCGGTGTCCGCCCCGGCTAGGCAGAGGGACTGGCGAGCGTACTGGCCGACCGGCACGTCCGGCTGCGCCAGAACAATGGAGACGCCGTCACCAGCCAGATCAGCTAGCCCGGTTATCCCGGCCGGGTTATCGGTCGGGACGACCAGTGCCAGCCGGTTGCCGGCGAACGCCTGCGGGTCGCCATCGATCAGACCGGCTTCCGACGCCTTGGTCATCTGCGTGTCGTTGGCGGAGGCGAAGACGTCGGCCTCGGCGCCCTCGGTCAGCTGGGTGACGAGCGCCTGGGAGCCGGCGTAGTTGAAGGTGATGTCGAGCCCCTCGTTCCCGGACTCCAGCGTCCCGCCGATGTCATCGAAGACGTCCTGGAGGGACTGGGCCGCGAAGACGGTCAGATCGCCACCACCCTCCGGGAACGGGACTCCGGCGGCCGTCGTCCCGTCCGTGGCCGGCGTCGCGGCGACCGGTGACGACACGGCGGCCGGAGCCGGGAAGGCCGAGCAGTCGATCGGGGTCTGGGCGACAGCCTGGTACGAGCCCGTCGTCCCGCCGATCCCGATCGCGGCG
>JAABUN010007713.1_pt1 | contig 11404 bp, 10 predicted proteins | sample 5559311 | NCBI WGS metagenome assembly JAABUN01 (sample SAMN10711877, study PRJNA513370) | rock metagenome | isolation source: Antarctica rocks | place: Antarctica: Victoria Land, Siegfried Peak sud | reverse complement strand
AACCACAGCGCCCGCAACGCAGCCTTGCCACACTGGCTCGAGCACTACAACACGCGCAGACCCCACTCCGGGATCGGCGGCCACCCGCCCATCAGCCGCGCTCACAACCTCTCAAGGCAGGACATCTAGTGGCCTGAGTCAGACGTTCGCGGGCATCTGGCGACGCCGGACCGGCATACACGCCCCGGGACTCACCAGCCTGCACACGAATCTCCGACTCACGACACCAGCTGAGCGCCGGGCTGGGCCTCGGGCCGCAGCTCCATGGTCCCGAGGCCCGGTCCTGCTCGTACCCCGTCCGTGAACCGAACCTCCTTCGACGAACGCCGCACCGCCACCAACGTCCTCGTGATCGGCACGGGGGCGGCTGGTCTGCGCGCGGCGATCGAGCTCGCAGAGACCGGTGTGCAGGTCCTCTGCGTGGGAAAGCGCCGGCGTGACGACGCGCACACCGTTCTGGCGGCCGGTGGGATCAACGCGGCCCTTGGCACGATGGATCCCGATGATTCCTGGCAACAGCACGCGGCCGACACCCTCAAGGAGGCCTACGAGCTCGCCGATCCCGAGGTGGTCGAGATCCTCGCCCGCGAGGCGCCTGGCGCGATCGACGACCTGGTGTCGTACGGAGCGGAGTTCGCCCGCGAGGCGGACGGCCGACTCTCCCAGCGTTACTTCGGCGCCCATAAGTACCGGCGGACCTGCTTCGCCGGTGACTACACGGGGCGCGAGATGCAGCGAACGCTCGTGCGCCGGGTCACCGAGCTCGGGGTCGAGATGCGCGACGACGTCTACGTGACGCGATTGCTGGTGCACGAGAGCCGGGTGTTCGGCGCATATGGCTTCGACGTCGACTCCGGGGTTCGTCAGGTGATCCTCGCCGATGCGGTGATCCTGGCTGCCGGAGGTCACACGCGGATCTGGCGACGGTCCTCTTCACGGCGTGACGAGAACACGGGTGACGCCATGCGGCTGGCCGCCGAGGCCGGCTGCCGCCTGCGTGACATGGAGCTCGTTCAGTTCCACCCGACCGGGATGATCTCGCCGGAGGACTCCGCGGGCACACTGGTCACCGAAGCGGTACGCGGTGAGGGCGGGATCCTGCGCAACGCCGACGGCGAGCGCTTCATGGAGCGCTACGACCCCGAGCGCATGGAGCTCTCCACCCGGGACGTCATCGCGCTGGCCAACTACACGGAGATCGCCGAGGGCAGGGGCACGCCGGCCGGAGGCGTCCTGCTCGACATCACCCACCTCGACCGCGAGCTCATCCTCGAGCGCCTGCCGCGGATGTACCGCCAATTCGTCGATGTCGCCATGCTCGACATCACCCAGACGCCGATGGAGGTCGCGCCGACCGCCCATTACTCCATGGGCGGCGTATGGGTGGACGCCGCGACCCACCGCACTGACGTCGAAGGCCTATACGCCGTCGGGGAGTGCGCCACGGGTGTGCACGGAGCCAACCGGCTCGGCGGCAACTCACTCGTAGAGTGCATCGTCTTCGGAAAGATCGTTGGAGCGCAGGCCGCTGAATGGTCGGCGTCGCTCGATGTCCAGGTGCGAGACCGGCATGCGATCGCCGATGCGGCCGCAGAAGCGGACGCGCTGCTCTCCCAGCGTGGCGGTGAGGACTTTCCACGCCCGCTGCAGCGGGCGATCCGCGACCTCATGAGCGAGTGCTGCGGGGTGGTGCGCTCGGAGACGGGCCTGGCCGACGGGTTGCGCCGGCTCGCGGAGGTGGAGCGGCGGGTGGAGTCGATGGAGGTGCGCCCCGACATCGCCGGCTTCGACGATCTGGTGCACGCCTTTGATCTGAAGGGGTCGCTGCTGGCCGCCCGGGCGACGCTCGAGTGCGCACGCGAGCGGCGCGAAACTCGTGGGGCCCACAATCGGGTCGACTTCCCCGAGCGGGATCCTGAGCTGGAGGTCAACCTGACCTGGCGCCCGGAAGCGGCCGTTGCACGAGAGCCCGTTGGCAAGCCATCGGAGGAAGTCGCGGCGCTGCTACGTGACGGCGCCGACGTGGAGATCGCCGGGCGACTGCTCGAGTAGTCGGGCGGCTACATTGCCATCCATGGGCGAGAACCACGATTTCGACCTGCTCGTCATCGGGTCGGGCCCGAGCGGACAGAAGGCCGCTGTCCAGGCGGCGAAGCTCGGGCGCAAGGTGGCCGTGATCGAGCGCAAGGAGCGCGTCGGCGGGGTCTCGATCCACACGGGCACGATCCCCTCGAAGACCTTGCGCGAGTCGGTCCTCGAGCTGCGCAAGCGACGTGCCATCGACGTCAGCACGAGCGTCTCGCCATCCGAGGAATGGGATTCCGTCGGCGCCGCCTACCTGCGCGACCGCGCGGCGCGCGTCGTGGCCGCCGAGACCGCCGTCGTGCGCGAGCAGCTGCGCCGCAACCGGATCGCCATGCTCTACGGGGAGGCCCGCTTCGCCGATCCGCACCGCGTCGAGGTGCTCGACGGCCATGAGACGCCCCACTCCTACAGTTCGGCGGAGATCGTCATCGCGGTCGGCACCACCCCCGCCACGCCCGACAACGTCGACATGAACGACCCAGGCGTCCTTGACTCGGACGGCATCCTCGAGCATGCCGGGGTTCCCAAGACGCTGACCGTCGTGGGCGCCGGGGTCATCGGGGTCGAGTACGCGTCCATGTTCGCGGTCCTCGGCGCGCGCGTCACGCTCGTCGACCAGCGGCCGCGGATCCTCGCCTTCGCCGACGCGGAGATCGTTGAAGCGATGTCCTATCTGTTGCGCCGCTCGGGTGTCACCTTCCGTCTCGGTGAGGAGGTGACGGGCGTCGAACGCCGCGGTGAGCATGTCGTGACCATGCTCAAGTCGGGCAAGAAGATCCCGGCCGACACCGTCCTGTTCGCCAGCGGCCGTCAGGGCGCCACGGGTGGGCTCGAGCTCAAGCACGCAGGCCTGAAGGCCGACAAGCGCGGGCGAATCGAGACCGACGCACGCGGGCGCACCGCGGTCAAGCACATCTACGCCGTCGGTGACGTCGGGGCGGGCTCGCACGGGCTGGCGGCCACCGCCTTCGAGCAGGGTCGTCAGGCCGCCTTGGCGGCGTCTGGTCAGGAGACCGAGATCATGCCCGACCTCGTCCCGACCGGCGTCTACGCGATTCCCGAACTCGGCATGGTCGGGCGCACCGAAGAGCAGCTCACAGAGGCGTCGGTTCCCTACGTGACCGGCGTCGCTCGCTGGGACGAGCTCGCGCGAGGTCTCATCTCGGGGGACGAGGACGGCATGCTCAAGCTCATCGTCTCCCCTGAGGACCGCTCGGTACTCGGCGTGCACATCATCGGCACCGGTGCCGCCGACCTTGTCCACGTAGGTCAGGCGTTGATGGGGCGGCCCGGGGGCGTCGACTTCCTGGTGGCGGCGGTCTTCAACTATCCGACGTTCGCCGAGAGCTACAAGGTGGCAGCGCTCGATGTCCTGAACCGCATGCGGGTGCTCGGCCACCTCGACGACGAAGCCAAGGGGAGCGACGCCGCCTCCGCTGAAGCCAAGGCGAAGGCCGAGGACTCAGAAGCCGAGCCGGCCGGCGCCTAGACCGCGTTGGACCCATGGATGCACCGGGCGCCACCGCAACGGAAGCCCCGCTGATCGTCGCGGGCCCCCAGCTCACGCTGCGATACGCCACCCTGGATGACGCGCCCGCCCTCTTCGAGCTCGCCCGCGATCCGGTGGTCACCCGCTTCTTCTCCTGGGGTCCCTACCGGGCCGTGGCGGAGCCCGAGGCGTACATCGCCGGACTGGCCGCGAAGCGCGAGCGGGGAGAGCTCATGGACTTTCTGGTGGTCCACCGAGAACACGGCCCGATCGGGGTGACCGGCCTGTCCGAGCTCTCGCGCCGGGATCGGCGCGCGACGGTCGGTTCCTGGTTCGGGCACCGGTGGTGGGGAAGCGGCGCCAACTTCGAGTCCAAGGCGCTGATCGGGCGGCTGGCCTTCGGGCACCTCGGGCTAGACCGGCTGACCGCCTGGGCCAACACCCGCAACGGTCGCTCGCAGGTGGCCCTAGAGCGTTGCGGCTTCAAGCGGGAGGGGGAGCTCGCAGGCTGGCACCGGCACGGCGATCAGGTGCATGACGTCGTGGTGTTCGGACTGCTGCGCGCCGGGTTCGAGCGATCACGTCTGGCGACGGTTTCGGGCGACGTCCGGGGCACCCCGCCGCGGGCCTTCGTGGTCCTTTAGCTCCGCCGCTGCTCCCATGAGAAGCCGCGCACGGCCAGCACCGTGCCGATCGCCGCCCATCCTCCGAGGACCAGCAGCGCCGTCGTGTTGGACAGCAGCCCGTCGCCGGTCACCATCGCGCCTGAAAGGCCGTCGATGAGGTGCTTGAGCGGCAGAACCTGGGCGGCGTCGCGAAGGATCCCGGGGACGTTGTCAGCGTCGTAGAAGACGCCGGAGATGAAGATGACGGGAAGGAAAACCGCGTTCACGTAGGCGGGCGCCGAGTCGAAATTCGGGATCAGGTGCGACAAGGCGACGCCCAGCGCCGCGAAGCAGACCACCCCGACGCCGACGAAGACGGCCAGCGCGAGGTAGTCGCGCGGCCAGTCGACTCCGAAGAAGAGCTTGCCGGCCACGGTGACGATCGTGATCTGGATCGTGGTGTTGGCCACCGCGTTGCCGGCGATGCCGGCGAAGTAGGCCGACATGGGCAGCGGCGTTCCGCGCATGCGCTTGAGCACCCCCTGCTCGCGGAGGAAGGTGAGGTTGAAGGCCAGTGCGCTGAACGTGGTCGACATCACGCTCATCCCGGCGATACCGGGGACGATCACGTTCAAGCTCTCCTGGTCGCCCGACAGCACCGCGCCGAAGAAGGCCAGGAACAGGAGCGGAAGCAGGAAGTTGAAGAATGCTGCGCTCGGGTTGCGCCAGAACATCCGCCGCTCGAGCCGGAATTGGCGCCAGGCCGCTCCGGCCCAAGTCGTGTCGGATGGCGTCCGCGGCTTCACTGTGGCCGGGATGGCGTGCTCGGTGGCTACGCGACCACCTCCTCGGCGACGTCAGGAGCCGAGGTGAGCTCGAGGTAGACGTCCTCGAGGCTCGGGCGGTTCACCGAAAGCTCCTCCAACTGGGCGCCGCGGCTCAACGCCGCACCCGACAGCTCGTGCAGAAGAGCGGTCGGATCCTCCGTCTCGCGCTCGTGCGCCACGCCGTCCTCGTCGCGCCAAGCCACCCGGTAGCGGGCCGCGCTGCCGACTCCGAGCTCGCGGGGAGGCCCCTCGGCCAGGATGCGGCCGTTCTTGATGATCGCCACCCGATCGGCCAGGGCCTGCGCCTCGTCGAGATAGTGGGTGGTCAGCAGGATGGTCTTGCCAAGGTCGCGCAGCGACCGCACGGTCTCCCACGCCGTCCGCCGCGCCGCGGGATCAAAGCCGGTGGTCGGCTCGTCCAGGAAGATCAGCTCCGGATCGCCGACGAGCGCGAGCGCGAAGTCGAGCCGGCGTCCCTGTCCTCCGGACAGGGTACGGGCCCGGGCCTGCCCCTGGTCCTGGAGCCCGGCCAGGTCGAGCACCTCGTCCACGTCGCGTGGATGGGGGTAGAGCGTCGCCCAGTAGGTCACCGCCTCGCGCACGCTCAGGTGCCGGTACATTCCGGTCGACTGCAGCACGATGCCCACGCGCTGGCGGAGCTCGCGCGGGCGCTCCTGGGGGTCGAACCCGAGCACCCGAACATCGCCGGCCGAGCGGGTCCGGAAGCCCTCGAGGATCTCGACCGTGGTGGTCTTGCCGGCGCCGTTCGGGCCGAGCAGGCCGAAGACCTCGCCGCGAGCCACGGAGAAGTCGATCCCGCGTACCGCTTCGAAGCCCGAGTAGGACTTGGACAGGCCGCGGACCTCGATCGCGTTCTCGCCGCTGAGCCTCATCTCACCCCATCATGGCAACCTGCTCTGGTTCTCATGCTCTGTGCCTGCATCGACATCGGCTCGAACACCACGCGGGTGCTCGTGGCGGAGGCCGCCGGCGGCCGCCTCACCGAGGTCTTGCAGCGTCGAGCGTTCACGCGCATCGGCGCGGGACTCAAGCCGGGCGCGTCAATCCCCAGCTCGAAGCTCGAGGAGGTGGCCTCGGTGGTGGCCGAGCAGGCCGGCCTTGCGGCGAACGTCGGGGCGACGCGGCTCCGCACCGTGGCCACCGCGGCCATCCGCGGCGCCGCCAACCGTGAGGTCTTCTGCGCGGTGATCTCGGAGCGCTCGGGGGTCGAGATCGAGATCCTCGACGGGAAGGAGGAGGCGCGGCTCGCCTTCGTGGGCGCGACGCGGACGCTCGGGCGTTCGATCGAAGGGCTGGTCGGGGTGGTCGACGTGGGAGGCGGCTCGACCGAGATCGCGGTGGGCGACCTGACCGGCGGTGTCAGCTGGTCTGATTCCTTCCGCATCGGCTCCGGCTTCCTGGCCGACGCCTACCTGCGCTCAGACCCACCCTCGGCAAGCGAGTTGCACGCGATGAGCCAGCACGCCCACGGTGTGTTCGAGGGCCTGGCGGTGCCCTTCCCGGGCTTCGCGGTGGCGGTGGGCGGGAGCGCGACGTCCCTGCGGCGCCTCGTCGGTGCCGTGCTCGAGCCGGAGACGCTCCAGCGGGCGATCCGCGTCCTGTCGGCCGCCTCGTGTGACGATGTCGCGCAGCGCTTCGGTCTCGATCCCGAGCGGGTTCGCCTCCTGCCGGCCGGGATCCTCATCCTCGACGCAGCCTCGCACTGCCTCGGCCAGCCGCTGCAGATCGGGCGGGGTGGCCTTCGGGAGGGAGTCTGTCTGGAGCTCGCAGCCACTTGACGGCCGACCGCCCGAACGCACGCCGGAGGGGCCGAGCGGCCCGCCGTCCGGAGGGAGGAGGACGGCGGGCGGCCCCGGGGATCCAAGGCGGTCGCGGGGAGAGGGTGGTACTGCGCCGCGGGAACCCGACCCGTATACGGGCGCGTCGAGACGGCTGGATCACCGGATAACCTTCACAACCCATGGCAAAGGCCGCCGAGATCGTTGTCGACCCCTTCGAGTCCTTCGCCGCTGCCGGCGCGCGCATCGTCGCGGTCCGGGGCCGGGAGCTCTTCGAGCACGCAGACGGCGTGCTCGACACGAGCGATATCGAGCGCGTCCACGCCATGCGGGTGGCGTCGCGGCGCCTGCGCGCGGTGCTCGAGATCTTTGCAGCGTGCTTTGATCGAGATGCCTACCGTGGGGTCTTGACCGACGTCAAGAAGCTCGCCGACGCGCTGGGCGAGCGTCGTGACCCTGACGTCCACATCGCTGCGATGAGCGCCTTCGCCGCCGCGATCGGCGCCCAGCAGCGCCGGGGAGTCCAGACTCTGACGGAGCAACTGCGCGAGCGGCAGGCGGCCGGTAACGAGATTCTCGCCTCCGCGCTCGAGGCCGCGGAGCGCTCAGACCTTTCCGGGCGACTGCAGAGGCTGGCCGAAACCGCTCTGGTGCTCGTACCCGGACCCGAGTGGGTGGCGCCCGAGCCTGGAGAAGAGCCGGCATCGGAGCCGGAGGCGTGAAGGCCCGCAAGGTCAAGGGTCTGCATCCGGCGGCAACCGTGGGCGACAACGCCGAGCGGATCGTCCGAACCCGCCTCGCGGAGCTCTGCGACTTCATGCCCAAGGCCGGTGATCCGCAGGAGGTCGAGGCTCTGCACGACATGCGCATCGCCGCCAAGCGGCTGCGCTACATCCTCGAAGTCACCGGGTCGTGCTTCGGGCCATACGCGGAGACGGCGGTCAAGGCCGTCAAGGAGCTGCAAGACCTCCTTGGCGAACTCCACGATTGCGACGTCCAGTTGCCTGAAGTGGCGTCCTTCACGCGCGAGCGGGTGCTCGAGGACGCTCAGGCCGTCCTGCTGCGCTCCCCGAAGCGGGCCGCCGGCCTCGACCCGAAGCTGGTATCCCGGGCACCCAACCGCGCCGATTACGCCGGGTTGGCCGCGCTCGAGGTCTTCCTTCGCGCCCGCCGCGACCTGCTTTTCGCCACCTTCATCGACCAGTGGCAGGAGCTCGAGCGCAAGGGCTTCCGGGCGCGCCTCGAGTACGCGGTCTCCGAGCGGGCCGGCAACCTCGAGCCAGACTGAACGTTCACAAGCCGATCGCAGTTTGTGGAAGGCCGGGCGATAGGCTTGCGGCTGCGTGACAGACCTCGCCGAGATCGCCGCTCCTCCCGAACTGGAGGACCCGAGCCTCTACTTCAACCGCGAGTTGTCGTGGCTCGAGTTCAACGCCCGCGTGCTCGAGCTGGCCGAGGATGACCGCGTTCCGCTGCTCGAGCGGGTCAAGTTCTGCGCCATCTTCGCCTCGAACCTCGACGAGTTCTTCATGGTTCGCGTGGCCGGCCTGCATGACCAGGTCGACGCCGGTGTGACCAAGCGCGGGCAGGACGGCTGCTCGCCGCAGAAGGCCCTCGACGCCATCCGCGAGCGCACCCACGGGCTCAACGATCGCCTCACCCACTGTCTCGAGCGGGTGTTGCGCCCCCGCCTCGCCGAACACGGGATCCGCATCCGCGGCGTCGACGAGCTGAGTGAAGCGGAGACGGCCCAGCTCTCAGGGCGCTTCCGCCGCCAGATCTTCCCTGTCCTCACGCCGCTCGCAGTGGGCCTCGGGCGCCCCTTCCCGTACATCTCCAACCTCTCCCTGTCCCTGGGCATCATCGTGCGCGATCCCACCAGCGGCCAAGAGACCTTCGCGCGCGTCAAGGTCCCGAAGGAGATGCTGCCGCGATTCATGCCCGTGGGCGACGGCACGACCTTCGTGCCCCTTGAAGACGTGATCGCCACGAACCTGGACGCGCTGTTCCCGGGCATGGAGATCGTGGATTACGACATGTTCCGCGTGACCCGGGACGCGGATTTCACGGTCGGCGACGAGGCCGACGACCTGCTGCGCGCGGTCGACGACGAGTTGCGCCGCCGCCGGTTCGGAGAAGTCGTCCGGGTCGAGGTCGGCGCGGGCATGAGCGACCGGATGCGCGACGGGCTCGTGGACGCGTTGGGCGCCGAGCCCGAGGACGTCTTCTCGGTCGACGGGCTGCTCGACCATCAGGACCTATGGGACATCGTCAAGGTCCCCGACCATTCCGAGCTGCGCGATCCGCCCTGGTCGCCGCTCACCCAGCCTCGCCTGAGGCCCGGCGACAAGGACGAGCCCGCCGACGTGATGGCAGCCATGCGCGGGGGCGACATCCTGGTCCACCACCCGTACGACTCCTTCTCGACCTCGGTCGAGCGGCTCGTGGAGCAGGCGGTGGAAGACCCGCAGGTCCTCGCCATCAAGCAGACCGTGTACCGCACGAGCGACGACTCGCCACTCGTGCCGGCGCTCATCCGCGCTTCGGAGCGCGGAAAGCAGGCGGTGTGCCTCGTCGAGCTCAAGGCGCGCTTCGACGAGCGGGCCAACATCCAGTGGGCTCGAGCGCTCGAGGAAGGAGGTGTCCACGTCGTCTACGGACACCCGTCGCTCAAGACCCACGCCAAGTGCGTCCTGATCATCCGGCGCGAGGGCGACGGCGTGCGCCATTACGTGCACATCGGGACGGGCAACTACCACGCCAAGAACGCCCGCCTGTACACCGACTTCGGCCTGTTGACGTGCGACGAGCAGATCGGCGCAGACGTCGCGGACATGTTCAACTTCCTCACCGGCTTCTCGCGCATGAAGCGGTTCCGACGCGTGCTCGTCGCCCCCAACCACCTGCGGGACGGGATCGTGGAGGAGATCGACCGTACGATCGCCGCCCATCAGGACGGTCAGAAGGCGCGGATCGCCTTCAAGATGAACTCCCTGGTGGACGGGAAGTGCATCCGCGCCCTGTATCGGGCATCCCAGGCGGGCGTTGCCGTGGACTTGAACGTCCGCGGGATCTGCTGCCTGCGCCCCGGGGTTCCCGGGGTGTCCGACAACATCCGCGTGGTCTCGATCGTCGGGCACTTCCTCGAGCACTCGCGGATCTACGCGTTCGAGCGCGAGAGCGACTCGCCGGTCTACATCGGCTCGGCTGATCTCATGCCGCGCAACCTCGACACCAGGGTCGAGCTGCTCACCCCGGTGAGGGACGACGCACTGCGCGCAGATCTTGTCGACACCCTCGAACGCGGCTTCGCCGACGACTCCAACGCCTGGGACCTGGACTCCGATGGCGAATGGGCACGCCGGATCCCCGACGAGCACGGGCCCCGCTCGGTGCAGCACGAGTTGATGGCCCGGCACGCCGCGCGCGCCGTGGACGTCGGCGAAGCCACTTGATCTGACTTCGTCAGCGCCGCTCCCCACCGGCGAAAGCAGGAAACCCCTGGCGGCAGGTCGAAGCGCCAGGGGTGACCACTCCCCGCAACTGGGCGTGCGCCACCGCCCTGGCCATCGTCGTCCTCGCGTGGTCGGGAGCGGCCGCCGAAGGCCGTGGCCGGGGGTCCGTCGCCGCCCTGCAGGTCGCCCTGCACGCCGAGGGCCTTTACCCGGGTTCGATCGACGGGGTGATGGGACCGGGCACGTCCCGCGCGGTCGCGCGGCTGCAGCTCAGGCGGGGGATCGCCGTGGACGGGGTTCCCGGCCGTGCGACGCGGCGGGCACTCGGCCGGCGGGGAAGGCCGGTGGTGGGCTCACGGACGATCCGGATGGGGGCGAGCGGGTGGGACGTCGCGGCGCTGCAGTTCTCACTCGGCGCTCACGGATTCCCCTCGGGCCCCGTCGACGGCGGCTTCGGCGCCCGCAGTACGGCGGCGCTTCGCCGGTTTCAGCGCTGGGCGGGGCTGCGTACGGACGGCATCGCCGGCGACGGCACCCGGCGCGCGCTGCGTCACCGGCCGGCGCGCTCGCCGCTGCGCTTCCGCGCGCCCGTGGGGGGTCGCGTCGGCGACGTCTTCGGGCCCCGAGGGGTTGGGCTGCACTCGGGAATCGACTATCCCGTGCCCGGCGGCACACCGGTGGGCGCCGCCGGACGCGGATGCGTGGTCAGCGCGGGCTACGACTCCGGGGGCTACGGAAATCTGGTGGTGATCTCACATCGCCTCGGCATGAGCACCTGGTACGCCCACCTCGCATCTGTGGCGGTGGGGCCAGGTCAGTGCGTGGTCGCGGGCAACCGGATCGGGACGGTGGGGTCGACGGGTCGCTCCTCCGGGCCCCACCTGCACTTCGAGCTCCGGCTGCGAGGCGCCCTGATCAACCCACTCACCGGGCTCTAGTGCGTGAGTCGGAAGTTCGTGTGCCAGGTGCCCGCGAACTTCTGACTCAGGACACCCAGTCGCCAGCTACCAGTGCACTCCGCGCATGAGGTGGGCGAGCGCGACCATCTCGCCTGACGCCCGCTGGTCCGGATCCTTGTCGCCCTTGGCTGCGGTGGAGTCTGGGAAGACCTTGTACGCCATGTGGAGGACCTGGTCGACCGCCT
>JAABUN010007712.1_pt1 | contig 11405 bp, 10 predicted proteins | sample 5559311 | NCBI WGS metagenome assembly JAABUN01 (sample SAMN10711877, study PRJNA513370) | rock metagenome | isolation source: Antarctica rocks | place: Antarctica: Victoria Land, Siegfried Peak sud | reverse complement strand
GGCCGCTCTCCTGGCTGGCTGCGGCTTTATGCCGCTTAATTCGCTTTTATTCCTCGCCATCAAGCCGCAATTGCAGTTCCGCCATCTGTTTTTCCAACCTTCTCAATTGCCGCGCCATTTCCGGCAATTTGCGACTGGCGGCCTCGGTTTTCATGTATTCGCGCTGCGGCACGGCGGGCGCGCCCATCACGAATTCACCGGCGCCGACATCGGCCATAATGCCCGCTTTGGCGCCCAAGATCGCGCCTTTGCCGATTTTGACGTGGTCTCTCAAACCGGCCTGGCCCGCCATCACCACGTCGTCTTCGACCACGACCGAGCCACTTAGCCCGACCTGGCCACACAAAATACAGTTCCTGCCGATTTGCACGTTGTGGGCGATTTGCACCAGGTTGTCGATCTTGGTTCCTTCGCCGATGCGCGTGGCGCCCATGGTGGCACGGTCGATGCTGACGTTGGCGCCGATTTCTACGTCATCCTCCACGATCACGGTGCCGACCTGCGGCACTTTGTGATGCGCTTTGCCGTCGGAAACGTAGCCAAAACCGTCTGAGCCGATCACGGTTCCGGCGTGAATCCGCACGCGTTTGCCGATTTGAACGTGGTGATAAAGCACGACCGACGGGAAAAGCACGCTCGCGTCGCCGATCTGCGCGCCGTCGCCGATCACGACGTGGGGATACAAAATCGCGCCGTCGCCGATATGCGCGTGGTGGCCGACGTAACAGCCTTCGCGGATAGTCACGCCCGCACCGATATGAGCGTCTTTTTCGATCACCGCCGAGGGATGAACGCCTTTTTCAGGCAAAGACACCGGCTGCAACATCTCCATCACCTTGGCAAAAGAAAGGCGCGGATTGAGCGTGAAAACAATCGGTTTTCCGACCGAAACGCTGCGTTTGGAAGCGCGTTTTTGCTCGTTTTGCAAACCTTCGAGCATCGAAACCGGCGCGATAATCGCCGAGGCCGATGAGGACAGCGCGGCGCTGAGGAGTTTGGGGTCTTCGATGAAAGAGATGGTGCCGGGCGCGGTCGCATCGAGTCCGGCGACGCCGGTGATGAGCGTTTTGGGGTCGCCGAGACAGGTGGCTTGCAAAAGGCGCGCGATTTCGCCGACGGTGAAAGCGCGGGGCACGCTGGGGGTGGTTTGAAAAGCGGAAGTGGCGGTCGCCATACGAAAAACTCCTGGGGAAGCGAAAGTGAGGGCGGTGAAGCGGCGATGAATGGGGCGAAAAGGAGCGGGCAAAAATAGCGAGAAAACCGGCGACCGTCCAATCGCGGTCGATATTTTCTCCAGGCTGTCAAAATCCAGGCGCCTGGGAAAACCGGGGCGAATCGGATTTGCGCGGTAGCTTATCACGCGCGGGCCAAACCGTCTTCCCCCAATTTTGTAACGCCTTTTTGCAAGCCTTTGTCGCCCGTTGACACCAAAAGTTGCGCGCCCTCAGTTCCGCTTTGGGCGCGAAGTGGTGGGAAACAAGATTTCGAGCGCGCTTTGCGTGCGATCCGGCGCGGTTTTGCTCTGGCTCCACGTCCCGCCGAGGTTCGATGCGGCTCGGCGCGCCCACTGCAAAGCTTCAAAACGGGCTTGCCGACGCAACCTGACGACAATTTGCGCTCGATTTTGAATCGAATCCGTCCTCTGGGCTTCAAGTGGCGCGTTCGACGCGCGCCCAAGTCGCGCTGTTTCAAAAAATTCGGCGGGCGGCTGTGGCGCAGATGGTGCGAATGAGCGCGAGATTCCCGTGCTGGAAAGCGGGCGAACCTTTGGCAACTCGACTTGCAAGGCCGGAAGCGAGGCGAAATCGCGGCGCGCGAGTGCGCGAGTTTCCTGAGCCAATTCACGGCGTAAATCGGCCTGTTTTCGCGCCGTAATGCGCGCCTGACGCTCGATCTGGAGCAAACCTTCGCGGCGCAGGCGATTGGGGATGTCCAGCGTCGCGGCGCGCAAACGGGCGGCTTGCGCTTCGGTTTGGCGCTTCAAAAGCGCGGCATAACGCGCTTCGATGGCGCGAATCTCCTCGCGCGCGGCCTCGCGCTGCGCGGGCGTGCGCGACAGATTCCGCAGCAGTTCGAGGCGCAAATTGAGCAGTTCGAGGGCTTCTTCGGGCGAAAGCGTCGGCAAATCCGCTTCGGAAACCGCGCCGCGCCGCGCCAGCGCGGTGGCATCGTCGAGGGCGCGGCGCGCTAAAAACGTCTCGTCGCGCGCCCGCAGCGCTTCGCGCGCGGCGCTTTGGGCGAAAAACTGGTCGAGACCACGATTTGAGGACGAATTGACGGCCCGGTTCGCGTCCCTGTCGCTGATAACCACACCGGAAACGGCGCGATTCGATGGGGATTGTGGCGCTTTTCCTGGATCGCCCGCGAGACGGTTCTCTACCGAAATTGGCGCTAAAGCGCGCAAGATTCGCGGGCTGGAAGGCGAAACCGCGCCGCGCTCCATCTCGTTGGCGAGGCGCCACGCCGGATGGCGGCGCTCCAGAGCGTCGGGATCGATATAAATCGCGGGCCGCGCGTTGGAAACGCCCGCTTTTTCGGGGTTTGTCCAGCGCTCGACGTAGGCGCGCAGCGTCGCGGCGTCGATTTTGGCGAGCGCGTTGGAAAGCGAGCGATTGCGCCGCTCTTCGCGCGCCGGATTTTGCGGCGGCGCGATTTCATGACTTGAAAACAGCGAAAAATGCGAAAGGGCGCGCGGCGCAACCGCCAAAAGACACGCGCCCAGCACTCCGCACCCGCCAAAAAAGGCGCCGCGCCGCTTCCAAAAAGAGCGGCGCGGCGTTGCAGGGCGAGAAGAAGTTTTCACGACATGGGGCGAATCGATTCGCCGTTTAACCGGTGTTGAGGCGCTTCAACACCTCGTCGGTGATGTCGATGGTGGGCGCCGACCAGACGAGCGCTTTTTTACGCACCACGAGCAAAAACTTCTTGTCCGCCGCGACCTGCGCGATGACCGAGTTAGCGCGGTCGGTGTATTGCTTATCGGTGTCGTCCTGCTGCTGGCGAATCGCGGCGAGAAGGCCGTCCGACGTGGTGCGGAGCGCGGGCGCATTGCGCGCCGACTGGTCTTGCATCGCTTTCATGCGCGCGGTTTCTTCCGTGGTGCGATTCGATTTTCCGATCAAACCCATGAACGCGGCGCGCTTGTCCATGCCGGTCTTAATCACAGTCTGCAAGCGCGTATTTTCAGCGGGCGTGGGATTCATTTTCGTGATCAGCGTGTCGAACTCTTTGCCCTCGTCGTCGGAGAGATATTCGCGCGCCGGAATCTGCGAATCGAGGTTTTGAGCGCGCTTGTCAATGGCATCGACCGCGTCCTTGTATTTTTTGTAGCCGTCGGCGAGTTTGTCCTCATCGACAACGCCGACCGAAATCGCCTGAGCGTGCGCGGTGCGCGGCGCGGTCGTCGAAACGGCGGCAAAAGCGCCGATGAGCAAAGGCAAAACGAGTCTGGCAGCGCCAAAACGGGCTTGAGTGAGAGATTTCTGCATAATGGGAAAGGCGTTTTTCAACGCCGCATTCATTTTAATAGACGGCAAACGGCGGCGCCCGATGTGGACGCCGCCGCGATGTTGGCACTTTTGATGGTTTTTAATAACGCGGCACGCTTTCATCCACGTTTTGCGACCACGAATCGATGCCGCCCGCCAGGTTTTTCAGCTTTTTGAAGCCGAGCTTTTGCAAACCGCCAATCGCTTTGGCGCTCCGCATCCCGTGATGGCAATAAACCACGTAATCCTGCGCCGAATCGAGTTCGTTGACGCGCGTCAGCAAATCATCGAGCGGAATGTGAATCGCGCCCGGCAAATGCGTGATCTGCCACTCTTCGGGCGAACGCACATCGAGAAATTTGGCGTCGCCATTTTGCAAAAGCGGCGCGGCTTTTCTGGCGGAAATCTGCTCGATTTGCGCTGGATCGACGCCGACTTCTTCCTCGGAAATGCCGCACAGATGGCGATATTCGCTCGAAGGTAGCAGCGAAGTGATTTTGGGATGCGCCGAGCAAATCGGGCAATCCGGGTCTTTGCGGACTTTGAGGGTGCGAAACGTCATCGCTAAGGCATCGTAAATCAGCAAACGCCCGACGAGCGAATTGCCCTGTCCGATGATGAGTTTGATCGCCTCGGTCGCCTGGATCGTGCCGACGATGCCGGGCAAAATGCCCAGAACGCCGCCCTCGGCGCAACTCGGCACCATGCCGGGTGGTGGCGGTTCGGGATAGAGGCAGCGATAGCACGGCCCGTCTTCGGCACAAAAGATCGTCGATTGGCCGTCGAAACGGAAAATCGAGCCGTAAACGTTGAGTTTTTTGTTCAAAACGCAGGCGTCGTTGACGATGTAGCGCGTCTCGAAATTATCCGTCCCGTCCACGACCAAATCGTGGCTGGCGACAAGCTCCATCACGTTTTCCGTCGTCACGGAATCTTGAATCGCGTTGATTTTCACGAACGGATTGACCTCGTTCATGCGTTTTTTCGCCGATTCGACTTTGGGCACGCCGACGCTGGAACTGTCGTGCAAAATCTGGCGCTGGAGGTTGGAAACATCGACCGTGTCGGGGTCGAGAATGGTGATTTCGCCCACGCCCGACGCCGCCAGATAAAGTCCCGATGGACTGCCCAGCCCGCCCGCGCCAATCATCAAAATTTTGGCGGCTTTGAGTTTTTCCTGACCATCGACGCCGACTTCGGGCATGATGAGATGCCGCCCGTAGCGCATGATTTCTTGATTATTGAGCATATTGACCTCGACAAAACGCCCGAAAACGCTTCGCGGATTTTGGATACGACTGAGTTGGGGCTTCGCTTCCCATTATTTCCTACTTTGCAGGTAGATTTCAAGTTTAGGCGGCTTTATTCCGCATCATTTCCTCGTTTCAAATTGCCGCCGCTGATTTCGGCGCCATCGCTACCGCGCCGCGCAGTTTGAACGCCAGCAAAAACGCCGCGAACATGATGATTGCGCCCGCGATATACGGGGCGCCCGCCGCGATGGTGCCGAACAAAAAGCCGCCCAGAATCGGGCCGACGACGCGGCCCAGGCTCTGCGTCGATTGGTAAACGCCGATGATTTCGCCACGTGAGGCTTCGGGCGCCAGCGTTGAAACCAGCGCCGTCAAAACCGGCGTCGAAATCCCGTTTCCCAGCGTCAAAAGCAACGCGACCAGCATTTGGCCCCAGAAAACGTGCGGCAGCGGCACGAGCGACAGCGCGAGCGACATCAGCAGCGTTCCGGCCAGAATCAGGGGCACTTCGCCGAATTTTTTGGGCAAAACCCGCATCAAACCGCCCTGAATCAACAGCGACGAGACGCCAATCAAGGTAAAAAGAATCGAAACCATGCGCGCGGCTTGCGGGCGCACCAGAATCTTCTCGATTTCGCCCCACGTCAAACCCGCGAGCGGCGTTTGCGGCAAATCGAAAGCGCCGCCCAGTGACTTCGGATAGGGTTTGCGGAGGTCTTCTTGAGCCGCGTCGAGCGACGATTCGCCTTCGGGACGAAAACCGGTGGGCGCATCGAAAGCGTTGGGGTCTTGTTTATCGAGCAATTTGTGGGCTTGATTGACGGCGCGCGGCGGATCGGCTCTGATTTGCCGCTGCACCTGAGGCCGCGCGTATTCCTTCAAAATGAAGAGCGAATAGGTGCCTTGCAGCGTGGCAAACGCCGCCGTGACCAGAAAACCGACGACGATGGCGACATTCAAACCTTTCTGGCGCAGCGCGCGACCGAAACCGTCGAGGTTCAAAAACGGGCGTTTGGGCGCGCCCGGCGCGTTGTTTTGGGCGCGAATCGCCGGAGACAGCGTTTCCGGCATGATTTTGAGCGCCAGAAAAAAGTTGATGAAGGAAAGCGTCGCCGCGAAGAGTCCCAGGCCCAAATTGCCGCCGAACCTTCCGGGCAAATACGATAAAAGCGTGCCGATGAGCGGCCCGATGGCGAAGCCGACGCCGAAAACCGCGCCGAACATCCCGAAGGTTTTGGCGCGCTCTTCGGGCGGCGTGATGTCGCTGAGATACGCCTGCGCCGTCGAGATATTGCCCGCCGTGATGCCATCGATGATGCGCGCCGCGAACAAAAGCGGCAGCGAATTGGCGAACCCGAACAGCAAATAGCCCAGCGCCGTGCCGAAAATCGAGACCGTAATCACCGGACGGCGCCCGATGCGATCACTCAGCGCGCCCAGCATCGGCGAGACCAAAAAACTCATCGCCGAATACGAAGATGCTAAAATTCCCGCGATTTGCGGCGTCGCGCCAAACTGCGCCGCATAAACCGCGAGTTGCGGCAAAATAATGCCGAATCCAAGCAAATCGAGAAAAACGGTGAGAAAAATGACGCCTTTGGCCTTTTTCAGCGCGGCGGCGTCCATGTGAGTGGTGGCGAAAGTGGAATGTGAAGTCACGAAACGGAAAATCCTTGCCTGAAAGACGAAGAAAGAATAGCAGAGCGCGGATCATTTCAAGAAAACAATTGGCCGCAAAAGACACAAGATTCACAAAAATTGGTTGATTGAATTTTGCAACTTCGAGGAAAAAACGCAACGCTCTTTCTTGATTCATCTCCGTCCTAACCAAACTCCTTTGTGATTTTTGTGTCTTTTGTGGCCAATCTTTTTTGGAATCGTCACGCGCGGAACCTGATTTTTCGCCGCGCACCTTTCTATTTCCCGTTATGGCATCGCCGCTTCGCGCTTTTGGCGCTCATCGAGTTCAAAACCCGTTCGAAGGGCGCCAGGACACGCGCAAACGGCGCCGTTTCAAAGAGCAGACCAAGCAGATCCCCAAGTGTCCCGGCGTCTATTTTTTTCACGGCCACAACGACCGTTTGCTGTATATCGGCAAAGCCAAAGTGCTGCGCGAACGCGTCAGATCGTATTTTTCCGACACGTCTTTGCCGCGCCCCCACAAAATCAAGCGTTTATTGGCCGAAATCGAACGCTTTGAAGTGCGTCCCGTCGGGTCGGAACTCGAAGCCTTGCTGTTAGAACGGCGTTTGATTGCCGAAATGCAGCCGCTTTTGAATCGCCAACTCAAGCGATTCGACGTTTATCCGTATTTGCTTTTGACCGACGACGATTTTCCGCGCCTGACCATCACCCGCGCCGAACCCGCCGCCGGAGAAAAAGACCAGGAAACCGGCCAGATTTTGCGGGAAATGCGCGATTTGATGGGCCGGGAAACCCAAAACGGCCTGCGTCCGCTCGAAACGCCGCCGCGCGCGGGTGAAATTCCCGGCCTTTATCTCGGCCCGTTCACGTCGCCGCGCCACGCGTATTGGGCGCTCGAAGCGGTCGTCAAATTGTTCCCGCTGCGCTCGTGCGAAGGCGAAATCAAGGTCGATGTGGACGGGCGCGGCTGTTTCTACCGCGAAATCGGGCGCTGTTGCGGGCCGTGCATCGGGCAAACGCCGCGCGAAGAATACGCGAAGTTGTGCGCCGATTTGGTCGCATTGCTTCAAACCGGCGCGGCGACGCAAATCGACGCGCTCAAAGCGAAAATGGCGCGTTTGGCGGGCGATTGGAAATTCGAGGAAGCGGGCGAAGTGAAATTGCAACTCGCGGCCATCGAAGGCGTGGCGGCGCGTTTGCGGCGATTGGAGCGGATGCGGCGCGAAAACAACGCCGTCATCGCGCAACCGGCGTTGCCGGGCGAAGATGGGGCGCCGCGAACCGCCTTGTTTCTGGTGCGCGGCGGCGCGGTGCGGCGCCATTTGACGCTGGGAAACGCGGAAAAAGAGTGGGACGGGGCGTGCGGCGTCATCAAGAACGTCTTCGAAGGCGAACTAACGAGCGCGCAGTTCACCGCTAAAACCGAACTCGACGAGATGATGATTTTAGATCGCTGGTTGCGCTCCAACGGCGATTTGCCGTGTGTGGCGATGATGAACCAGAAAAATTCGCGGCAGTGGGCGTCGAACGCGCTACGTCAGTTGCGAAAGGCGGCGCCGAATTCATTCGAGCGCCCTACAAACCATGCCTGAACTCGAAAAAAGCATCGAAACACTGGTGGCGCAATACGGCTATCACGCTGTCCCATTCGCGCTTCTCACCGATCCGGCGGGTATTCCGTGGGCGTGGATTTTCTTGCTGCTTTTGGCCGAAGAAGCCGGGAAAAACGTTGCGCTGATGCTGTTCTACGGCTTCGCGGTTTTGATGGCGTTCGACCACATTTTGTATTGGGCCGGCGCGCTCGGAGGGCAGAAGTTGGTGCGAAAAATCTGCGCCAAAAAACCGGATTTCGCGCCAATTTTCGACGGTGCGCGCGACAACATCCACAAACGCGGCGCGCTCGCGGTGATTTTCGGGCGCTATTTGCCGCTCGTCGGGCGTTGGATGGGACTGGGCGCCGGACTTTCGGCGATGAATTACGCGAAATTTTCGCTTTACGACGCGTTTGGCGCGGCAATTTCGGCGTTTGGATTCGGTTTATTGGCGCATTTCGTGGGACGAAAAACCATCGAACATCCGAACTTTTATCCGATTGTCGTCGGCGCGATGGTCGCGGTGACGGTTTTGAGCGTGATTGGAATCGGGATTGGTTGGTGGAAGAATCGGCGGGAGAGTAGAAACGCGCTGGTGGAAAGCGGATAAATCCGCATTTAAGCCATTTTTGCGCTGACTTCCTGCCTTAACGCGAAACAGATCGCAATGGCCAGCGCGTCAGCCAAATCCGGCGGGTGAAGCTGAGTTGTCAAGCGCAAACGCGCTTTGACCGCCGCTTGCACGTTGGCTTTCGAGGCGTGCCCGTTGCCAGTGACGACCTGTTTGACCTCGTTGGGCGTGAAGGAATGAACCGGCAAATCGGCGTTGGCGGCGGCGAGCATCAAAACGCCGCGCGCGTGGGCCATGAGTAACGCGCTGCGCGGGTGCGCGTAGGTTGAAAAGAGGTCTTCGATGACGACCAAATCCGGTTTGACTTCCCGAATCACTTCGGCGAGGCCGTCGTGCAAATCTTTGAGGCGTTTGGGAAACGGATCGTCGGCTTTGGCGCGCAAAATCCCGCCTTCGACGAGTTTGAGGCCGTTTTCCGCGCTTTCGATCACGCCGTATCCGGTGCGAAGCAACCCCGGATCGATGCCCAAAATGCGCGGCGCGAGGTCGAATCCCGAAATTTTGCGCGCCCGCCGCAGCGCCGACGACGCGGGTTGCGTCGCGGATGTCGGCGAAAAAGAGCGGGTGCGGAGCATGGTTTAGAGGTTAGAGGTTAGAGGTTAGAAAACTCAATTCTAACCTCTCACTTCTAACTTCTCAATCGGGTCGGTCGCCGACTTTGAGTGTGAGCGTTTTTTTGACGGCGTTGTTCCGCAAAATCTCGATTTTGACGACATCGCCGACTTTTTTATCGCCGATGGTTTTGACGACATCGGCGTTGGATTTCATGGTTTGACCGTCCAATTTGCGAATCACATCGCCCGGTTGCAGCCCGGATTGCGCGGCGGGCGAACCTGGCTCGACGCTTTGCACCAGGGCGCCGTTTTTGTCCGGCAAGCCGTAGTCGCTCTGGATCGCATCCGTGACCGGCTTGACGTAAACGCCGATGAAGGGATGCAAAACCTTGCCGTTTTTGATGATCTGGTCGGCGACCGATTTCGCTTTGTTGATGGGAATGGTGAAGCCCAATCCTTGCCCGAACGGAATGATCGCGGTGTTGATGCCGATGACCTCGCCGTTCAAATTGCAGAGCGGCCCGCCGCTGTTGCCGGGGTTGATGGCGGCGTCGGTTTGCATCATGTCGGTGAGCGAAAACGCCTCGCCGCGCTCATTGGCGGGAACCGGCAACGTGCGTCCCACCGCCGACAAAACGCCGACGGTAACGGTGTTTTCCTGGGCGAAGGGGTTGCCAATCGCAATCGCCCAGTCGCCAATCGGCAGTTCTTTGGCGTTTTTGAAGCTGGCGAGTTTGGCCTGGGGCAGTTTGCGATAGGAAAGCTGCACCACGGCGATGTCGGTGCGGCGGTCGAAACCCAAAACGCGGCCCGTGTATTTGTCGCCGTCGCGCGTGGTGACCTGGATTTTTTGGGCGTCGGCGACGACGTGCGCGTTGGTCAGCATATAGCCGTTTTTGGTGTCGATGACGAAGCCGGTGCCTTTGCCTTCGCGCGGGCCGTTTTCGGGCGACTGCGCGCCGGGCGAAGGCAGAAAATCGCTCGGACTGCTCGGAGTTTTGCCGAAAGTCGTATCGACGTTCATTACCGCAGGCCCAACCAGCGCCACGGCGCGCACAATCGCGTTGCCTGACCGCGCATTGACGGCGCTTGGCGCGGGCGAAGCCGTCAAAACGTCGCCCGTGCCGGCATTTCCGGCGCGGCCCAGCAAAATACCGCTGCCGAGTAGCGCCGCCGCCAGAAGCGCGCCGCAAAGCATCGCAATCAGCGGATTGGTCGCACTTGAAACGCGCGGCGGTTCGGGCGCGATGGTTTCGAGGGAAATCGATGCTGGTGCGTTCATCGAAGGGGGATTAGACGCAAAAGATGAAGTGTGCGTTGGAGAAGGTGCGCTTTGGTTTTGAAACGGAAGATTTTGAACTTGAGAGGGTGTTTCCTCAAGTGGGGGCGAGGGAAAAGCGGGGTTTTGCGAGGGATTTGGAGTGAGATTCGGGTCGGACATGGCGCCAACTCCTTTAGCCAAAATTATAGCAATTCGGGCGCAGCTAACGAAAAACCGCGCCCAGGTTAGGGCGCGGTTCTCCAAGAAAAACACCAAGACTTTTACAAACTTTTACAAGTAAGGTGCGATGAATTTGGCGTATTCCGCCGCGCTGTGATCATTTTCAATCGCTTTGACGCGCGCGCCGGAGCGATTGTAGATGTAAGTGCGCGGCAACGCGACGGCGCCTTTGAATTTGGGGTCGAAACCGTCGAAAAATTTCACCAGATCGCCGCCGATCAAAAACGATTTCGAATGGCCACGCGCGGTGAGGATTTTGGCAATTAGTGGTTTGCTCGCCGGTTCATCGCCCGAAACCAAAAGCACCGCGACGCCGCGCTTGCCGTATTGCTTTTGCAATTGCGCCAGACCGGGCAGTTCCGCCACGCACGGCGCGCACCACGTCGCCCAAAAATTGACGAAGACGACTTTGCCTCGCTGTTTTTTGATCGCGCTTTGCAAAGATTGCGGCGAAACCGTGGTGATGACGGGCTTTGGCGCGGCTTGCACGCCCGAAACGCCAACTAAAGCAGCGCCTAAAGTGAGGAATGTGAGATGTTTCATAAGGATTTTAAACACAGAGGACACGGAGGAAAATTCAAAAGAGAATATCGGCGAATGAATTCGCAGCCAGAAAAAGCCGTCGGCCTGCGCCGACGAAACCCCGCCGACACGCTTCTTAGGTAGTGGTCAAATGCGGAGGGACAACGAAGCGCGAGCGTGAGCGACCGGCTGTGCTTGGACGTTCATAACAAGAGCCGGT
>JAABUN010007711.1_pt1 | contig 11407 bp, 15 predicted proteins | sample 5559311 | NCBI WGS metagenome assembly JAABUN01 (sample SAMN10711877, study PRJNA513370) | rock metagenome | isolation source: Antarctica rocks | place: Antarctica: Victoria Land, Siegfried Peak sud | reverse complement strand
AAAGGATTACTTATTGATCCATGGAATTATATAGAGCATAAAAATCCCTACGGTTACACCGAAACGCAGTACATAAGCGAAAGCCTTACAGCCATAAAAACTTTTTGCCTTAAACAAGGTGTGCATGTTTTTTTAATTGCACACCCTACCAAAATACAGAAAGATAAGCAGAGTGGAAATTACGAAGTACCTACACTTTATAATATAAGCGGTTCAGCCCATTCTTTAATAAAACTGATAACGGGATCGTTGTTTACAGGGACTTCCAGACTAATGTAGTTGATGTATATGTACAGAAAATACGCTACTCCTGGTTAGGAAAGATTGGTTTTTGCACCTTTAATTATGATACAATGAAAAGGCAGTATTATAAGTTATAGCCACAAACATGAAATTAATTAAATGCCTAAATCTTTCTATTAAACCACTAAATCAACAACATCACTTTGAAAAAATTACAGTACTTCATCCAACGACTTATAAACTTAACCAGCAGTAAAGGCAAACCGTCGCCCAAATTCTTGTATGTCTAAAAAAAATAATCCCTATTTAAAGACAAATTTTAACCATAAGCTTAATTGCAATGGGTTTATTCATATTGTGCCTGGATCCTCTGCGGCATTGGAATACATAAATAAGGATATCACTATGGGTACTCATGATAACAGTTTTCCTGCCACCAGGTTTAAGCTTATTGAAATTTCAAAGCTGCCTTTAAAAGATTTGTCTAATGCTTTAACCGTCGCTTCTCATGGTATTACCAGGGATACATTCATAAGCAAGTTCTTAGCAGATTTTCCAAATATTTCCTTAGACACAGAGGTTTTAATCTTAGTCTTTACTTCTGAAAAGGTATTGCTGCTTTAGATTATCAACATTCATCTACTGACTAATAAATAAAATAACACTTTGAAAAAACTACAGTACTTCATCCAACGACTTATAAACTTAAACAGCCGGTCGCAAAATAAAACGCGGCCAAAAGAAAAATTTTTTCTTAACAATCTAAAACAAAACAAATGGAAAACGAAGCTCAAAAAGCAAACCCTGTAGTAATGCATTTTAATACTGCTTTATTTAATAGTGAGGAGAACAAATGGAAGCGGCTATTGAACTATTTACAGGAATTAAGAAATGCCTATTCTAAGTTAGAATTAGGCCTGTTGGAAATTAAAGAAATTGCTTCCCTTTTGGAGAACCCAGAGGAGTTCATTTTCGTTAAAATGACCAAGGGAGCCCCGATAATTTTTGCCGGGCTAAAAGTTACCCCAGCAAAAGCAAGAGAAATTTTTGAGATGCCGCCCGGCTTCGATGATCTTAAAAAAATAGTTGACAAAACAAATAATGATTTAACCAGGAATATAGGTAACATGTCGGGGCCTACTAACACTAATGATTTTGAAACCAATAGCGAAGGTGAAATTATTATCAAGCAAACCCTTATTGATAAATTAAGAGGCAGCATGGAAACCAGGGCGGAAAGCGATTTTGCCAAAGGAGCTTATAATTTAGCAAGTACACTCTTGGATAGTTTAAAGCAGAATAAAACAGTTTTGGATGGTCTTCTAAGTCCGGGAGTTGATCCACCAAATAAGTTCCGGGATTTTTTTTATGATTTGATTATTTATGATTCGGAAAATAGAGAGTTTATTGTTAATCACGCAAAAATCTCTGTATTCAATCGTAAACTAAAATGGACTTCTACAGGGTTACCTCATTATGAGTAAGGATATTATTTCTTTATTTACAAAAGTCGCGTTATATTTATGCTGCAAAGATCGTTATTACATGAGACAGTTTTTATTACAAACATTTAAGGTTAAACTTTTTGGCAGGCAAGCGGGTGTAAGTACCGCACACTTTTCTGTTGTCTCAACAGACGGTCTTTGCAGTGACCTGCCTATTTTATCATCTTCAAATTTTTCAAAATGCAAAGACCGAAAAATGAAACAGGCCAAAGCTCCGGCACTGTTAAACCACCCCCGAAAAGCAAACCATCTAAACCGGCAGATCCTTTAGAAGCTGCACAGAAAGCGCTCCTTATTCAACAAATTGAAGAACTAATTCAAGAACAGAAAAAACTAATTGAAGAACAAAAAGAACTGCGATCGCAAATAGACTCAAATTTTTTAGAGATCCAAAGCGCAAAAAAAGACAACGAAATTCAACCTGCAATTAAACCTTATCGCAGGTCAAAAAAAGCAAACATTTTAGCACAGGAACCTGACCTGTTTGGCGGATTTACGATCCCTGAGTATAAAGTAATGTGTAGTATGAAACTTAAGACTTCACAGCTTAAAGAAGTTACTTCATCTTACGATGCTTCTCAATATTGCCGGTCTTTATACGAAGAAGGTACGATTACTTACAAAGAATTTTTTTATATTCTATTCTTAAATCGTTCAAATAAAATAAACGGATTTATGAAAGTAAGTGAGGGCGGTATTACTGGAACAGTTGCAGACCCTCGGATTATAATACAAGCTGCATTAATGGCGGGTGCATCATCGTTAATATTGTGCCACAACCATCCTTCAGGAAGTTTAAAACCTTCGCAACAGGATAACGAGCTTACTCAAAAAGTTAAAGGTGCAGCGAAGTATTTTGATATCAAAATCCTTGACCATATTATAGTAACTGATGAAGATTATTTTTCCTTCTCCAAGGAAGGTCTTTTATAAAAGTTCCTTGCAAATAAAAGCCTGAAAATGAAGCCTAAAAAACAAAAATTAAGCAAGGAAAATTTTGTTGGTCTCAGTGAAGAAGATCGAGAGCAACAGTTCCTTACATTCTTAACCAATATACTGGTAGAGGATACTATTAAAACAGTACTAAATAAAAATATTTCTTTACCAGGCGAACACTTTCCGCGTGAAGGTGAAAATATTTTAGTTGATGAATGAAAAGAAAAAATGAAATAACCGATGCTTGACCGAATAAGCAAAGCCTTTTATATCTTTGCTAAATAAAGAGATTAATGACAATAGAAGATATTGTTAGATTACCAGAAATCACACGATTTTAAAGTTAGTTATACTATTTATAAAAAAATAAGCTATTGTAAGATATTCCCTAAAATTAGAATTATGAACAACATTTGCACTATTATTGTGGTTTAACCAGGTAAAGTAAACATCCAATTATTCTGTTTTGAAAGATCGTTTTTGAAATCATTCAATCAAATTTAAATCCGAAATCATGTTTACTACAACAATATCACAGAAGAAAAAAACGCTTAATTCTATCAAAAAGAAAGAAGCTAAGAAAGACTTTCGTAGAGACAAAATAAAAGTATTTGTTAACGAGTTTTACGACCATTATCAAAAAATGATGACTAAGCTAAGTCATGAATAGACGTATAAAACCGTTAACAGTTTTCGAATACCTTCAGCTTTTAGATTACGCCAAAAACAAACATGTTGAAAGAGATGAACCAATCCCATCTTTTCAGCAATCTAAAATAAATGAATTGGAATCATGCCTCCAAACTCCTTTTCAAGGTTTTGGAGGCGTTTTATTTTATAAAGGTTTTATTAAAAAAGCGTGCATGCTTTTTTATTTATTATCGAGGAACCATGTTTTAACTAACGGTAATAAACGCTTGGCCTGCCTTTGCTTATCATATTTCTGTTATAGGAATGGATATATCTTATTTATACCTGAATTTATATTTTATAGATTAGCCAAAGAAACCGTACTTGCTGATGAAAACAATAAAGAGAAAACTATAAAGGCGATAGAGAAAACAATCAAACAGTATTTAATTAAGAGGTAGTTCAAATTTCAAACTGAGACACTACCAGGTTTAGTCGATAGAATGGAAGAATTAGAATAACCGTTATCTTTATATAGCCCACATTAACAAACGAATTCCGTAGCCCGATGCCTAAAGCTGCCTTTAACCAGGTGGCTTTTTTTTATGCTTTCTATTGTCCTTTCCACCGTGCCACCGTTGCGATAAGTTTACACTTTAAAACAGAAATTATGGGCGCCGACGTTAAAAATAAGCATGTAAAGATTTATATTGACCATTCAAGCGCAGAGACTGCATTGGAAACCCTGCAACGAACTGCAGACAAGCTTACCAAATCTATTGATGCAGGCCGTGCTGCGGGAAAGAACATGGCAAAAGAAATTGCCAAACTCGATGATAGTAAGGCTGCTATTAAGAATGTTCAGGATCAGATAGATAAAGGATTGAGGCCAACGTTTGCCCAAGCAACAGCCCAGGTAACTAAGCTTCGTAATGAGCTTAAGAAAATGAGCGAAGACGATCCGCGATATGCCGAAAAGCTTAGAGCATATCAGCGTGGGCGCACCGAGCTTGACCGTATGTCAAGATCTATTAATGATGTTAAAGAGGCTGAAAATAAATGGTTAAGCAGTTTTAAAGCCGTTGCTTATGGTGTGTCAATTGCAAATGTTGTTACTTCTATAGTGTCAACAGTTAAGCAGGCTATCTTTTCAATAATAAGCCTGAGAAGTGAGTTTGAAAAAAGTGTAGCTAACCTTTCGGCCATTACCGGCGCCGGTGGCAACGACCTTGAATTTCTAAAAAATGCAGCAATTGATTTATCTACGAAAGGCGCTACGTCTGCTAAGGATTATGTAGAAGCAATGAAGCTTATAGCAAGTGCAAAACCTGAATTGCTTACTGCTAAAGAAGACCTGGTAGAAGTAACCAGGGCAGCGCAATTGTTGGCTTCTGCTTCAGGCCTCGATCTGCCAACAGCAGCAACTAAATTAACGGATGCGCTTAACCAGTTTGGCGCACCTGCTGCGGATGCTGCTAAGTATGTGGATGCATTGGCAGCCGCTGCTAAATTTGGATCTGCAGAAGTACCTGAATTAACGGACGCGATAGTAAAGTTTGGCAGTATCGCTAAAGCATCGAACATTGATATTTATGAAAGTTCTGCAGCAGTAGAACTGTTGGGCGAACATGCGTTGAAAGGGGCTGATGCAGGCACAGCTTTACGAAACGTACTAATTAAACTCAGTGCAGTTGAAGTATTACCCAAAGACGCATTAGCATCGTTAAAAGCGGCCGGTGTTAGTACTGATATCTTGAAAGATAAAAGCCTTTCACTTGAAAAGAGGCTTACAGAGCTTTCTAAAATAAAAGACAATGATAACGCGATTACCCGGGTATTTGGTGCCGAGAATCTGAATGCAGGCCAGATAATACTTCAGAATTTGCCGAGATACGCACAGTTAGCCGCACAAATAAAAGAACAGGGTGTAGCAGCGCAACAAGCGGCTACAAACACCAATACTTTAGAACATGCATGGGATAGGTTTAAAAACATTCTTGCGGCAAATGTTCTTTCGGGAACCGGAGATTTTTTGAAAGTTCTGATAACCAGGCTAACCTCATTAGTTGAACCGGCAAAAAGCGCAGCAGACGAAATTGGAGAATTAAAACGCAGCGTTAATAATTTGGAGAAAGATATTTTACCACTCACAACCCGTGTTGATGAACTAAAGGAAAAGGCGAAGTTATTAGGCGGAGAAAGCAAGCTAAGCAAAGATGAACAGGTTGAATTGAACAAGGCTATCAACACCATTGCAGCCAACATTCCTTCAGCTATTATACAATGGGATAATTACGGCAATGCAATTGGAATTTCAACTGAGAAAGCACGTGAATTTATTACTCTTCAGCAAAACATACTTAAGGTTAAAAACAAATCACAGATCGACGATTTTAAGAAACAACTGAACGAGTTAAATAAAGACTTATCGATCAAAGAAAAGACCGTGCAATTTGCTGCAAACGATCCCCAAAGTGTTTACTCTGATGCGTATTAAAGACCTACGCTAAAACAGAAGCGGACATTATTAAAGGCCAGCAGCGAAGGGCTGATTATATCAAAGGTTTAAAGGAAGATATTGCTCAAATTAGATCTACGATTGAAGGTGTAACGGGAAATATTGATCAGCTGAGTGGTAAGACATTAGACAGTAAATTAAAAGAACTGGGCGGTAAAACATTAGAGAAGCCACCAAAAAAAGACGATAAAAAGCTTCCGCCGGTTGATCCTGCTGCAGCAGCGGCAGCAGAGAGAAAGCAACAGGAATTTAAGAAGCAGCTTGACGAGCGCACCCGCCTGGTTAAACAATACAACGAGTTTGTAAAAGGGCTGAACGAGAACATCAATGACATTCTTACGCCGGATGCTTCGCGCAACATGATCGCTATTTTTAAGGAAGCACAGAAGGAAACAGAAAAGCTTAACGACCTTAAAGCCAAAGGCGCGATCAATGAAACGCAACGGCAGGAGACACTGCTGGTAATAAATAAAAAAAGGCAGGAGGCTATACATTCTTTACTGGTTGAGGAGGAAAAAACATATAAAACCACCATTGTAAATAATTCTACAATAGATCCTTCAGGCTTGCCAAAAGCATTGCAGAATACCGTACAAAAGGTAGAGATTAAAGTGCCCGGTAGAGTTTCTGCCGCAAATATTGCCTGAAGATGAAAAGGTGGTAGCTGAAGCCATGCAAAAAACTTTAAAGAAATTACAGGACGAAAACAAAGCAGGCTTTCAATTAAAAATACTTACCGCTAAGAACCCTGGCGATAAGCGAAAGGCAGAATTGGCAAGTTTGGAAAACGACTATGCCGATACTTTTAAAAACATCGAGACACAGAGGGCGCAGGTAATTTCAGGTAGGCGCAAAGAGGTAGATAATGTTTTATTGGTACAGGAACAGGAATACCTGCAAAAAATGAAAGAAATCAATAAAAGTGCATTAGATGAAATACTGGCAGGTATCGCTCAGGCATTAGAATTTGCTGCCCAGGCCATAGATGTATTGGGTAAGTTTAACCAGGCAAAAGAAAACAGGGAGAATGCTGCTTTACAACGTGAATTAAAAAACAATGATGCACGCAAAGAAGGTATTAAGAAATTAGAAGCTGGTAAAGTTATCAGCGCACAGGAAGCACGCCGCCAGATACGTGACATTGAGATTCAGGATGATGCAAGAAGACAAGCATTAGAAAAAAAGCAGTTTGAAAGAAGGAAGCGGCTTCAAATAGCAGAAACATTAATCTCAGGAGCACAGGCGGTAATAAGAACATTGGCTATATATTGGCCGCCAATACCAACAAACCCACGAGGCCTTGAGTCGATCATTGGATTGGCTTTAGATGCGGCATTGACAATTGCTTCTGTTGCTGCCATTGCCAGCCAGAAGTTTGCACGTGGTGGTAAAGTAACCCCCGAAGAATTAAAGAACGGGCGTATAAATGTTAGTGCTAATATACCAACGCAACCAAATGGAGATAATGTTTTTGCCACTGTAAAAACCGGTGAAGTAATACTTAACGAAGATCAGCAGCGTAAGCTGGGCGGCCACAAAGTTTTTAAAGCCATTGGCGTACCCGGCTTTGCCGGCGGCGGCACCGTACCACCTATTTTGGAAGACCCGGCCATACGTAAAGCTTGATGTGCCGGCAATAACACGAAGCATGCAAATAGTAAAATTTGCAGAGGGTGGAAGAGTAGGATCTAATTCTTTAATGCCTGGGAATGATTCCGTAATTTTTCAGATGCTGGCAGTGTCTCAGGAAACATTGAAACAATCACAGCAGCAGCTGCAAGAGTCTAAACAAATTAATATTGCTTTATTACAATCCACGAGTGATCTAACTAACCAACTTGCTGGAGGAATAAGAGCTGATGTTAACGTACATAAATTAGATGAAGCTCGTGCCCAAATAAAAAGGATTAAGGACGATGCTGGTTTAAAATAAAAATTGCACCAATGAGGCTATAAATACAATCACCTTGTAGTTAAGCATGATGAAGGTGGTTAGTTACCAAAATAAAAATAAAGTATATGGATAATTTAAAAATTTCAGCATCGAATGAAACAGTAGTTATTCTGCTTGTAGAACTTAAATGCACACAAGCAGCACTAATTAGGTTACTATGCAAAATATCAGCAAAGAGTAAATATGAAGAAAATGAATTATTAGTTTTTTATAATGAAGTTCTTGCAGATGAACAAGATAAAGTGCACGAATATTTATTTAAAAACTTTGGTATTGTGGATATTAAAGAAGATAAAAAAGCGTAAAAAAATTTACGCTTTAGTTTGCCTTGCTGAGTATAGAGTAACTATCATTCCACCATTTTATTCAAAGCTTTTTGGAAAGGCATTTCCATTGCACCTACCTTTTGGCCCGCACTTATATTTTCAGGTTTTGGCATTGAAGTTCCTGCATGCCCCAGGCCTACCACCTGGTTAACTATTTTACGCGAAGCTGCTAAAACAATATTCGACTCCTCCATTATAGCTTGACTGCTTTTAATTTGACCTGCAGGTTTTACATCTTTCTGTTTACCTAATTGAATTGCAGATTCTATAGCGCTTTCAAATGTTCCTATTCTATCTATCAGCCCTTTCTTTTTTGCTTCAATGGCTATATAGTGCGCGCCATTTAAAACAGACTTATCGACTGCAGGTAAGTTTCTCTGCATGGCTGAAGTGAATTCACTATTCTATGGATCTAACCACGTTTTGATAAGAGGTTCATAATTGGGCGTACCCTTAGCATTATCACCATTGGCCTCACGGAATTGTAAATTTTTATTTGTGCTACCGGTGGCGTACACTTCATGAGTCTTAATACCCAACTTTTCGTAATATCCTTTAAAGTTATTCCAGGCGGCCATTGTTCCAATGCTGCCTATTACATCGGTGTTGCTACTGGAAATCCGTAAAGAGGCAGCAGAGCCTAACCACATCGCCGCGCTGCACATCATACCGTTTACGAATGCAACAACCGGCTTCTTACTACTTTTAATAGCATCCGCAAAATATTGCGTGCCTGCCACTGATCCGCCTGGACTGTCGAACTGTAATACGATCGCCGAGATTAAAGGATTGTCGTTTGCCTGTTGTAAAGCCTGCATCATACTTTGCGTACCCGGAGCGCCACAGTAATCATACTTCATAATCGCACCAATCACATTTATAACTGCAACTGCCTCACCCTTACTATCCTGTATGGTGCCCGCTCTCTGCCCGGATGCGTTTACAGCATACCCAAACTCTTTAACAGGTTTATCTTCTAATGATGTTTCAACAGATGAATGACCCGTTATAAGTTTATGCAAAATTAATGCGTGGTATTCAGCAGCTTCAGGTTGGATGAACCACGGTTGATTGAGTGCCTGTAATAGTATTTTTATTTCCATGCACTAAAATTATTTAAACTACGTAGCGTGTGAAAGGACAATGCAGAGGGGATGAGCCGGGGTGCTACATCGTAGATGTTCAATTAAATCAGTGGAGGTTAGGCTTCTAAACGTGGACTTTTACTAAAAAAAATTACTTGTCCGCCCGTCTCCAAAGTTCTTTCGCGAATGTCCGCGACCGGTGTAGATAAGTGAAAACTGACCTAAAGATTTTATGGTTAAGCTTATCAAATTAAGAAATAAAAGGAAAGCCGGAAGATATGCAACAGAGAATTGCACTGTTAAAGCGTTTCATATACCTGTTTTTTTTGACCTGTCCTCTCATTCCTCCCAGGTCAAGTCATGATAATCAGAAGGAAATCAGACAAATTTTTACTAAAAATCGGCTGGAGCCCTTGATTTTGCTCGATTCCTTGTTTTAAAGATGAGACTAAATTTTTCACCTGAAAAATAGGTTGTCCGCGCATTTCGATGAAGATTAGTTTAAAGGATAATATGAAGTAAAAGGCGGAAGTGCGGTGGCGGATAACCTGCGGTACCACTAGCCCCCCTTGTGTCGAAACTGCGTCGAATAAAAAAGCACCTATAGACATAAGTGCTTGATTATCAGTGACCGCGTTAGGATTCAAACCTAAAACCTTCTGATCCGTAGTCAGATTAAAGTATCTTATCACTCCTTTTTTATATTAATCTAATTTATTATTTATCAGTATATACCAATACTTTACACTTTATTTATTTACTTAACTTAACCTATCCAAACTTGCCTTTTCCTGCTTTTACTTGGAAAAAACTTGGAAATTTTTTTATCTTGCTTCTATGAAGGCATCAGCTTATATAATACTTGCAACTCGTCATAAGAAGAAATCCGGGAAATTTTCTGTCAAGATCCGTTTAGTCTTTCAAGGTAAACCGAAGGATTATAAAACAGGATTAGACTTAACAGAAGAGGAATATAAAAATGCAATGGCTGAAAGGCCAAAAGGAATATATAAGGAAATTGCAGTTAAGCTTAGGGCTGTTGAAGCAAAGGCAAATAAAACTTTGGATAATATTGGCATCTTTACTTTTCAGAAATTTGAAAATGCTTTTTATTCCTCTGCAAAAGGTGCTTTTAATATTTTTCCATATTTTGAAGAGTATATTACAATGCTCAATGCTGAAGGGAGATTAAAAACAAGGGACAGCTATCAGTCTGCTATGAATTCCTTAAAACAGTTCAAAAATTCATTCGGCTTTTATGATATTTCACCTGAATTTTTAAGGAAGTACGAAAGATGGATGATTAGCCTTAATAACTCAAAAACTACAATTGGAATTTATATCAGAAATCTTAGATCAATATATAACTATGCCATTTCGAAAAACGTATTAAAAAAGGAGGATAATTATCCTTTTGGAAAACGCAAATACATTATTCCTTCGGGCAGTAATAAGAAAAAAGCGCTAACTCAAAATGAAGTAGCTCAAATATATAAATATCAACCCACTCCCTATTCGGCTGAAGACAAAGCAAAAGATTTTTGGATGTTTAGCTACTTATGCAATGGAATAAATTTTAAAGATATCGCCTTAATGAAGGTAAAATCTATTGATGGAGATATGTTGAGATTCGTTAGAGCAAAAACAGAGAATTCAACCCGGCAAGAGGAGATAGTCATTTCATGCTACATAAATGATTATATGAAAAGCATTATTGATAAGTGGCGATGCGTTAATGCAGGTAAAGAAGATTATCTATTTAATATTCTGCAGAAGAATGATAGTTTGGAGGAGCAAAAGAAAAAGGTGGCTCAGTTTATTCAAAATACTAATAAAAATATGAAGAGAATTAGTAAGAAAATAGGGATTGAGAAAAATGTAACTACTTATTATGGAAGGCATAGTGCAGCTACTATTATGAAAAAGTCTGGAGCCAATATTGAACAAATACGTGAAGCACTTGGACATCATAATACTTCTACAACTCAAAAATACCTTGACTCTTTCGATGACGAATCTAAAAGAGAACTTTCTAAAAGCTTAACCAATTTTATATAAATTGAATTGGCAGTAAAGATACTTTAGGAGACTGTAAAATGAACTGTGTCAGAAGTTAAAATCTTAACTTCAAAACACAGATAATGGAAAAGAAAAACAATCCCCTCGACCTTGAGTCGATGAAGCAGCAATATCTGGCGGAGTTCCGCTCA
>JAABUN010007710.1_pt1 | contig 11410 bp, 9 predicted proteins | sample 5559311 | NCBI WGS metagenome assembly JAABUN01 (sample SAMN10711877, study PRJNA513370) | rock metagenome | isolation source: Antarctica rocks | place: Antarctica: Victoria Land, Siegfried Peak sud | reverse complement strand
CTCCGTCGCGTACCAGGGCGCGGGCCGTGGTCTCGGGGCACAGGCGGTCCTCGATGTGAACCTGTGGGCCACGGACTGCCTGCGTCCCGATCTCACCGTCCTGCTCGACGTCGATCCGGTGGAAGGCCGGAGCCGCCGCACGGCCGGCGCCGAGGACCGGCTCGAGTCCGAGCCGGACGGCTTCCACGCCCGCATCCGCGCCGCCTTCCTCGACCTCGCGCAGGCGGAGCCCGGTCGGTACCTCGTACTCCCCGCGTCGGGTACTCCCGAGGAGATTCACCGGGCCATCCTCGCCGCCCCGCCCCGGGTGTCGGCGTGAGCGCGATGACCCTCAGCCTCCCGTCGACCGGAGTCTGGGCGGACCTGCGCGGGCAGGAGCAGGTCGTCGAGCAGCTGCGCCGTGCCGCCCGGTCCGGTGCGCCGACGCACGCCTGGCTCTTCACAGGGCCTCCCGGCTCCGGCCGGTCCAACGCCGCACGAGCGTTCGCGGCGGCCTTGCTGTGCGAACGCGCGCCCCTCAGCGAACGGGGCTGCGGCACATGTAAGGCCTGCCGCACGGTCCTCTCCGGCACCCACGCGGACCTGACCAACGTCACCACCGAGAAGGTGACGATCAGCATCGACGAGGCACGTGAACTCGTCCGCAAGGCCCAGGACAAACCGTCCACGGGCCGCTGGCGCATCATCATCGTCGAGGACGCCGACCGCATGCAGGAGCGCAGCACCAACGTGCTCCTCAAGGCCATCGAGGAACCGCCGCCGAGGACCATCTGGCTACTGTGTGCCCCGAGTCCCGGGGACGTGCTGGTCACCATCCGTTCCCGGTGCCGGTCCGTCGGGCTCCGGCTGCCGCCCGTTCAGGACGTCGCTGAACTACTCGTGAGCCGCGACGGCATCGACCCGGTGACGGCGGAGGCAGCGGCCCGGGCCGCGCAGAGCCACATCGGGGTGGCGAAGAGGCTCGCGACCGACGACGGCGCCCGCGAGCGCCGCAATCAGATCGTCCGGCTACCGTTGACCCTGCGGTCGGTGGCCGGTGCAATGCGCGCCGCGGCGGACCTCGTGAAGCTCGCCGAGACGGAAGCGCAGAGTTCTTTCGAGCAACGCGACGCCGAGGAGAGGGCCGCCCTGCTCGCGACCCTCGGGGCCTCGGAGACGGGCACCCTGCCACCCTCCGTGCGCGCGCAGGTCAAACGCCTCGAGGATGACCAGACGCGGCGGGCCAAGCGGTCGAAGAACGACTACTTCGACCGTGCACTGACCGATCTCATCTCCTTCTACCGGGACGTGCTCATGCTGCAGGTCTCCAGCGGGCAGCAACTCGTCAACGAACCCCTCCGTCCCGAGCTCGAGGAGTTCGCCCGCCATGGGAGTGCCGAGGACACCCTCCTGCGGCTCGAGGCGATCAACGAGGTCCGGACGCGGCTCGTCAGCACCAATGTGTCCCCCTTGCTCGCGATCGAGGCGATGACCGTGAGCCTCCTGTCCCGGAAGGACCTCGACCGATGAGCACTGGAACGACCCCTCACCACTGGTCCCCTGGGCCCGGAGTATTCCGCCGTCGTCCCGTGTCCGCCCTTGCCGCATTCGCCGCCGTCGTGCTCGGTGTGTCGGGGTGCTCGCTGTTCGCGCCGGACGACCAGACGGAGCCCCCCGCCACCGGGGTGGAGACCGCGGATACCGCCGCCATCGGCGACGTCGACGACGACCTCCTCGGCTTCTATACGCAGGACGTGCGGTGGGAGAGCTGCGAGGGCTCCTTCTCCTGCGCCACGATCGAAGTACCGCTGGACTACGCCGACCCCGGACGCGCCAGCATCGACATCGCGGCGATCCGCGCGGACGCCACGGACGCGGCCCAGGGCACCGTGCTGATCAACCCGGGCGGTCCGGGCGGCTCGGGCTTCAACATCGTGAAGGACTCCCTCGATTACGTCACGAGCGACCGGTTGCGCGCGAACTACGACGTCCTCGGTTTCGACCCCCGCGGAGTCAACGGGTCCAGCGCCGTGGCCTGCTACGACGACGCCGAGCAGGATGCGGCACGGCAGGAGAGCTACCCGGCTGACGCATCCGACAGCGAGCTCCTCGAGCTCATGACGGCCGACGCCGAGGAATTCGCGGGCCTGTGTGCCGAACGCACCGGCGAGCTGCTCGGCTTCGTCGACACGGTGTCCGCCGCCCGGGACATGGACATCCTGCGGGCGCTCGTCAGCGATCCGAAGCTGAACTATCTCGGGTTCTCCTACGGCACGCAGCTCGGCGCGACCTATGCCGAGCTGTTCCCCGACCGTGCCGGACGCCTCGTCCTCGACGGTGCGATCGACCCGTCGCTCAGCAACGAGGACGTCACGCTCGGACAGGCCGGTGGTTTCGAGAAGGCGGTCCGCGCGTACGTCACCGACTGCCAGCAGGGCGCCGACTGCCCCTACACAGGAACTGTCGACGACGGCGTCCGGCAGATCCAGGACCTGTTCACCGCCGTGGAGCGCGAGCCGATGAAGGCGAAGGACGGTCGGCTCGTCCCCGTCTCCACCTTCGTTCAGGGTTTCATCCTGCCGCTGTACGACAATGCGAACTGGCCCACCCTGACGCAGGCCATGACCGAGGCCCTGAGCGGTGACCCGTCGAGCATGCTGTACCTCGCCGACCTCTCGGCCGAGCGCCGGCCCGACGGCACCTACGCGTCCAACTCGACGGCGGCCTTCCTCGCCGTCAACTGCCTGGACTACCCGATGACGCGCGACCCGGCGCAGATGCGCGCCGATGAGCAGCGACTGGTGACGGCCTCGCCCACGTTCGGGCGTTTCCTCGCCTACGGCGGTGTCACCTGCGCGGCCTGGGCGTATCCGCCGGTCCTCGCGCCGCACGCGCTGCGGGCGGAGGGCGCGGATCCGATCGTCGTGATCGGCACCACGGGAGACCCCGCCACACCTTATGAGTGGTCGATCGCTCTGGCCGAGCAGCTCGAATCCGGTGTGCACGTCACGTGGGAGGGCGAGGGCCACACCGCGTACGGCCGGTCGAACGACTGCATCCTGGACCTCGTCGATGATTTCCTCATCGACGGCACGGTTCCGGAGGGCGGCACGCGCTGCTGATGAGAACCTCAGCCTTCCTGCGCGAGACCCCGCCCGTCGACCGACCCGCTTGACGGGACATGTGCGGGCCCTGATGTGAGCCACTGTGGCAGGTGGCTCATGGAGGGCAGAACGATGTCAGCCCCGGCGAGCCTCAATTCGGCCTCCGAATGCGCACCGGTCAGGACGCCGATGACGGCACCGGCTCCTGCGCGCTGACCCGCGATCACATCCGACGTCGTGTCGCCGGCGACCAGGACGGAGCGGACGTCCGCGATATCGAGGGCGAGGATCGCGGTGAGGATGATGTCGGGGTAGGGGCGTCCGCGGCCCGCATCCGAGGGGCAGAGGCTGAGGTCAGCCAAACCCATCCAGCCGAGGGACTCGAGGATCATGTTCTGTGTGTGACGACCGAAGCCCGTGGCCAGGCAGATCTGCAGCCCGGCGTCGCGGAGGGCCAGGATGGCCTCTTCGGCACCGGGGATCGGCTCGACGCCGTGATGGGCCAACAGACTGTCATAGGCCAGCTCGAAGGTGCGGTTCACGTTGACGGCCGAAGCGACATCGTCGAACAGGTGGCGGAAGACGAGTTCCTTGGACGTGCCCATGGTCTGGCGAGCGTAGGTCGTCATCGCATCGAAGGCATCGGTACCCTCGTGCACGCCGTGAGAGGCCAAAGCGCGCGCGAAGGCTTCCTCCTGCAGGGCACCCTCATTGACGGTGGTCCCCGCCATATCGATGACAGCGAGCGAGAATGAGCGGTCCTGCATCATGCGGCGTCCCCTTTGCCGGCCGAACCCACTCCGGTCCGGATGCGGGTACCCTTCAAGCTTCGCGATCGCGCTGACCTCAGGGCGACCACCAGGCGGCAAGGGGGTGAACTGGGGACGAATTTCTGACCGGATCCGTCACTTTGACCGCGGACCGAACCCTCCTATAAGGTTTTGGCTTGTGGATCGGCCCCGGGCGTCACCCGGAACCAGGAAGCATTGCCTCCTTAGCTCAGTCGGTAGAGCGTCTCACTCGTAATGAGAAGGTCGCCAGTTCGACTCTGGCAGGAGGCTCCACAGGGGCCCCCGGATTCCGCACCATTCTGGGGCTCTGCCATCGCGTCTGACATTCTGCGATTTCTCTTTATTCCCTTTCGTTTCGCTCGTTTCCCTAACTCCCTTGAGTGGGAGTTGGGCAGCCGATTGTTCGGGCGTCTTCTTGGGTTGGTTGAACCACGCCGGGGCAGTGGGTTCTCGGTGCAGATTGCGCCATGACGTTGCTATTGCTGGATGCGCTACCGCAATCGCGCGTTGTTTTGACGTGCCATGGGCTCCCGCGGTCAGGGCCCGATGGGCGAGCTGTGGCGAGCGGTCCAGCCAGTTATTGGTGGTCACCTATGTGCTGCTGAGTTGCTGCACTCAAGCTGAGGCGGCTCGCGTGCGAGAGGCTACAACACCGGCAACAGGAAAGCCACGAACCCACCGGAGACTCGTCGACATCGACAGGTTCTGGCTTTTACGGGAAACTCGTTCCAGTGAAGACCGCGGCCATTCGACTTCAGCAGCCTTGCGACGTCGATGAGGCACTTACCATACGGCTTGGTCCACTCGTATTGCTCGTCTTTCTTGAAATTAGCCAAGCGGTATCTACGCCCCTGCTCCAGTATGCTGTCCCACGCCGCCTATGACATACTTTTGAGAACTTCCTTGGGCAATAGCCAAGCTTGTGCATCAAAAGAGGATAGACCACGGCAGAAGCAACAATCATGGTCTTGATCGCGGGCGCACAAGTAACATCGAAGCCCCTACTAACCGCCCATCCCGCAACGAGCACTTCTCCACTTGCGCCTTTGGACTCGAAGGAACTCTAATTATTCATTCGAACGGACTACCGATCCAAGCATCATCAATGGCGGCAGCATAGTCATGTGCGAGGCTCGAAGAAAGGCTCGCTAGAATTCGAACGTCCTGATCGGTGATCGCCACGTTCACTCCGCCACCACGTTGGATTTCTCAGGCTCTGCGACCTCAGCTTTGAGTTCAGGATCTGAAGGAATCAACTGCTCGAAGCGTACCTCTGAGTCCAACTTTCCGGCACCAAATCGCTTCTGCATTACTTTGATAGCCTCAGGATTCTGGTCAACTAGCACGAACCTCCGACCGAGCTCCTGCGCGGCCGCTCCAGCAACCCCACTACCGGCAAAGAAATCAAGGACCCAGTCACCACGCTCGCTGCTCGCTTGAATGATTCGACGAAGGATGCCCAGTGGCTTCTGTGTCGGGTAGCCTGTCTTTTCTCTGCCATTCGGTGAAACGATTGTGTGCCACCAAACATCAGTGGGAAGTTTACCCAGGGCGATCTTCTCTGGCGTGACTAGTCCTGGCGCCATGTAAGGCTCGCGGTCAACTTCAGCGCTGTTGAAGAAATAGCTTGCCGGATTCTTCACGTAGACAAGAATATTATCGTGCTTGGCAGGCCATTTCTTCTTCGAGCGCGCACCATAATCATATACCCATATAATCTCATTCAGAAAACTGTCACGCCCGAATAGTGCATCGAGCAGTATTTTCGCATAATGAACTTCGCGGTAGTCAAGATGCAGGTAGAGTGTGCCATCGTCAGCCAAGAGACGCCAGGCCTCTTCCAGGCGTGGCTCCAAGAAGTTCCAGTAATCTTCAAATTCGTCGTTATAACCGTACGCCACGCCTTTTATTGTGTCGTACGTCATTCCTTTGAATCCTACACGCGTTCCCGTTGTGGAACGAACATTATTCATCGTTTGCCGACTTTGAACCTTGCCGGTATTGAACGGCGGGTCGATGTAGATCAAGCGGAAGCTTCCATCAGGAAGGGTTCTGATGAATTCCAGATTATCGCCCTTGACGACGAGGTTACTGCCGTGCGGATTCCACAGCGACTGGTCGATCTGCGGTTCAGGGGCAGGAGTCATACCGAAGACGGTATAGGACGACACCTTCGGTCTGAGAACTCTACGCGACGCAGGAGCGCCCTCGCCGTCTCAGCCCGGGTGCTCCAGGCCTCGCTGATGGACTTCCTACGGCGGCGCCGGCCCAGGCCGGGTGAAGAGCTCGCTGACATGACAGGAGCCGCCCGGCGATGCCGAGCGGCTCCTTCTTCACACGGCGGGGTGTATCAGGCGAAGTCGGCCGTCGCGGGGTCGGCGCCGATACGGCCGGCCGCTCCCTTGTCCAGGCCGTTGATGGCCTGGATGTCCTCATCCTCGAGCTTCACGTCCAAGGACTCCCAGTTTTCGATGATCCGGGACTCCGTCACCGACTTCGGGATGACCACGTTGCCGAGCGCGAGGTGCCAGGCGAGGACGACCTGCGCGGGGGAGGCATCGCGCTTCTGTGCAATGTCCTGCAGCACGGCGTCGTCGAGCAGGCCGCTGCCGGAGCCGATAGGCGACCACGCTTCGTGGAGGATGCCCTTCTCGGCTTCGAAGGCACGCAGCTCGGACTGGTTCAGGTACGGGTGGGTCTCGACCTGGTTGATGACGGGAACCACTCCGGTCCCGTCGATAATCTCGTTGAGCGACTCGATGGTGAAGTTCGACACGCCGATGCTCTTCGCGCGTCCCTGCTTCTGCAGCTCGATGAAGGCCTTCCACGTGTCCAGATACTTGCCCTGCTTGGGCTGCAGCCAGTGGATCAGGTACAGGTCGAGCGTCTCCAGGCCGAGCCGCTGCATGGAGGAGTCGAACGCCCTGAGCGTGCCGTCATAGCCCTGGTCCGCATTCCACAGCTTGGTGGTAATGAACATCTCGTCCTGGCTCAGGCCCGAGGCTGCGATGGCGCGTCCCACGCCGGCTTCATTCCCGTAGATCCTGGCGGTGTCGATGTGGCGGTATCCGGCTGTGAAGGCCTTGCCCACGACCTCCTCGGCAACAGTGTCCTCAACCTGCCACACGCCGTACCCGAGCTGCGGGATGGTGCGACGGTCATTGAACGTAAGGTTTGGTGATGTAGTCATACAGGCGGAAACCGACGGAGCGAGCCGTTTATTTCTGTTCGTACTGACAACTATCAGCCAGCGAGGTTTTTCCCGGTGACGAGCGGGACCAGCTGGTCAGCCTGCGACGACGGAGGTGGGATATGCGCGTGACGGACGACGGCGTGTGGGCCGCCCTGCACGACGACGCCTACCGCTACGCCTTCCGGCGTTCCCTGTCGACGCGGCTCGCCTCGGTGTCGGCGCTCGAGGCCGTGCGGTCCCTGGACACAGCGCCGTCCGCCGTTCTGCACGGTTCCGGTGGGCGGATCGCCGCCGCGCGAGACGCTTCGGGGACGACATCGGCGAAAGTTACCGTGCCATCCGCCGGTGAGGACGGCGACGACGGCCGCGTCGCCGTCCTCACCGCCGCCCGAGCGGTCTTGGAACGTTACCTCCCTCCGACGCTGCCGCCGCGCGTGGAGGGGGAGCCTGATCTGCAGGCAGCACTCGCCTCTCTCCTTCCCGGCGAGCGCGAACTGCTCCTGCTGTACCACTGGGACGGTCTGACGGCGGTGGAGGCTGCGCGCGCATCGGGCCAGGACGCCGAACAACTCTCCATCGTTGAGGTGGCATGCGCAGGACGGGTAATCGCCGGAGACGCGACGGCCGAGTCGGCCGCCAAGGCCGCGGCCTTGCAGCAGACGGGAGCACCGGCGGGATCACCGCCGGAAGCGCAAGCCGAAGCGCCGGCGGGAGCACAAGCTAAAGCGCCGGCGGAGGTTGCGGCCTGCCGGCACGGGCCGGCGATCGAGTCCCTCGTCGCCGCGCTGCACGCCGCCGATCCGGCCCGCACCCTCACCGAGTCGGATCTCGCCCTGAGCCGCCGCGGCCTGCCGATCGCCGACCCGGCCGTCGTCGGAGAACCCGAGGCTGTCCTTACACGCGACCTGACCGATGACGCCCCGACCCCGCCCACCAGCCCTTCGACCACGCCACGGAGTCGACGGACCCAGTCGATCGTCGGGGCCATCTGCCTGCTCGCCCTCGTCGCGGTCCTCGCCGGCGTCCTCATTCCGCGGACCACACCCGGCCCTGCCGGTGAGGCCGCGCGGCTGTTCGGCCTCGCCGACGTCGTCGCTGTCGTATCCGCCACGAGCGTGGAGCCCACACTGGTCGACGGCGAAATGCGAATCCTGCAGAGCGCACCGGTGGTGCAGATCGTGAAGGGCGAGGCCGAGGAGGACAGCTTGACGATCGACGTCACGGGCCGCAGCACACTCGAGCGCCCCTACAGCCGGAATTTCTTCCCGCCGAACCAGCTCATGTTCCTGGTGCGCGACGACAGCGGCGTCCTCTCCCCTATCGAGGGCGAGAGGTCGGTGCTCATCCTCGTCGACCGGCGGTCACCGGAGGCGACGACGATCACCGGTGACCCCGCGCCCCTTCCGGACGAGCTGCGCGATGCGATCGATGCCATGCCCGAGGAGGAGCTCATCCTCGGGACGAGCGGCCGGGGGCCGGGGGCGCTGGATCCGGAGTCGATCGTCGGCATCCTTCCGGCCGACGGCCGCGACTCACAGAACCTGCCGGACAGCCTGCTGGGCACCTTCCGGGCGACCTCGGAGGGCGACCGGGCGTGCGTTGCGTTCGAGTTCAACGGCCGGTCGGTCCTGATCCGCTGGCCGGAGGGCTTTACCGCCTACCGGCGTGAGCAGACGCAGTCCTTCGGGGACGGCGATTCCTCGGTGGACCGACGCATCCTGACGGTGCTCAACGAGCGGGGCTACCCCTACGTGGACGAGAACCGGTCGACGCCGTTCATCCGTGGTGTGCCGACCGGGGGTCGGGGTAGGTGCGGCGGGCAGGAACTCGAGGTGTGGGATATAGCCGTCTTTCCGGTGAGCACCCTGCTGTTCTATTGACCGTCCCGCATCGCGCGCTCGGCTTCCTCGATGTCGTCGGCCACCAGCTGGGCGCGACGCCGCACGTTGTCCAGCCCGGAGGACGCGATCCCCCACCGTTCGCCGTCGAGCCTGGTCATCGCCGCAGCCTCGGCCGTCGTCGCGAGGGTGTTGCCCGCCCGGGACAGTGCACGATGCACCTGCAGGAGCGCGCCGGGGATGTCCAGGCCGGTGCTCGGGGAGGATGCCTGCGCGCTCACGCAGATCGCACGTACGCGCGGAAGCATCGCGCCGAGCTCGTTGGCGACGACCACGAGTTCGTTGTAGACGTCGTCGTCCTCGATGCCCTCGAGGATCTGGTGGTAGCGGTCCAGACTTCGGCGGAAGCGGTCGTGGGCGCGCCGCCAGACCCCCGTACCCAGCTCGGCGTCGTCCTTCCGTCCCTGCCGCGCCGCTGCGAAGAATGCCACCTGGCCGTTACAGGTACTGGCCGGGCCCGTGGGTGTCCGCAGGGGGCGCCTCGGCCTGGCGTGCGGCAGGGGTGCGCCTGGGCTCACCGTCCTCGCCGACCACGACACCGGGAGCGATCACCGTCCCGGGAGGCAGCTGACGCAGTTGCAGCCGGGCCGCCAGCTGCTGGTTGGCCATCTGCTGCGCCGCGATCGCGGTCTGGATGCCGTGGAAGAGGCCCTCGAGCCAGCCCACGAGCTGCGCCTGCGCCACACGGAGTTCCGCGTCGGTGGGTACGGAATCGTCGTCGAAGGGCAGAGTGATGCGGTGCAGCTCTTCGACCAGCTCCGGCGCGAGGCCGTCCTCGAGTTCCTGGACAGAGCGTTCGTGGATGGCGGCGAGCCTGGTGCGGCCGGCGTCGTCGAGCGGAGCGGTGCGCACCTCGTCCAGGAGCTGCTTGAGCATGGTGCCGATGCGCATGACCTTCGCCGGTTGATCGACGAGCTCCGCGAGGGAGGCAGGACGACCGTCCGCCTGCGCCGGCGCGCCGTCTGCCTGACCCGGTTCAACCGGCCCGTCCACCTGCGGCTGGCCGGACGCGCCGGCCGGGGTCCCGGGAGCGGGGTCGAAGGGACTGGCGGGCTGCTGTTCGGTCATGACGCAATGCTCCCACAACCGCTGAGGGCCCGGAACGCCAGATCCAGCCTTGCTCCGCGAAGCGCTTCCGCTGGGAGAAGTGGTGACCCGGACCCACTCGCGTGAAGCCCGGCACCCCTGAGGGAGCGCCGGGCTTCACGCACGGAAAGGGAATTCACCTAGCAGCAGCGACCCTCGGGGTTCGCGTCCTGGCGGTCGGTTTTGTCCCGCCAGAATTCCCGCTCTGTCATCGGGTCACCGCCTGGATGCGTGCGCTCGTGGTGGTCGAGGTACGCCTGGTAGGCGTTTTCCCCCATGACCCCCTTGAACAGCCAGGCCAGCTCCCGCGCCGTGTCGCGGGCGCGGTGCAGGACCTGCGGCACGGTCATCAGTGCCCAGTCCTCACCGGGCGCTTGTCGGGTGCCAGCGCGGCCCACTGCGCCTCCAGCTCCTTCTCGGCAGGGCTCGCCGCCAATCCGGCGGGAGCGAAGATCCGCGACGCCACGGCAGCGTCCTCCGTCTCGGCCCCGCCGCCGTTGCGGTAGGCCTTGATGGTGGCGAGGATCGCCGTCACGATGACGATGATGGACAGCACCACGAAGACGATCGACAGCGTCCCCTGGATGAAGGTGTTGCGCACCACCGATTCCATGGCCGCCACGGTCCTCGCCGTACCGAAGCTCTCCTCGCCGGCGGCGAGGGCGTTGCGGAAGGCCGTGTGCTGGGCCCAGTAACCGATGGCCGGGACCGGCGAGAAGATCTTCAGGAACGACGCCGTGATGGTCACCACCGACGCGAAGGCGAGCGGCAGGGCCGGGATCCACAGGAACCTGAACATGCCGCGTTTGGCGCAGATCGCCATGCAGACCGCGAGCGCGATGGCTGCGAGCAACTGGTTGGCGATACCGAACAGCGGGAAGAGCGTGTTGATGCCGCCGAGCGGATCGGTGACGCCCATGATGAGGATCGCTCCCCAGCCGGCCACCATGATGGCCGTGCAGATCCAGGCGCCCGTCCTCCAGGAGGTGTCGCGGAACCGGGGCACGAAGTTGCCGATGCTGTCCTGCAGCATGAAGCGCGCCACGCGGGTACCGGCGTCGACCGCGGTGAGGATGAACAGCGCCTCGAACATGATGGCGAAGTGGTACCAGAACGCCATCATGCCTGTGCCGCCGAAGACGCCCTGCATAATCTGTGCGATGCCGACCGCCAGGGTCGGTGCACCGCCTGTCCGGGAGACGATGGATTCCTCGCCGACGTTCGAGGCCATTGTGCTGAGCGCCTCCTGCGTGAGGTTGACGCCGGTGAGTCCGAGGCCGTTGACGAAGGTCACCGCGCCCTCGATGGTGCCGCCGGTCGCCGCCCCGGAGGAATTCATGGCGAAGTAGATGCCGCGGT
>JAABUN010007708.1_pt1 | contig 11417 bp, 11 predicted proteins | sample 5559311 | NCBI WGS metagenome assembly JAABUN01 (sample SAMN10711877, study PRJNA513370) | rock metagenome | isolation source: Antarctica rocks | place: Antarctica: Victoria Land, Siegfried Peak sud | reverse complement strand
ATTCGAGCACGCGAGGGATGATCGACCGCGTAGCCATGGCGAAGATGCGCCCCGATGCGATCCTGATCAACACGTGCCGGGGGCCCGTGGTCGTCGAGTCGGCGGTGGCCGAGGCGCTCGATGCGGGGAAACTCTGGGGCTACGGTGCCGACGTCTTCGAGGTCGAGCCGCCCCCGCCCGGACACCCGCTGATCGGCCGGGGCGACGTGATGCTCACCCCCCATAGCGCCGCCCAGACGGTCGAAGGTCTGCGGAACATGGCGACCTGGATCGCCCAGGACGTGCTCGCCGTCTTGCGCGGTGAGGCCCCGCGCAACCCGGTCAACGACCCCGCCCTCGTCATGGCCAACCGCGCCAGGCTCGGCCGGGCGGCGCTCCCTTGACCGATTCCGAGTCCTTCCGCCGGGCGCCTCGCGTACATCAGACATTCGCCCGGAGTTCGTCCTATCTTTCCGGTGAAGGCGACCGTGCGTACCGGTACCTCATTTGAAGACGCCACGTCCCCCTCTCGACCGAGGGGGTCCGGGCACGGAGGGATGGCAGAGGGGACGGAATGAAGGTATCGATCCGGTGGCGGCTGTCGGGGATGATGGTGCTGATCTACGCCGTGCAGGGGTCGTTCTGGCCTCTCCTGGCAGTGCACCTGGCGGACCTGGGGGTCGAGGGCCGGGGGCGTGGATGGATCTTCGCCACGTTCGCGCTCGGGTCGCTCGCGATGCCGCTGGGCGCGGGCAGCCTGGTCGATCGCCTCATGCCGACCCAGCGATACCTGGCGCTCATCTATGCGATGGGGGCGGGGATCCTGGCGATCCTGGCGCTCGGCGTGTTCACATCGGTGTGGGCGCTGTACGCGCTCTTCCTGATCTACTGGCTGCTCACGGCCCCGGGATATGGCCTGAGCACGTCGCTGGCGATGCGCCAGCTTTCCAGGCCGGGCGAGCAGTTCGGCGGGGTCCGGCTCTGGGGGACGATCGGCTGGATGATGGCGGGCTGGCTCGTCTCCGGGGTCATGGCGGTGTCGGGCTCGGCGTATTCGGGGAGGGGGACGTACGAGGCGTTCTGGGTGGCGGCGTGCCTGGCGATGGTCTTCTCGGCCTATTGCTTGACCTTGCCGAATACGCCGCCCCTGGCCGTGGGCGAGCGGGCAGGCTCGGGATGGCGCGACGCGCTGGCCCTGATCCGCCAGCCGGGGGTGGGCGTCTTCCTGCTCACCTCGTTCGGCGTCTCGCTGACCACCCCGTACGCCTTCCAGGTCGTCCCCTCGTATCTGGAGGCGCGGGGAGTCTCGCGGGCGTGGATCTCCACCACGATGACGCTCTCTCAGCTCCCCGAGATCGCCGTGCTGGCCTTGATCCCGTGGGTGCTCGGGCGGATCGGTTATAAAGGGACGCTCGCCCTGGGGATCCTCGCCTGGGCCGCTCGGTACGCGGCGCTCACGGCCAGCCCGCCGCTCTGGGTCGTGGTGGCGAGCCTGGTGTTGCACGGGGCGGCCACGGCACTCTTCCAGATCGCCGGCCTGATGTACATGGACAGCCGGGCCCCGTTGCACCGCCGCGCCGGCGCCCAGGCGTTGCTGATGGTGATCACTTCGGGGATGGGCTCGCTCCTGGGGAGCCTCCTGGCCGGGGAACTCGTCGGGCGCTCGGGGGGCGATTACACGCTCGTCTTCCTCGTCCCCTGCGCGATCGATGCCGTCTTATTCCTCGTGTTCTGTGCGAAGTTCCGATCCGCGCCGGACCGCGTCGAGGTGGTCGAGCCGGCGCGAGCGCCACTCGACTCGGCCGTCGGGGCGCCGCGGCGGACGACCACGGGCCTGGGCCACCTCGTGACCGAGTCGGCCGAGGGGTAATACGGATTCCAGGAAGTTGCTGCATGGCCCTCTGGTGCCACGGGTTGTCCTCAACCCGTGCGCCACGGCCGACGCTCACGGGTTGAGGACAACCCGTGGCACCCGTCCCCGACTCATCGTGCAATAACTTCCCGGGATACGTATAAGTCCTCCGGAGGCGCCGGGCCAGGACCGCGCAACAAGGGACGGGGTGGAAACCGGGCGGGGCTGATACACTATACGAGCGACCGGCCTCGACGGTAACCACGCTCGCGCCCCAGGGAGAGAAGCTCGCGATGGCCCGGACGCTGATGATCCAGGGGACGGCGTCCCACGTCGGCAAGAGCCTGCTCACCGCCGCATTCTGCCGGATGTTCGCGCGCCGGGGCTGGCGGGTGGCGCCGTTCAAGGCCCAGAACATGTCGAACAACGCCGCCGTCTGCGGCGATGGGTCGGAGATCGGCCGGGCGCAGTCGCTCCAGGCCCTGGCCGCCGGAGTCGAGCCGTCGGCCGACATGAACCCGGTCCTGCTCAAGCCCGAGTCCGACGCCCGCTGTCAGGCGATCGTCCGCGGCCGGCCCTGGCGGTCGCTCTCGGCCCGCGACTACCTGGGGCGCAAGCGGGAGCTCTGGGGGGCGGTGACCGAGTCGATGGACCGGCTCCGCGACCAATATGAACTGGTCATCATCGAGGGGGCCGGCAGCCCGGTCGAGCTGAATCTCCAGGCCGGAGACATCGTGAATATGGCCGTGGCCCGGTACGCCCGGGCCCCGGTGCTCCTGGTCGGCAACATCGACGTGGGCGGGGTCTTCGCCCAGCTCCTCGGGACGCTGGCGCTGCTCGGCCCCGAAGACCGGGCGACGGTCCGCGGGCTGATCGTCAACCAGTTCCGCGGCGACCCGTCGTTGTTCGACGACGGCGTCTCCATCCTGGAGGAGAGGGGCGGAGTGCCGGTCCTCGGGGTCGTGCCGTTCTTGCGCGACCTCGGGCTGCCGGACGAAGACGCGGTCGCGGTCGGCGCCATCGGTCCCACTCCCGCCACCGCTCCCGACGAGATTGACATCGTTGTCGTCCGCCTCCCCCGGATCGCCAACTTCGACGACTTCGACCCGCTTCACGCCGAGCCCGGCGTCGGCGTCCGCTACGTCGATGACATGGCCCATCTCGGGAGGCCGCACGCGGTGATCCTGCCGGGCACGAAGTGCACGGCGGCCGACCTGCGCTGGCTCCGCGAGAGGGGGCTGGCCGACGCTGTGGCCGGGCTGGCCGAGTCCGGCACGGCCGTCGTCGGCATCTGTGGCGGCTACCAGATGCTCGGACGGGTCGTACGCGACCCGCGCGGGTTCGAGGGACCCGAGGGTGAGACGCCCGGCCTTGGCCTGCTCGACGTCGTGACGACGTTCGAGGGGGAGAAGGCGACGCACCAGGCGCGGGCACGGTTCGTCGGCGGCCCCGGCTGGCTCGACCGGCTGCGCGGGCAGGAGGTCGCGGGGTACGAGATCCACATGGGGCGAACGCCCTCCCCGCATCCGCTGCTGGACGTCGTCGAGCGGGGAGGCGCGGCGTGCTCGGTGCAGGACGGCGCGGCGACCCGCGACGGCCGGGTCTGGGGGTGTTACCTGCACGGGCTCTTCGCCAACGACCCCTTCCGGCGCGCCTGGCTGGCGTCGCTCGCCCCCGGGTTGCGGCCGGGCATCCGCCCGGAGGCGGCTCGAATCGAGTCTGCCCTCGACCGGCTCGCCGACGCGGTCGAGGCTGCCGTCCCCTTCGGGGCGGTGGAACGGGTCGTGCGAGGGGGGGTGCACTGATGAGCGAGGTGACGGACGACCGGCATAAAGAGCGGATGGCCCGGAAGAAGGAGGTCCAGGACCGGAAGCTGGCGGAGGCCACCCGCGAGAAGGGGCTCCTCGTCGTCTACACCGGGACGGGCAAGGGCAAGACGACGGCCTCGCTCGGGACCGTCTTCCGGGCACTCGGGCACGGCATGAACGTGGGGGTCGTGCAGTTCATCAAGGGGGCGATCCCCACGGGCGAGTCGACCCTGGCGTCCCGACTGGCCCCCCAGCTCCAGTGGCACGTCCTCGGCGAGGGCTTCACCTGGGAGACGCAGGACCGGAGCCGCGACGAAGCGGCCGCGCGCCGGGGCTGGGGAAAGGCCGTCGAGCTGATCCGCGACCCGGCCATCGATCTCGTCGTCCTGGACGAGTTGAACGTCGTCCTCAAGCTCGGCCTCCTCCCCCGCGACGAGGTGCTCGACGAACTCGCGAGCCGGCGCGAGATGCTGCACGTCGTCGTCACCGGCCGCGGCGCCCCGCCTGAGCTGATCGAACTGGCCGACCTGGTCACGGACATGGGCGCCGTCAAGCATCCCTTCCGCTCGGGGATCAAGCCGCAGAAGGGGATCGAATTCTGACGAATGCCCCGCGGAAATTGACGGGCCGGGACACCCGTCCCACGTTTTGAGAGCCGATTACAAAGAGTGGGGCGGGCGTCCCGGCCCGCCGGCCTACGGCATGGCAAAGGGGTCCAGCCAGAAGGCTTCAGCGAGGAGAAGGAGTCGCGTCCGGAGGGCACGGCACGGGGTCCCCCTCCCTTGCGGCGTGGATCGCCTCCGAGACGGCCTCCAACCCGTCGATCAGGCGGGGTCCGGGCCGCGCCACCAGTTCTTCGTCGAGCGCGACCACCTTGCCGGCGCGCACGGCCTTCAGCGCGGCCCATCCCGGGCGTCTCGCCAGGCGGGCGGGGAGGCCGATGTTGCCGTGATCCGAGGTGAGGATCAGGTCGGGGTCCCGCACCAGGACCACCTCGTCGCTCACCTGGGGGTACTTCTGGTCGGCGTCGGCGAACAGGTTCTCGCCCCCGGCATCGACGATCATCTGGCCGATGAACGTCCCCGGCCCTCCCGCCTTCAGTGGCTCGTCCCAGAGGAAGTAGACGACGCGGGGGCGCTTGCCGGCCGGGTCGGCGGCCGGGCGCTTCCGCACTGCCTCGGCGCGGCGGAGCATGTCGTCGGCGATCCGGCCCGCCTCGGCCTCGGTCCCGGTCGCCCTGCCGACGAGCCGGATGTTGGCGGCCACCTCCTCGATCGTGTCGGCGTCGAGGGCCAGGACCGTGACGCCCAGCCCCTCCAGCGACTCGACCGCCGACTGCTGGAGCCGCCCGGTGCTCACCACCAGGTCCGGCTTCTGCCCGACGACCGCCTCCACGCTCAGCGTCTTCGGCGAGAAGCCGCCGACCGTCGGTAGCGCCTTCACGTCGGCGGGATGGGTATCCGCGGTCGTGACGGCGACGACGCGCGGGCCGGCCCCGACGGCGAACAGGGTCTCCGTCAACGCCGGGGCGAGGGAGACGATCCGCTCCGGTCGCCGGGCGATGGTAACCCTCCGGCCCAGGGAATCGGTCAACGTGAGCGAAGGGCTCGGCGAAGTCGTACCCGTCGATCCGACCTTCGCGACAGGTTCGGCCCGCCCGCAGCCCGCCGCGACCGCCAGGGCCACCACGACGATCCAGTGCCGGATCATGATCTCTCTCCGGTGTGCCGTCCCATTTGTAGCGCCTTGATCTCGACCGGCAGGCCGGCCACGACGAAGTAGACGGCCGTGGCGGCGGCGGCGATCCGCTGGTTCGCCCGGCCCAGCAGGTCGCGATACACCCGCCCGACCCGGGTCGGCGGCACGACTCCCAATCCCACCTCGTTCGAGACCACGATCACCGTACCCGGCGAGGACTGCGTCAGCCCGACGATCGCATCGACCTCGGCGGAGATGACCGGCCATGCGGAATCGACGCCCTTCTCGTCGCCGTCGGCCAGCAAGAGGTTGCTGACCAGCATCGTCAGGCAGTCGATGAGCGTCACCCGGCGGGCGGACTGCCCGGCCAGGGCGGCGGCCACCCGAGTCGGGGCCTCGATGGTCTGCCATCCGCCCGGCCGCGCAGCCCGATGGGCGGCGATCCGTTCGGCCATGTCGCCGTCGAGCGGCTCGGCCGTCGCGACGTAAGCGACGTCGTCCCCCGCCAGTTCCGTGGCCAGTCGCTCGGCGAAGGTGCTCTTCCCCGCCCGGGCCCCGCCGGTGATCAGGATCAGGCCCATGACTCCTCCTCCCCCTCGCGACGGATCGCATCGATCGCCCTGTCCATCCGGATCATCGCCGAGCCACCCACGCGAGCCCGCCGGCCGCCATCAGCCCGAGGAGACCGGCGACCGTCAGCCAAAGGAGCCGGACCGCACGCGCGACATCGGCGTCGCAGGGCAACCTCTGCCCGGCGCCGAGGACGTAGGCACCCGCCTTCTCCAGCTCGACGCCGAGCACGCCGGCGGCGGCGGCCATCGGGTGGCCGGCGTTCGGGCTCGCGGTCCTGAGGCAGTCGCGCCACCAGACCCGCCAGGCCGGGGCGAATTGGCCCCCGTCGAGCCGGCCGAAGGAGAGCATGAGGAGGGCGGTCAGCCGGGCGGGAACCAGGTTGAGCCCGTCGTCGAGCCGGGCGGCGCACTTGCCGAGCCACTCGCGATCAGGATCCCGATAGCCGAGCATCGCGTCGGCGGTGTTGACGAAGCGGTACGCGAGGGCCGCGGGGAGGCCGCCGACGGCGAACCAGACGAGCGGGGCGACCGCCGAGTCACTCGCATTCTCCGCGACCGACTCGATCGCCGCGGCCGCGACGTGCGCGGCGTCGAGGGAGTTCGTGTCCCGGCTGACGAGGTGCCACGCGAGCCGACGGCGGGCGCCCGGCAGGTCACCGGCCGCGAGCGCCGACCGGACCTCGCCCGCCGCCGCGGCCAGCCCGCGGACCGACAGGGTCAGCTTCAGCGCGGCGCCCTCGACGAGCAGGTCGAGCGGGATCGGCAGGGCGCGGGAGATCGACGTGATCAGGAGCCCCGCGGCGACGCATCCGCCCGCGCCGACGGCCACGACGAGGGCGCCGGCCAGGAAGGGCCTCCATCGCCCGTCCGTCGGCGCGGCCGACCGGACCTTACCGAGGAACGTCCCCATCCAGGCGACGGGGTGCCACCGGCCGGGCGGGTCGCCGAGGGCCAGGTCGAGCAGGAGGGCCACGCCCGCCGTCACGACGAGCGATGTGCCCCCCCTCGGCGTGAACTGCGTCATGGGCCCTCCACGGCGTGCGAGACCGTCGGCGCCCCGGTCCTCGGGTGCGGCGCGACGGAGAGCCGGATCCCGTAGGCTTCGGCCAGCAGGTCGGGCGTGAGCACGGCCACGGGAGGCCCCACGGCCAGGAGCCTGCCGCCCGCCAGCAGCGCCAGGCGGTCGGCCCACGACCCGGCCAGGTTCAGGTCGTGCATCGACAGGACGACCGCCAGCCCACGCTCGCGGGCCAGCGACCGGGCGGCCGCCAGCAACTCATACTGGAATCGCGGGTCGAGGTGCGCGGTCGGCTCGTCGAGCAGGAGGATCCGCGGGCTCTGCGCCAGGCCCTTCGCTAGCCGGACCCGCTGCCATTCTCCGCCCGAGAGCTCATTCACGGGCCGATCGCCGAGGTTTTCGAGCATGAGGAGGGCCAGCGCCTCGTCGACGGCGGCCCGGTCGTCCGCGGCGAGCGGTCGCCACCAGCCGCGGTGGGGGGCGCGGCCGAGCGAGACGAACTCCCGGACGGTGAAGGGCCAGTCCGGGGCCATCCCCTGGGTGGCGAACGCCACCATCCGGGCGACTTCCCCCACCCGGTATTGCGCCAGGTCCCGGCCATCCAGCAGCACCGCCCCGGCCGTCGGGCGGGCGAGCCCCGCCATCGCCCGGAGCAGGGTCGTCTTGCCGGCCCCGTTCGGGCCGAGGACGGCCAGCACCTCGCCCGCCCGCGCGGCCAGCGTGACCTCGCGGAAGACGGCGTGGCCCCGGTAGCCGCAACAGAGGTCGACGACGACGAGCGGCCCCATTACCACCCCCCGGCCGCGGCGAGGCTGCGTCGGCGGAGGATCGCCAGGAAGAAGGGCCCGCCGAGCAGGGAGGTGATCACCCCGACCGGCAGCTCGAGCGGCGGGGCGGCCGACCGGGCGAGGGCGTCGGCCGCCAGGAGCAGGACGGCACCCACCAGGGCGCTCGCCGGGAGCAGGTGGACGTGCGTCGCCCCGACCAGCGGTCGGGCGAGGTGCGGCGCCACCAGCCCGACGAACCCGATCACCCCGCCGGCGGCGACGGCGGTCGCCACGGCGAGGCTGGCCCCGGCCAGCGTGAGCGCCAGCACCATCCCAATCCGCAGGCCGAGCGCCCGGGCCTCCTCCTCGCCGCAGCAGAACGCGTCCAGCGGCCGGGCGAGGGCCCAGAGCAGCCCCGTGCCGGCCAGGATCGGCGGCCAGGCCCCCGCCAGCACGGGCCAGCCCCGGCCGGCCAGCCCGCCCATCATCCAGCCGACGATCCGGTGCAGGTCCTGGTCGGCCAGGGCCATCACCAGCCAGACCAGCCCGCCGAGCATGGTGCTCACCGCCGCCCCGGCCAGGAGCAGGTTGACCGGCGGTACGTTCCCCGCAGTCGCGACGAGATACACCAGCCCGACCGCGCCCAGCGCGCCGAGGAAGGCCCCGAAGGAGGCCGGCCCGATCGCGGACGCGGGCCCCGCCCACCCGGTGACGATGACCACCGCCGCCCCGAACGCCGCGCCGCTCGACGCGCCGACCACGAACGGGTCGGCCAGCGGGTTGCGGAAGAGGGCCTGGTACGCCGCCCCGGCCGCGCCCAGGGCGACGCCGATCAGCGCGGCGAGCAGGGCCCGGGGCAGGCGCAGCTCGACCAGGATCGTCCGGGTGGTCGGGTCCGCCCCCGACCGCCCGACGAGCGCGGCGACCACCTCCGCCGTCGAGAGCCGGGTCGCCCCGAGCCCCAACGACGCGACGGTCGCGGCGAGCAGCAGGCCCGACAGGCCGGCGAACGCATAGGCCGGCCGGCGGGGACGGGGCCCGGCCGCCGCGCCGCCCTGGAGAGGTCCGGCCCGGGCGCGTTCTTCCCGCGGTATCAACGAGTCCTCGGGGTTAATCATCGCCCTGTACGATCTCGCCGCCGGCCCGCGTGACCAGGGCGGCGAGCGTGGCGATGGAGGTCGTCTCCCGCAGGAACCGCACCGACCCGTCGCCGAAGAGCGCGTTCGAGCCCCCGGTGTGGGCCGAGTACAGCTCGTTGTCGTTCGAGCAGTTCATCGAGCACGGACCGCCGTTGGTCCGGCCGTCCTTCCCCGCCCCGTCGATCAAGAAACCCTTGAGGTGGCTGGCCCAGACCCCACCGGAGACGAACGGTTTGTCCGAGTTCACGCTCCAGGGGGCCGGCGGAGGGAGCCGGTCGACGCTCTTCCGCTTCTGCCAGAGCTGGGGACGGTTGGAGGACTCGGCGACCAATATGGTATTGGAGAGGCCGTCCGACACCTCCGCGAGTCGTACCGGCCGGTCGCCGAGGACCCCGCCCACGTCCGCCGGGCGGGACGGGAGCGAGGCGGCGAGGGCCGTGCCGAGGCCACCGACATTCGTGTAGTCGGTCGGGGCCCCGTACATGAAGAACCGCGGTGTGGCCGACGTGAATCGGGTATACTCGAACCCGTCCCGATCCCGGTTGGCCGACGGGCAGAGCAGGATGCCGATCCGGGTCCGCACGGCCGTCGAGTTCGCCGGGTGGTCCCAGTCCAGGGTCTGGTCGTAGACCTGGAAGATCGTACTTCCTTCCATGTTGGGCAGGATCCGCGTGACCCAGCTACCGCGCGGCGTCTGGGTGGACTGGGCCGGCCAGGTCCCGTGGGCTCCCTCATGGCCGTGGAGGGCCAGGCCGAGCTGCTTAAGGTTGTTCTTGCATGAGGCCCTGGCCGCGGCCTCGCGGGCCTGCTGGACGGCGGGCAGGAGCAGGCCGATCAGGACGGCGATGATGGCGATCACCACCAGCAGTTCGATCAGCGTGAATGCACTTGGGGGGATGGGGCGACGATCTCGGGGCACGAGTGGTGTCCTTCCGGCCAGCGCGGGCCGATCAGGAGGTGCCCCGTCCCGGCGAGCCGGGCAGTGGCCCGCACGGCGCGGGCGATCGACTGCCTGCTCGGGCGCCTGGGTGCGTGGCACCGAACAATCGCCCGACGGGCAGGTCTTCTGGCTTACGGCTCGTAAAGGGATCGCGGGCAGCCTTCCCGCTTTCGCAGTGGCAAAGAGGCCCAGACCCCTGGCCGAATACAGCAGCGGCCCTGCGCCGGATTCACACCGGCTTCCCTTTTCATCCCCTCCCGCCCATGCGGTCGGAGAACCCGTCGAGGTTGAACCGGCGAGTATAACGGGTGGAGGCCCCCGCGGCAACCGAGCCGGACCATGCTCCACGCCCGATTCATTCTCCGAAGATTCCCCTCTCCCCGCGGGAGAGCGACTGTGTTCCGAGTCAACTGCTGGCTGCGATTTCTTTGGCGAAGTTCGGGTCCCACGGAGTCTTGGTCCGCAGCACCGCGTGGGCGACGACCCGCAGCTTGCGGGCGACCGCAATCAGCTCCACCTTCGGCGCCTTCCCCGCCGCCGCCAGCCGGTCGGCGAACTCGCGCGGCGGCGGGTCGAACCGCCACGCCGACTGGGCCGCCATGTCCAGCACGGCGCCGACCGCCTTGCGGCCCCCCGTCACACGCCGCGCCCCGCGATGCGTCCCGCTGTCGTCGGCCATCGGCGCCAGGCCCACCGACGCCGCCGCCCGGCGATCGGTCAGCGTCCCCAGCTCGGGCGACGCCGCCGGTAGGGTCCGGCTGGCGACCTCGCCGATCCCCTCGATCGACCGCGGCAGGTCGTCCCGCTCCCGCCACACCGGTCTGGAGCGGATCCGCTGCCCCAGCTCCTCGTCGATCTGCTCGATGTGCTCGTCGAGCCACTTCAGGTGGGCCTCCAGGTCGCGGCGGACCCGCCCGGCGGCCGGGCCCAGCCGCTGCGGCTCCATGACCCGCATCCCGACCCGCCGGCGGCGGCGGTCCCGCAGCCCGTCCCGCTCGCGCGTCGTCTCGTCGGGCAAGGGCCGGGGCTCCGGGCGGATCGCCCGGGCGAAGTGGGCCAGCACCCACGCGTCGAGGGCGTCGGCCTTCGCCAGCCGGCCGGTGGCCCGGGCGAAGTCGCGGGCCTGGCGGGGGTCGATCACGGCCACGGCCACGGCCAGGCCGGCCCGGGCGGCCGCCGCCAGGACCTCGAGCCCGCCGGTGGCCTGCATCACCACCAGCGTCGGCCGGGTCGAGGCGAGCCGGCCGACCCGCTCGGCCAGGCCGGCGTCGGTCCGCTCGATGAGGAACGGGGCGACGCCGTCGATCGAGACGTCGAGCTGGGCCTTGGACACGTCGATGCCGACGAAGCTCGCCGTCGCCGGCGGGGTCGGGGTCGGGGTCGGGGTCGGCTCCATGGTCGGTGCCTCCGGGGTAGGGACCGACGACGCGGCCCGCCCTGCCTTGCGATCCGGCCTGTGCGGCCGAGCGACTGTTCGGGCTCGTGGCCGATCGTCCCAGCGGGGCGGCGACCCGGGCTCTGCCGCGGCCTCCGACGGCCTGAGGGTGAACGGTCTGCCGCCCCGTGGTCCCTTGCGATGTCGAGCCACCTCGACCCCCTGTTTCAAGAGACAAGGGGGCCCGGAGGGAGGGTGAGGGTCCTCCG
>JAABUN010007707.1_pt1 | contig 11417 bp, 12 predicted proteins | sample 5559311 | NCBI WGS metagenome assembly JAABUN01 (sample SAMN10711877, study PRJNA513370) | rock metagenome | isolation source: Antarctica rocks | place: Antarctica: Victoria Land, Siegfried Peak sud | reverse complement strand
GCGAGTTGACCGGGTCGAGTGCCTGGGGGGTGCGGATAACGCCGGGGGCAACTGCGTTCGCTGTGATCCCGTCTGCGGCAAACTCCACCGCTAGGGACTTCACCAGTCCGACGAGCCCTGCTTTCGCTGCGGCGTAGTGAGAGTGCTCGGGCCAGCCGGAGACAGTGCCGGCGACAGACGATGTGGCGATGAGGCGGCCGAAGCCGGCTCTCTGCATGTGGGGCAGGGCAGCCCGGAAGCAGCGCCATGCCCCATTCAGGTCGACGTCCAGCACCTTCATCCAGGCCGCGTCATCGAGGTCCTCGAGAGCGACTTTGCGGGCAATGCCCGCGTTAGCGACGACGATGTCAACGCGCCCAAACTCCTCGATAGAGCGCGCGAGGAGACGGTCGACGCCGTCGGCACTCGTCACGTCGACAGCTTCGACGACGGCCCTCCGTCCGGCGGTTTCCACCGCCTTGCGGACCGGCTCTACATCGTGTCCGTCGGGCGGGTACCAGGCAAGCACGACGTCCGCGCCGGCCTCGGCGTAGATGCGTGCGGTTGCCGCTCCGATGCCGGACGCAGCACCGGTGATCACCGCGACGCGGTCAGTCAGTTCGAACATGGTTCTCTCCTCCTCTACCGTCAACCGACGGTCGGCTGAGGGGCGGATACGGTTGTGGGCCCGGGCCAAACGCGCCCGCGCGCGTCAACCGGTCCCGCTCATCGGGTCCGTAGCCGAGAACTGCGCCGAGGATCTCCTCGGCGTTTTCGTTTCGGCGCGGGGCTCGGCGGTGGACGGGACGTTCGTCGCCGACCCGGACAGCAGCGGCAACCTGGCGTATGACACCGAAGTGCGGATGCTCGGTCTCGACAATCATGTTTCGGGCGTGGGTGTGCGGATCGGCGAGGGCTTGTTCGACGGTGTTTACAGGGCCGCATGGCACTCCGGCGGCGCGGAGCAGGGGAAGCCATTCCTGTGCGGGGCGTTTGAGGAACGCCGCCTCCAGTAGTGGGATGAGGAGGGGTCCGTGCTTGCGCCGCTGAGAGAAGCTGTCGAAGCGAGGGTGCGTGGCCCACTCTGGGTGGTCGAGTACCTCGGTGAGACGTTGCCAGAATTTCTCTTTCGGGCACGCCACGACGATCCAGCCGTCCTGGACTGGAAACGCTTGGAACGGCACCAGCGAGGGGTGCGCGGAATGGTGCGTCCGGGAAGGAACAAAGTCGCTGTTCAGTGCCCACGTCGCCGGATAGGAGAGCAGTGAGACGGCGGTGTCGAAGAGGCTGACGTCACAATCCGCTCCGATCCCGTCGCGGCGTGCCGCGTGTAGGGCGGCAAGGATGGAGATGGCGGCGTTGAGGCCGCCGGAATAGTCCACGAGGGATAACCCGGACTTCGTTGGCGGTCCGTCGGGCTCCCCCGTCAGGTCCATCCAGCCAGTGATGCCCTGCAGCACGTAGTCGTAGCCGGGTTCGGTGGAGCGAGGGCCGGTCATCCCGAAGCCGCTCAGAGAGCAGCAGACGATGGCCGGATTGAGGTGCTTGAGGTCCGAGTACCGGATGCGAAGTTTGTCTGGGACATCCCCTCGGAGGTTGGAGTAGACGACGTCGCTCACCTTGACGAGTTCCTCGAAGACCGAACGCCCCTCGCAGGTGCTGAGGTCGAGGCTGAGACTACGCTTGTTCCGGTTGAACGTTTCGAAGAAGAGGCTGTCTTCCCCGTCTTGCATCGGCACCACGTAGCGGCCGATATCTCCGCCGGAGGCAGGCTCCTCGATCTTGATCACGTCCGCGCCGAGGTCGGCGAGTTGGAGGCTGCCGTAGGGACCTGCCCCGTACTGCTCGATGGCCAGGACGCGTACGTCCTCCAGCGGCCTCATGCCGCGGCCCCGGCAGTGGCGGCCGCGGGGCCGTTCAAGGTGCGGGAACGGACGAGAGCGAGGGTGCGGGTCATTTCGTTGGCCACGATCATGAGGCCTTCGTCGACTCCCATCCCCGGCTTCGCGAGGATCTGGTTAGCGCTGCAGGCCATCGCAATATGAGCGCTCACCCGGGCGGAGACGTCGGTCTCGTTGCAGCTGCCGCCGCAGTAGGCCGCCAGGCCGCTGCGTCGGACCATCAGCAACGCTTCGACAGTGTTGGTCACCCCACCGAGGTCCGGCATCTTCACATGCACAACGTCTGCCGCGCGGGCGGCGACGAAAACGTCGATGTCGTCCAAGGTGTTGCACCATTCGTCGACGACGAGCTCAACGTCGATCCCGCGACGGATCAGGATCTGGCGCAGCGCGACGAACGCGGCCACCTGTCCATCACGGCTCCCAGCATCGACGGGGTGCTCGATCCGTAGGCGGAACGGGGCTGCGGCGGCCGCGAGGGTTCCCAGATACTCTGCGATCGCCGGCACGTTCCCGCCGAAGGCGATCCCGATCGTGCCGTACGTGTCGATGTGGAGGCGGGGGGTGTAGCCCTCGTGCCGGCGCACGGAAAGGATGCGCTCCCGCAGCCAGGTGACGTAGTCGAGCAGCACCCGACCGTCCTGCCCAAGCTTCGTATCTACCTGGTTGATCAACCCGTGCGGGAGCACGTCGACCTCTTTCAGGATCATCTTGTCGACGTTAATTCGGCGCTCGTCGCCAGTCTGGGCGTACACCGGCACGCGGGCTAAGTCCATGCCCGTGTCGTACTCCTGCTGGAGCAGTTCAGCCATGGTGATGCCAGTGGCCAAGGCTGCGGCGTGGAGCAGCGCCTGGGAGATCCCATAGCGGACCGGGGTCAGGAGCGGACGACCTCCGACAGCTATCCGGTCGACCTCCTCGGCAAGCGGGCGGAAAGGGTTCACGGCCCGCCCGATGAGGAAGGGCGCCAAGTGGTCCCGCACCTCCGCCACTGCTCGCTCGACTGAGAGGACGGGGGCCCTTCCACCAGCCCCGGAGTACTGAACCTCGGCGCAGTCGCCGACAGCGACCTGGCCGCCCTCGAGGACAAGCATCACGGTGACGGCAGCACCGGCCTCGCGGACGGCGGTAAACCCCTCGGTGACAGGCGGTCCCCTATACAGGAACCCGTCGTGGGCGGCGCCCGCTCGGATCGCGGGCTGGTCGTCCCGGTAGAAACCGGACAATGCCGGCTCGGCGAGAACGGCCTGGATTCTCACAGCATCACGTCCCCGCCGTTCGGGCCCAGGGTCTGGCCGACGTAGTAAGAGCCGTCGGACGATGCCAGGAGCACGGCGGTCGGTGCCACCTCATCGACCGTTCCGAACCGGCCGATCGGCAATTCGGCGAGCTTACTGCTGCGCCACTGCTCGGTCTCGCGCTCGAGCAGTGGCGTCTCGATCGGTCCTGGAGCAATCGCGTTGACCAACACCCCCCGGGTGGCGACCTCGCGAGCCAACGCCTTGGTGAGACCAATGACGCCAGCCTTACTCGCCGAGTAATGCGCGACAGCGCCACCACCAATCTGGCCAAGCTGGGAGGCAATATTGATGATCCGCCCCGAGCCTTGCTCCAGCATTGCTGGGAGGAAGGCTCGGGTGCAAAGGAAGGTTCCCCGAAGGTTGGTGTTGACCACAAGGTCCCAGTCCTCGATGCTCATGACCTCCACCAAAGCCTCGGTGAAGACGCCTGCGTTGTTCACTAGCACGTCCACTCGCCCGAACCGCTCCTGCACGGCCGTGAACAGCGCGGCGACGCTCTGCTCGTCGGAAACATCCGTACGCACGTACAGGGAATTCCGTCCTGCGTCTGCGATCGCGGCAAGCACCTTCTCGGCCGCAGCTGGTTCGGCGTAGTCGGCGATAACCACGTCAGCCCCCTCGCGAGCGAAGGCGGACGCGATACCCGCCCCGATCCCGGATGCGGCGCCAGTGACGACGGCAATGCGACTCTCTAGCTTACCCATTGTGGAACTACTTCCAGGCGTGCGACGGCGGCGTCCCACACTTGAGTGATCTGCTCGCTCGAGGCGAGGTCGAACCGGTGCTGCATCAGCAGCATTGAGGCAGCGTGCTGAGCGGGGTCGTCGCTGCCGACACAGTCATACGCCACCACCACGTAGTAATCACTGAAGAGGGCATCTCGAGCTGTCGATTCGACACAGCCTTCCGTCGTGCAGCCAGCGATAATTACCGTCTCGATGCCATTGCTACCGAGCAGTAGATCGAGGTTTGTGCCCCAGAACGCGCTCGACCGGTACTTTCGCACCACGAGCTCGTCCGACCGCGGAATGAACTCGTCGACGAATGCGTGACCGGGCGTGCCCGGTACGGTGTAGGACGGCGGCGGTGCGCCGCGCCGCACCTTCTCGTGCATCCGCAGGTTGAACCGGATCTGCGCGGGAGAATCGCTCATCCGGTCGGGCAACGCCGTGTTCTGAATGTGGACGATCAACAAGCCGGCCCTTCGAGCCCCATCGAGAAGTGCCGAAAGTTTTGGTCGGGTATCTTGGTACATGGCCAAGTCAATCCCAAGCTGACCAAATAGGCCGTCCGGTTCTATAAAGTCACGCTGCATGTCCACGATGACAAGAGCGGCTCGAACGGGATCTATCAGTTCAGGTAGCTCCGTCAAGATCGTCTTGCCGCTGACAGTGATCACCGTGGGTCCTTCATCTCCGGGTGCGCCTTGACCTGCTCGGCGACCGTGGGGTGCTGCACCGACGCCGTCCTCGCGGACAGCAGAGCCTCGGGCTGGCCTTCCGCGGGGAGGTCGTCCTCCGCCACAAAAGAACCCAGTGCGGCGATCTTTTCCGGTGACTTGTAGCGGTAATAGAAGTAGAGAACGGTCCCGGCCAGGATCCACACGATCACCACAACCGGCACCAGATTGTAGGGGAAGCTCTGGCCCGGGGCGGTCACCGAGTAGAGGGGGTAGGCCAGGGCGATTACTCCGAGGATCGGGATGATCAGGTGGGTGACGACGCGCCGCTCGGCCTTGCGCCAGAAATACCGGATCAAAGCGATGTTGCTCAGCATGTACACGATCACGATCGCGACGGTTCCGATCGCGCCAGTGAACCCGTAGGCGCCAGTCGCGCCCGGGCCAAGCCAGAGTCCGACCCCGATGCCGGTCACCACCGTGAAGGCGGTCTGCGCATAGATCGCCCGCAGCGGCGAGAACCACCGATCATGGACGCGGCCGAGGCTGCCCGGCAGAATTCGATCCCGCCCCATGGAAAACATCACCCGCACGGTGGTGTTGTGGATCGCCAGGAAGCAGCTGAAGATGCCGAAGATCGCCGCGATCTCGACGGGCTGAACGATCCAAGGTGCGATGTCGGCCGCCATTGTGACGAAGGGGTTCGTGTCCTCTAAAAACAGACCCATCTGTTTTGGATCGTTCACCCGGTACCCGGACGTCAGTGCGTACATCATGAAGACGTAGAAGACTCCAACCGCGCCAAGAGCACCAGTGATTGCCAACGGGATGCTCCGCTTTGGATTCCGGGTCTCCTCGCCCAGAGTCGCCGCCGCGTCGAACCCGATGAATGACAACAGCCCGAATACCACGCCCAGCCCCACGCCGGTGAAGCCGGTCGGTGACATCGAGGGGAGGAAGACCGCGCCCGTGTTTCCCGGCCCGGCCGTGAAGATTGCGATCACCGCGAGAACGACGAAGATCACAACTTCGATCGCCAAGAGGGCCAAGTCGAGGTTGACGGACGCCTTGATGCTCCGCAGCGACAGGCCGAGGATGGCTGCCATCGCGGCCAGACTGAAGATCCACCACTGGATCTCGACCCCGAAGGTTGAAGCGACGTAGTCCTGCACGAAGGCTCCAAAAGCTGTGAAAAGACCCGGGGCGAGCAGGGCGTAACCGATCCAGAACAGCCAGCCAGTGAAGAACCCGGCCGCTGGGCCGAGTCCCTGAGAGTTGAAGGTGTAGAACGATCCGGCCGAAGGAAGGCGGCGGGTGAACTGCACCACCGTGTTGCCCACCAGAGCAGCGGCAATGAACGCGATCAAGAAGGACAAGGGCAATGCGCCGCCGGCAGACGCTGCGGCCGCCGGGGCGTTCAGGACGACCGCGAGGACCGGCGCCATCGCCGCGGCCGACAAGGCAATCGCGTTCGGGACCGTGAGCACACCACGCTGCAGGCCTGCGGGCTGACCCGCAGCTGAGGGTGGGTCGGGCGTCTCCGTCATCAACAAACTCCTTCGTTTGTGTCGTGGCCGCAGCGCGACGATCCACAGTCTCTGCGATCGCACTGGGATAGTCAAGAGTCTCCTAGTACGATTCATCTGAGATATCAGAGCCAGGCCAGACTGTCTCCTGTTAGACAAGGTTGACCTCAACATGGGCCGTCGAGGCCACCGAAGGAGACAGGCCATGGAAGGTAAGCGCGCCAGCGACACTGCGTACCGGCTGCTGCTCGACATGATCGCTGACTTACGTCTGCCACCCGGAGCGTTCATCAACGAGCAATCCCTCGCCGCCCAACTCGACCTCGGGCGAATGCCGGTACGCCAAGCGCTCGCCCAATTGGCCCGAGATCACTTCGTGACGATCCTCCCCCGCCGCGGGACAGCCGTCACCGCCCTGGCTCTGGACGACGTACTCGACCTCTTCGAAGCCCGAGAAGCCGTGGAATGCGGGCTCGCCTACGTGGCCGCGTCGCGGGCGACGGATACGGATCTCGCTACGCTGCGGACCCTGGTGGAGACCGTGAACCGAGACCGAACCATCACAGACGTCGAGCAATTCCTCAAGGACGACCACGCCGTGCACACTTTTCTTGTGCACATGGTGCGAAATCCGCTCCTGCAGGAGGCCGCCGACCGGCTCCTGCTGCACAGCCTCCGATTCTGGCGGTCCTACTGGCGCGACCGGCCGCCACGCACCGAGGCGATGCTGTCCCACGAGGAGCTGCTCGAGGCCCTCGAGCAACACGATCCAGATCGCGCCGAACAGGCAATGCGTCGGCACCTCCAGGCGTCGCGCCAACTTGTCCAGAACCTGTTCTGACAGCAAGTCCGTGAAACCAGTCATCCGAAGTTACCTCTATGTCCCGGCCGACTCGGGCGACCGGCTCGCCCGAGCGGGCAAGCGCGGCGCCGACGCCGTGATCGCTGACCTTGAGGACTCCGTCGCCCCAGCCCGGAAGACTGCCGCCCGGGCCGCTGCGGCAGCTTGGATCGCGCGAGGCCGCGGCAACGGAGGATTCGAACGCTGGTTGCGGGTCAACCCCAGCCATCAAGGAATAGCGGATATCCACTCCGTCTTTCGACCCGGACTCACAGGCGTGTGCCTGGCCAAGACGTCAGGAGCAGCCGAGGTAGAGGCAGCGGCCAACGCTCTCGAAGACCTCGAGACACAACACGGCTGCCCGGTAGGCTCTACTGCCCTCATGCCGCTGATCGAGAGCGGCCTTGGCCTCAGACAGGTCGACGAGATCGCCGAAGGACCCCGAGTTCGCGCCCTGCAACTCGGGGAGATCGACCTTGCCGCCGATCTCGGACTGCCCCAGCGCCCACATCGAGACGACCTCGCACCACTTCGCTCAAGCATCGTTGTCGCGTCTGCGGCCGCAGGCCTGCAGCCGCCGGTCGGGGCCGTATCCCAACAATTCAATGATGTCGATGCCTTCCGCGCAACCACTACCCGACTGAAACTCGCGGGGTTCCTCGGCCGGGCCGCCATTCACCCCGCCCAGGTCCCCATCATTCATGAAATCTTCTCCATTTCCCCGGACGAGTTGGCGGCGGCAAGGGCCACGGTGAGTCTTTATGACGTCGCCCTGGCGGCGGGCGAAGGGTCGGCAACCGACGGCAAGGGACTAATGCTTGACGAGGCGACCGTGCGCACCAGTCGCCGGATCATCGCCCTCGCCTCCGCTGGCGGACTCACAGAACGAGAGGAATGAACCATGAACGTAGTCCCCGGCTGGACGGGACGCTTCTTTGAAGACTTCACAGTGGGAGACGTCTTTCAGCACCCGCTAGGCCGCACAGTGAGCCAAACAGATAACGCTTGGTTCACCCTCCTCACGCAGAACACCGCACCGGTACACGTCGACCAGGTGTATGCCGCCCAAACCGAATACGGCCGCACGCTCGTCAACTCGGCCTTCACCCTGGCACTTGTGACAGGCCTATCCGTGAGCGACGTCTCCCAAAATGTGATGGCAAACCTGGGCTGGAACAACGTCCAACTACCCAACCCTCTCTTCGAGGGCGACACCATCTACTCTCAGTCAGAAGTGCTCTCAACACGGCCCTCGAACAGCCGGCCGACTGTAGGAATTGTGTCCGTGCGCACCATCGGGTACCAACAAGACGGCAAATTAGTCATTCGATTCGAGCGGACCGTAATGGTCTACCGTCGAGGTCATGGACCGTCCGTGCCCAGGCTTCCCGGCGAGCAATGAGTTAAAGAGTATCGCCATGTTTCGGCCTCTGGGCTCTCGCCCGCGTCCGTCGTCACGGCAGCCTGAAGCGCGTCAGCGCAGCCCCAGCCGACGTCGGCCTCGGCTTGCTTCTCGTGGCCTACCACCGGACGCGGTGCGGACCTCCGCTACTGCAGTATCCAGTACACCTCCAAGGTAGCGTTTACCGGCTCTTCATACCTGCGGTGGGTCTGAGATGTTGATCTTGTCGAGTCCGCCGCCGATCAGCAACATCCTTAGCCGGTAATTCTCGCGGTTTCTGAAGCCGCGGGCGATGCGTCGGTGAAGCTCGATGAGCCCGTTGAATCTCCTATGTGTGTCAAGTCGTGCTGGGGGTGTTCTGGGCAGCGGCGTTGAGGTGGCGGTAGATCTGGCGGGCGAGGTAGCGCTTGAGGCAGCGGCGGATCTCTCTGGGTGTGCGTCCCTCGGCGGTCCTGCGTTCGACGTAGGCGCGGGTGCGGGGGTCCGTCCGGATGCGAGTGACGACGGCCATGTGCAGGGCCCGGTTCAGGCGACGGTCTCCGCCGCGGTTGAGTCGGTGGCGGACAGTGTTGCCGGAGGAAGCCGGGATCGGGTTCACGCCGGCGAGGCTGGCGAAGGCGGCCTCGGAGCGAATACGCCCGGGGTGTGACCATGCGGTGAGCGCGACGGCCGCGGTGACGGGTCCGATCCCGGGCTGGTTGAGCAGTTGCTGGGCAGGGCTGTTGTTGACCAGCTCGGTGACCCGCTTCGTGTTGGTCTTCAGTTCCTCCTCGAGGGTGGTCACGCGCTTCGCGAGCCGGATGGCCTCCGCGCGTGCGGTGGCGGTGGCGAGGCCTTCGTCGCGGGTGTGCCAGGCGGCGACGGTCGTGATCTGGCTGCTGGTGAGGGGGCGGCGCGCGTCGACCCCGAGGTCAGCGACACGCAGAAGGGCGGTCAGCGCGTTGACAGCGGCGGTCCGCTCACTGCTCATGTGGTCGCGGGAGGCGACCAGGACCCGGACTGCGGCGCGGACGCCGTCGTCGGCTCGTGGATGCCGCAGGGCGGTCAGGTCGAGGGGCAGGACGGCCTGGGCGATGCGGCGGGCGTCCAGCGGGTCGGACTTGCCGACCCCTCGGTTGCCGCGCGCGTTCATCTGTGCCGCCTCCACGACGGGGTATCCGGCGGCGGCGGCGGCACGGGCCAGGCGGGCGCCGTAGGTGCCGACACCCTCGACCACCCACAACACAGGGTCTGCCCAGGGTTTGGTTGACACCTGACCTGTGAGGATCGCTCCTCGCTGGAAGGATGTCAGTCATGCCCATGCCCTACCCCCAGGAGTTCCGCGACGATGTCGTGGCCGTGGCCCGTCAGGGCCAGGCTCCGTTGAAGCAGATCGCGAAGGACTTCGGGATCTCCGAGGGATGCCTGCACGGCTGGATGAAGCGCGCCGATGTCGAGGACGGCCACCGGCCCGGCGTCATCGACGCCCAGGCCGTAGAGGTCCGGGAGCTGAAGAAACGCAACCGGCTCCTCGAGCAGGTGAACGAGGTGTTACGCCGCGCCGCTGCGTATCTGTCCCAGGCGAACCTGCCGGGAAAATAGTGTTCCCGCTCGTCGGTGAGATGGCCGCGGCCGGCACCCCGATCAGGGTGCCGGTCGCGGTGGCGTGCAGGGTGCTGGGCCTGTCGAGGCAGGGGTATTACAAGTGGTTGACCGAGCCGGTCTGCCAACGCGACTACGCCGATGCGTATCTGATCAACGCCGCTCTGGCCATCCACGCCGACGACCCGGGCTTCGGCTACCGGTTCATCGCCGACGAGCTCGCCGACCAGGGCATCGTCGCGTCGGAGAACCGGGTGTGGCGGCTGTGCTCGGTCCAGCGGATCTTCTCCACCCATTCCAGGAAGCGGGGCCTGAACCGTAAACCCGGCCCGCCGGTCCACGACGACCTGCTCGCCGTCACCGACCCCCACGGCCGCCCCAGACGTGACTTCACCGCGAACCGGCCGAACCAGAAGTGGCTGACCGACATCGAGCGCCACGAGGCGTTCGCGAACCCTGCGGTGGTGAAAGGACACCGCGGAATGCCTGTCGCAGCAGGCGTTTGAAGCTGGAGGATGGCTGGCTGCCCCGGCGTGGGGGTGGTTGGTGGAGCAGTCCTCGACAACGACGAGTCGTTCCAGCACTGCCAGATGGGGCGGGCTCGGCTAGCGAGACGGAGAGGTATACGAGAGGAACCAGCGGCTGAAAGCCCCTCAAGACGAGACCACCGACCCTGAACCTGGCGGATGTGGGTCGGGTTGCACCGCGCACCTGTCCGGGCTGTTCTGGGCCTGGCGGGGAACTTCTGGGCTGGGTGATGTCGCCGGTCGGGAGGCCACGGTGAAGGACTGCGGCGTAGTCGTGGCGATGGTGCAGGGGCATAGCTGGGTGCTGATCCCGTCGAAGGGTTCGCGGATGAACGTGGGAACTGTCCCGGCTCTCCCGAGCGGGCCGCCGCCGCCAGCGGTGTCGGGTTCGGGTGGACGCATGGCCTGTTGATCGGGCCGGGACAGGGCGGAGGGCCCGTAGTACTCCGAGGCCGGGAAAGCCGGCCACATGGGGAAGGGGCTCAGCAGGATCGGCAGCAACGCTGACAGGGAAGGAGACACACTGGTGAATACCGGTGTCGCGTGGCCCACGGACTCCACGGAGGCGTGGGCGCGGGTACTTCGGATGCAGGCCAAGCTGCACCGTTGGGCGGTGGCCGATCCTGGCCGCCGGTTCGATGATGTGTTCAACCTGGTCTATGACCCGGCATTCCTCGCTGCGGCGTGGGACCGGGTGCGGACCAACAAGGGCGGCCGCACGGCCGGGGTCGACCAGATCGCACCACGGTCGATCACCTCGGGCCGGGCCACGACCATGCTCGCCGATCTCCGTGAGACGGTGAAGGCGGGAATGTTCGTCCCGGACCGGGTTTGACAGAAGTCGATCCCGAAAAGCAACGGGAAGATCCGGATGCTGGGGATCCCGACGATGGCGGACCGGATCGTGCAGGCGTCGCTGAAGTTGGTGCTGGAGCCAATCTTCGAAGCCGACTTTCAACC
>JAABUN010007705.1_pt1 | contig 11418 bp, 11 predicted proteins | sample 5559311 | NCBI WGS metagenome assembly JAABUN01 (sample SAMN10711877, study PRJNA513370) | rock metagenome | isolation source: Antarctica rocks | place: Antarctica: Victoria Land, Siegfried Peak sud | reverse complement strand
CTCCATACTCATCTGGGCGGTCGGCACCAAGGACAAGTCCTTCGATCCGGGGTACAAACAACAACAACATGCGACCTCACCCCAGCTCGCGGCTTGACAGACCAATACCGTATCTGGTTGGTACATCCGTGCGAGCATAGCGGGAAATGCGGCGACGGCGCCCGCACGGGCGCCGTCGCCGGTTGATCGCCGCACCGGTGTCACGGCCCGTCCGCGACCCCGGCAATACGCACAGATAGGCCACGCTCGCCCGCGGTCACATCCCCGAGGAGCCGCCCATGCGCGCCCATCTCCTTCGCCACCTGCTCGACGCTGGCCGTGCGGCCCTCTCCGGCCTCCGCCGCCGCGTGCTCGCCGCCACGAAGCCCGTCACGTCTGTCCCGCTCGTGGGGGCGCTAGCGGATCTGCGCCGTAGCAAGTCGGAGTTGGTCGCCGAGAACGCCCTGTTGCGGCAGCAGCTCCTCGTCTTGCGGCGTAGCGTCAAGCGCCCCCGCTATTGCCCCACCGACCGGGCGTTCCTGGTGCTCCTCGCGGGCCGCATCCGGGCGTGGCGGCAGGCGCTGCTCATCGTGCAGCCCGACACCCTCCTGCGCTGGCACCGGCAGCTGTTTCGCGGGTACTGGCGGCGGAAGTCGCGGGCCACGCCAACGGCGCGGCGAGCAAAGGTGTCGGACGAGACGATTGCCCTGATCCGCGGGATGGCTGCAGCCAATCGCCTGTGGGGGGCGGAACGCATCCGCGGCGAACTGCTGAAGATCGACATTCGCGTGGCCAAGTGGACCGTCCAAAAGTACATGCGCGATGCCCGTCCACCGCAGCGGGCGGGACAGCGCTGGGCCACCTTCCTGCGCAACCACGCTGGCGAGATCTGGGCCTGCGACTTCTTGCCGGTCACCGATCTCCTGTTCCGTCCCGTGTACGCGTTCTTCGTCATCGCGCTCGGCTCGCGCCGCGTGGTCCATGTCGGGGTGACGCGCCACCCGACCGACGTCTGGGTCGCCCAGCAGCTGCGCGAGGCCACCCCGTTCGGCCAGCGCCCGCGGTACCTCGTCCGCGACCGCGCCAGCAAGTACGGGCCAGCCTTCGCCCGGGTCGCCGCGGCTTCGGGCATCACCGAGTTGCGCACGGCCCACCGCACGCCCAGGCAGAATGCAGTCTGCGAGCGGTTCCTGGGCAGCGTCCGGCGCGAGTGCCTGGACCATCTGCTGGTCCTGGGCGACGCGCACCTGGGTCGCGCCCTGCGGGAGTACGTGGCCTACTTCAACACCGCGCGGCCCCACCAGGGCCTGCAGCAGCGGATCCCTGACCCAGCTGCGGTGTCTGCGCTTCGATCGGAGGAAGAAAGGCCGGTGCTGGCCGTGCCGGTGCTGGGCGGGCTCCATCACACTTACCGGCGAACGGCGTGAGCCACGGTCGAGGACCGACGGATGAGCCAACCAGCCACGACAGCCCTACGTCTGGGCGGTTCGGGGTCGGCCCACCCGCGAGGATGCCGTCTTCTATCGCTGCCCGGCCTTCAATATCTTCGAGACCGGCCGGATCTGCATGGGCAGCCACCCGTTCCCGGACGACCCGGCGCAGATCCCCGCAGCATTCTTCGACAGCTATTTCTCCCCCGACGGGCAGCACCACAACCGCTCGGTCGAGCACCCGGGCGACCTCCGCGCACTCTGGGACGACCTAGAGGGGCGGAAATCTTACCCCGTCGACGACCTCGTGGCGCAGTTCACCTTCGCCGATGCCACCCACGCCGACACGCACGCCGTCGGCTGGTAGGGATTCGGGTGAACGTGCCAGGCCCTGAAAGGAGCGCCCATGCAACGTCGTCCCCTCGTCGATTATCTGGTCGCGCGCGACGGCCCGCCCCCCGCTCCGGGCTGCTCTACGACTATCTGCTCGCCGGCGACGGCCTCTGGCTGGCGGCGGAGAACGCCGCCCTCCGCGTCCGCGCGCCGGTCGCCCTCGCCGAGGTGCGCGGCCTGCCGGGCGCGCTCTGGGCGGCGTCCGTGGCGGTCGCGCGCGCCGCAGCCACGCGCCGACACGAGGTCCTCCTCCTGGTCCTCCACGGCCCCGCGGGTTACCGGCTGGTCGTCCCGGAGGATCAGATTGCCACCCCGACCAGCGTGGTCTATACCCCGCCACTCCTCGCGGTGGGCGAGGCGGTCGTCCTGGCCTCCACTCCCACCACACCTGGCCGGCCTCCTTCTCGGCGACTGACGACGCCGATGAGCAGGGCCTCGGCCTCTACACCGTCGTCGGCCGCCTGATGGGCGATAGTCCCGAGGTGCTTGTGCGCGCGGGTGCCTACGGTCACTGGCTCCCACTCCCGTGGGAGACGGTCTTCACGGGCACCCGCGGGGTGTTTCGCGATGTCGCGTTCGACCCGCCCCTCCGGGACCAACGTGCTGGCCTCCCCGGACCCGACGGCCATGATCGCCCGACGGGACGCCGGTGGTGGGGGCACCTGCCCGACTCCGGGCATCCGTTATTTGTCGAGCAACCCGCCGGGTGCCTGGGCGTGTCGCGCACAATGGGCGAGGCAGGGGAGGAGGAGGCATGGACTATCTCGTCGACGCCTTGACACCGCGCCGGTGCGTACGACGCCACCATCGTCGTCGTCGGCTGCGGCGGGACCGGCGCCTTCCTGGCGGAGCGCCTGGCCCGCCTGTTGCTCGATCGGCGCGCCCGACTCTGCCTCGTCGATCACGACCGCGTCGCGGCGCACAACGTGGCTCGCCAGGCGTTCGCGCGCCGCGACGTCGGGCGCTACAAGGTCGACGTCGTCGCCGAGCGCCTGCGCGGTGGCTTCCCCGACCTGGAAGTGCTGCGCTCAACGCTCCTTTACCAGCCCCACATCCACCGCGGCATCTTCACCGACGCGCCCTACGGCGGCGAAGTCGGCGCACTGCAACTCGTCGTCGGCTGCGTCGACAACGGCCACGCGCGGCGGGCGATCGCCGCGACCCTCGCCACGCCCCGGCCCCACTATGCTACCTGGGCCTCGCGGATCTTCTGGCTGGACTGCGGCAACGGGCGCGAATCCGGGCAGATCCTGCTCGGCAACGCGCTCGAGCCACGGGCATTGCGCGGTGCCTTCGATCGCGAGACGGGCGTCTGCCGCGCGCTGCCGGCGCCGAGCCTGCAGCGCCCCGATTTGCTGCTGACGCCGCCGGACCCGCCGCGCGACTGCGCCGAGGCGATCGTCGTCGGCGAGCAGGAACCCACCATTAATGCCTTCGTGGCCGATCTCGCGGCCGACTGGATCCACAAGCTCCTCACCGGCCGCTGCCGCTGGATGGCCGATTATTTCAACAATGAGGACGGCACCCGGGTGGTTATCCCCGCCGACCCGGTGCGGGTCGCCCGGATCGCCGGCCTGCACGCGAACGCGGTCGCGCCGCCGAGCGGTCGCCGCAAGGTCGCCGCATGACACGACATGGCCCCGACGACCGGCGGCGGCGACAGCAGCTCGCGGTGCCGGTGGCGGGTGGCCGCGAGGCAAGGCTCGCCCTCGCGAGCGTCAAGTTGCGGCTCGTCATCAGCCTGGCCCAGAGCTACGTCGGGGACAGCCTGGGCCTGCCCGCCCTGGTCGGTGAGGGGGCCTTGGCCACTTGACTGCGGGACGGAAGTTCGCCTGACGCAGGGGTACCGGTGCAGCACCGACGGCAGCTGGTGGATTCGCCAGGGGCGCAAACGCACGTTCGCCGATCAGGGCCGAACGGTCCGACTCGCAGTCCACCGGCACAACGCGGTGGGGCGGTCGCGCCGATTACGCGACGCGTTGCGCCGTGCGCTGGGGCACGACCCACGGCCCGACGAACTGGCGGCAGCGTTGGCGACGACTGAGGAGTGCTTGAGGTAGATCGCCGCCGTCGACCGGCGGATCCTGTCGCTCGACGTGCCCGTTACCGGGGCGGCGGGCGGCGGGCGCGGCGACCCTGAAGAACCGGCCCGCGTCGGCACCAGGACGATCCGCGAGGGCAGCTGCCCTCGCGGCGTGCTCCCACCAAACCGGTCGAGCAGCGCATTCAGCGCTGTACATTCTTTTTTATTTGCCCTTTTGCCGGGTTCTATCGAGGTCGGCGGCATGGCCGCCTCGGTCGCCCCACTCGCTGGTCGTCGTCGCTGACGCCGCTTCGCGCGAGCGTGCCCCATCGTTCGTCTTCCTCCCAGGCGCGCCGGGCCTCGTGATCGGCGACCGAGCGTGCGTGCGCCCACCTGCGCGGTGCTCGCGCACCACCGCCGCTACGAAGCCGGGGGGCGGCGTCTGGTTCTCCGCGATCATCCTGGCGAGGTGCCGGGCGCTGTAACGCTCGTCATCCAGATCGACCTCGCGCAACCTGTCGCGGGCCGCGATCCGGTCCGCAATCGTCGTTGAGGCGTGGACCAGCAGCTTGCGTGTAATAGTCAGGCTGACCCCTCGCTCGACGAGAGCTGAGGTTATGGCGGATTCGAGAGATGGCAACAACCACGGTGCGCGGCGGGCCGCAGGAGCGGGCGACAGTCTCGCCGCTGAGGCCAGCTTGATTGGTGATGGAGGACAGCATACCGTGTGCGGCGGTAGTCAAACTCGCGTCGCGCGGCCGTACTTGAAGGCGGCAGATCGGGATGCATCCGCACCAGGGGCTGGGCGCCGGTCGGCGCAGCGGTGGGTATCATCCACGCCCCCGCGCGGCGATGGTCGGCGCGGCGCGGTAGCAGATGCAGGTGTCGGCCACCCGAGCGCCGAAGTGCTCACGATCGCGCGACAGGGTCGGCCTGGAGCGGAGGCGCTGGGGCTGATACGCCCCTGGTCACGGCGACGACCCGAAGTTGGCAGGCGGAGCAGCGCCACGTACGCCAATCCTGGCCCCGACTTGGTTGCGCACCAGTGCTCCGGAACGCCGCTACGTCGCGTCCCCGCCCGCGGCAAGCGATCTATCGGGCCGCGCAGGTGCCGCGAGTTGTGCGCAGAGTGTGGGCAAGTCAAGGTAGAGGATCCGTACCTGTGGGCGGTGACACAGCGCGGCAACCCGCGCGGCGATCCTGGAGCGGGTCGCTGTGTGCCCGGCACTGAGGGCCCGCTCCAACGTTTGGGGGTCGGGGAAAATCACCGCTGCCGTTTCGTCAGGTGTCGCCGAGGCGTGGAAAAGTGCCGCGCGAAACAGGGTCGGCAGCACGGGAGCGGTCTGCGCCACACGCATCCACAGGGCCTGGTCCCCCAGGGAGAGTCCGACCCGATCGAGCAGTTCACGCCGCGTAGCCGCCGCCGCTGCCAGTTCGTCATGGCGGCGCGTGTCCTCACTTGTCCGCGCCAGCAGCGCTCGACGCTGTGCGACGGCGAGTGCCGCTCGTTCCGCCGGTGCGGTATAGCCCGGCGGGGGCGCCCAATCCTCCTCGATCATCTTGCGCAGTCGCCCTGGGGTGAGTCGTCGGTCCTCGGGGTCGGCTTCGCGGAGCCAATCATAGATGGCGAGCTGGCGCTCCAGGATCGCCGGGGGGCTAGCGTGCAGTAGCTGCATCGCGACACGTCGTGTTACGCCACGTTCGACTAATGCTGTCTCAAACGAAGTAACAACAACAGTGCTCGTCGCCCCCGTTTGCGGTGGTTGTTGTTGATCAATTTCGGGATCAGTCTGGGGATCAGTCTGGAATTCCTTTAAGGATTGGATCAGATCAGCCGCTTCGAGGTGGTCGGAATCGATGGCTGGATCGGGACCATTCGTGTCGCTGGTTCGGGACAGTTCCTCCGTTTGGATCGCGACAGTTCGTCGCCCTGGATCGGGACAATACTCCCGTTTGGATCTGGACAAATCGTCGGTTTGGGGCTCCGGGACCGTCGAGGGCGGTGTCGGCACGAACAGATCCAGCGGCGCACGAGCGCCGGTGAGTTGCCCGAGGGCGGCGAAATCGATCGTGTACCACTTCGTGCGATCGCCGGGCTGGGCGTTATAACGGCTGGTGGCGAGCAGGAAGCCGGCCCGCTCCAGGCGCGTGAGTGTCCGCACCAGGGTTTCCGGCGCGCGAAAGTTGAACGGCGCGAACATATCCACGTCGCGAGGACAGACCCAGCGGCGCCCGTCCCGTACCGGGGGACGGCGCTCATCCGCAAGCCAGTAGCGCAGCTGCTGCAGGAGGAGGGCCTCATCGAGTCCGACCCGGACCGCGAGGTCGACCACGATGACCAGGGGTGGCTCATCGATCAGGAGGTCGCTCGGCGGGAGCGGCGGGAGCGTGCCCGCGTCGGCCATTCCCGCCGCCTCGTCGCGCGTGGTGGGGCGGCGCGCGTGGCGCTGCGCTGCGACGAGGCGTGCGACGGGCTCGAGCGCGGCGAAGTCGATTGTGTACCACTTCGTCGCGTCGCGCCGCGGCAGGTCCGGCTGGATCGCCGCGATCAGCCCCTGGCGGACGAGGGAATCGAAGGCACGCTGCACCGTCTTCGCCTTCCAGAACGGGAAGTCCCGTTCCTGCCAGCGCTCGAGGCTGGCGCGTGCCCAGCGGCGCCCGCCCCAGACCTGCGGCTGTTGCCCGTCGCCCAGGCGGTACCGCACCTGCTGGAGGACGATCGCCTCGTTCAGTCCCACCGCGGCCACCAGACTCGGCAGCAGCAGGAGCGTACGACCGCCGATCAACAGATTCGAGGCCGGGAGCGGCGGCAAATTCATCATCGTCCCCTCCCCGCACTAGCCCCACGATGCACCTCCACCGGGTGCGCTTTGCCCGATTGTAGCGGGTTACGGGCCAAGGTCGGACCGGGGACGCCATGGTGCACGCCCCGCCCATTCATACTCGGGGAGGCGCGACCGTACGCGAGAAAGGCGCGCGGGGGCGCGATCGTGCCACGTGCCGGTTTGGCAATGTGCGCGATGACGCGCCGGATGGTGCGCGATAACGGCCCCAATTATTCCGGGCCATGAATAGGTGGGCCGATTCGGTTCAGGATGATGCCCCCGATTATTCGCGATTATGAATGGGCGCCGGGGCTTGGTGCAGGATGACGCGCCCAAATATTCCCGGTTATGAATGGGGGATCGTCGGCGTGCGCCAGCGTGTCGCGCCCCAGGCGGACCGGATGGCGCCGTCGCCATGGCGCGCCCGCGGGCGACTTAGAGCTCCTCGAGCCAGCGCGCCAGGCGCGCGCGGAATTCCGGGGAGGGCTGGACATCGGGAATACTGCCGCGCTCGAGCTTGCTGATATAACTCTGGGACAGCCCGAGGGCGGCGGCGGCGGCGGCCTGGCTGAGGCCGATCTCCCGCCGCCGGGCCTTGATCAGCGCGCCGAGCGCGACCGGGGAGGTGGGGATTTCGGTCGGCGGGGGCGGGGCGGCGACCGGCGCAGGCGTCGGAGCGTGCAGCGCCGATTGATAATAGGCGATGACGGGCGGCGGCGGGGCGATGAGGAGGGTCGCCTCCCGCCAGCGCTCGACCCAGCCGCGTTGCTGCGCGATCGCCTCGTCCCAGTCGCGATAGTGCCACGCCGCGATGACGCCGTCGCCTTGCAGGGTATCCAGCGCGTGTTCCAGCCGTTCCCGCGTCCGTGCGGGGAAACGGGTGTTGACCACCATCCCGCACGCCTCGAGCAGGGCTCCGGCGCGATAGGGTTGCGCGCGCGGGCCGTCGGTGCTGACGCGCCACTGCCAGCTCAGGTACCGCGAGAGTCGTTTCTCCCACGTCTGGCGGTACGGATCGTATTTGAGGGCCTTGGCCGACAGGAGGGCGGTCTGCTGCCCCGGGCCCATCAGGAAGTGGGCGAATACCCGGCCCGGCTGGAAGACGAAGCGCTCCATGTCGACCATCGTCCCGGTGCGGTCGACCACGCCGTAGCGGTCGGTGATCACGAAGGCCCGGCTCTGCAGGCTGCGCCTGGCGCCGTCGGCGCCGTCGACGTCGGCGATGTTGATCCAGAGGTTCTGGATGTGGGCTAGCGCCTGCTGCATCTCGCCGCGCTGCTCGACCCGGAAGCCGACGCGCCGCCCGTTGTCGCGCGCCCGCGGCTGGATCCCGCGCATCGTGAGGAGCCCGTCGACATCAGCGACCGCGCGGTCCTGCGACGAGCGCGCCTGGGAGAGCCACAAGGCGCTCAGGGCATCCAGGGCATCCGCATCCAGATCGGAGAGTTTGTCCCGCTGTTGCCACATCAGCGCGACCCAGGCGTCGACCTGATCGGGGGGCAAAGCCTGCCCGTCGGCGCCAGGCGGGCGGAGTTGCGCCTGGCCGCTCGAGTGCCCGAGCGCGAGGCGCGCGGTCGGCCAGGGCGTGTCCTCGGCGTGCTCGAAGGTATTCAAGTAGAGGGCCTCGCGGACCGCCTGATAGTGCGCCGAACTCATCACGGGGAGATACCCGTCGGCGAGCGGCGCGGTGAGGGCCTCGGAGGTGGGCGCGGTCGGGCCGGCCGAGGGCAGGAGCGCCGCCGGGTCCGCAGGGGCGGCGTCGGCGAGGAGGAGGGCCAGTCGCGCGGGCGACGCATGGCCGAGGTCGAGCGCCTCGACGACGACCTTGGCGAGCTCTTGCGCGTAGGTGCTGAGCAGCTGATCCGAGCGCTCGCGCAGCGTGAGCGGGTCCGCCCCACGGAGATGGTCGGCGAGTCGGCGGTGGTACTCCTCGGCCGAGAGCTCGCGGATACTCTCGGTCCCGAGCTCGCGCCGGATCGCCGCGCCGGCCCAGGCGGTCTGGTGGGACCAGATCCACTCGAATAGCCCCTGCCACGGGTCATAGGTGAGGATCCCCGGCTCGTCGAAGAGGTGGCGCATCAGCGCGACGAGGTTGGCGGCGATCCCGGTGGTCGATCCTGACCCGGACGCGATCGGCCCTGACGACGATCCCGCCTCTGCCCCGAAGGCGTTCAGGAGCCAGGGTACGGTCAGGGCCGCCGCCAGTTCGTAGAGGGGTGTTGTCGCGTGCAGTTGGTCGGTGATGGCCAGCAGGTCATCGCGCGACGGGCGGGTGGTGGCCGCGGCGGCCGTCCAGAGTTCCGGGGCGGCCAGGACCCCATTCAGGGCATGGGCCCAGGCCGCCACATCGATGTGGCGCGAGACCTGGCCGGCCCAGCGCGACGGCTCGAATTCTGGCACTGCGGACACTGCGGAGGCTGGCGGCCTGGGCATTGCGCGCTCCCCCTGGTCTAGGCGCCCGTCGGGCGGTTGCGCGCGCGCCACTCGTCGAGGGTCGCGAGCATCGCGTCGAGGGCCTCGGCAACGGCAGGGCTCATTGCCAGCGTGGGGTAGGCGCCGATCAGCGCGTGCCCGCGATCGATGAAATTCCGTGTGGCCACGTCGATCGTGCGCCGGGGATTGACCGGCAGGATGCCCTCCTCGTTATGGTAACTCTTGCGGGCCGCAAGAGTTACCATAACGTCTTCCTCGGTGCCGCCGGCGTCGAGGAGGGCCTCCGCCTGCCGGGCGAGCTGGCGCGCGACGGTCGTCGTGACCCGCTCGCCCTCGGCGCGCCGGTCGGCGAGGTGGGCGATGGCGCGCTCCTGGATGGCCGGGGTGAGGCGCAGGAGTTCCTGCGCCTCGCCCTTGCCGAGCGTCCCGGCGGCGACCGCCGTGGCCAGGGCCTCGCGCGAGTAGAGGCGCAGGTTGCGGCTGATCCGGCTCTCGCTGACGCCGAGGCGGCCCGCGATCGCCGCCTGGCTGTAGCCCTGGCCGATGAGCCCCTGATAGGCGCGCGCCTCATCGTCATCGGAAAGGTCCTCGCGCTGGAGGTTCTCCACTAGCATCTCGAAGGCGCGCTCGTCGGCGGCGGAGTCGCGCACGACCACCGGTATCTCCGGGATGTCGGCCAGACCCGCCGCGCGCCAGCGCCGCTCGCCGTTGACGATGATGAAGCGCCCTTCCTCCGCGGCGGGCCGGACGCGGAGCGGTTGCAGTATCCCGACCTGTTTCAGCGATTCGGCGAGCTCCTCGAGCTTCGCCTCGTCAAAAACCTTCCGGGGCTGGTCCGGATCCGGGGCGAGGAGGCGGCGTTCCAGGACGAGCGCACCGGGCATCTGGCGCTGGCCCGGTTTGCCGAGGAGCGGCGAGGGCAGGGCGGTCGTGCTGACCTGGCGCACGGTGTCGCGCAGGGCGGCCACGCGGTCGCGGCTTTGTTTGCCCGCCATCAGCGTCGCTCCATGAAGGGGGTCAGGTCGGGTGACGCGGTCGTGTCATCGCCGAGTCGCGCGAGCACCTCGCGCACGAGCGCGCGGTAGTCCGCCCCGGCGGTGGTCCCGGCGATGTCGTAGAGGGTCTGGCCGGACATTGCCGCCTCCTTCGTCCGCTGACTCTTGCGGATCACCGTGGTGAACGTCTCCGGGTACTGCGCGCGCAATTCCTCTTCCACGACGCGCGTGACGATGGTGCGACCCTCGGCCATCGTCAGGAGCGGGCCGAGGAAACGCAGGTGCGGGTTGAAATACTCGCGTACCGTCTCGACCGTGCGGAACAGGAGCTGCAGCCCCATCATCGCGTATATCTCGCTGTCGATCGGCGCGATGAACCCGTCGGCGGCGACGAGCGCATTCACGGTGAGCTTGCCGATCGAGGGGGGCACGTCGATGACGACGAGATCGGCGCTCAACCCTTGCAGGGCGCGGCGCAGGCGCAGGTCACTCGCGTGGAGCTGCGAGAGGGCCAGGTCGGCATCCGCGAGGAGGATGTTGGCGGGCAGCAACTGCAGGTGCGGGCGGACCGCGATGAGCACCTCGCGCGGCGGTTTCCCGTCGACGAGCACCTCGCGGACCGTTGGGATATCGGTGGCCTGGACGCCGAGCTGCTGCGAGAGCGTCCCCTGGGGATCCATGTCGATCGCGACCGTCCGGAGGCCGAGATCGGCGAACCCGACCGCGAGATGCAGGGCGGTCGTGGTCTTGGCCACCCCGCCCTTCGCGTTGGCGATGACGATAATCTTCATCGCGTCTCCTCGCTGTCCGGGCGCCGGTGCGCCGCGTGAACCTTCCGGATCTCCGCCTCCCGGAAGGCCGTGAGCGCCTCGCCGGGGATGCGATAGGCACGCTTGCCCGGACGGAAGGCCGGCAGACGCCCGCTCTCGATCAGGTTGTAGAGCGTGGCTCGCCCCACGCCGAGTATGGCGCACGCTTGCCGCACGCTGAGCGCCGCTCGCCCGAGATCTCCCGCCGCCGCCATCATCCCCTCGCAATCTGTCTGGTTCGTGGTGCTGTCGCCGCCTCGACGATGTCAAGATGTACGTACATCATGCCACGTTGCGCGCGATGTGTCAAGATGGACAAGGATAGCTCCCGATAGCTGGGCGCATGGCCGCCATATTGTCTGGCATCGCCAGTCGCCGGGGCAACGCTGGGACGTGATGTGCCGGGGATGTCACGTCGATATGCCGCTCCGGATCCTCGGCCGGCGAATGTGGCGGGTCGCGAACTTGGCCGCCGAACGCGACGGGTCCTCGCCGGGGGGCGGCGTCGGCCGCCGCGTCGGCCGGGGGAGG
>JAABUN010007704.1_pt1 | contig 11420 bp, 13 predicted proteins | sample 5559311 | NCBI WGS metagenome assembly JAABUN01 (sample SAMN10711877, study PRJNA513370) | rock metagenome | isolation source: Antarctica rocks | place: Antarctica: Victoria Land, Siegfried Peak sud | reverse complement strand
CCGCGAGCGGCTGGAGCAGGCCACGCCAGGCGGGAACGGCGACATCAGCGCACCGATGCAGGGCACGGTCACGCAGGTCGCGGTCGTCGAAGGGGACGAGGTGGCGGCGGGCCAGCTCCTGGTCGTCATCGAGGCGATGAAGATGGAAAACCCAGTCCGCGCCAAGGCTGACGGTCGCGTCGAGGGCCTGCGGATAGCAGTGGGGGCAACCGTCGCCCAGGGCGATCTGCTCGGTCGGGTCGCCACCTCGGACCAGGACCCGGCGTGACGGTGACATGTCTGAGGGTGGCGCGGTGAAGGATCTCCCGTACAGCCATCAGGAGTCGGTGCAAGTCGAGGTGCCACCCGAGGCCCTGTACGACCTCGTCTTCGACGTCACCCGCACCGGCGAGTGGAGCCCGGTCTGCGCCTCGTGCTGGTGGGACGACGACGCGGCGGCCGGACAGGTCGGTGCGTGGTTCACCGGTCGCAACGAGACGGCTTCGAGGACCTGGGAGACCCGCTCGCAGGTGGTGGCGGCCGACCGGGGCCGGGAGTTCGCGTGGACCGTGGGTGGCAACCTCGTGCGCTGGGGCTTTCGCCTCGCCCCTGCGGGGTCCGGGACGACGCTGACCGAGACGTGGGAGTTCCGTCCCGAGGGACTGGCCCACTTCCAGGAGCGCTTCGGCGAGGACGCGCCCGCCCAGATCGCGGACCGCGTCTCCCAGGCGCTGGATGGCATCCCCAAGACCCTGGCCCGCATCAAGGAGATCGCCGAGAGCCCAGCGACGACGCACGCGACCGCGACGACGCGCGTTCTCAGCAACACCGACTTCGCCGCACCGGTCGAGGACCGTTGGTTCGAGGACTACGTGCCCGGCTCGGTCTACGAGTTCGGCCGCGTCGCGGTGAGCGAGCAGGACATCGTCGCCTTCGCCCGGCGCTACGACCCCCAGGCCATCCACAACGACCCCGCCTGGGCGACCACCGGACCCTTCCGGGGACTGATCGCCAGCGGCGTGCACACCATGGCGCTGTGCATGCGCCTCTACGTCGACCACTACATCTCCCGCGTCGCCAGCCTCGCCTCCCCGGGCCTCGACGAGGTGCGCTGGCCGCGTCCCGTGCGACCCGGCGACCAGCTGCATCTTCGGGTGACGATCCTCGAGGCGCGGCTGTCCCGGTCCAAGCCCGACCGGGGCCTGGTGCACACCTTCGTCGAAGGGCTCGACCAGCACGACCAGGTGGTTCTCTCATTCACGGCGATGAACTTCTTCGCCCACCGTAGGACGGACTGAAAGCCATCCGCGAGGAAATCGCACCGACCTGATCAGCCGCCGCCCACCCGGCGGGCGTGGTCGGCCCAGTGCGGATCCCTGAGGGTCTTGCGCATGAGCTTGCCGACTGGGCTCTTCGGTAGGGGCCCGCCGATGAAATCGACACGACTGGGCTTCTTGTAGGAGCCGAGGGCATCCGCGACGAGCTGCATGATGTCCTCACTGCTCACCTTCGCGCCGTCCTCGACGTAGCACACAGCCATCGGCGTCTCACCCCATCGCTCATGGGGGATGGCAAAGACTGCGACCTCGATGATCTCAGGGTGGTCGGCGATGACGGTCTCGAGCTCGGCCGGCCAGATGTTGAAGCCGCCCGAGACGATCATGTCGTCGGCCCGGTCCAGGACGTAAAGGTAGCCATTGGTGTCGATTCGGCCGATGTCCCTGGTGCGGATCCATCCGTCCACCAGCCGGTCGGATGTCGCCGCGTCGTCGTTCCAGAAGCCTCGCAGCTGCGACTCGACCTTGGCGTAGATCTCGCCGATGTCCCCCAGCGGGACGGCGGCACCCGCCGCGTCGCGAATCTCGATCTGTGCAAAGGGCAGTGGCCGGCCGGCAGCCCGCAACGGTGTCGATCCAGGCGTCTCGGCGAACCACTCGGAAGGGGTCATGATGGTAAGCGGCACGGCTTCGGTCTGACCGAACACCTGGTAGAGGACGTCGCCGAACGCCCGACGTCCGGCGAGGATGGTGGCGTCGGTGCTCGGAGCCCCGCCAATGAGCAGGCACTGCAACGCGGTCCAGTCGCCAGTGTTGGATTTGGGATGGGCGGCCAGCGCCGCAAGCATCGATGGTGGCGCGAAGGCGTGCGTCACCCGATGACGCTGCATCATGTCCAGCACCTTCGCCGCGTCGAAGGCGCCGAAGAGCAGGTTCGTGCTGCCGTGCAGCCACGCCGGCAGGAACAGGTAGCCGGAGGCGTGCGAGATGGGCCCGGCGTGGCCCACCACGCTCTCCACCTCGAGGTTCGGTAGCCGGTAGTACCAGTTGCGGCAGTTCACCAGCCAGTCGTGCTGGGTGTAGCCGACACCCTTGGGGCGTCCGGTCGTGCCGGCGGAGTGTCGGATGATGTACCAGTCGTCGGAGCTCACCTCGACCATCGGGTCCGCGGCCGACTGCGCCCGCAACCACTGCTCGTAGTCCTCGCCACGGTCGACGATGTGGTGCAGCGTCTCGATGTCGCGGTCCAGGTCGCGGACGTCGTCGATGAAGGTGTGGTCGGTGATCACTACCTTGGACTGCGTCTGCTCGATCATCTGGCCGTGCGAGAGGCGACGGTTGCGGGCGTACAACGGAACCCGCACAGCGCCCGCGATGGCGCAACCCAGAAAGAGATCCGCCGCGCCCAGGTTGTTCTCCTCCAGCCCGGCGACCCGGTCGCCGGGCTGCACGCCAAGCTCGATCAGCCCGTTGGCGAGCCGCACCCCACGGTCCCACATCTGGGCGAAAGTCAGAGTCTCGTGCTCGGTGATGACTGCTGGTCGGTCCGAGTTTAAGCTCAACGCCTGTCGCATCAGACTCGGCACATCCATGGGAGCTCCGTTTCGTGTGACGCTGGCCACCTCGTTGGGCCATCATCGGGAGCTTAGGACGGGGACGGGCGAGCTCACTACCCCCATTCGGGCGTAGTGCGGCAACTATTCGAATGGTTCATAGAGCTTCAAGTGCGGCGTTGGTAACCTGGTGGGCCGATCGAGGAGACGCGATGACGCAGTTGGCGGACTACCGGCACTCGGACGCGTCCACAGCGGCGGATGTCGCGACCCGGGTGCGGGGCCTGTCGCATGCCGATGTCTCCTTCACCGCCGTTCTTGACCGCAGCGGCACGACCTTCCGCGTAGGTCAGCTGACCGGTAACCGCACCTCCTCGCTGGAGAACATCGTGAGCTCCTTGGGCACCGGCGTCGGGGGACGGTGCATCGCTCGCGGCGAACCGGTCGTCGTCACCGACTACGGCTCCGCGCGAAACATCTCTCACCAGTTTGATGACGCCGTCGCGGGCGAGGGTCTGCGGGCAGTTTTCGCAGTGCCGTTGCGCGTCGGTGACCAGTTGCGCGGCGCTGTCTACGGTGCGCTGCGTGAGCCGGTGCAGTTCGCCGACCGTTTGGTGAACGCGGCGAGGGGCGTGGCCGACGTCGAGGGGCCGTTGCGGGTGCGGGACGCGGACTACCGCGACCGTCTGCAGCAGGCCTACCTGGATCTGCAGGCGATCCTGCCCGAGGTGCAGGACCCGACCGTTCGTGCCGAGATCCGTCGGGTGACCGACCAGCTGATGCACGGCACCGCCGCGAGCAGCCTCACCGTGCGGCTCTCGCCGCGGGAGCTGGACGTGCTGTGCGCTGCCGCGGCGGGATGTCGCAACCGCGAGATCGCCGGGTGGCTGTCGCTGACACCCTCGACCGTCAAGTCCTGCCTCAAGAGCGCGATGACCAAGCTGGACAGCCACAACCGGATGGAAGCGGCGCGGGTCGCCCGCCGCCACGGGCTGCTGCCGTGAGCGAGCCCGCGACCCGTCGCGACGAGCCGGCCCAGGCGCCCCCGACCCGTACGGAGTCGAAGCGCGCCGGGCGAGTCGAGCGCATCGAGCGCGCGGCCGCGCGTGTCTTCGCCAGCAAGGGTTACGACGGCGCGAACTTCGCCGACATCGCCGCCGAGCTCGACCTGCGTGGCCCCAGCCTCTACCACTACTTCTCCTCCAAGGACGAGTTGTTCCTGCGTTGCCTGGAGCACTCGGCCGAGCGGGTGTTCATGCGCCTCCGGTCGATCGCCGCGGATCAGCGCGCCGACCCGATCGACAGGCTGCGGGCCCTGGTTCGCGAGCAGGTGCTCATCGAGGTGCAGGACTTCCCGGAGTTCGTCCCGCTGTTCTTCAAGATGCGTCTGTCGCCCCCGAAGCTTGCGCGCAGCGTCCTGGACCTACGCCGCGAGCATGCCGCGATATTCGAGCAGGCGGCGGCCGACGTACGCACCAATCGGGGGCTCGACGCGGGCGACGTCCGAGTGTGGCTAGGGGTGGCGTTCGGCGCGCTGGCCTATCTGCAGGACTGGTACGACCCGAGCGGCGCGCTCGACCCGGAGCAGCTCGCCGAGCGGATGGCCGCGACCCTCGTAGAGCCCTTCCGGACGGGTCGAGCCGTCGAGGGCGCGACAGCTTTCAACTCGTAAATCGAAAATCAAGTACAGTATAGAAACCTCACTCGCGACCCTTGGACGGCAGACATGACGGAGACCCGGCACCAGCTCGAGCAGGAGTTTCTGCAGGACGGCTACGACGTCCCGTGGGCCCTCACCGAGGACCACCGCCAGTGGCAGAAGGTGCTGCAGGGGTTCTGTGTCGACGCCGTCGCGCCCGAGGCGGCGGAGCGCAGCATCGCCGGCCGGTTCGATCTGGAGCTGGTGAGGGCCGTCGGTGAGCTCGGGGCCTTCGGGCTCCTGGTGGACGAGGAGTACGGCGGTGGCAGCGGTGACCTGCGGATGGCCTGCCTGGCGGCCGAGGAGCTCGCCACTGTGGACTCGTCGTTGGCGGTGACCGTGCATGTGCAGGCGATCAGCGTGGCGCTGCTCGCCCACCTAGCCGGGGACCGGCCCGAGCTGCTACGCGAGATCCTGCCGTCGGCGTGCACCGGCGAGACGTTCATCTCCTTCGGGCTGACGGAGCCGACCGGCGGCTCCGACGCGGGCCAGATCAGCACCTCGGCCAAGCGTGACGGCAGCGATTGGGTAATCAGCGGCGCGAAGCAGTTCATCACCAACTCGGGCACGCCGTTCTCGCGCTACGTCATCCTCTTCGCGGCAACCGGCGAGGCCGTCAACGGCAAGGCGCCGGTCTCGGCCTTCCTGGTGCCGCTGGATGCGCCGGGGGTCGAGGTCGGCGGCGCCTACGCCAAGCTGGGTTGGCGCTCTTCGGACACGCACCCGCTGTTCTTCGACCAGGTGCGGGTTCCCGCGGACGCGCTACTGGGGATGGAGGGGAGGGGCTACCGGGAGGCGCTGCGTTTCCTCACCTGGGCGCGGTTCCCGATCGCGGCAATGAGCACCGGGCTGGCGCGCGGCTGCCTCTCGGACACGTTGCGCTTCGTCAAGGAGCGGGACTCCTTCGGCAAGCCGCTGGGCAGTCACCAGGGCGTCGCCTTCCAGGTCGCCGACATCGCTGCCCTCGCCTCCACGGCACGGGTGATGACCTACGACGGTGCGCTGAAGTACGACTCCGGCCTGCCGATCGAGCGCGAGGCCGCGATCGCCAAGCTGATGGCCTCTGAGGCCGCTAACAAGGCGGCCTACCTCGCCACCCAGCTGCAGGGCGGCTACGGCTTCGTGCAAGAGACCGCCTCCACGCGGCACTATCAGGACGCCCGGATCCTGACCATCGGTGAGGGCACGTCGGAGGTCCAGCGCATGCTGGTCGCCCGTGGGCTCGGCCTGACGGTGTGAGCGTGACCCTGCCGCTGGAGGGCTTGCGCGTCCTCAGCCTGGCCCACCAGTACCCGGGGCCGTTCGCGACGATGATGCTCTCGGACCTCGGAGCCGACGTGGTAGTGGTCGAGCGTCCCGAAGGTGGGGATCCGACCCGAGCGTTCCCGTCGTTCCACTCCGCTCTAGCGCGCGGCAGCCGCTCGGTCGCACTCGACCTCAAGTCCGAGGCCGGCCGTGCCGCCCTGCGCCACCTGCTCCGCGACGCCGACGCCCTGCTCGAAGGGTTTCGCCCCGGTGCAATGGGCCGGCTCGGGCTGGACCCCGAGAGCGTGCGGCGGGACTTCCCGCAGCTGGTCTACGTGTCCATTTCCGGCTTCGGCCAGACCGGTCCTAACCGTCTGCGCAGCGGCCACGACCTGACCTACCAGGCCGAGGCCGGCATGCTCTACGAGCACCTGCCACCGGCCCCTTCACCCGCTGCCCCCTCCCTGGCGCTGGGGGACCTGGCCGCCGGCATGTTCGCCGCTCAGGCCGTGCTGGTGGGACTCGTCCAGCGGACCCGCACCGGCCAAGGCTGCTCGACCGACGTCTCGATGGTGGACTGCCTCTCGACCCTGCTGGCCGCCCACACAGGCCCGGTGGTCAACGCCAGCGGCTCCCCGGGTTTCCCTTACGAGCCGGGGTACGGCGTCTTCGTCACCTCCGACGGTCAACACCTGGCGCTGGCCGTGGCCCACGAGGACCACTTCTGGCGCGCCCTGTGCGACCTCACCGGTCTGCACGCCGACCGGGACCTGGACTCGCCGAGCCGCTTCGCGGATCACGCTCGACTCCGCGCGGAACTGCAGCTGGCGCTCGGCCGTCATCCGCTCGCAGAATGGGAGCAGCGGTTCACTGAGGCGGACGTGCCCTTCGGTCGCCTGCGGTCTCTCGAGGAGCTGCCCGGGACCCCCCAGTCGACGGCCCGTGGGACCTACAGCACCCTCGACTCACCTTCGGGTCCCGGTATCTACGTGCGTCAGCCGCTGGTCATCGACGGGAGCAACCCCGGCCCACGGCGGGGCGCCCCCGGTCTGGGGGAGCACACCGCCGAGGTGCTGGCCAGTGCTGGCCTGGACGACGACTCGATCTCGGCACTGATCCGAGCAACCCGATGAGGAGATGACATGGACGACGCCTCTCGCGGGGTGTCCGGGCGGTGGTTCGAAGAGCTGCCGGTGGGAACGACCGTCGAGCACTCGACGCGGCGCACGGTGACCGAGACCGACAACGTGCTGTTCACGACGATGACGATGAACCCCGCACCGATGCACCTCGACGCGGAGTACGCCGCGGCGAGCGAATTCGGACAGGTGCTCGTCAACAGCATGTTCACAGCTGCGCTCGTGGTGGGACTGTCGGTCTCCGAGCTGACCCTCGGCACGATCATCGCCCAGCTGGGGATGTCCAACGTGCGCTTTCCGGCTCCGGTGTTCGTCGGCGACACCATCCGAGTCGAGTCCGAGGTGGTCGAGGCGCGTGAATCTGCGTCGAGGCCCGCTGCCGGGGTCGTCGTGTTCGAGCACCGGGCCCGCAACCAGCGCGACGAGTTGGTCTGCCAGATGCGGCGCACCGGCCTCATGCACCGGAGGCCCGCATGACCACGCACGTCGACGAGGTCACGGCCGGGGCGGACGCCGCCCGGACTGGGAACGACGCGTCGCGGTGGCCCGACGTCGTGAGCCCGGTGTGACCCTATGAGCGCAGTCAGAATCTCCCCGCCGCGCAGTCTGCTGTTCGTTCCGGCGTCGCGCCCGGACATGATCGCGAAGACGTTGCGGTGGCAACCCGACATCGTGGTCGTAGACCTTGAGGACGCCGTCGCCGCGACCGCCAAGGACTCCGCGCGTGTCGGGGGGGTCGAGGCCGCCGAGGCGATCGCCGAGGAGGTGACCGTGCTGGTGCGCGTCAACCCACGGGACTCCCGGTGGTTCGAGGACGACCTGGCCGCCGTCGCGGGCTCTGGCGTGCACGGCGTGGTGCTTCCAAAGTATGAGTCGGTCGACGACGCGCTAGCGGTCCGGGAGGCGCTGCCCGACACCTCGGCGCTCTTGGTCGGGCTGGAAACGGCCCGCGGAGTGGCGGCGTGCGAGGAGCTGCTCTGCGACGCAGACGTGGACGCGGCGTACTTCGGTGCCGAGGACTACATCGTCGATGTCGGCGGCAGTCGGACGGCGGCGGGCACCGAGGTGCTCTACGCTCGCAGCCGGGTCCTGCTCGCGGCACGCCTGGCAGACGTCGGGGCCATTGACCAGGCGGTCGTGGAGATCGGCGACGACGACCGGTTCGTCGCCGACGCCGAGGCCGGCTCGGCGATCGGGTACGCCGGGAAGATCTGTGTGCACCCGCGTCAGGTCCGCCTGGCCCACGACGTCTTCGCGCCGTCGCAGGTAGCGGTCGAGCACGCGCGGGCGGTGCTGCAGATGGCGGAGCGGAGCGGCGTCGGCCTCGTCGACGGCAAGATGACCGACGAGGTCCATGTGCGCTGGGCCCGCCAGTCCCTCCAGCGCGCCGAGCGCAGGACCGAGGAGCGCTGATGCGGGTCGGGCTGATGATCCCTCCGCAGCTGGATCCCCGTCAGCTGGTGCCGATGGCGGTGCGCGCCGAGGAGCAGGGCTTCGACTTCGTGGCCTGCGGGGAACACGTGTTCTTCCACGGCCCGGTGTCCAACGCGTTCGTCACGCTTGCCGCCGCGGCCGGCGCCACGCGGCGGATCCGGCTCATGACCGCGCTGACCGTCCTGCCGATCTATCCGGCGGCGCTGGCGGCCAAGATGATCGCCACCCTCGACGGGGTGTTTGACGGTCGCGTCGAGATCGGCATCGGGGTGGGTGGTGAGCACCCTCCCGAGTTCGAGGCCTGCGGCGTACCCGTCCGGGGGCGCGGCCGACGCACCGACGAAGCACTGGAGGTGCTCTCGGCGCTCTTCACCGGCGAGCCGGTGCACTTCGACGGAAGGTACACCACGCTCGACGGGCAAGTCCTGGACCCGCTGCCGGTTCAGCGACCGGCGCCCCCTATCTGGGTCGGCGGTCGTCGAGAGGCCGCCATCCGCCGGGCCGGCCGCCACGGCAACGGCTGGCTGCCCTACCTGGTCACGCCCGAGCAGGTGCACAGCGGCCTGACCTCCGCGCGGGCCGTGGCTGTCGACGCCGGCCGCTCAGGTGGAGACGTCGCAGGCGGAGTGTTCTGCTGGTCCACAGTGGACGCAGACGGGGGTTGGGCACGTCGGACGGGCGTCGAAGTGGTAAGCGGCATCTACCAGCAGGATCTTAGCGCTCGCGCCGATCACTACCTGGTGGGAGGCACCCCGGACAAGGTCGCCTCCCGGTTACGGGAGTACGCCGACGCGGGAGCAGAGACGGTGGTGTTCGCCCCGGCATGCTCAAGCGTCGACCTGGAGCGGGTCGTCGACACCTTCACCAACCACGTGCTGCCCGAGCTGCGTCCCGCGTCGTCGGAGGCCTCGCCGTGAGCGGCCCCCGAGGCGGTCCGGAGCGCCGGCCCGCGAGGGGACGACGGCGCCGTCGTCGAGCTCGTCGAGAAGGGACAACACATGGGCAGGGTGAGGTCGTGCTGGTGGTCGAGGCCATAAAGATGGAGAACGCGGCGACCGATCCGAGGACCGGGATCGTGACGCTTCTGCGGGTCGCAGCCAGCGACAGCACCCCACAGGACGCCATCTTCTGCGTGCTGGCATGAGCAGCTGGGGGGAGTCCCCAGTCATGAGCATGGTCGACGACTGGGAGCACGAGCGGCGGTGGGACGAGGCGGGCGTCTACGCGGTCGCACCCGGAGTGTTTCGCATCCCGCTCCCGCTGCCCGACGACGGCCTGCGAGCAGTGAACGTCTACGTGCTCGAGGACGCAGACGGCCCGCTGCTGGTCGACTCCGGGCAGACCCTGGCGTCCAGCCGTAGCCAGCTCGCTGCCGGTCTGGCCGAGATCGGCCACCGGCTGCAGGACGTACGCCGCTTCCTGATAACCCACGTCCACCGCGACCACTACACCCAGGCCGTCACGATTCGTCGCGAGCTGGGCACGCACATCAGCCTAGGCAGCGGGGAGCAGCCGTCCGTGGCCAAGGTCCGCGAGCCCGGAATCGATCGAGTGGCTGCCCAGCTCGAGCTGCTCGTCACCTGCGGTGCCCAGGAGCTGTGCAACAGCAACCGCGGCCTCGACGACGGACTGCCCGCAGACCTGTGGGAGGACCCGGACCAGTGGTTGGTGGGCGGTGACGTCGTCGAACACGGCTCGAGACATCTTGACGTGATCGAGACCCCGGGCCACACCCGCGGGCACGTCGTCTTCCGCGACCGCTCGGCCCCGCTGCTGTTCGCCGGCGACCACATCCTGCCCAGGATCACGCCCTCCATCGGGTTCGAGCCCTCGGTGTCGCCCCTGCCGCTGCGCGACTACCTCGCATCGCTGCGGCTGGTCCGCTCCTACGACGACACCTGGCTGCTGCCAGCCCACGGACCCGTGACCAAGAGCGTTCACGACCGGGTCGACCAGCTCCTCGAGCACCACGCGCAGCGTCTCACTGCATCGTGGAGGCACGTCGACGCCCACCATCGGACTGCCCTGGAAGTGGCGCAGCAGCTCCGGTGGACCCGTCACGCGAGAGCGCTTGCCGACTTGGCTCCCGTGGACCAGATGCTCGCCGTCCTCGAGACCAAGGCACACCTAGACGTGATGGTCAACCGCCGACGACTCGGCGTCTACGTCGAACCCGACACCGGGATCGCACACTACGTGTCGACTAACCAACTCTGATGCGCATTGCAGTCGATCAGCGCACATGTGATGCCCAAAGACGCCGCTCGGCCGCGGGGATTGCGGTTATCAGGTCGCTGGCTTCAGCGGTTCGGTAGCGGTCACGAGCGCTGGCTCACGTGCGTCATGATGGGCCACCGGAGATGCCTTCGGTTGCCCTTCGACGGTTGCCAGCCCACGTATCGAGCCGGACCCCGTGGACCAGTTGTACTTCAAGTCCAGCGTGCTCACGCAGTGTTCATCCACATTCGGCCGGTGCCAGCCGCTGCGTGTGCGCATGGGTCATGAGGTGAGCGAGAGATCTGTGCATCGGCGGGTCATTCTGAAGCGACGGCTGCCCGGGCCCGGGTCACCGGACCGACGAGGACGAACAGGGCCAAGGCCATGACCATGTAGGTGTAGCCCCGCGCGGTAGGGGCCAGCCCGATCCGGCCAGCCAGCTCGCCGGCGGCGACAGCGGGCACGCTGTTGGCCAGGTAGCTCACGACGTAGACCGCCGACAGCAACCCGGCCCGCTGGTGCGCAGCAGCTTGGCGCAGCAGCGTCCGAAGCACGCCCAGGAAGCCCGCGCCGAACCCGACACAGGCCACGACGGTTGCGGCGAAGTACAGCCCGAGGGAGCCGGTGGGCAGCGCCACCAAGGTGCCGGCCATGCCCACCAGCAAGCTGGTCACTGGTGCACCCTGTTCTTGACGGGCATCGGAACGATGCTTGTTGTTAGGACTCGGCGAGGGTCGGGGTGACGGCCTAGGTTGGTCGCTCCGCGAGGGCCAGCATGACACCGCCGCCCCCGGCTCTCCCGAGGTTGCGAACCGGCATCAGAAGGACGCGCCACAGAGCGCCAGTCAGTGACCGCCCGGCAGGCAGCCTCCTCGCC
>JAABUN010007703.1_pt1 | contig 11421 bp, 10 predicted proteins | sample 5559311 | NCBI WGS metagenome assembly JAABUN01 (sample SAMN10711877, study PRJNA513370) | rock metagenome | isolation source: Antarctica rocks | place: Antarctica: Victoria Land, Siegfried Peak sud | reverse complement strand
GGGCTCGAAGCGCTCCGCGGTTTGACTGTCGCAGCCGCGTTCGACGAGCTCGCGCCAGCAGTCTGAGGCGGCGACCCTGCCTGGCAGCGCCGACCCGCGCCACCTCCTCCGTCAACGCAACAACGCCTCCGCAACTTCGATAACTATCGGCTCCGGCTCCTGCTCCGCAACGGCGCCCCATGGCAGACTCGGCCCGTCGCATCAATACGACCCCGCCAACCACGCTTCATCGCGTAGAGCCCGATTGTCTCGATTTCGAGGTGGGCCCCTTCACCGTTCTGTTCGGCAAGAACAACGCAGGGAAGACCAACATCCTCGAGACGATCTTCGGGATCTTCGCCGGCAGCGACGAGCGAGCCGTGCGCCGTACGCACGCCGAGCGATCGTCACACCCAGACGGGGCTATGGAGGTGACACTCGAGCCAGGGCTGCCCTTCGACGATGCGGTCAGCGCCGCCCTCGGTGCCGAGGCGGGACCGACGCCTCGCGCGGTAACGCTGACGCGGCGGGGAGCCCATGTTGGCGACCCGAGCGACTACGTCGATCCGGAAGCCCAGTCCCCAGGTGCGGATGCTGACGTGAGTGAAGTCACGGACTGGCCGAGCTTGCACGTCCTGTTCCTGAACTGGGAGTTCGCTGGACTACATGAGCGGGTCGCAACCCGAATCGCAGAGCTCGCGGGCACACAACGACAGCGGCTGCGACGCGACTGGCCTTGGCTGGAGATGATTAGGACTACTGATGGGGAGTTCGCGTACCGGGTTCCCGTAGCGACCGAGGCGCGTGTCAACCAACTCGCCTCGCTTACCAGCGACCTCTTTCCCGACTTCGTCGACGGGACTATTCGCGCCCATGTCACAGCGGCGTCCCTGTGGGGGATACGCCGAAGGTGCTGCTCGAGTACGAGCAGCGCGGGCTGACTCAGTGCGCCGACCTTGTGGACGCCGCCGGCCACGGTGCCGCTCGGTGGATGGCCGCCGCTGTGCAGTTGGCGCTTCACTTGATGGAGGATCACGAGAACCTCAGCGCGCTCCGCGACCTCAGGCCTGGTGAGTTCTCCGGACACGTATTGCTCGTCGATGAGCCGGAGGCCAACCTGCACCCGTCCGCAGTCGCAAGCATGGTGCGGTGGTGCCATCGGATGGTTCGCCACGGCTTCACCGTGATTGTTGCGTCGCACCACGAGGAGTTCCTGCGAGTGGCGGGCGAGGAAGTCACACTGGTGCACGTCACTCGCGATACCGATCTCGTACGTACATCGGCGCGCACCTTGCCTACGGCGACTACGCAGCGGCTGCAGGATCTCGCTGCTGACGTCGGGCTGCATCCAGCCGCCGCCCTGTCCTTGCACCGAGCGGTCGTGTTCGTGGAGGGACTGCTCGACGAGGCGGTGCTGGACGAGTACGGGGGTCTTGATCTCGATGCCGCTGGTGTGAAGCTGATCCCGATTCACGGCACGAAGAACCTCGAGGGCCTCGTCTCGGCAGAAGTCGTGACGCAACTGCGAATCCGAATCGGCATCCTGACCGACGCCACCGACCCTTCGACGATGGCGGAGCGCTCTGGGAAGAAGCGATCCTCTGAGGAGCGCAAGGTCATGAGGGTCCTCCAGATCGCGGCCGACAAGGATCTGCCTGCGCCGACAGCGTTCGGCGTGCCAGAGGACGACTTGTTGTTCGCGCTGCCGCCGGACGCGATTCGCGACTACCTCCGCGGCCCCTTTCCTGGTTGGAAGGAACTCGCCAGCGAGTGTCGGGCGGCCTTGGGCAAGGGTCCATCCGACTCCGTCGATTGGAAGGCCCACGCCCTCGATCACTATGGCCTGCCGCTCACGACTACCGCGGGCGTGCGCGACATCGTCCGGAACCTCGACCTGGCCGGGGTGGAACTCCGGTCGGTGCGAACCGTCATCGATCAGATCGTCGCCTGGGCGGAGTAGCCGAGACGCTCAGAAGAAGGGCCCTCTCGACGTGACCTGATCAGTCCGTGGCGACTGGAATGTGCCGCAGAGGAGGCATGCGGCTCGCGTGTTGGGATGCGGGCGGAGCATCGCCTCGTGTGAGCAGCGAGGACATGTGGTGATGCTCGCGTTGTGATCGCCTCCGTAGTCCTTGAGCCGGGTGTCGGCGACGGTGACTGCGCGGGCGCGGATCTCCTCGACATTGAGTAGCTGCTGCCAGTCGTCCGCCGCGATGACGTCGCCGGGCCAGGTGTTCAGTTCCTCGACGACGAAGCGGTCGATGAGGATGAGGGAGCGGCGACACAAGTCGAGCGCTGTCCGGTGGTTGAAACGAGCCGAGCTGTGCTGGAGGTTGTTGCGTAGTCGCCGTAGCTGCGTCACCGTGTCGGTCTCGGCGGCGGTGAGGGTGACCCCGATCGCCGCCAGGCGGGTGAGAACGGTCGGGTTGTTCGGCTGGTCTCGGAGCCCGAGCGGGTTGCTGGCCTCCAGCCGGACGTTGAGCAGCAGTTCGGTGGCCTGGAAGAGGTCCTTCACGGCGTCAAGTAGCCGCTCCGGCTGCACATACGCCGCCAGATACGCGGATGCCCCAGCGGCAAGGGCATACCCGGCGCTGTCCATCATGTCGACGTCAACCGAACCATCCATGATTTGGAAGGCCGGAGCCGGGGGCTCCGACACAGGATGCCATCCGGCTTCAAGGAAGATCGACGCGTCACGCTCCGTTCCGCGGATTGCTCTTTCGTACTCCTCGGGCGTCGACCGAGCGCGGAGGATGAAATCCTGGAGACTTCCCTCCCACTGGTTCGTTGACCAGATGTATGGAGCCGCGCTCTCGATGTCCTGGACATCCACGATGATCAGGTCGAGGGGCTCGTCGTGCCGGGTTCCCTTCACACCGAACAACTCGTCCCACTCCGTGGGCGCAACGGTTTGGCCTAAGGCGGTCAACACCGGTTCGCGCAAGACCACGTGAGTAGAGCCGCAGGACATGCAGACCAGCCGGTGGCGGGTGGTGTACACAACGTCGGCGTAGTGGCAAGGGCAGATGAAGAAGCAGCGCTCCTCGGCCCCGTGAACAAACCCGGCGATCAGTTCGCCGGGAGCGAGGTAGGCGTCGACGATGCCTGTCGAGATGCTGGACCAGGTGAACGGTCCCTCGTCGTCCTCCATCTGGTAAGGGTCCTCGACGCCGAAGAAGGCACGCTGCTCGGCGGCCCACGGCCGCCGAGCGGGGATGTCGAGTGGCGTGTCGATGCTGACGGCCTCGAAACACGCCTCCCACGGACCGACGCGGCGCAGATCCGTGATCACCTGACCGTCGTAGGCGATCATTCCCCTCGCCCGGACAATCTCCTCGATCTCTGCCACCATGCCATCGACGTCCATTGTCTCGGGAGTGAGAAATCGTCGAGGCGCCCAGAATCCGACGACCTTGGTGAAGCGCCTGTTGACGTCCGGCTCGACCGGCGTGCCTGCCTCGAAGAGACCGTTTCGTTGCACGAGGTCGATGCCGTCGATCTCACTGGGACCCCAACCCATGGCTTCGATGCTCACGGGCAGGAGTATCGCGAGAGGACGTCACTCTCGGCCGGAGGTTGCGTGACGCCGACGACCCGTTGAGATGGGGCGGCGTCCCGATGGCGTCGTGACGGCCACGGCGCCGGCCTTGCACCGCCGACGTGGTTTACGTGGCGGCCCTGGCTGAGCGCCGAGAGCAGCTCACGAGAACGGCTGGCCTGAATCATCCTCGAACGGATGCGTCGTGACGTAGGCACGGATGCAGCCGAGGAGTACAACGGCGCAGCGCTGCCCTTGCTCATAGACGTGAAGGTCCAGGCTCCGCAGGATCAGCGAGGCGTACCAGTCGTCATCCCGGTAGCCGAAGCCTCCGATGAAGCCATCGAGTTCGCCGGCGGCGGCCAACTCGCAGGCTCGACGGACAACGCCGTCGGCATCGGCCAGGCGGATCTGGGATTGGTGGGACATGTTCGGATCGACGGTCACGTCGAGCTCAGCCGCCTCGGCGAGGCGTCGCGTAGCGGCCTGCGGTTTGGACTCGTCATCGAGCATGTCTGGGATGCCGAGGCTCCGGTAGATCAGCCGTTCATTGGCCACGATGTGTCACTCCATCCTGCGAAGATCGAACAGTCGATCGTGCCCCGTGGAGTGGTGTAGGTCGGCGTCGTTGTGATCGTCGACGACGGGGTCAGTGTGTCAGGCGGTGATGGCGAGTGCTGGCGCGTCGACTGTCTGGGCGGGTTGGCCGATCTTGGTCATTGATTCTTCGGAGAGGTAGCGGCGTTCGGCGACGGCCCACTCGTCGTGGGTCTCGACCAGCACGGCGGTGACGAGCCGCAGGATTGACGCGTCGTTGGGGAAGATCCCAACGACGTTGGTGCGTCGCTTGATCTCGCCGTTGATGCGCTCGAGCGGGTTGGTCGACCAGATCTTGCGCCAGTGCGCGATCGGGAAGCCGGTGAACGCGAGCAGGTCCTCGGCGGCGTCGCGCAACATCGTCGCGACGGCAGGGAACTGCGCGTCGAGCATGCGGGCGACCTCGTCGAGCTGGGCGCGCACATGTGCTTGGTCGGGCTGAGCGAAGATCGTGCGATGGCGGCGGCGACCATCTCCGCGGACGCCTTGGGGACCTTGGAGAGGACGTTGCGCATGAAGTGCACGCGGCAGCGCTGCCAGGCGGCGCCGACGAACACCGCGGCGATGGCGTGGGTTAAGCCGAGGTGGTGATCGGAGATGACCAGCTGCACGCCGGTGAGGCCACGAGCACGCAGCCCCTTCAAGAACGCAGTCCAGAAGGCGCCGTCTTCGCTGTCGCCCACGTCGAGGCCCAGCACTTCACGGTCACCGGTGGAGGTGACACCGGTGGCGATCACCACCGCCCGGGACACCACGCGGCCGCGGACGCGGCCCTTGATGTAGGTCGCGTCCAGGAACACGTACACGAACTCGGCGTGATCCAGGGGCCGGTCGCGGAACGCTTTGAGGTCACGGTCGAGCTCGCTGCAGAAGCGGCTCACCTCGCTCTTGGAGATCCCGCTGGCGACACCGAGCGCCTTCACCAGGTCGTCGACCTTGCGGGTCGACACGCCGTGCACATAGGCCTCCATCACCACCGCGAACAACGCCCGGTCGATCCGGCGGCGCCGCTCGAGCAGCGACGGGAAGAACGACCCGGCGCGCAGCTTGGGGATCTCCAGCTCGACATCGCCAGCCGCGGTCGACAACAGCCGCGGGCGATGCCCGTTGCGCTGCGTGGTCCGGGTGTCGGTGCGCTCATGCGGGCCGGCGCCGATGAACGCGGTCGCTTCCGCCTCGATCAGCTGCTGGAGGATCCACTCGAGGCTCGTGCGGATCGTGTCGGTCACCTCGCCGGCCTTCAGCGCGGCGAGCAGTTCGGACAGGTCAGAATCGGTGAGGGTCACCGGCATGTCTCCTTCATCGCGATCCGGGCAAGGAACACGTCGAAGATCACGCCGGTGACCCACCCAAGTGGTGGACCCTCACCCACCTACACCACGCCTAGGGACGTCCCCGAACAGTCACACGGTTGGCTGGAGACATGATGGCCGCAAGGAAGGTGTTCAGATCATCGGTTCGGCGAGGTTTGGAGGAGGAACGCGACTCGCTGCCAGCGCTGATCACGGCAGTCGGCCACATCTCTCGCCGCTTCGAGGACTTCACGGCACAGCCCAAGCCGTCGCGAGACGCGTGCTTGGCCGGTGTCGAGGATGCCGACGTCTACCTCCTGCTCCTCGGGCCGCACTATGGCGAGCCGATTTTCGACTCAGGTCTGTCACCGACCGAGGAGGAGTGGACGGTCGCCAAGCGACGCGGGCTCCCGATCCTAGTGTTCCGCAAGCTCAACGCCGACCTCGGCGATGATGCCCAGCTGGCATTCGCGAAGCGTGTCCAGGACTACGTCACGGGGCGGTTTCGCGACACGTTCTCGTCGACGGCAGACCTGCTGCCGAAGGTGGCCGAGAAGCTCCGCGAACTCGACCAGGAGGCTGGGCCGCTCGTATGGCTGCCGCTCGAGGGCACGGCCAACCCAGAGTGGATCATCACCGAGGAGCAACTTCGATACATCGGGGTCGGCCCGACGGTTGAGCTTCACGTTCTGCCTCTCAGGGTCGCCGGTCGCGTCTCGGCGACTGAGTTGGAGCGCGCGCCTGACCTCCACGGCCTCGACTGCGGGTCGACTTCAACGGCAACCGAGCGCGCTGCAGTAATCGGCGCAAGCGCATGGGCCCTCAAGGCCGAACAGGTCGAAGGAACCGTCCAGCTGATCGGACTCGTTGGAGGTCTGCTCGCCGACCTCGGGTTCCAGGTGTGCCCGATTAGCGCCGACGCCCGACCCCAGCGGCCGTCGCTGGTCGTGTGGGTCTGCGGCGACGAGACGGAGTCCGACGAGTACCGACAGCTCGCAGCGATGGGCGTGCCCGGGCTGTCGATCGGCTCGTGCGTCGAGGGCCTCGAGGAGTGGTCTTTCATCACTACCGACGAACTCGAGGACCGGAACGAGTTCATCCGCTTCTTCCTGGACGAAGTGGCCGCGCTCGTCGACTCAGCAAACGTGTCAAACAACTTGTCAAACGAACGACGACGAACCGCCCCGGATGACGCCGGACGAACGAGCGCAGAGACCGGCTCTGACCTGCACCAACACGGACGTAGGCGGACCCACCCGGACGGACGCGGACCCCGATCGTCGGGCTCATAACCCGAAGAGTTCCCTGTCTGCGCGCTGAAACCGTGTGAGCGGGCCTCCCTGGTACTAGAACCCCCCAAAACCGGGGAGACGGGCTGGACTTGGCGAGACGATCCCTGGTCACGAACCCGAGTGGCCCGGCCGAACGGTTTCGCCAGACCTACGAGGTTTTCGGACGCCGCGATGTCGAAGGACCCGGTGCGCCCAGGCCGCGGGTAGGCCGCAGAACGTTGTGACCGGGTGTGATCCGCCGTGATGGTTCGTGATGCAAATGCGCTGCTCAGAGACAGTTTTCGACGAATGGCGCAGGCGATCGAGCTTGTCGAAACAGGTTAGGAAACCGATGCTCTATCCCCTGAGCTACGAGGGCCGGACCGGCGCGAAACGTGGGAGACAACCTCTTGCGATGCCGTGCCGGTACTTCGGTCCGATCGTAGGCGGTGGCTGCGAGCGGGTTCCGAGCCCGTGGAGGCCCGGATCGAGCTCCTGGCTCGAGTGGGGGCGCGCCGAAGCCGCCTCGCCGGTTCCGAAGGCGGCGTGCGCTAGGCGGCGAGGCGGCCGGGTGGGGCCGGAGCGCGCGGGCCGTGGCGGTGCAGGGCCAGGCTGTTCACGGTGAGGGCGTAGGTGATGAGGTTGAGGTGCTGGCGCTCGTGCCCGATCGAGTGGGCCCGCCGAAGGAAGAGCGTGTCGTCGAGGGCCCGGTTGATGCTCTCCGCGTCGTTGCGGCGGCGGTAGAGCCGCTGGAAGTCGGGGTCGCCGGGCGGGATGGGCCGAACGTTCTCGGTGCGATTGAACTTCCGCTTCACGTCGTCGTCGTTGGCGTGGAGCCGGACGGTGTGGGTGCCGCCGCCAAGGTGCGCGGGCAGGACGTAGTCGTTGTACCAGCGGTACTTCGCCTTGTCGGCCCGGCGATGGGTTCGGATCCGGCGAAGCGGTGTGAAGCTCCGCTCCCCGGTGGCGGTGAGCACGTCGGTGCCGACGGCGCCGCCTTTGGCGAAGATCGAGACGGTCTCGGTCCGCCCGTCGGCCCGGATCACCTCGAGGTCCTCGAGGTGGGTCGACTTCTCGACGCGTTGGCCATCCGCCCGGCGGGGCTTCTTGTGCCCGGCCTTGGCGGCCGTCACGCGATTGAGGGGGAGCAGTCCGAGGTCGCGCAGGAGCGTCTGGTGGTGCACGCCCCGCAGCGCGGTGTCGTAGATGATCCCCTGCGCGCCTGGGATCCGTGGGGCGAGCGAGCGGAAGCAGTCCATCGCGGTGGCGGCCTCGCCGCCCGGTGTCGGGACCCAGTCGGTGTCGAGGATGATCCGGCCGTGGACGTCCTCGGATCGGACGGCGACGATGACCCACTTGGTGCCCCAGGCCGTCTCGCCGGTGCCCTCGAAGTGCAGGCCGGCGTCGGGCTCCGCGCGTGCGGGCGTGAGCTCGCCGGTGTCCCTGTCGAGCCGCTGGTCGCCGGGGTGGGCGCGGAACAGCGGGGTGATCACCTTGCCGTCTGCGTAGATCATCCGAGACAGGTCCGGGTGCGTCCACGACCCGGGCCCCTCAGGGTCGAGCAGACCGAGCCGCGCTGCGTGTCCAGTAGCGCACTTGCTGTGGATGCGACGCAGGTCAGCGAGAACCTCGGGGCGGGTGAGCCACTGGGTGCGCCCGTAGAGGTAGTGGTGGCGCCGCATCGGGGCGGTCGGCAGGTGCTTCGACGGGTCGTCGGGGAAGCGCTGCGCCAGCAGGTCCCGGAGGTGGCTCCAGATGATCGGGTGGCTGAGCTCAGCCTCGACCGCTCGAGCCGAGCCGTACACGGAGAGCAAGGCGTCGAAGAGGATCCACATGAAGGCCGGATAGGTGCGCGGCCGGCCGCCCCGAGACAGATCCGAGTCCGGCACGGCATCCCCCAACGCGAACAGCTCGTCGCTGGCGAGGAGCGCCTCGAGTCGCTCGAGGGAGGCTACGCCGGCCGAAGGCCGCCTCATGCTGGGTCCTCGCGGTCCCACGACCAACCGATGAAGCGGGCCGCGCGATCGAGGCTCGTCATGCCCAGGCGCTGCGCGACTAGGTCGATCCGACCGGTCTCGTCGAGGACGTTCCGACCAGCCCACGCCGCGACCGAGGCCGGCCGAACCCCGGGCTCGGAACCCAGGCCAGCTCGGATGAGCACGTCCTTCACAGCGATGCACGCGGAGATCTGACCGACGTTGGGGGACTCCGCCCCCCTGTAGACGATGGGCGTGGCGGGATCGGCGGGAACGGCAGCGAGTCGACGCTCGAGCTGGGTGCACCCCCAGTCGCTCAGCCCTCCCCACCGGTCAGCCGTGGTCCGACCACCGTGGAACCAGATTCGGCCTGCTTCGAGGTCGACGTCTCGCCGCGTGACCTGGCTGAGCTCTACTGATCGTCCGGTCGCCTCCGCGCAGGCCCACGCGGCGGAGCGGCGTCCGTCGTTGAGGCTCCATGACGACGCCGCCCGGCAGAGGCTGACCTCTTCGTCCGTGAGCGGCCTGGTGCTCAGCGGCGATCGGGGAGGGAGGCGGAGGTCGAGGGTGGGATCACCGGCAGGAACCCCGATGTGCCGAGCGGCCCGGTAGAGCAGGCGAAGGGCAGACCGGCGGAAGTGCTGCAGGGATGTTGACGGAGGTGCCCCGTCGCGATCGGGCGCTCGGACGAACTCCTCCGCCGTGGCTCGGGTGACGTTCTCGACGTCGTCGATGCCATGACCTCGCCGGCAGAAGCGCTCGAAGTCCCGCAGGATCAGCCCGACGCGGGTCGCCTGAGGCTGCGACACCCACTCATCGAGGAGCCCTGCCTCAGCGGCCTCGATAGCCGAAGGTAGGCCCATGGTCGTGGTCCACGTACGCTCCACTCGTCAGTGCCTCCAGATAGGTGCTGGCCAGGCCCCGGGGTGTTAGCGCACCGCCGGGGCCACCTTTTGTTGAGGATCCTCATCGTATCCCGTCTGGTTGAGGATCCGCAACTATGGTGGACTCGTGCGAGTTGACCCGGCCGAACTTCTCGACTCGAGCGACGTCGCAGCGATCTTGGGGCTGAGCTCCTCGACAGCGGTCAGCACCTATCGGTCGCGATACCCGGACTTCCCTGTCCCGGTGGTCGTCAAGGGATCTGGAAAGTGCGTCCTGTGGTTGCGCACTGACGTCGAGGGCTGGACGCGACAGCGTGGGCTGGGCGGTCGCAAACCGTCGGGCTCATAACCCAAAGGTCGCAGGTTCAAATCCTGCCCCCGCCACCACCCGAGAGACCAGGGTTTTCACCACGAAAGCCCTGGTCTCTTGCCGTTTTCGGCAGCGGTCGAGAGGTAGAGCGCGGCCCAGGTCGAGCCGCCCCGATCCGCCCCGAGCAGCGGCACTTCGCGGGTTTGTTCGCGGGTTCGGCTACCCCGATGCCCAAGCTCCGATCGGCCATCTACAGGGGCCGAACAGGGGCCAGAACAGGGGCCGGGCTACTACGGCCCGTTCCCCGGTCCGGTGTCACAGGCCCCGCCTACCCTGACCGGTGTGCTCCTCGAATCCATCAAGATCCGTCGCTTCCGCAACTTCGTTGATCCGGCGCCCATCAGCATCGAACCTGACGTCACTGCGCTCGTCGGCAAGACCGAATCCGGCAAGAGCACGCTCCTGCACGCGCTGTTCCGACTGAACCCGGCGAACAACGGCTACAAGCGAACGTTCGACGCGACCGAGGACTACCCGCGGTGGCGGCTGACCCCGGATCGGCGCAACGAGAACCTGTCCGACATCCTGCCGATCTCCGCCACCTTCATCGTCGAGGACTCGGAGTTGACCGAGCTGGCGGCTGCCATGGGCGTTCCAGCCCTCCCGTCAGGCAGCCGCTGTCAGATGATCCGCGACTACGAGAACCGATCGGGCATCTGGATCCGGCTCACCGTCGAACAGGCGGTCCGCTGCTGTGCGTCCGTCGTGGGACCCGAGGACGCGGACCTCAAGCCGCTCGTGACTGCGAGCAGCCTTCAGGAGATCCCAGGTCTCGTGAAGCAGGTTGTCACCGACCTCGAAGCGTCAGGAGAGACGGCCCGCGCTGCGGCCATCAAGAAGCTCCCGGCCCAGATCAAGCACTACGAAACGTTGGTGAGCGGAGCAGCGAATGACGAACACCGCAAGGCGCTCCTCGCGCGCGTCCCCAAGTTCTTCTACTTCAGCAACTACGCCATCCTCCCCGGCGCCATCAACCTGACGGACTTGTTGGCGAAGGATGAGGACGATCTCAACGAGTCGGAGCAGACCGCGCTGGCGTTGTTGCGGTTCGCAGGGGTCAGTGGCGAGGAGTTCGTCGACAGCGACATCGAATCGCGCAAGGCGGAGCTTGAGGCGGCGGCTATCGATCTCTCGCGTCAGGTGTTCGAGTACTGGAAGCAGAACGAGGACCTCACGAGCGAGCGGCTACTGAGTCGAGTCAACGTGGCACTCGGGGTCGAGTCGTTCGACCATGGCCTGCCCGCGGCCCAGGTTGCGGGGCACCGAGACGAGTTCTTCAAAGATCTCGACGGCAAGACCCTGGATCGCTTCGAGGCCTTGTTCGTACTGCTCAACGCGACTCTCAGCTAGGCGTCAGTCGCCAACCAGACCCCGGCGCGCGCGCTCAGGGTCGTTGACGATGGCGGTGGCGACGCATCTCCGCCGACACCCGGAGCGGAGTACCTGATCACCTGTCGTCTGTGAGGCATCGCTTCGTCGCTCAGACGAACTGCTTCGTGAGCTCGGCAACCTCG
>JAABUN010007702.1_pt1 | contig 11423 bp, 9 predicted proteins | sample 5559311 | NCBI WGS metagenome assembly JAABUN01 (sample SAMN10711877, study PRJNA513370) | rock metagenome | isolation source: Antarctica rocks | place: Antarctica: Victoria Land, Siegfried Peak sud | reverse complement strand
TCCCCGGTTCGCCACCGCGGCGGCGACCATCGCCATCTGGAGCGGGGTCACCGCCAGCTTGTCCTGCCCGATCCCCATGCGGCCCACGTCGACCCGGTCGGAGGTGACGGGAAGCAGCTTGGAGCCCGCCTTCTCGCCCGACGCCACCAGCTGGTCGCGCGGGTAGTCGAGCGGCGGCTTGGCGTAGAAGCCCAGGCGCTTCATGTAGCGCTCCATCGTGGGCTTGCCGAGCGCCACGGCCAGGGGCCCGAACACGGTGTTCACCGACTGGGTGAGCGCGGTGGTCAGCGGGATCGGGCCGAAGGACTGGTTGAAGTCGTTCATGAGCGAGACACCCGAGACGGTCTGCGGCGAGTTGCCGTTCAGGACCGAGCTCGGGGTGTAGCGTCCCGAGTCGATCGCCGCGATCGCGGTGACCACCTTGAACGTCGAGCCCGGGGCGTAGTTGGACTGGGTCGCGCGGTTGAGCTCCGAGCCCCCGCCCGTGCGCGGGTGCTCGGGATCGAACGTCGGGTTGTCGGCCATCACCTTCACGGCGCCCGTCCGCGGGTCGAGGGCGACAACCGCGCCGTTGCGGCCCGCGAGCTGGGCCACGGCCACGCGCTGTGCCCGGGGATCGAGCGTCGTGCGCACCGCGTCGCCCTTCTGGTTCTTGCCCCGGAGCTCGTCGAGGAGGTTGCCGAACTCGTCCCCCGTCCCGGTCAGCGCCTGGTTCCGGGAACGCTCGAGCCCCGCCCGCTGGCCGAGAGCGGCGTTCGAGTACCCGATGGCGTGGGCGAACAGGCGTCCCGTGGGGTAGCGACGACCGAACGTCCCGCCCTGGGCGGGCACCGAGCGAGCGAGCTGCGAGCCGTCGTCGGCGAGGATCGCCCCGCGCTTGATCTTCAGCTCCTCGAGCACGACCCGCGCGTTCTTGGGGTTGTCGCGCAGGGCGCCGGCCTCGAACACCGTCCAGCGCGAGGTGAAGTACACGAGGACCGCGAACAGCGCGATCACGAGCAGGTAGAGCCGGAGGATCGGGACTCTCATCAGACCAACGGCCTCCGGCCGTCGGTGCCCTGCCTCCGGGCCCGGTCGGAGACCAGCAGCAACAGCGCGAGCAGGACAAAGTTGGCGAGGATCGACGAGCCCCCGAAGGAGATGAAGGGCAGCGTCACGCCCGTGAGCGGGATCGCCTTGGTCACCCCGCCCACGATCACGAACACCTGGAGGGCGAAGACCGCGGTCAGGCCCGCGGCCAGCAGCCCCGAGAAGGAGTCCCGGGCGAGCATCGCGATCTTGAAGCCACGCTCGACCACGAGCAGGTAGGTCAACAGCACGGCGCACGCCCCGAACAGCCCGAGCTCGTTCGTGATCACCGAGTAGATGAGGTCGGTCTGGGGCGCGGGCAGGAAGAACTTGCCGTTGGGCAGCGTGAGCATCGCCTGCCCGAAGCCCTGCCCGAACAGCCCCCCGTCGGCCTGGGCGAAGAGGGACTGGGCGACCTGGTAGGAGCCGCCGGTGGCGTTGTAGAGCTTCGTGTTGAACGGGTGCAGCCACGTGTCCACGCGCTGCTGCACGTGGCCCACGTGGGTGGCGAAGAACCACGCCCCCGCGCCGAACATCCCCAGGCCAATGGCCACGAACGAGAAGCGGTTCGTGGCGACATAGAGGATCGCCAGGAACCCCCCGAAGAACATCAGCGACGAGCCCAGGTCGCGGATGAACACGAGCAGGACCATGGCCGCCCCCCAGACCACGAGCAGCGGCCCGAGGTCCTTCACCCGCGGGATGTTCATCCCGAGCACGCGCCGGCCACCCTGGACCAGCACCTGCCGGGTGTCGCGCAGGTAGGAGGCGAGGAAGATGACGATCGCGAGCTTGGCGAACTCGGCGGGCTGGAACGCGCCGACGAGGGGGAACTTGATCGCGAGATAGGCCCCGTTGACGGGGGCGCCGATTCCCGGCACGCGCGGGAGCAGGAGCAGCCCGATCCCCGCCAGCGCGATCACGTAGCGGTAGCGCTCGAGGCGCCGGTAGTCGCGCAGGAACACGAGCGTGGCGGCGAACAGGACGAGCCCGAAGACGAACACCGTGGCCTGCTTGCGGGCCAGCGTCTCGTCGATCCGGTAGAGCATCACGAGCCCGAAGCACGCGAGCACGGCGACGAGCGGGAAGAGGTAGGGGTCGGCGTAGGGCAGCGTCAGCCGGATGACGACGTGCGTGGCCAGGCAGAGCCCGAGGAAGATCAGGCCGTAGGTCACCGACCCGTTCGAGATCGCCTTGTTGTCGGCGACCTGCCCGTGGGCGCCCTGGATGAGAATCGCCGCGAAGCCGGCGGTGACGAGCAGCGAGGCGGGGATGAGCGCGAGCAGCTCGCGGTTGCGAGCGCTCACTTCGCCGCCAGCTTCCCGAGCTCGAGCTGATCGACGAGGTCGCTCGCGTCGGCGTGGGAGCGCAGCTTGTGGTCGGTGACGACCTTGCGCCCCGCCCGGGGCACGGAGGCGAGCGGCACGCCCGAGACGTAGAAGGTCTCGTACATGTCGGCCCCGAAGGGACCCGAGATGGGCAGGCCGCGGAAGACGGCGACCCGGCCCTGGTCGTCCGTGCCCACGAAGAACACCTGGCGGGAGGCGAGCCACGCACCCGTGAGGACGAGTCCGAGGATCACCACGAGGGCGACGAGCGGGGCCAACCGCGGCCGGCGGCGCCGGCGGCGCGCTCCGCCCGACACCTCCGCGCCCGCGGGACGCGGCTGACGGCGCGACGCCCGGACCTCCGAGGCCGCCCGCGGCCGGGGCGGCGCGGCGACGGCCGCCGAGGCGCCCGTGGGCTGCTCGTCCGCGTCCGCGTCGCCCTCCCCCTCCACACGGAACAGGACGACGGTGATGTTGTCGCGCCCGCCCGCCGCGTTGGCGGCGTCGATGAGCCGCTCGCCGGCCTCGCGCAGGCCCTCCGAGCCGCTGACGATCCGCCCGAGGGTCTCCTCGTCGACCATCCCGGTGAGGCCGTCGGAGCACAGCAGGAACATGTCGCCGTCGCGCAGGCGCACGCTCTGGGTGTCCACCTCCACCGCGGGCTCGGGCCCTAGCGCGCGCGTGATCACGGAGCGCTGCGGGTGGACGGCCGCGGAGGCCTCGTCGAGCTTGCCCTGATCGATGAGGGCCTGGACGAGCGTGTGGTCGCGGGTGAGGCGCTCGAGCTCGCCGTGACGGACGCGGTAGAGACGCGAGTCCCCGACGTGGGCCACGGCGAGGTCATCGTCGTCCACGCGCACCGCGGTGAGCGTCGTGCCCATGCCCGCGCGCTCGCGGTCGCGGCGCGAGAGCTCGTGGATCCGGGCGTTGGCGGCGTGGGCCACGCGCGCGAGTCGTTCCTCCGTCGAGGCGCCGTCTCCCAGCCCCTGGCCCAGGCACTCCACGGCGAGGTGGGAGGCGACCTCGCCCGCCTGCGCCCCGCCCATCCCGTCGGCCACCGCGAACAGCGGCGGGGCCTCGAAGTAGGAGTCCTCGTTGCCGCGGCGCTGGCGGCCGGTGTCGGTGAGGGCGACGTGCTCGACGATCCTCATTGGGCGAAGGTGAACTCCGAGTCGCCGATGCGGATCACGTCGCCGGGGTGCAGCGGCTGCGGGCCGTGGACGGCCTCGCCGTTGAGGAAGGTGCCGTTCGTGGAGCCGAGGTCCTCGAGCACGAGCACGGGCCCCTCGCGGACCACCCGGGCGTGCTGGGAGGACGCGAAGGGATCCTCGAGCACGATCTCCACGTCGCCCCGTCCGAAGGTCACCCCGTCGTGGAGATCGTAGACCATCCCGGGGTCGTGGCCGGGGGCCTTCTCGACCACGAGCCGCGGCTCGCCCCCGTCGTCGCCGAAGGGCGCCGAGGCGGCGTGCAGCGACGTGGCGTCGGACGCCGTGCCGTGCCCTCCGTCCTCGCGCACCGCCCCGCCGCGACGCAGGTCGCGCAGCGCGGACCGGGCCACCCAGAGCAGGAACAGGTAGAGCACGAGCAGGAAGCCGAACTTCAGCGCGACGGAGATGGGCTCGAGCATGGCTAGGACTGCTCGAAGGTGACCCGCGAGTGGCCGAGCTCGATCACGTCGCCGGGCGCGAGGACGCGGGGACGCTCCACCTTGACCCCCCCGATGGCCACGCCGTTCGTCGAGCCGACGTCGGAGAGGACCCAGGAGCCACCACGCGGGCGGATCTCCGCGTGGCGGCGGGAGATGTTGGGATCGGCGAGCACGACGTCGCACTCCCGCGAGCGCCCGAGGACGGCGCCGCCCGCGCCGATCACCACCCGCTTGCCGTCGTGCACGACCGCCGCGGTGGACTGCCGCGCCTGGGCCCGCTCCTCCAGGGGCTGCGCGAGGCGCTCGGCGGTCGAGTAGACCATCGTGTTGCCCGCGTCGCCCTGGGCCGGCTCCACCGCCCCGGCGTGCTGCGAGACGAGCCGTGCCTGGATGCCGAACTCCCCGAGTGAGAGGCGCTGGTCGGTCTTGAACTCGATGACGGGGCGGGAGAGGAGGGAGTAGCGCTCGCGACGCGCGTGCTCGAGCAGGTAGCCCGCGAGCTCGGCCCGCAGCGCGTCCTGCATCTCGTGGAGGCGGTCGGCGTCGGCGGGCGAGAGCCAGACGGCGTACTCGTTGGGGACGTAGGTGCGCGAGAGCGAGGGCGACTTGTGCTCCTCCATCTCACGGGCGAGCTTGCGGGCGATCTCCACCGGGCGGACTTCCGAGCGGAAGGCGCGGGAGAACGTCCCCTCCACGAGGCCCGCGATCTTCGACTCCAGGCTCTTGAGCACGCTCATGGGGTGCGCGGGGGAGCGCTCGGCCATGCTAGGGAAGACACGCCGACCGCCGCCACTCCCGCGGCGAGGGCGGCGAGGGCGATCGGGACGGACGCCACCGAGGCCGTGGCGGCGGCGAGGGCGAGCGCCCACACGAGGGGACCGAGCACGCGGTGGGTCCGGGCGGTGAGCGGCAGGAGCGCGGCGGCCACGGCCCAGAGGACCACGAGCCCGAGGCGCGGATCCTGCAGCAGGGGCCGCAGGACGTCGTCCAGGGCGCCGGCGAGGGCCCGCCGCCAGCCCGGGGCGGGCAGCGGACCGCCCAGGAGCTCGCGGCGCGCGAGCGGCTCAGCGAGCAGAAGCCACCAGGCGGCGAGCGCGGCGAGCGCGGCGCGGCGCACCGGCGTCCGGGCCAGCGCGGCGAGCGCCGGGGCCGCCGGGGCGAGGCCGAGGAGGCCGAGGAGGGGAGCGAGGGCGGGGAGCGACCACAGCGCCGGGGCGCGGGGAAGCAGCACGGGTGGGGCGGCGAGGGCGGCGGCGAGCACGACCGCGGCGCCGTGCTCGTGGAGGTGGAGGAACACCCAGCCCACCGCGACGAGCGCCCCGACCAGCCACGCCAGCCGGGGCAGCAGGAAGACGGAGACGGCGGCCGCGAGCGCCACCGCGGGCGCGACGCCGGGAGCGTCCAGGAAGGTGGTCCCGAGCGACGCCAGTCCCCCTGCCGAGACGGCGGCCACCACCCGGACCGGGAGCTGGCGCGCGCGGCGGGGCTCGTCGAGCTCGTCCCATACCACGGGTTGCCCCGCCCGGATCGCGCCGCGCCCGTCGTGAGACGACTTCCTCCCGCCGCGCGGCGCCTGGCGGCGCAGGAGCGGCAGGGGGGGCGCACGGCGCGTTGCCGTGCGCTCGTCGCGCGGTCGGGTCCACCCCGGGTCGTCCCCGAGCACGGGCAGGGCGGCGGCGAGGGCCTCGCGCAGCTCGGGCAGCTCGAGCCGGAAGTCGGGATCGGGGTGCAGCGCGGTGTCCAGTGCCTCGCCGAGCGCCCCGGGCAGGTCGGGACGCCGCAGGGCGAGGGGCGGCAGCGGCTCCCCGAGCCGACGCGCCGTGGCGGCGGGCGTGGCCGCGCGGACCGGGTTTTCGCCCGTCCATCCCTCGTAGAGCACGAGGGCGAGCGCGTAGACGTCGGCCGCCGGGGTCACCCGGCGGCCCTCGGCCTGCTCGGGAGCCATGTAGGCGAGCGTTCCCACGACATCGCCCGTCACCGTGAGCGGGTCTCCCCCCGTGACATGGGCCACCCCGAAGTCACAGAGCTTCGCCGGCGGCGCGCCCGGCCGCTGCTCCTCCGGGACGAGCACGTTGCCCGGCTTGACGTCGCGGTGCACGACCCCGCGCTCGTGAGCGTGCGCGAGCGCCCCGGCCAGGGCAAGGCCGATCTCGGCGACGTCCCGGTCCGACAGCGCGCCCTCGGCGAGGAGCGCGGAGAGTGGGCTGCCCCGGACCCACTCCGAGACGAGGTAAGCGGCGTCCGTGTCACGCGCGGCCTCGTAGAGGGCGACGATCGCGGGGTGCGAGAGCCGGGCCGCGGCGATCGCCTCGCGCCAGCCGCGGTCGGCGCCGGGGCGGGCGGGTCCCAGTCTCTCCACGGGCACCACCTTGATCGCCACCTGACGCCCCAGGCGCTCGTCGCGCGCGAGCCAGACCGTCCCGAACGCCCCGGTCCCGAGGCGGCGCACCGGCTGGTAGCGGTCGAGCAGGAGCCCGCGGGGGACCACCTGCCCCGTCGCCGCCGTCGCATCCATGCCGTCTTCGCCTTCGGGCAACCCTTCCATCCTCCTCTTCACGGCAACGAAACGCCCGCGTGCCGCCGCGCGGCGTGTCAGGATGGTGCCGTCCACCCTCCGAGAGGAGCTTCGACCCTGTCGTTCTTCGACGACGCCGGCGCCCCCCGTCGGGCCGAGCCGCGCCGCCCTGCGGCCCGCCGGACGGGCGGAGCGAGCCGGCAGCCGCGCCCCCGCCGGACCCAGCCCCCCCGTCGCTCGGGGCCGGGCTCAGGCTCGGGCTCAGGCGCCGAGGGTGAGCTCTCCGAGGTCCGCCGCCGGCAGCTCGTCCTGGGCGCGGGGGTCGTGGTCGTCCTCATCATCCTCGTGCTCGGGGTCCGCTCGTGCACGTCCTCGGCGCGCAAGCGCGGGCTGCGCGACTACGCCACGAACGTCTCGAACATCATCCGCAAGTCGGACTCCGACGTGTCCACGCCGCTGTTCCGCTACCTCGAGGGCACGGGCGCCACGGCCACGAGCGCGGGCTTCAACCTGCAGAACCAGATCAACAACCTCAAGGTCGAGGCCGACACCGAACTCTCCCGGGCGTCCGCGCTCGACGTCCCGAGCGAGGCGGACGAGGCCCAGCGCTGGGTCCTGACCACGTTGGAGCTCCGCCGCGACGGCGTCCAGCGCATCGCCGAGAAGGTCCAGGAGGTACGCGGCAACGCGGGGGAGAGCGCGCTCCGCTCCATCGCGGGGCAGATGCGCGCCTTCGACGCCTCCGACGTCCTCTGGTCCCAGCGGGCGATCCCGCTCATCGACTCCGCGCTCAAGGAGGCCGGCGTCTCGCCCGAATCGGCCCCCGTCGCCCGCTCGAGCTTCCTCAGGGACTCCGCGTGGCTCAACCCGACGTTCGTGGCCTCCCGGCTCGGCTCGGCCTCCGCGGGGGGTGGGGGCACGGGTGGACCGGCGGCGCCGGGCACGCACGGGCACGCCGTGAGCTCGGTGACCGTCGGCTCGACCACGCTGAACGCCGCGGCGGTGAACCGGCTCCCCGCCTCTCCCGCGCCCGTCTTCGTGGTCAGGATCGCGAACCAGGGCGAGAACGACGAGCGCAACGTGCGCGTGCGGGTCGAGATCCCCGGCAGCGGCCCGGTCGTGCGCACGATCCCGCTCTCGGCGAAGGGGCAGGAGAGCACGGCGCCCGTCGCGCTCACGAAGCCCCCGGCCGTGGACGGGTCCGTCGTGCGGGTGACGGTGTCCGTGGTGCCCGTCCCGGGCGAGAAGACCACGAGCAACAACACCCAGACCTACCAGGTTCTGTTCACGCGCTAGCGTCCCGCGGTCGTGGACGGGCTGACGGACACCACGGGGATCGTCGCGCTCGCCGCGGCGGGGGTGGCTCTCGCCGGGCTCGTCCTCGCCGCGGTCCTGGCGGTGCGCCTGCGCCGCCTCCGAGCCGCCCAGACCATGCTCCTCGGGGACGACCGCCAGGATCTCGTCGCCCACGCGGCCGGGCTTCAGCGCGACTACGCCGCGCTCCACGCCTACGTCGAGGACACGCTCGGGCGCCTGCACGAGCGCGTGGCCACGACCGAGGGGCGGCTCGACGGGACGATCGCGCACCGTGCGCTCGTGCGCTACGACGCCTACGGCGAGATGTCCGGACGGCAGTCGACGACGCTCGCCCTCCTGGACGCGCGGCGCTCGGGCCTGGTGCTCTCCTCGATCCACCACCGCGACTCGGCACGCATCTACGCCAAGCAGGTCCACGACGGGAAGTCGGAGATCGAGCTCTCGCCCGAGGAGGACGAAGCGGTGCGGGCGGCGCTGAACTCCAGTTCCACTTCCGAGTGAAGGTCGCCTACCTCGGGCCGGACGGGACGTTCTCGGCCGAGGCCCTGCGTCACACGGTCGACGCCGCCGCCCACGAGCTCGTCCCGGTGCCCGGGATCTTCGAGGCGGTCATGGCGGTGGCGCATGGGGAGGTCGACCGGGCGCTCGTGCCCATCGAGAACTCCCTGGAGGGCGCCGTGAACGCGACGCTCGACGCGCTCGCCGTCGAGACGCAGGACGTGGCGATCGTGGGGGAGGTGGTGCACCCCATCCGGGTCTGCCTGCTCGTGGCGGCCGCCCGGGCGGGTGGCGCGACCCCCTCGCTGGACGAGATCACCGAGGTCGTCTCCCACCCGCAGCCCGCCGCGCAGTGCGCGGGGTTCCTGCGCACGCGCCTCCCGGGCACGCCGGTCGTGGCCGCCGCGTCGACCGCCGAGGCGGTCCGCTCGGTCGGAGGGGACGGGTCGGACCCGCCCACCCGGGCCGCGCTCGGCACGCGACTGGCCGCCCAGCTCTACGGCTGCACGGTCCTGCTGACCGGAGTGGAGGACGTCCCCGACAACGAGACACGGTTCGTCTGGCTCGCCCCGCGCGGCACCCCGCCCGAGGGAAGCGGGCCGTGGAAGACCTCGCTCGTGTTCTGGGGCGTCGGCGCCGAGGCCCCGGGCTGGCTCGTGCGCTGCCTCTCGGAGTTCGCCTTCCGCGGGGTGAACCTCGTGCGGATCGAGTCCCGCCCCCGCCGGCAGGGGCTGGGCCGCTACATGTTCTTCGTCGACTGCGAGGGACGCGCGGACGACGGGGAGGGCGGGGCCGTATCCGAGGCGATCGCGGCCCTCCAGGGCCAGGCCGAGCACGTCCGCACCCTCGGGAGCTATCCCGTGGCGTAGGTAGAATCGCCCCTCAAGGTAGGGCCGTGCCCATGACCGCCACCATCGACCCAGCGCCGCTCAGGCTCGCGCCGCCTCTGGAGCACCAGCGGCGCGGGCGGGATTCCGGGCGGGTGCTCGTCCTCAACGCGACGTACGAGCCGATCAACGTCTGCACCGTCCGGCGGGCGATCGTCCTCCTGCTCAAGGAGAAGGCGGAGATGCTCGAGCGCGCCGAGGCCGAGCTGCACGCCGGCTCGCTCACCGTCCCACGCCCCGCGGTCATCCGCCTCGTCTCCTACGTCCGCGTCCCCCGGGACACCCACCGCCGCAAGATCACCCGCCGCGCCGTGTTCGCCCGCGACGACTGGGCCTGCCAGTACTGCGGCGCGCGCTCCCAGCTCACCGTCGACCATGTCGTGCCGCGCTGCCGGGGCGGGGACTCGAGCTGGGAGAACATCGTCGCCTCCTGCGCACCGTGCAATCGCCGCAAGGGCGACCTGCACCTGCGCCACTCGGGCATGACCCTCCGCCGGGAGCCCCGCGCCCCCGGCCCCCAGGTGTTCATCCAGGTCGCGAGCCCGACGATCCCCACCGCCTGGCGGCAGTACCTCCCGACCGCGGCGTAGAGCGACGAAGGGCCCCGTCGACACGGGGCCCTTCGTGTACGGCTCTGGCTGCCTGAGACCGGGGCGGGCTCTCGTACTACGCCGGAGGGACGAATCCCGGCACCAGCCCCGACGGTGTCTCGGTTTGGTCTCCGCTACGCGGAGGCAGCCAATCCACTGCTAACGACCGGACACCTCCAGGGTCCCGGAAATACTGTCAGACAAGCTCGGACCACCTCCTTTCTCTGGTGAAGCAGAGGGTAGCGGCCCGGCAGGCGTCACGGGGCGTCGTCGAGCGGCACCGCGCCGTCCGCGCCGGGCTCGTCCGGTTGCTCGAGGACGGGTGCTCCCGTCTCGGTCTCGGACTCGACCACGAGGGCCACCGCGGAGACCCGGTCGTCGTCGCGGATGTTCATCACGCGGACGCCCTGGGTCGTGCGTCCCTGCTCGGAGATCCCGCTCACGCCGGTGCGCTGGACCATCCCGTGCTGGGAGATGAACACGAGCTCCTGGTGCGGCCGCACGATGAGCGCGTTGGCCAGCCCGCCCCGCCCCTCGGTGAGCCGGATCGTCATGACGCCCTTGGCCCCGCGCCGGGTCTCGCGGTAGTTGACGATCCCCGTTCGCTTGCCGTAGCCGTTCTCCGTGACGACGAGCAGCTCCTGGTCGTCGCGGGCGACGTCCATGGCCAGCACCTCGGCGGCGTCCATGCCGCGCACCCCGCTCGTGTCGCGTCCCATCGCCCGCAGCTCGGCCTCGTTGAAGCGCACCGCCAGGCCCGCCTTGGAGACCATGATGATGTCGTCCTCGCCCGAGGTCCGGCGGACCGCCACGAGCTCGTCGTCGTCGCGGATGTTGATGGCAATGATCCCGTCGGCCTTGATCGGCGTGTTGTACGCGAGGAACTCCGTCTTCTTCACCGTCCCGTTGCGCGTGGCGAACACGAGGTACTTGCCCTCCGTGAAGTCCCGGGTGGAGAGCACCGACTGCACGCGCTCGCCCTCGCGCAGCGGGAGGATGTTCACGAGCGCACGCCCCTTCGCGGTCCGCGACGCCTCGGGTAGCTCGTAGACCTTCTGGCGGTAGACCTTCCCCCGGTTCGTGAAGAACAGCAGGTAGTCGTGCGTCGAGGACACGAAGAGGTGCTCGATGTAGTCGCCGTCCTTGATGTCCATCCCGGTGACGCCGACCCCCCCGCGGCGCTGCTGGCGATAGGTCGCCAACGGGAGCGACTTGATGTAGCCCGAACGCGTGATCGCGATGACCATCTGCTGGTCGGCGATGAGGTCCTCGATGTCGATCTCGTCCTCGGAGAACGTGATCTCCGTGCGGCGGTCGTCCGCGTAGGCCTCCGAGATCTCGGTGAGCTCGTCCTTGATGAGCTGCATGACCCGCGCCTCGTCGCCGAGGATCTCCCGCAACTCGGTGATGCGCTCGACGAGGTCGGCGTGCTCCGCCTTGAGCTTGTCCGTCTCCAGCGCGGTGAGGCGGCGCAGGGTGAGGGCGAGGATCGCCTCGGCCTGGACCTGGGTGAGCTCGAAGCGCTCCACGAGGCCGCGGCGGGCGGTCTCGGAATCCGCCGAGCCGCGG
>JAABUN010007701.1_pt1 | contig 11424 bp, 7 predicted proteins | sample 5559311 | NCBI WGS metagenome assembly JAABUN01 (sample SAMN10711877, study PRJNA513370) | rock metagenome | isolation source: Antarctica rocks | place: Antarctica: Victoria Land, Siegfried Peak sud | reverse complement strand
GGCGACGTGGTGGTGTCCGCCGGTGCCGTCGAGTCCGCCCGGCTGCTGCTGTCCAGCACCAGTGACCAGGAGCCGCGCGGGATCGGCAACAACGCCGACCAGGTGGGGCGGCACCTGCAGGGCCACCTCTACGCCGGTGCCCTCGGCCTGTTCGACGACCCGGTCAACGACGACGTCGGGCCGGGTCCGAGCATCGCCACCAACGACTTCCGCCACCACAACGTCGACGCCGCAGGTGAGCGACTGGTGGGCGGCGGGATGATCGCCAACGAGTTCGTCCCCACCCCGACGGGCGTCTTCCTCTACCTCAGCCGGGCGGGCCTGGTCGCTCGGCACGGGCTGGGGGCCAAGCGCGGGATGCGGCACCTGATGCCGCGGATGCAACGGGTGGTCGGACCGGTGCAGGAGGTGACCTCTGCGGAGTCGCGGGTGCGGCTGGACCCGCGCGTCACGGACGGCCTCGGCCTGCCGGTGGCCCGCCTGAGCGGTCGGCTGCACGCCGAGGACCACCGCACCGCCGCGTTCCTCGGCGAGCGGGCCGAGGAGTGGCTTCGTGCTGCGGGAGCCACCACCGTCGTCGTGAACGGGCGCCGCGCCGACCAGCTGGGTCCCAGCAGCGGGCAGCACCAGGCCGGCAGCTGCCGGATGGGCACCGACCCGGCCCACTCGGTCACCGACCCGGACGGGCGGGTCTGGGGCCATCACAACCTGCGCGTCGTGGACGGCTCGCTGCACGTCACCAACGGCGGGGTGAACCCGGTGCTGACCATCTTCGCCAACGCCTACCGGGTGCTGGAAGCCTGGCTCGGCCCGACCCCGCGGCCGTCGACGAGCACCGTCGACCCGCGTGAGAGGCTGGCCGGATGACCACGACAGACGCAGTCAACGAGCCGGACGAGCAAGCTGAGGAGACGTTGGAGCGCTCCGAGCAGCTGATCGACGAGGCCAGGGGAGCGGCGCCCGCCGCCCTGCGCGAGACCGCCGACGACCCCGGGCCCGAGACCTCGACCGGCGAGGACTACCCGGTGCCCGGCGACGAGGACGACACCGCCGAGCGCTTCTGACGGCCCTGGTCGGGCTGTCTCAGCTGATCGCTCGGCTGCTGACGACCTCACCCTCGATCTGGGGGGCTGTCGCAGCGGCGTTGCCCCGCTGGACGGCCGACCTCAGCTCGGCCACCGTGGCGTTCGCGCTGGCGATGGTCCGCTCCGGGGCCTTCACCTTCCTGACCAGCACGAACCCGACCAGGCCCAGGACTGCGGCGATCAGCAGCAGGGCCACCCCGACAAGCAGGAACGCGAGCCAGGTGTCGAGCACCTGGGCCAGCGCGAAGGCCGCGGCGAAATACAGCACCGACAGCGCGCAGATGGCAAAGTAGCCGGCTGCGCCGAACAGACCGGCCCCGATCCCGGCGTTCTTGGCCGCCGGCACCAGCTCGGACTTGGCCAGCTGGATCTCGTCGCGCACCAGCAGCTTGACGTCGTCGGTGATGCCCTTGATCAGGTCGCTGACACCTTGTTCTGCCATGAGTGCTCCTCTCGTCCCGAGTGAGCCTAGTGTCTGCCGGCCCGGCGTTGCGTCGTGGTTGGCCGGAGCGTCGCCACGCTTTCCTCGGGGCTCGGTAGAGTGTCGCGAGGTGTGCCGGGAAGACTGGTCGGCAACGACGTCGCCGACCCCGATCCTGGAGGAGCACCGCTGTGCCCCAGCCCACCGCCCGCCCCGGAACCCTCTTCGCCCGTAGCTCCTGGGCCGAGGTCTCGCGCGTCACAGCGCTGCTCCGGCGCGAGACCGTCGGCGGCGCCCTGCTGCTGGTCGCCACCGTGCTGGCCCTGGCCTGGGCCAACTCCCCGTGGTCGTCGGGCTACACCGCGCTCCGCGATCTGACGGTCGGCCCGGCCCCGCTCCACCTCGACCTGACGCTGGGCACCTGGGCGGCGGACGGGCTGCTGGCGATCTTCTTCTTCGTGGCGGGGCTGGAGCTCAAGCGGGAGTTCGTAGCCGGCGACCTGCGCGACCCCCGCAAGGCCGCGCTGCCCGTCGTGGCCGCCGTGGGCGGCATGGCGGTGCCGGCCCTGGTGTTCGTGCTGGTCAACCTGCGCACCGGGGGCGGCGCACTGCAGGGCTGGGCCATCCCCACGGCGACCGACATCGCCTTCGCCCTGGCCGTCCTCGCTGTCATCAGCACCCACCTGCCGGTAGCCCTGCGGACCTTCTTGCTGACCCTGGCCGTCGTCGACGACCTGCTGGCCATCACCATCATCGCGATCTTCTACACGCGCGATCTCGCCCCGTTGCTGCTGCTGGCGGCCCTGGTTCCGCTCGCGGCGTTCGCGGTGCTGGTGCAGCGGCGGGTCCGCTCCTGGTGGCTGCTGCTGCCGCTGGCCGCCGTCACCTGGGCGTTGGTGCACGCCTCCGGGGTGCACGCCACCGTGGCCGGGGTGCTGCTCGGGTTCACTGTGCCGGTCCTGAGGAGCCAGGCGGCTGGTGGTCCCGACGCCGGTCCCGGTCTGGCGGAGCACTTCGAGCACCGCGTGCGACCGGTCTCGGCCGGGGTGGCCGTCCCGGTGTTCGCGTTCTTCGCCGCCGGCGTCACGGTCGGCGGGCTGGATGGGCTGGTCGCCTCGCTCAACGACCGGGTGGCGCTGGGCATCGTCGCCGGACTGGTGGTCGGCAAGGCCGTCGGCGTGCTCGGTTCGACGTGGCTGATGGCCCGGTTCACCCGGGCACGGCTGGACACCGACCTGCGCTGGGTCGACGTGCTCGGCCTCTCCGTGCTGGCCGGGGTCGGCTTCACGGTCTCCCTGCTGATCGGCGACCTGGCCTACGGCGCCGGCAGCGCACGCGAGGACCACGTCAAGGTCGGCGTGCTCGCCGGCTCGCTGCTCGCTGCCTTGCTGGCCGCGGTGATCCTGCGCCTGCGGAACCGCACCTACCGGCGGATCTGCGAGGAGGAGGAGCGCGACGCGGATGCCGACGGCACCCCCGACGTCTACCAGGTCGCAAGAGCACCCCTGAGCGGTGAGGACGCCTGACCGCGTCGATCGAGCCCTCCGACGAGGCGTGTGCGAGGTGGGCTCAGTCCTCGCTGGCCGGGCTGGCCGCCAGGTTGTCCTTGATCAGGTTCATCACCGAGGAGTCGGTCAGGGTGGTGACGTCGCCCAGCTCGCGGTTCTCGGCGATGTCGCGCAGCAGCCGGCGCATGATCTTGCCCGACCGGGTCTTGGGCAGCTCCTCGACCACCATGATCTGGCGCGGCTTGGCGATGGCCCCGATCTCCTTGGCCACGTGGGTGCGCAGCTCCTGGACCACGTCCGGCCCGCCGTCGCCGGCCTCCGAACGCAGGATGACGAAGGCCACGACGGCCTGGCCGGTGGTCGCGTCGGAGGCGCCGACGACGGCCGCCTCGGCCACCTTGGGGTGGCTGACCAGCGCCGACTCGATCTCGGTCGTCGACATCCGGTGCCCGGACACGTTCATCACGTCGTCCACCCGGCCGAGGAACCAGATGTCGCCGTCCTCGTCCCTCTTGGCCCCGTCGCCGGCGAAGTACATGCCGGGGAAGCGGGACCAGTAGGTGTCCACGTAGCGCTGATCGTCGCCCCACAGGGTGCGCAGCATGGCGGGCCACGGGTGGGTGACGGTGAGGTAGCCGCCCTCGCCGTTGCCCACCGGCTGGGCCTCGTCGTTCACCACCTCGACCTTGACCCCCGGCACCGCCGCCATCGCCGCCCCGGGCTTGCCCGAGGTGACCCCGGGCATCGGAGAGATCATGTGCATGCCGGTCTCGGTCTGCCACCAGGTGTCGACGACGGGGGTGGCGTCGTGCCCGATGTGGTGGCGGTACCAGACGTAGGCCTCGGGGTTGATCGGCTCCCCCACCGAGCCGAGGATGCGCAGGGACGACAGGTCGTAGCGCTCGGGGATGTCCGCGCCCCACTTCATGAAGGTGCGGATCGCCGTCGGCGCGCAGTAGAGGATCGTCACGCCGTAGGTGTCGATCAGCTCCCACCAGCGGCCCTTGTGCGGGGTGTCGGGGGTGCCCTCGTACATCACGCTGGTCGCGCCGTTGGCCAACGGGCCGTAGACCAGGTAGGAGTGCCCGGTCACCCAGCCGATGTCGGCGGCCGTCCAGAACACGTCGGTCTCGGGCTTGAGGTCGAACGTCGCCCAGTGTGTGTACGCGGTGCCGACGAGGTAGCCGCCGGTGGTGTGCAGGATGCCTTTCGGCTTACCGGTGCTGCCGGAGGTGTACATGATGTAGAGCGGGTGCTCGGCGGGGAAGGACTCGCACGCGTGCTCCTCGGACTGGGCGCCGACGAACTCGTGCCACCACAGGTCGCGGCCCTCGGTCATCGGAGTGTCCTGCTTGGTGCGCTGGACGACCAGCACGTGGTGCACGTCCGGGCACGACTCCAGCGCGGAGTCGACCGACGGCTTGAGCGCGGACGGGTTGCCACGGCGGAAGCCGCCGTCGGCGGTGATCACCACCTCGACGCCGCAGTCGGCGATCCGCGACGCCAGGGCGTCGGCGGAGAAGCCGCCGAAGACGACGGTGTGCGGGGCCCCGATCCGGGCGCAGGCCAGCATGGCCGTCACGGCCTCGGGGATCATCGGCAGGTAGATCGCCACCCGGTCACCGGCGGCGACCCCCAGCTCGGTCAGCGCGTTCGCAGCCTGTCGCACCTCGGCGGCCAGCTGCGCGTAGGTGATGGTCCGGGTGTCGCCGGGCTCGCCCTCGAAGTGGAAGGCGACCCGATCGCCGAGGCCAGCCTCCACGTGGCGGTCCAGGCAGTTGTACGCGGCGTTCAGCCGGCCGTCCGCGAACCAGCGCGCGAACGGCGGGTTGCTCCAGTCCAGCACCTGCGTCGGCTCGGTCTCCCAGGTCAGCCGCTTGGCCTGCTCGGCCCAGAAGGCCTCGAGGTCGGCGTCGGCGGCGGCGTAGGTCTCCGCGGTGACGTTGGCGTGCTCGGCCAGCTCGGCCGGCGGGGGGAAGCGGCGGTTCTCGTGCATCAGGTTCGACAGGCCCTCTTCGCTCACGCTGGTCCTCCTCAACGACGGTGCGGTGCCGGCCGACGCCGACACTGCTCATGCCGTGGCCCGCTGCGCGACCACGACCACTGCTCATGCCGTGGCCCGCTGCGCGACCACGAGGCTCAGGTTAGCGAGCGCGGTCCCCACCGCTGAGAGGCGGCTGAGCCGGAGGTGTGTCCTTTGGCGGCGGGGGCGACACTGTGCCCGCCCACCTCGTGCGGTGCAGGGCGGCGTCGTCGACGCGGCTCGGGCGAGAGCGATGGTGGACCGACGCGCAGCGTCACGGTCGAAGGCGGACGCACACGATGGGCAAGCTGGCGGACCTGAGCCTGCGCAACCGGGCGCTGATCGCGCTCGTCACCGTCTTCGTGATGGCGTTCGGGGTGATCACGACCACCCAGCTCAAACGGGAGCTCATCCCCTCGCTGAGCATCCCGACGGCCTTCATCGCCAGCACGTACGAGGGCGCCTCACCCCAGGTCGTCGACGAGCGGGTCACCCTGGCGGTCGAGCAGGCGGTGCTCACCGTCGACGGGCTGGTGAGCACCGGCTCGACGTCGACCGCCGGCAGCTCCCAGGTCGTCGTCAACTTCGCCTACGGCACCAACATGGCCAACGCCCAGCAGCAGCTGCAGGCTGCGGTGAGCCGGATCGCCCCGACACTGCCCGACGGGGTGGACTCCCAGGTCATCACCGGCAGCCTCGACGACTTCCCCGTGCAGGTCCTCAGCGTCACCTCCGAGCTGGCTGAGCGGACTCTCGCCGACCGGCTGACCACCATCGCCCAACCCGAGCTCGAGAAGGTCGACGGGATTCGCGGCGTCGCCGTCTCGGGGGTGCCCGAACGGCGGGTCCTGGTGCGGCTCGACCTGAACAAGCTGGACAAGGCCGGGTTGTCGGCAGCGGCGGTCAGCCAGACGCTGCAGGCCGCCGGGTCGGTGGCGTCGGGGGGCAGCCTCGCCGAGGACGACCGCACCATCACCGTCAACGTCGGCCGGCGCCTGACCTCGGCCAAGGGCATCGCTGAGCTGCCCCTGGTCAACGCCGACGGCGACGACTACACCATCTCCGACGTGGCCACGGTCCGGGCCGAGGACGCCCCGGCGACCTCGATCTCGCGGACCGACGGCAAGCCCAGCCTCACCGTGGCGGTCACCAAGACCCCGGCGGGCAACACCGTCGAGGTGAGCAACGCCGTCACCGCCGCACTGCCGGGCCTCTCGGAGCGGATGGGCGGAGGCGTCACGTTCACGCCCGTCTTCGACCAGGCGCCGTTCATCACCCAGTCCATCGAGGACCTCACCACGGAAGGGGGACTCGGCCTGGTGATGGCCGTGCTGGTGATCCTGGTGTTCCTGCTGTCGGTGCGCTCGACCCTGGTCACCGCGATCTCGATCCCGGTCTCGGTGCTGATCACCATGATCGGGCTGCGGGTCGGCGGCTACTCCCTCAACATCTTGACCCTCGGCGCCCTCACCATCGCCGTCGGCCGGGTCGTCGACGACTCGATCGTCGTGATCGAGAACATCAAGCGGCACCTGTCCTACGGCGAGGAGAAGCTGTCCGCCATCCGCACCGCGGTCCGCGAGGTGGCCGCCGCGATCACGGCCGCCACGATCACCACCGTCGCTGTCTTCCTGCCCATCGGCCTGGTGGGCGGCCAGGTGGGTGAGCTGTTCCGGCCGTTCGCGGTCACGGTGGGGCTGGCGCTGCTCGCCTCGCTCCTGGTGTCGCTGACCATCGTGCCCGTGCTCGCGTACTGGTTCCTGCGGACCCCGCGCGGTGCCGTGCACGCCGACGAGGTCCGCGCGCAGGCCGAGGAGACCGAGCGGCGCAGTCGGCTGCAGCGCGGCTACGTGCCGCTCATCCGCGCCGCCGTCGCCCATCCGGTCGTGACGCTGCTCGTCGGGCTCCTGGTCCTCGGCGGCACGGCCGCGCTGGCGCCTCTGCTGCAGACCAACTTCCTCGGCTCCAGCGGGCAGAACACCCTGTCCGTCACCCAGACCTTCGCACCGGCCCTCAGCCTGGACACGCGTGCTCGACAGGCCGCCCGGGTCGAGGCCGTGCTGGCCAAGGTCAAGGGCGTCAAGACCGTGCAGACGACGGTGGGCAGCAGCGGGGGGTCCGAGGCCGTGTTCACCGGGCAGTCCGCCGGCACGGCACAGTTCGCCCTGACCACCGACCCCGACGGCGAGCAGGACGTGATCACCGCCGACGTGCGGGCGGCGGTGGAGCCCCTGCGCGGGGTCGGACAGCTGGCCGTCAGCGCCACCCAGGGCGGCGGGTTCGGCGCCAGCACCGTCGACGTCAACGTGTTCGCACCGGATGACGCCATCCTGACCGAGGCGACCAAGGCGGTGCTGAGCCGGATGCGGTCGGTGCCGGGGACGGCCGACGTGACCTCGTCGCTGGCCGCGGACCAGCCGACCATCCAGGTCAGCGTCGACCGGGCCAAGGCGGCCGCCTACCAGCTCAGCGAGTCCGACGTCGCCCAGCAGCTGCGCGGGGTCCTCGCCCCCGCGCAGGTGAGCACGATCGAGACGGGCGGCAGCACCTCCGACGTCGTGCTGAGCAGCGGTGACGCCCCGGTCGGCCTGGCGGAGCTGCGACGGACCAGGATGACCGGCGTCAGAACCGTCACCCGCACCCCGCCCAGCGCGCCGGGCCCGTCCGGTCAGCCGGTCCCCCCGGCCGTCCCGGTCACCACCCAGGAGCCGACCGAGGTCCGCCTCGACGACATCGCCGACGTCACCCAGGTCGACGTCGTCACGACCGTCTCCCGCACCGACGGTCAGCGCAGCGCCACGGTGGCGCTGACCCCGACCGAGGACAACCTGGGCGCGGTCAACACAGCGGTCGCGTCCGCCATGGCCGAGGTGCGGCTGCCGACCGGGGCCACGACGGAGATCGGCGGCGTGTCCGCTGACCAGAGCAAGGCGTTCGGCCAGCTGGGGCTGGCCCTGCTGGTGGCGATCGCCATCGTCTACGTGGTGATGGTCGCGACCTTCAAGAGCCTCCTGCAGCCGGCCATCCTGCTGGTCAGCATCCCCTTCGCTGCGACGGGGGCCCTGATCGCGTTGCTCGTCACCGGGACGCCGTTGGGGGTCCCCGCCCTGATCGGGCTGCTCATGCTGGTCGGCATCGTGGTCACCAACGCCATCGTGCTGATCGACCTGGTCAACACCTACCGGGAGCAGGGGCAGTCGGTCAGCGACGCCCTGGTCAACGGTGCCCGGCAGCGGTTGCGGCCGATCTTGATGACGGCCGTGGCCACCATCTTGGCCCTGACCCCGATGGCGCTCGGCCTGACCGGGGGCGGGGTGTTCATCTCCCAGCCGCTGGCCATCGTGGTGATGGGCGGTCTGATCTCCTCGACCCTGCTGACCCTGGTGCTCGTACCGGTGCTCTACGAGCTGATCGAGCGGGCCAAGGAGCGTGCAGCGTGGCGGCGGGAGCTGCGGGACCACGAGCGCCACCCCCGCCGCGCTGCCGCTGCGGTCTGACCTGCGGCAGCGGGCGGGGATCCGTGCTCAGTGGCTGGTGGCCTTCTCGGCCCCGGCCCCGGTGAGCGAGCGGACCGACAGCTCGTCGTAGCGCCGCTCGGCTTCGGGGTCCTTGCTCAGTAGCGTGCCCACGATCCCGCACAGGAAGCCGAACGGGATGGACACCAGCCCCGGGTTGCGCAGCGGGAACCAGGCGAAGTCCATCCCCGGAGCCAGCGACGTCGGGGTGCCCGAGCCGACGGGGGAGAAGATTACCAGGATCACCGCGGCGGCCAGCCCGCCGTAGATGCTGCAGGTCGCCCCCAGGGTGTTGAACCGGCGCCAGAACAGGTTGAACAGCAGCGCCGGCAGGTTGGCCGACGCGGCGACGGCGAAGGCCAGCGCCACCAGAAAGGCGATGTTGAGCCGCTGCGCCGGGATGGCCAGCGCGATGGCCACCGCCCCGATCGCGAAGGCTGCGATCCGGACGACGATCAGCTCGCTCCTCTCGCTGGCCCTCCCCTTCTTGACCACGCTCGCGTACAGGTCGTGGGCCACCGACGACGCCGACGTCAGCGTCAGGCCCGCGACGACCGCGAGGATGGTCGCGAAGGCGACCGCCGAGATGACCGCCAGCAGCACCGAGCCGCCGAGGGTCCCCTCCCCGCCGCCGACGGCCTGCGCGAGAAGCGGCGAGGCCGCGTTGCCGGAGCTGGTCTGGATCTGGCTGCCCTTGCCGGTGTCGACGAGCGCAGCCGCCCCGAAGCCCAGGACCAGGGTCATCAGGTAGAACGTGCCGATCAGGCCGATGGCCCACAGCACCGACTTGCGCGCCGCGTTGGCCGTCGGTGTGGTGTAGAAGCGGATCAGGATGTGGGGCAGCCCCGCCGTGCCCAGCACGAGTGCCAGACCGAGGGAGAGGAAGTCGAACTTCCCGACCAGGTCCTTGCCGTAGAGCTGGCCCGGCTGCAGGAAGGCCCCGCCTTTGCCGGACTTCTCGGCGGCGGCGCCGAGCAGCTCGGAGAGGTTGAAGTGGAACTGGGCCAGCACGAGGATCGTGATGAGCAGCGTCCCGACCATCAGCAGGACAGCTTTGACGATCTGCACCCAGGTGGTGCCCTTCATGCCACCGAACGTCACGTAGATGATCATCAGCACGCCGACGCCGACGATGACCAGGTTCTTGACCCCGGCATCGCTCACCCCCAGCAGCAGCCCCACCAGGCTGCCGGCGCCCACCATCTGGGCCAGCAGGTAGAAGATCGACACCACGATCGTCGAGGACGCGGCGGCGGAGCGCACCGGCGTCTGCCGCATCCGGTAGGCCAGCTGGTCGGCCATGGTGTAGCGCCCGGAGTTGCGGAGCAGCTCGGCCACCAGCAGCAGGGCCACCAGCCAGGCGACCAGGAAGCCGATGGAGTAGAGGAAGCCGTCGTAGCCGTAGAGCGCGATCGAGCCGGAGATGCCCAGGAACGAGGCGGCCGACATGTAGTCGCCCCCGATGGCCAGGCCGTTCTGGAAGCCCGTGAAGGAGCGCCCGCCGGCGTAGTAGTCGGCCGCGGTCTTGTTCTGCCGGGACGCCCAGAAGGTGATGCCGAGCGTGATGGCCACGACCACCAGGAACAGCCCGATGGTCAGCCCGCGGTTGTCGTCGGTCGCCAGCGGTACCAGCAGCAGCGCGCTCATCGGCCGGTCTCGCGCTCGTAGCGGTCCCGCAGGCGGGCGGCCAGGGGGTCGAGCGCCTGGTTGGCGTGCCGGGAGTAGAGGTAGGCGATGACGAAGGTCGAGAGGAACTGCAACAGCCCGAACACGACGGCGATGTTGATGTTCCCGACGACAGGGGTGTCCATGAAGCCGCGGGCCCAGTTGTTGCAGACGACGTAGGTGATGTACCAGGCCATGAAGGCGATGGTGGCGGGGAAGGCGAAACTCTTGTACCGCCGCTTGAGCTCGGCGAAGTCGGGCTCGGCCGCGATCGCTGCGTAGACGCTCTCGTCGTGCGCGCTGACCGGAGTCGCCTCGGTGCCGGTGCGCGGGGTGGTGCTCTCCGTCATTGGAGCCTCCCGGGTAGTGGTGCTCGCACCTTAACCGGGAGGTCCGACAGCTGGGCGGCGGCACGCGCCGGCGGGGTCAGAGGCGGATCTCGAGCGCGTCCTCGTCGTCGGTCAGCACCAGCCCTGAGTGGTCGACCTCGGCGCGCCAGCAGGCCGCCTGGAAAGGCAGCAGCAAGGGTTCGGGCGCTCGGGCGGAGGAGTCGTAGAGGTCGCCCACCTCAGCCAGCAGCCGGGCGCGCCGTTCCTCGGTCAGCGACGCCGCCCACGGCTGCCGCCCGACCATCGCCGTCAGTCCGCCGCGGGTGATCGGCACCCAGTTGCGGAAGCTCCGCCGCTCGAGGCGGGAGAAGTACGGGCTCTCGGTTAGTGCTGAGACCGCCTCGACGCCGAAGTCTCCGCCCATCGCCTGCGGGTCGGCCTCGCGCATCAGCATCGTGAGCCGGCGCACCCACGGAACCGTGTCGTCGCGGGTGTTGAAGGCCACCGCGAGGTGGCCGCCCGGCCGTAGCACCCGGGCGATCTCGGTCAGGGCCAGCCCGGGTGCGAAGCGGTGGAGGGTCTGGGAGGCGGTGACCACGTCGAAGTGGCAGGAGAGGAAGGGCAGCGACTCGACCTGACCGGCCACGTGCAGCCGGGTGCCCAGTCGCGCAGCCAGCTGGGCCACTGCAGCCACGTCACGGTCAAGCCCGAAGACGGTGTGCCCGGCATCGTGCAGCACGGCGGCGAACCCACCACGGCCGCTGCCCAGATCCAGTACGCGTGCGCGCTGCTCGCCCACCAACCAGGTGGTCGCGGCCGCCGGATACGGGGCCCGGCGGGCGTCGGTCATAGGCCAGACTCTAGTGGTGTCCGACCCG
>JAABUN010007700.1_pt1 | contig 11425 bp, 14 predicted proteins | sample 5559311 | NCBI WGS metagenome assembly JAABUN01 (sample SAMN10711877, study PRJNA513370) | rock metagenome | isolation source: Antarctica rocks | place: Antarctica: Victoria Land, Siegfried Peak sud | reverse complement strand
CGCCGCCTTGCTGGCCGGCCTCGCCCGCCGCCTGGCCGCGGCCACGCCGGACGATCGGCGGCAGGCCGTCGCCGGCATCCTCGCCTGCCCCCACCCGGGGGCCGTGGGGGCGGCCGCCGACGCGGTCGTCGACGCCCTCCGGCGGTCCCGCTCTGACGCCGCACGGGCGGGGCTCGCCTCCGCCCTGGCCATGCTCGGCCCGGCGGCCATGCCCGCGGTCCGCCTGGCGCTCCTCAAGGCTAAGGCCGGGTGGCAGCAGGCGGCCCTGGCCGGGGTGATGGAGCGGACTGGGCCGGACCTGCCGCCGCGCGACCGGGCCGACCTGACCTACGACCTGATGCGCGTGATGCTGGGTGCGCCCGATGAGGCCGCCGCCGCGGCGGCCGACCGGGCCCTCGCCTCGATCCGGGCCCCGCCCGCCCGCGCCCCGGACGGCTGACGACGCGGCCCCCCGCGCCGTACGGACCGGCACCAGCGGCTTGCGAGTGGTCAGCTACCTTGGGTTCGCCCCGACGGTACACCCGACATTCGCCCCGCGGGACAGGCACCCGTCGTCGAAGCCTGGGAACCGCACCTATCAGTTCTCCTACGGCCTGGGAGCGGTGATCGTGCTGTACGGCCTACTGCTGTGCCTGCACCCGTGGCTGCCCCAGGTGGCGGCAGTCGGCAGCTTCCTGGTGTTCGGGATGTCGTTCGTCACCCTCTCGTTCCTGGTCACGACGCCCGAATGCTGGGTTCCGCCGCTGGGCGATGCGCAGCACCGATTCCCGTACCTGATTCACGTTCCGGCTGGCGGTGACTAATCTGACCGGGCCGACACTGACTCCCAGGCCGGGGCCGATCCGATGATCCGCGTGAACCTCCCCGACGCCGACCTCGGCCGCCTCCGGGCGGCCTTCCGCTCCTCGGCCGACCTCAAGCTCCGGCACCGGCTCCAGATCGTGCTCATGGCCCACCGGGGACGGCCGCACGGCGACATCGCCACCGACCTCGGCTGCTCCCGTAGCTCGGTCCAGCGGTGGCTCAACGCCTACCTCGCCGCCGGGCTCGACGCCCTCACGCCCCGCAAGGCCGGGGGGCCGGCCCCCCGGCTGAGCGACGACCTCGCTCCCCTGCTCAAGCGGTGGGTGACCGAAGGGCCGGCCGAACGAGGGATCGACCGGGCCAACTGGACCTCCGCCGAACTGGCCGACCACCTGCACAAGGTGAAGGGGATTCGCGTCCGCAAGTCGGCCATGCCGGCGTTCGGGGCCCGGCACGGCATCCGGCCGTACCGGCCGACCTACCGCTACCTGCGGGGCGACGCCGCCAAGCAGGGGACGGCCCGCGGGGAGTTGGCCGCGCTGAAAAAGGGGCGGCCGCCGGCCGGCTCGTGCTTGTGAGCCAGGACGAGGCCCGGTTCCCGATGGTGCCGACCCTGACGGCGACGCTCGGCGTCAAGGGGCACCGCCCGGTGGTCGGGACGCGGGATTGCAAGGACCTGCTGTATGTGTTCGCGGTCGTGAACCTGGCCACGGCCGCCGTCCACGCCAACACCCTCGGAAGCCCCGCGCGGGCGAAACAGGAGACGGGGAAGTCCAAGACCCGGCGGATGCAGGAGGCGTTCGCCGCCCACCTGCGGCACGTCGGGCGGGTCTACCCGGCGGCCCGGCACCCCCGCGTGGTGCTGGTGATCGACAACGCCCCCTGGCACCGCGGGAAGGTCGTCGACGAGGCGTTGGCGGACAACCCGCACCTGGAGCTCTACCGGCTGCCGAGCTACAGCCCGCAGTTGAACCCGGTCGAGCGGTTCTGGAAGTTGCTCCGGCGGCGGGCGACGCACAACCGCCTGTTCGACACCCTAGCCGACCTGAAGGCGTCCATCCGCCACAGCCTGTGCTACTTCCAGACCGTCCGGGACCGGGTCAGGACCATGATCGGAAAGAAATAGTCACCAACCGCCGGAACGTGAATGAGTGGGGCCGGGAGGCTCGTCATCAAGGACGCTATCATGACGGGGGCCGCCCTGGTAACGATGGCGGATTCGGCGAAGGCGTACCTGCGGAAGCGGGCGTCCATGTCCTCGCCATCCGATGCCACTCGGACGGAACACGAACCTCGGATGATCGGCGTGTGACGAACGAGGTCGGTTTGACAGGGCCGCACGACCGTCCGGGAAGGAACGACCATGACCGCCGAAGGGCCCGCCCGCCCAATTGACCCGCAAGTGCGCATCGGTCACGTCCACTTGAAGGTGACCGACCTGGAGCGGGCGCTGCGGTTCTACAACGGCGTCCTCGGCTTCGAGATCACGCTGCGGTACGGCACGCAGGCGGCGTTCGTGTCAGCGGGCGGCTACCACCACCACATCGGACTGAACACCTGGGAGAGTCGGGGCGGGTCGCCGCCACCGCCCGGAACGACGGGCCTGTACCACACGGCAGTTCTTTACCCCACGAGGAAGGCGCTGGAAGTCGCCGCGGCGTGTCCTGAAAGCGGGCATTGTCCTGGACGGGGCGAGCGACCACGGGGTCAGCGAGGCGCTGTACCTGCGTGACCCGGACGAGAACGGCGTGGAGTTGTACTGGGACCGCCCGCCGGAACAGTGGCCCCGGACGCCGTCGGGCAAGTCGACGATGTTCAACCGGCGGCTTGACCTGGACGGCTTGCTTCGGGAAATCGAAGCCGTGCCGGACGCCCCGAAGGTCGAAGAGGGGCCGAGGGACTTGTGAGCCGGGCGTGAGCGTGAGAATGCCGACTGGGGAACCTCGAACCGGCTTCGGGCGTTGGATACCGACAACCCTCTCGTCGCCATCACCGGGTATCGAACATGTGACTCGACTTCCTCCCGACCACGCTCGTCTGCCTCCTGCCACCCTTGTCCGTGGCAGCAGCCAAGCCGTTCGGGATGCCGGGCGGTGGAGCCGAGGCCGAATGGAACGCTCGATCAACAACGACCCGTGAGGGACTGAGTTTTGCTCCGCCGCATCCTGCCCGCCGAGCCGGGCATCACGTGGAGTGGACGGAAGCATGACCCCCGAACAAGTCGCCGCCAGTTACGACCAGATCGCCGAGCAATGGCTCGACCTCTCGACATACGGATTCGCCCAGATCGAGCGGGCCGTCGCCTTCGTCCCGAACAAGGGCGCTGCGCTGGACGTGGGATGCGGCACGGGGCGGCTGATGAGTTTGTTGGACAAGCACGGCTTTCGCACGGACGGCATCGACTCGTCCCCGGCGATGATCGCCCTCGCCCGCCACCGCCACCCGACGGCCCGGCTGTTCCACGCCGACATCTGCCGTTGGGAACTGCCCCGGACGTATGACCTGATCGTGGCGTGGGACAGCCTGTGGCATGTACCACTGAACCGGCAGGCGGCGGCCCTGACGAAGCTGTGCCGCGGGCTGTCGGCGGGCGGGGTGCTCGTCTTCACGACGGGCGGGACGGACGCCCCGGACGAGAAGCGGGACTCGCACATGGGACCGCCGATGTACCACGCCACGCTCGGCATCCACAAGACCCTGCCCGTCCCCGCCGGAGCGGGCGGCGTCTGCCGCCATCTCGAATACGACCAGTACCCCGAAGCCCACGTCTACCTCATCGCCCAGAAGTCGGAGGGCGGCATCCCGACGACGTGCGACCGGGTTCGGCTCCGTCCGGTTCAGCCGGGCGACCTGCCCCGCATGTACGACCTGCAACTCGACCCGGCCTCGAACCGGATGGCGGTCACGATCCCCCGCCCCGCCGAGGCGTTCGACTCGCATTGGGCGAAGGCGCTGGCCGATCCGGGGACCACCACCAGGGCTGTTCTGTTCGACGAGGCGATGGTGGGGTACATCTCCTGCTTCCCGAAGGACGGTCAGGATCACGTCGGGTACTGGATCGACCGGGCGTATTGGGGCATGGGGATCGGCAGCCGGGCGCTGCACCTGTTGCTCGGCGAAGTCACGAAGCGCCCGCTGGTCGCCACCGCCGCCACGAGTAATGGCGCTTCTCTGCGGGTACTTCAGAAGTGCGGCTTCGTCGTCGAGGACGTTCGCCTCTCGCCCGCCAGTGACCGATACCCGGCGTGCGAGGAGACCGTCCTCGTACTGAGGTAAATTCACCGAAGTCGATCCCGCGGCGGTACGAAGTGACCTCTCGCCGACTTTGACGGTGGCCCTCCGCTGACGCTGCGGGACGGACGGGGCCGGTCTGGAAGTCGAGTTCGGCAGTGAAGTGAGGACGGCGCACCCCCGGCCTGTCTAGTGCGGCCCGGGTGGGGTGCGGGCCTTCCCGACGGAGTACGCCCCAGGCTCGCAACTCATGCCGCCCTCCACGAAGTCGCCGTCGACGACGAAGACCGTCTCGTCGGCTTTCGAGTGCCAGTGGGCCGGGGTGCCGGCCCCGGCCTCGAGCCGGGTCAGGGCGGCCATCGCACCGGTCGCCCCGTCCGCGTGAAGCACGCGATCAAAGACAGCATCCGGGGCGAGATGATCCGCTGCCTGATGAACACGCGATTCCTCGACGAAGTCCTGACTTTCCAGGCAGTTTTGATACGCGCTGGCCCTGCTACCTCTCCTTGTCCGCCTCCGGCTTGAGCACTGCTCGGAACGCCTTGAGGGCCGCCGGGTGGAAGACCGTCGCGTGCTTCTCCCCGGGCATCTTCTCGTGGTGCCAGCGGACGCCCGCCGGGGCGTCCTTCTCGAGCACGTCCGCAAAGGCCTGCGTGATGTCGCCGCGGTCCTCCCCGCTGCTGGCGAGGTAGAGCGACTTCGCCACCTCGGGCCGCGCGCGGAGCTTCGCCCCCGCGCCCTTGACGAGCTGGCCGTTGCTCCACCAGAGGCTCGGGTCGAAGGCGATGTAGGTGTCGAACAGGTCCGGCTCCAGGAGGAGCGTCTCTACCACGAACAGCCCGGCGAGCGACTCGCCCACGATCGCCGTTTCCTTCGTCGTGCGGTACCGGGCCGTCACCTCCGGCATGAGTTCGTCGCGGATGAACGCCCGGAACGCCGCCGACCCGCCCACCTGCGGCGCGATCTTCCTGTCCTCGGCGACCTCCGTGGGGCCGGTCAGGTCGCGCCGCCGCTGGGTGTTCTCGACGCCGACCAGGATGAAGGGCCGCATCGTCCCGTTGCCGGTCGAGACCTGGACCAGCCCGGCGACGTGCAGGAAGTCCTCGGCCAGGCCGCCGTCGGGCATGTACAGCACCGGCAGCCGCGTGTCCCGCGACGCGGCGTAGGCCGGCGGGAGGTAGACGTTGATCCGCCGCGTCTCGCCCAGGCGCTCCGAGGCGAGCGTGAACGTCTCGCCGATGACGAGCGGCGCGGCCTTCGGCGGGTCGGCGGCGGAGGCCGCAGCGAGCAGCACCCAAGGGACAGCAAGCGATGCAAAGCTCACGCGAGTCACGGTTACACCTCCAGTGGGGGTTGTCGGCTTGGCGGGCACCGGCGGTGCGAGGTACGGGAACCCTGCGGTCCGGGCGGCCACGGTCCTTCTGATTCGCAGCGTAAGTCAGTGCCGACCAAAGCGGAAGCGGGTAAATCAAATGCACCACTGCACCCCCCGAGTACCACCAAGTCGCTCGCCAAAGGGAAGAAGCAACGAGGGGTTTCACGTTCCAGCTACAGGTGGCCGTTCTGATCACGTCCCTCGCCTGTTCCGGTTCGGCGACGGTGCGGCCAGTGCGCGAGTACGACGACCAAGGCGCACCGCCGTTCAGGGTGCTGAAGGAGGGCGAGAACCCGCCGCTCGACGCCAGCGCCAACTTCGTCGTCGGGCCGAAGTACGTGCCCGCGCCGGAGCGCAAGAAGGTCGAGGGCGTGCCCGAAGGAAGGGTGGAGCAGTTCGAGATCGACTCGAAGGACACCAAGCTGTTCAACCCCGGCATCGCCCGCACGGCGTTCGGGAAGGTCGACCCGAAGAACCCGAAGACGCTGGTCGTCGAGACCCACCCGGTCGACTACAAGCGCAAGGTCGGGGTGTACGTCCCCGCCCAGTACAAGGAGGGGACCGAGGTGCCGTTCATGGTGGCCCACGACGGCCCGGGCTGGGCACGACGACCGTCCTCGACAACCTGATCGCCCAGAAGCGGATCCCGCCGATCGTCGTCATCTCCGACGCGAACGGCACCCAAGGGCAACCACCGCATGGCCCAGGTGTTGAAGGAGAAGGGGTACGAGTACGAGTACCTGTTCTGCCGCGGGGCCGGCACAGCGTCGGGAACGCCCAGGCGCAGTTCCTCACGCACGCCGTCGAGTGGGTGTGGAAGGGGTACGCCCCGAAGACGGGCAAGTAGCCGCCGGTCGGCGCCGCCGGCCCGTCCGTGCCTCCGCCCTACGGAGTTTGACACCGGGCCGGGCGGTAGTTAGCCTTGCCGGCCGGCCGCTTTACCGGGCCGACTCCGGCCTCGGGCGGCTCATCTCGATGGGGAACTGACATGGCGAAGCCGGCGAAGAACACGGTCTGCCTGTGGTACGACGGCGACGCCGAGGACGCGGCGCGGTTCTACGCCGCGACCTTCCCCGACTCGTCCGTCCGCGCGGTACACCGGGCGCCGGGGGACTTCCCGGCGGGGAAGAAGGGGGACGTGCTGACCGTCGAGTTCACCGTCATGGGCGTCCCGTGCCTCGGGCTCAACGGCGGACCCATGTTCAAGCACACCGAGGCGTTCTCGTTCCAGGTCGCGACAGCCGACCAGGCCGAGACGGACCGGTACTGGGACGCGGTCGTCGGCAACGGCGGCCGGGAGAGCGCGTGCGGCTGGTGCAAGGACCGGTGGGGCCTGTCCTGGCAGATCACGCCGCTGGTCCTGACGGAGGCGATCACGGACCCCGACCCCGCCGCCGCCAAGCGGGCGTTCGACGCGATGATGACGATGCGGAAGATTAATGTCGCCGCGATCGAGGCGGCGCGCCGCGGCTGAGGTCGCGTCTTCACCGCATCAAACAACCCCCGCTGCACGCTCTTCCCAGGCCGCCGTCGGGACAAACCCGGCGGCGAGGAATCGTCGTCAGTCGCGGCGGCGAAAGTCGGCCCCTCTGCGTTCCTGGCCGCACGAGGCAACGCACATCGCACCCCGCCGCCGGCTACCCTCTCGTCGAGCGCCTTCGGGTCGTCGGCCCCGGCCCGCAGGACGACCCACGCGGTCATGATCTTCGTCGTGCTGGCGATCGGCCAGGCCTCGGTCTGGTTGCCGCCCCACAGGACCGCGCCAGTCTTCCCTTCGGCCACCGCCCTCGCCATCGCCGACACCACCGGCGGGCCGCCCGGGGCGTCGGCCGGGGCCTGCGTGGGCGGCGGGGGCCGGGGACAGGGCCGTCAGGAGCGCGAGCGCGGACACGAGTCGGGCGGCCATCGGGGCTCCGGCTCGGGGGCGTTACTTCGGTGCTACGGGCGGGTTTGCCCGTTCTGCGTCGGCGGCGGCCAGCCGGTCGGCGATCTGCCGCACCCCCGCGGCACCGGTCGTGCCGAGTTGGTGGACGACCAGCGAGGCGGCGGCCATCGCCAGTTCCATCGCCTCGACCAGCCCCGCGCCGGCTGCCAGGGCCGCGGCCAGGTTGGCGGTGACCGCGTCGCCCGCGCCGACGACATCGATCGGCCCGCGGACCGGGTGGGCCGCGACGTGGGCCGACGCCCCGTCCGCTAGAGCACCCACCACTCCCCGCTCGGCCAAGGTGACGAACACCGGCCGTGCGTTGGACCGCGCGACCCGCGCCGCGCAGGCCATGACCCCGGGCAGGTCGTGGGCCGGCCGCCCCGCGGTCAGCGCTCCGAGTTCCGCGGCGTTCATCTTGAAGCCCATCGGCGGCAGGTGGGCGACCCCGCGGCGGCTGTCGGCCAACACCACGAGTCCCGGTCGCCCCTCGGACGCATCGCTCGCCGCCTCGCTCACCGGGCGCGTCACCACGCCGGTGTCGGGCAGGTCGACCTGGTCCAGGAGAATCAGGGCGTCGACGCGATCCGCTACTGCCGAGACGTTCGCTGCGAGCGCCCGCTGCAACTCGTTCGGGGTGGCCGTCCAGTTCTTGGTGTCCAGCCGGCTCAGTTCGCGCGGTGGCCGGCCGGCCTCCAGGACCAGCGGCTTGCAGTAGGTGAAGGTCCGCCGGAGGGGGGTGCGGACGAAGAAGTTCAGGCCGACGCCGGGCAGGCTCGCGAGCGCCCGCTCGAGTTCGTACCCCTCGCCGTCCTCGCCGCAGAAGCCCACCGGGTAGATTTCGCCGACCCCGAGCGCGACGAGGTTGGCGAGGATCGTTCCCGCGGCCCCGGGCTGGCTCCGGACGCGGACGACGTTGTGGACGGGCAGGCCGGTCTCGATCGACATCTCGCCGCGGCCGGGGTCGATTTCGAGGTACCGGTCCAGGCACATGTCCCCGACGACGCCGACGCGCAGCCGCGGGTACCGCCCGGTGATCGTCGCGAAGCGGTCCGCGGTCATGCCCGGCCCAGCGCGTGCCAGAGGTGATGGACGAACGCCGCGTTGTCGCACTGCAGGTAGCGCATGGGCCCTCCCATCCGGGAGAAGCTCTTGCAGAACCGCAGGTAATAGGCCGGGTGCGTCTTCGGCGGCTCGCCGCCCACCCAGTCCCAGCCGCCGCCGTCCTGCAGGTCGACGACGGTGATCGTATGACCCCGCACGACATCGCGGCCGCCCTGAAGCCGGAGATTGTTCACGCAGCTCAGGCTCTTCTCGAACACCTGCGGCCCCATGATGGCCGACCCGACCGACAGCACCACCCCGCCGTCGAGCCCGTCCACGGACCCGCCGAACAGCCGAAAGTCCAGGTCCGCTGCCCGGCCGATGACCGCGCCGTTGAAGACGGAATGGTTACTGATGATGTCGTAGCCGATGCCCGGATGGACGGTGAGCGGCACGCCGTGCCGGTAGGCTTGCGCGACGATCGAGGCGTGCGGCCAGCGGTGTTCGACGGAACTGCGGCCCGCGGGCCAGCCCTGTTCGTGCATCGCCCGCAGCAGGTCGGCCCGGGCGGCCGTCAGCGCGTGCCCCGGGTTGGCGGCGATCGCGGCGGCGAGGTCGTCGGCGCTCGGCAGCGTCGCGCCGTCCTCGGCGATGAACCGGCCGAGGGACCGGCCGTAGCCCAGCCCGTCGAGGGCACCGGCCATGAGCGCCATGTGGATGTTCGTGGCCGTCTCGTGCCAGGTGCCGAACGTGCCGCGGGCCACGTTCATCTCCACGCTCTCGGTGGACGCGCCGGACCAGGCGTACTCCCAGTCGTGGATCGTGCCCGCGCCGTTGGTCGCCAGGTGCGTCAGCCAGCCGCCGGCCATCAGCCTCTCGAGGACGCGCGCGGCCCCGTTCCTCAGCAGGTGTGCGCCGTAGACGAGTACGATGGCCGCCCCGCGGTCGCGCGCCGCGCGGACCTCCCCCGCGCACTCCGCAATGAGCGCCGCGTTCCGGTCGGAGCACGGCCGCGGGGGCGAGTCCGGGTCGATCAGGATGTCATCCGCCCGCGTCAGGCTCTGCCGCTCGGCGAGCGGGGAGACTTTCAGCTTGCTCAGGTCGAGGGGCGAGACGCGCATCACGCCCCCGGCCCGGGGTGGCCCAGGAGGTCATCCACGAAGGGGACGGCGTCGCGGTAGTCGGGCATGACCGCGTCGGCCCCGACGGCGAGGAGCCGCTCGCGCTTCCACTCGTCGACGCGGCCGGACCCGTTCCGGGCCTCGTCGCTGGCCACGGCCACCGCCAGGCCGTGGACCGCCTTGGTGTTCTCGATCTCGACGTACCCGTCGCCGAATGAGAGTAACTGGCTGCCCGGGATGCCGTTGTCCCGCAGGATGCGTTCGATGACGATCTTCTTGGAGAACTGCGTGTAATCGTCCTGCGCCCCGTAGATGCGCGGCCCGAAGTACTGCGTGATGTCGAGGAGCCGGGCCTCCTCCTTCACGGCCGACTCGTCGGTCCCGCTGGCCAGAGTGAGTTGCAGGCCGCGCTCGATCAGGTGTTCGAGTAGGGGGCGGGCGGCGTGGACGAGCCACTCGTCGGGGCGGGTTGCGCCGCTCCGCAGCCCGGCCGTGCGGTCGCGCGTCCGCTCGCCCAGCCGCCGCAGGTACTCGTGCTTGTACCAGAGCGGCTCGCGCGGCTCCCCGCCCTGCTCCCGGACGCGGTCGGCCAACCGGATCATCTGGTAGATCGTCTGCTTGCCGTTGAGGTGCATAATGTCGTCCCACGCCATCCGCCGCAGGTCGGCCTCGGTCTCGCCGGCCTGGCGCGGCAGCATCTCGACGAACAGGGGCACCATGACCTCCGGCCAGCCCTGTCGGATCAGTGACAGCGTGCCGTCGAAGTCGAACAGGACGTGGCTCACGGCCGGCCGCGGCGGGAGCGGCGCGGGGGTTTCGACGCTCGGCCAGCGCGGGTCGTTAGTGCGGGTCGCGCCGGGCCAGTCGGGTGTCGTCATCGCTGCCCTCCGCCTATTCGTCCATGAAGTCATATGCGTGCCGGCGACGAACGGTCAGTCGAGCGTCCGCGATGCGACCGCGCGGGGGGGTCGAGAACCGCCCAAACGTCATCGGTCAGGTCCGCCGGGCGGCCGCCAGTCCGCGGGACCTAGGCCGTGTGGACTGAAGCTCGGCGATTTAGGCAAGCAGGATCGCGATAGAGGCGACCCAGACGAAGCCCAGGAAGTTCGCCGCCTTCTTGTCGTACCGGGTCGCCACCCGGCGGTACTGTTTGATCCGCGCGAAGTACCGCTCGGCCACGTTCCGCTCTTTGTACAGGTGCCGGTCGTAGTCGGTCACCGCGACCCGGTTCCGCCGGGGCGGGATGCACGGCTCGGCACCCTGCGACCGGATCGCGGCCCGGTTGGCCTCGGAGTCGTACCCCTTGTCGGCCACCACGGCGGTCGTCCCGATGCCGGCGATCAGGCCCGGCAGGCGGGGGCTGTCGGCGGCCTCGGACCCCGTCAGCTCCAGCACGGCGGGGTGGCCGAGCGGTGTCACGACGGCGTGAATCTTGGTGCCGAACCCGCCCCAGCTGCGGCCCAGCGCCTCGGCCGACTGGCCGCCGGTGCCGTCCGCTTTTTTTTCGCGCCGGCGGCCGCCCCGGCCGCCCGGACGCAACTGCTGTCGACGCTGACCCACTCCGTGTCGTCGTCCCGCAGGGCCGCCGCGACCCGCTGCCAGACGCCGTTCCGGCACCAGCGGTGGTACCGCTGCCACAGGCTGTTGGGCTGGCCGTAGCAGGTGGGCAGGTCGGCCCAGGCGATCCAGGTCTTGGCCAGGTAGCGGATGGCGTCGACGAGCCGGCGGTTGTCGGCCCCGACCCCGCCGTGCTGCCCCCATGCATCGCCAACGCCGTCGTCCTCCGCCGGGCGTGGCGGCGGTGCGGCCGGCGAGGCGGGGCCGCACCGGGGCCGGACGGCCTGCGGTTCGCCGACGTGACCGGCCGCGAGTTGTGGAAGCTCTGCCGCGGCGTCGGGGCCGCCATCCGCGCCGGGACGTACCGCC
>JAABUN010007699.1_pt1 | contig 11426 bp, 14 predicted proteins | sample 5559311 | NCBI WGS metagenome assembly JAABUN01 (sample SAMN10711877, study PRJNA513370) | rock metagenome | isolation source: Antarctica rocks | place: Antarctica: Victoria Land, Siegfried Peak sud | reverse complement strand
CGGCGTCTCCCGAATGGTCATCGGCATATCCCGGATGCGAGAACGCCCTCAATTCGGCACGTGTGCGAAACCCTTCAGGGCCGGCAAGCGGAAAGACGCGGGGTCCTCCACCGCACGGTTCGCGGCATGTGCGGATGTCGGTTGGTCTTACTCTGCGTGGGCCTTCACGTGGCAGGATCCCAAACATGCGTGACGTCGGGCCAGCAGCGAGCTTGGCGACCGGCGATCCGGTCGCGGTGGTCGAGGAGTGGAGGGGGCGATTTTGGAGCAAGCGGCTGCATCGGGTCGTGTCCTGGGAATCGGACATTTTGGTGACGTTCGAGCGGGCGGGGTCGCTGGGGCGGTTCCCGCGTTATCGAGACGCCACCGACGAGATGAGCGGTGACGAGCGGAAGATGATGGCGCTGCAGTCCAGCGATGTGCGGTTCGTGACCGCGCCGTCGGTGAACGTCGACTGCCTGCGGTTCTACTTCGCTGACCGGTGGGCGAGCGTGTCGCGCGGGTACTTGGACGGAGACTTGATCGGGTGGTACGTCGACTTCGGCCTGCCGCCGCAGTTCGAGCTCGACGTACCGCGGATAATCACCATGGACCTCGTCCTCGACGCGCTGGTGACGCCCGACGGCAAGTGGGAGTGGAAGGATAAGGCGGAGTTCGAACGCGGCTTGGCGCTTGGCGTCCTCGACGCAGCCTGGGAGGCGCCGATCCGGGCGGAGGCACATCGGGTAAGGCAGGACGTCGCCTTGTCTGTAGGAGCGTTCTCCAGCGAGTGGGACGCCTGGCGGCCGCCAGACGAGTGGGGTCCGCTGGACGTCCGCGACGCGTCCGCTGGGTGAGGGCGGCTTCAAGGTTCGCCTGGCCCGCACCGGCTACTACGAGCGGCACTATCCCCCAAGACCCGGGCTCATCGTCGCTTCATCCGCTCGGCGGCAGATGCGGACGTTGCTGAGACGTCATAAGGATGCGTAACGAAGCGAGAATCGCGTTGCCCCGGAGGCAATGAACACCAGCCGGAATGACGGGTCGAGAGCACTGCCGTGCGGGAACTCGACCACGGTCGTGGCTGGTCTTACGTCAGAAGTGCACGCTCCCTGGTATGCCGTGGCCACGAGAATGAGTACCGTTCCATGCCTATTGAACCGTGCATGGTCAGCAAACGGCGGGCAACTCCCACTTCCCCACGCGGTGACCCTTACGCCTTCACCCTTGGCCCGTGGGGAGATGGCCAGCGGAACAATCTTTCCGTCTCCCCGCTTCGTCGGCGTTGCGCCTGCCGGTGCACCTTCGTAGGTGGACAGTCGCACAAGACGTGAGCCTTCGGGTTCTTCGCGTGCCGCCCCGACAGGTTCGGTGGCACCGACGTTGGCGTCGTGCACCACGCCGGGTTCCGGTGCGTTCGAGCAGCCGCCGAGGAGCATGACGATTGCGGCGAGCCAACCCGTTACTCGCATCCGTGCCTCCGCTCGACGTGTAGATCCTAGTGTGACGACGCCAGGTGGATGCTGGTTCCCTCAACGGGCAACCGCGTCGGTCGGTCCCTGTGCAACGTCCGCTCATCGTCAGATCCGGTCGCTTCGGCTGTGCTTGTTCGCGGCGGTAAGACGCATACGGCAAGCGCGGATCGCCGCCCTGATGGGCGGCGACTTAGTCACCGCTTGTCAGCGGCCGCCTCTAGCATGCATCTATGGATTGGCTCTGGGCTGCGCTCGGGGGACTCATCGTCGGAGCCGTCGTCGCCCCGTTTGTTGAACCCTGGACCCGGCGGCTCCAGCGGCTCGGCAGGCGTGTAGCGAAGGAACCAGCGCTCGACGTGCACGTGGAGTGGGATCAGGCGGTCATCTGGGCTGGATGGCCACCATGGTTGTCCTTCGCGTATTACTTCGCCGGCAGTCTTCCGCCCGCAGCACCTCCCGACAGCGGGTTTGACTGGAGCGGATGGGCTGACCGACATGGCGGCTACGACTTCATGTGGACGATGCTGCGCGTCACGCTCGTTGCGAGGACCGATGCGACCGTGGTCGTGGAAATCCCCGTCGTCAACCAGACGATCGCCGAGGTTCCTTTCGGTGTTGGCGTGCTGTATCCCGCGCCTGGTGGTGCTGACGTGAACCCCCGGCGCTTCCAGATCGACCTTGACTTCGGGGAGCGCGCGTACGCCCGATTCGAAGACGAAGGTCAATCGGCTCCCGCCCCGTCGTGGAGTCTGAGTAAGGGCGAAGCTGAGCAATCGTCCATCTGGGCGCGAGCGCGCGATGACAGATTGCACGAGTGGGTCCTTGAGCTTCCGCTGATTGTGGACGGCCAACGCAGGATGGTGCGAATAGATAAGGGCGGCAAGCCGTTCGTCACCGTTGGAGACAACCAGCCCCACGAGTTCTTGGCCAGGGTTGGCCACAAGTGGGAGTCGTGGAAGGACTGGCAGCAGCACATAGGCCATCCCGTGGCCGACGACTCTGGCGGCGAGTGATGCTTAGGTGGTTGCCGAAGGGAGACTGAAGAGATGCCCAAGGAGCGGCCCCGTCAACACGAACTTGAGACTGAGTCCGAGCTTGCGCTTCGTAGTCTCCGGCCCATCGGATGGGTGATTCGCGATCTCACCAAGAGCGATTACGGCGTTGACTGCGAGGTAGAGATTTTCACCGAACAGGTCTCGACGGGACTCACGGTCTCGGCTTCGACGGGTGTGAGGTCGTCGCAGTACTCGAAGGGGCGGCGGTGGTTGTACCAGTCGACCCACTCGGCGGTGGCGATCTCGAGGTCGTCGAAGCCTCGCCACGGACGCCGTGTTTTGACCAGTTCGGTCTTGTACAAGCCGATCACCGACTCGGCCAGCGCGTTGTCGTGCGAGGACCCGACCGCGCCGGTCGATGGCTTGACCCCGGCGACCTCGAGCCGCTCGGTGTGGGCCAGCGAGAGGTACTGGCGGCACTGTTGCGTTAAGCGGTCGGCAGACCACGATGCAGGAAGATTTCCTGTTGACCTCCACATCTAGGCCGTGACCAGGGGGCCGCAACCTTCGCTTGTCGGTCATCGACGTGTGGCTGTCCGTCAGGCGCGATTTGACGACCATGGTCGGCTCAAAGCGCGGCTTCGACCGATGCGTGGCCTCAAGACGTTCCGATCAGCTCGGATCCTCGCTACCGGTCACGCGTTTGTCCAGACCTGCGACGCGGCCACTACGACATCGCCACCGACGTACCGGCGAATCAGAGGCTGCTGGCGGCTTTCGATGAGCTGGCACTCGCCATCTGATCCACCAGCGGCGGCTCAACCATGCCATCGGATCGGCCAACGCAACAGAGCCTTCTGTACAACTCCTTGGGGGGAAATCCCACCAGTATTGAGGCGACGAGAATCTTTTTGGGGGAGGGAGTCGCTGGGCTTACTTCCGCCAGCCGCAACCCCTTTCAGCCTTACAGCAGTGACCATAGCCGGCGTCGCAGCCCGCGCACTCGCAACTGCACGGCCCGGGCGTTACGGCCTGAGGCGGGGTATGCGTGACTGTCCCTGTGGTCATGGGACCTCCTCTAGGGCTGGTCATGGGTGCCGGCGATCCGCCTGGCGATCCTGATCAATGTGGTCGCGTCGGCTGCGTTAGTTGCGGCCGGACTGCGTTACGCAAGGCGGCCAGAGTTGCCACGCTCAGCGCCACGCTACCGCGGCCTTCAGGGCGTACGGGCCATACATAGGAGGTCTTACAGGGGAGTGCGCTACTCGCGCCGGATGAGTTCAGGTCGGATTCGAGGGTTGGACGTGTTCACGGTGAGTGCGGCGACGATCGAGGCAGCCGCCAGCGCGATGCCTGCGAGCGTCAGCGTCTGCCGCCATGGCAACTGCTGCAGGATGTCGCCGTAGGCGAGGTAGGAGGCACCAGCGAGCAGCCCGAGTCCGATGGCGAGGAGCGTCCCGCCGCCCAGGGGGAGAGCTACTTCTATCCACTGTGTTCGGCGGAGAACTTGAGGGCTGACACCGATCAGTTGGAGGGAGATGACCTCTTCTCGGCGTGAGATGGCTCGATCGATTGCGGCGATGGCGAAGGAGAGGAGACCCACCGAGAGGATAATCGCGGCGATGGCCCACACCAGGGTTCGGAGTCCTGAGACGAAGTCGTAGTAGGAGCTCCCGGGCACTGTCCCTCCGCGGACGAGGTCAGAACCGACGAGTCGGTCGATGATGCGGTCAACCGGTTGTCCAGGGACAGCGACCACGGCAATCCTGGCATCGGTGTTGGGCAAGCCTAGGCCCACGCCGGGAAGGGACTCAGGGAGAAAGACGTCGATGCCGCTGGAAAGCTCGGTGGTCGTCAGGACATCTTCCGGTGCGGGCAGGGACGCCACGAACATCCCGGCGTTGTAGTTGTGGACGGCGTGCCAGCTGAGCTGCGCAGGCAGCCTCATGGGGGTGGTTTGCGGGTCGTGCAGCCACTGTGCCTCGTCGTTGCGACAGGGCCCGATTTCGGGTAGGGCGATGCGCAGCTCGTCGCAGGTGCCGACCACAGCCTCCGGGCACACGATCCGTAACACGTGGCAGGGCCTCATGGTGACCACGGCCAGAGTCGCTGTCGTGCGTACTCCGCCGAATTGGGCGAGTCTTTGCTCGACCGCAGGGGCGTCGTTTGTCCTGGTGTCTAGGAATCCGATCTGCCCGGTGGTGTGGAGGCGTCCTTCGGCCCGGTACTGCGCGGTGTCCTCGAACGCCACCACGAGGGCGCGCGCACCGGTCACCAAAAAGAGACCGATCAGCAGGCCGGCGACGACTCTGCTCATCGCAGCGGGCTGTGCTTGCAGCCGACGACCGGTGATCAACAACGTCGGGTGGTCGGTGCGACGTACCAGCAGGTCCGCTACCAATCCAACGAAGATGGGAACTGCCAAGACCGTCCCAATCCCGAGCGCGACCATGCCGGCGAACATGAGGCTCGCCAGCCGGTCATGGTCCGGGTTCGGACCGCTGCCGGACACAATCACGTACGCCGCCAAGGCAACGCCCACCAGCAACGGGACGAGTCGCCATAACAGCGGCCGGTGACGTTCGGCCTGGCGTGCGGTGGACATCGTGTCGGACGCAGCCATCCGCTGCGGAAGCGAGGACACGGCCACGACCGCCAACGGCACGAGGGTCATCGCCAGTGCGTAGTCGCTGACACTGGGCCACAGCGTGTCCGTGGTCCAGTCGCGGCCGGCAGGATGCCAGGCGAGCAGGCCGGGGCGTACGGCGAGGAAGACGACGACGCCGAGCACCGAGCCGGCGACGGCGGCAGCGCCCGTTTCAACCGCCGCGACCAGCCGCGTCCTAGCCGGCGACAGCCCCAGCAGGCGGAGGTTGGCCAGGCGACGATCCCGCATTGACGCCGAGAGGCGGCCAGCCGTCGCGGCCAACACCAGCACCGGTACGGCGATCATGCCTACCACCGAGGCCAGCAACACCTTCATGCCGGGACTCTCGAACTGCTCAGGGTTGAGCGCCAGCTCGCTACGGGTGATGGCTGCGACATCGAGCAGGAGCGACGTTCCGACGATGGCAGCGACGGCAACCATTGCTGACCGCACACCGCCGAACCGCCCGGCACCGGCAGGCGCGCCTACCCCGGCCAGCCGCAGCCCGAGGCGGAGGACTGCACTCACGCGGTCACCGCTTGGTACGCGGCTAACGCCCCATCGCGCATGGCCAGCAACCGGTCGCAATGGGCCGCGATCCTGTTTTCGTGGGTGACCACGAGGACGGTCGACCCCATTTCGCGGGCAAGACCCAGGAGCGAGTCCACAACCTTGTCAGCGCTGACGGTGTCGAGCGCACCGGTCGGCTCGTCGGCAAGGACCACGGTCGGGGTGTGCACCATCGCTCTGGCAACGGTCGCCCGCTGCGCCTGCCCGCCGGACACCGCCCCGGCTCTGCGGCCCGAGACGTCCGCCACCCCTAACTTGTCGAGCAGGGCGAGCGCTCGAGATCTGGCATCGCCAGCCCGTTCACCGAGTAGTTGCAACGGCAGCGCCACGTTCTCCAGCAAGGTCAGCTCCGGGATGAGGTTGCCGAACTGAAACACCATGCCGATGTGGGCTAGCCGATGGCGACTCCGCTCACGTTCGGACATGGTGTCCAGACGTTGACCGGCGACTCTGACCTCTCCGCTGTCGGGTCTAAGGACTCCGGCCAGGCAGTGCAACAACGAGGACTTGCCTGAGCCCGACGGTCCCATCACAGCCACTGACTCGCCAGGCAGGCACGCCAGACTGACGCCCCGCAGAGCAGGTGTCTGCCCATAAGACAGGTAGAGATCGCAGGCTTCGACCGTAGGCATTGGGCCAGTCATTGTGGTTCCTCGACGATGTGCCGACGCAGGTCGTCGAGCCGGCGGCCCGCCTCCTCGATCCATCTCAGATCGGCGTCGAGATGGTTGAGCTCGAAGGTGATCGCCAGCAGGTCAGCCGGCGACGCACCACGACGTTGCCGCGTCAGCTCTCGCATCCGCGCCATGTGCGCGTCTCGTTGTTGATCCAGGACGACATCTGCCGGCCGGCCAGACATCAACGCGACCGACACCTTGGTGAACAACGCGCTTGCCGAGTACGAGGTGGGCGGCTCAGGCATAGAGACCCAGGTATCGATCCGCGTCACACCGTCTGAAGTGATTTGGTAACGCTTGCGTTCTGGCCCCGATCCAGGCTGCACATCCATGACTCTGGCTAGGCCCTGCTGCTCGAACCGTGACAGCGCGGCGTACACCTGGCCGAAGGCCAGCGGCTTGACCCGTGAGAAGTGCTGGTCGTAACGGTGCTTCAGCGTGTACCCGTGCGACGGGTCGGCCTCAAGCAGGGCAAGCAACGCCTGTGAGGTCGACACGCGGCCCACTATACGCAGTGTCTATACACTTCATATACGTGCAGGCGTCGGGCCGTCCCCCTAAGCGTACGGTTGCCAGCCTGATCGTCACTAGCAACAAGCCCTTCGGCCGTTGGGGCGAGGTCTTCGGTGACGGCGTCGTCGCTGCCGCCATGATCGACCGGCTCGTCCACCACGCCGACGTGGTCGCCCTCAAAGGCGGCTCCTAGCGACTCAAAGACCGAGACCTCGGCCGCGTCCCCGCGGCCACCACCGAAGAACTATGACCAACAAGGGGGTCAATTTTCAGTTGCCGATAGGGGGTCAATCTTCAGCATCCGTTGACACCGGCTTCACCCTGTCTGGGTTGGTCGTCTTGTGGAGGAACCGGTGAGGACTGCCTGAGTGCGTTTGGGGATACTGGGTCGTAGGACATCGAAAAGGGCGGGCCTGATATGGCTACATCGAAGGTTGCCGATGCCACTTGGCGATATGGCTTGAAACCACGTGTCCAGCAGAAGCGTCCGATGGTTGTGAGGAAAGCGCTCGCCTGCACCATGCTCGCGATGACGCTCGCGCTGACCGGCTGCGCCGTAACGGGTGCTGAACCCATGGGGTTGTGCCCTGAAGGCTCATCTTCCTCGCCCGCTGGGTCGGCACCCGACATTCGAATCGTCGCTGAGCGACAGGCTGACATGCAGTTCTTTGTCAGCAACCAGTCCTTCGACGACGCCACGGTGGAGTTGGCCGTCAGCATCGACGGCACGGAGTTGGTGAGCGGGCTTTTCGACGTGAAAGATCAACACAACTGGTGCAAGTTCTCGGCGAAGGTTTCGCCTGGGCAACACGTTGTCACGGTGGTGTCGGACACGGGGGCTGAGTTGCGCGAGCGTTTCATGCTTCCCGAAGCCGGGCGTCGCTACGCCGTGATCCACTACTGGTACGGAGCGGAGAAGGATCATCCGTTCTTTGACTGGCAGTTCCTGTCCAACAAGCCTGCGTTCGGCTAGTCGGGCGCGGCAGCTTCTCCCGTATGCAACGATTTTAAACATGATGGCAACGAGGGTGGTGGGCTGGCGCTGTTGCGTTGGGCAATCGGGTGGCATGGCTGAACGATCGCCCGCCGGGGAGTCAGATGGCCAGGGCCAGCTCAGCGAACTCCGCCGGTAGCCGGTGATGGACCGGTACGTCGGTGGCGATGTCGTAGTGGCCGCGTCTGAGGTTCTGCACGAAGGCGTGGCCGGTAGCCAGGATCCGTGCTGATCGGATCGTCTGGATTCCGCGCATCGGCCGAAGCCTGGCTTTGAGTCGGCCATGGTCTGCCTCGATCGTGTTGTTCGCATACTGCTCGGTGTCGTGCAGGGCACCCGGGATGAGCTCGTCCAGCACACGCGGATAGACAGGCGCCCGGTCCGTGGTTACCTCGACCGGCACCGCCCCGGTGGCGAGCGCCCGGCGGAAGAACGCCCGCGCCGCGGTCAAATCGCGCCTGACGGACAGCCACACGTCGATGACCTGCCCGTACTGGTCGATGGCCCGGTACAGGTACGTCCACCGGCCGTTAACCTTGACGTAGGTCTCGTCGACGAACCATCGATCACCAGGGACACGACGGCATGTCCTCGCTGCTTCGACGAACTGCGGTGTCAACCGTTGGACCCACCGGTAGATCGTGACGTGATCGACCGTCCACTCCCCGCTCGGCGAGCAACTCCTCGACCTCACGGTAGGACAGGCCGTACCTCAGGTACCACCGCACCGCCACCGAGATCACCTCACGAGGGAAACGGAAACCAGCGAACGCGGAGACCGAAGGCGAGGTCACGACACAGTGTCGCGCCCGACCCGATCGACCAACGCAACAGTGCCGGTGGCGTTATGCACGCGTGTTGTCGCCGACTGCGAGGCCGCTTCGCCCCAGCTGTGTCGGTGGCCCATGCCACGCTCGGGCCTGAGACGAGGAGAAGCCATGCCAGCAGGATCGAACACCGGCCGCGACTCAGCGATGCCGCAGCTGGGCGACCGTCTAAACGACGCTGTCAAGGACCATCTCCGCGACGCAGCGGTCGTCCGGTCGATGATGAACCTCCTCGATCGCCCGGGCTGCCGCCCGATCGTCGTTGACGCGAATCGCCTCCGGGGCGAGATTCGTGCCCTCGCCCAGAGCGGCCACGACACGGCTCTCGTGACGCTTGCGAGGACAGGGTTCATGCGCCTGTTCACTGCCGGGCACGTTCTACGCGAGGTCGACACATACCGCGAGAAGTGGGCACATGACACAGGCACCCCTGTCACCGCGTACCAGGAAGCGTGGATGTCAGTGCTTCGCCCGCTCACCAACGAGGTGTCCTTCTCGCGGGATCTCCTCACTCCCGATGAACTCGCTCGCATCGAAATCCTGGATCAGCCGCAGCCCCTAGGCGACCCGGATGACGTCCCGACCGCGATCGCAGCGATGGTTCTCGGTGCCCCTCTCCTGAGCGGCGACTACGCCCCGCTCACCGCGGTCTACGGACCAGGCGTCGACATGAAGCAGCACGACGCCTACTTGAACGCACTGTTCGGCGGCGGCCGCGCCCTTGTCGTGTCGCAGTGGGGCCATGTCGCAATGATGCTGGCTCGACTCTTCGGCGGCCTCGGCACCTCCGGCATCCGGGCCCTCGCAGCCAGGACCGGCGCCGTCCCCCTTCTCATGGGCGCCGTCGGAGCCGTATTGATCGCCGCATCATCCGAGCGAACACGCGCATTGCTCGTCCGGTCGATAGACCCACTTCACGCCGCGGGCACCGCCCTGCTCGAGGTCTACGCGTTCTACAGGGACGCCGAGGCGGACTACGGACAACTCGCAGCACCCCTCCTGCAGGACCTGGACGCCTTGGCACCGCGCGTGGCAGCCGCGCGCGAGGCCGCGCGACGATCTGTCCTCGAACTCGCGGCCACCGCGACGGTCGTCCCTGCCGCCGATGCCTGACTCCGCCTTTCCTGTCTCTCGGCGTGAGCGCGCAGTACACGAACACATCGCTCGGGCGCGGTGCACTTATGCGACTGTTTCGGCGTGACGCGTTCCCTCCGGTCTTCGCTGGCGGGCGTCTACCCGTTCGTATCCCCTGAGCCAGATGGCGCCGTGGTGCTTCATGACGGCGACATCACAGTCCAGGTTGGCGAACGCACGATGGACGCGCAGGGACGCGTGTGGCTGAGCGTCAGCGACGGCCTCGACGTCAACTGGACGGTCGACGTGAGGGTCCCGCTCGGGGAGGTCGAGCTGCTGCTGGATAGGCCCGACATCGGCACCGTGAGGGTGACCGGCATGGTCAGCAACACCGGAGGCTCAGGGTATGTCCCCGCCGCTGGCCTAGGTGGCAGCGGCGGGCTGACAAGAGTCATCGTCCACTGGTTCAATCTGCCTGCGATGCTTCCGGCGGAACCGCTCGCGGTTCGTGGTGGGGCCTATGCGCGCCGGTGGGTGTGTGAGGCGATGGGGTGGAGGCTGACCGTCGACCAGCGGGAGGACCACAGCGTCGCCGTCGAGGAAGCCCGTGGTGCGTCCCGCGCAATATTCACACATGTGGGACACCTCGAGCGCGTCGACGGAGGGCCGTTCTCCACGAAGGACGCGAGCAAGGTGCTCCATGGATGGCAGGTGGCGTTCTCGTTCGCGACCGGCCGGTGGGTGGCACCGGCCCTCCCGGTCGGATTGGACGCCGAGGGCAAGTTCGTCTGGGAGGAATGGGGCCCGTGGCGGTGCAGCCGCTACCACGGCTACTTTCCGTGGTGGGACAGTCACCGCTCTCAGGACCTTTGCGAGCTGGGCCGTGCCTTCTTGGAGCACTGGCTCGACGAGGACCGGCACGATGCATTGCGGTACACGGCCTACCACGCGGTTTGTGCCAGCAGCGACCAAGCCACCCTTGAGGCCAAAGTGATGCTCGCGCAGGCCGGGTTCGAGTACCTCGCCTGGGTGACGAATGTGCTCGAAGGCGGCCGAAGCGCCGGCAAGTACAAAGACCTCTCGACGGACGAGAAGCTCTCGGAGATGCTTGACACGGCAGGCATCCCCCAAGACATCCCTGGTGAGTTTCGAGCACTCAGCTCGCTCGCGCCATCAGACAAGCAGACAGGGCCGAAGGCAATCACATGGCTGCGCAACCGGCTCGTTCACCCCAAGGACGCCGCTGAGCCCTACCGGGTCGAGTCCGCGCTGACCAACTGCTGGCTGCTTTCGCTGGAGTACCTGGACCTCCTGCTCCTCCGCCGCCTGGGGTACCAGGGGCAGTACTTACCCAGACGGCCGGACCGCTGGGCGCACGACTCAGTGACGGTGCCGTGGGCTCCCAGCACGGACTCGAAGTAGGTGACCGACGCCAAGCCCTGCATGTTCTGCTTCGCGGAACGTGGAGGCAGCATTAAGCGCAGCTCAGAGCACTTTGTGAGTCGCCCCGTCGCGGGCGCGTTCGGAATTGATCGGGACGCGGGGGAGGGGCACTGTTGCATTGAGCGATCCCGTGAAGGTCTCGCCGTAAATCTTGCGGTTCGGCGGCGCTCAACCTCCGCAGGGCGTCTTCTTTGTGACGACTTGGGCGGGCCCTGATGGCGCCGTCTGGGAC
>JAABUN010007698.1_pt1 | contig 11429 bp, 7 predicted proteins | sample 5559311 | NCBI WGS metagenome assembly JAABUN01 (sample SAMN10711877, study PRJNA513370) | rock metagenome | isolation source: Antarctica rocks | place: Antarctica: Victoria Land, Siegfried Peak sud | reverse complement strand
TCACGGCCGGGTCGCAGGTGACCGTGTTCGGCGGCGACGGGGACGATGTCGTGAGTGTCGCCGGGGGCACCGCGGTGACCGTGTTCGGCGGCACGGGGGACGACACCCTGGCGGTCACCGGCGGGTCGGACGTGACGGTGTTCGGCGGCGACGGGGACGACCGCATCACGTCCGCCGCCCCGATGGCCGCGGCCGTCAGCGTGTTCGGCGGCGACGGCAACGACGCGGTCGCCGTCACGGCCGGGTCGCACGTCACGGTCTTCGGCGGGACCGGCAACGACGCGATCACCGTCGCCGGGACGGTCGCCACGGACGTGACGGTGTTCGGCGGCGACGGTAACGACCTCATCGCGGTCGAGGCCGGGAGCGCCGTCACGGTCTTCGGCGGGACGGGAGACGACACGATCCGGGTGGCCGCCGCGGCGGGGACCGACATCACCGTGTTCGGCGGCGACGGCAACGACACCGTCCGGGTGGACGCCGGTTCCCTGGTGACCGTCTTCGGCGAGGCCGGGAACGACACGCTCGTCGCGGCCTCGGCGGCCGGCCGGCTGATCACCCTGTTCGGCGGGACCGGGGACGACACCGTGCGGGTGACGGCCGGGTCCGAGGTGACGGTGTTCGGCGGGGCCGGCAACGACACGCTGGCGGTCGAGGCCGGGGCCGGGACGGTCGTCACGGTGTTCGGCGGGTCCGGGGACGACACGCTGTCGGCCGTCGGCGGGGCGAAGGTCGTCCTGCTGGGCGACCGCGGCAACGACACCCTGACCACCGACGGGCTGTCCGACGTGACCCTGTTCGGCGGGGCGGGGAGCGACACCCTCGTCGGCAAGTCCGGGATCGAGATCAACCTCTACGGGGACGACGGCGACGACACCTACCGGGTGTTCGGCGGGGCCACGCCGACCCGCGTGCGGGTCAAGGAGATCCGGGCCGTCGGGGCCGAGTCGGAGGCGGGGGCCAAGGACACCGCCGGCGACTTCGCCGGCACCGACTACATCGACCGGCCGTCGTTCGGGTCCGAGACCCTCGACCTGTCCGCCTTCTACGCCGTCACCCTCGACCTCGGCCTCCTCGGCAGCGGGGCCGACCTCAGCGCCGGATGGCAGGTGCTGCGGGACCGGGTCGGGTTCGCGGCCACTATCGTCCTCCACGGGTTCTTCGAGAACGTCATCGGGACGGACGGCGACGACACGATTACCGGCAACCAGTTCGCCAACCGCCTCGACGGGGGCCTCGGGAATGACCGGCTCGCCGGCCTGGCCGGGGACGACACCCTGGCCGGCGGGGCCGGGGACGACACCCTCGTCGGGGGAGCCGGGAGCGATACCTACGCCTTCGCGGGGGCCGGCCTGGGGTCCGACACCGTCACCGAAGCCGCCGACCAGGACGCCGACACGCTCGACTTCACCGGGCTGAACGCGGGGGCCGTCGTCGACCTGTCCACGACAGGGCCGCAGGTTCTGGCGGGCGTCACGATCACCCTGTCCGACGCCCGCGGGCTGGAGAACGTGACCGGCACCCGGTTCGCGGACGCGATCACCGGCAACGCCCGCGACAACGTCCTGGAGGGCGGCGCGGGGGACGACACCCTGGCCGGCGGGGCCGGGGACGACACCTACAAGTTCGCCGGCGAGGGTCTCGGCACCGACACCCTCCGGGAGGCCGACGGCGGCGGCGCGGACCGGCTCGACTTCGCCGGGCTGGCCGGCGGGGCGACGATCGACCTGGCCGCGGCCGGGGCGCAGGCCGTCTCGCCGGCCGGGCTGGCGGTCGTGCTGGACGGCCCGGGCCGGTTCGAGAACGCGACCGGAACGGCGTTCGCGGACACGCTCCTGGGGAACGCCGCCGACAACGTCCTGACCGGCGGGGGCGGCCGCGACTACCTCGACGGCCGGGCCGGGAACGACACCCTCCGCGGCGGGTCCGGGCAGGTCGTCTACCTGGACTTCACCTCCTCCGCCGACCCGTGGGAGTGGGTCTACACGGCCGCCCAGCAGGGGGCGATCCGGGACACACTGGCGGCCGACTTCGCCCCGTTCGGGTACGCCATCGCCCTGGCCGCCCCGGCCGCCGGGCCGTTCCTGACCGTGGTATTCAACGACGACCAGGCCGGCGGCCGGGCCGAGGGCATCGACTTCCGCAACACCTCGCTCGGCGGCTGGGCGGCGGTCAACGTCAACGACCTCCTCGACGAGTTGGCCGCCGACCTGCCGGGTGTCGCCGTCGGGTCGGCCGAGTGGGCGGCCCGGGTGGAACGCCTGTCGGCGACCATCGCCGCCCACGAGATGGGCCACTCGCTGGGGCTGCGGCACGGGGACTCCTACGGGCCGATCGGGTCCGGCGTGAACACGGCCACGCAGGCGGCCCGGTACAACCTGGCACAGCCGCTGACCGGGGCCGCGGCCACCGGCCGGCACATCCTGGCCTCCCCGCAGTCGGTCGGGACCACCCTGGCCGACTCGTCGGGGGACACCTACCTGGGTGCCCGCGAGGCGGTCAAGCTGGCGTTCGCCGACACCGGGGTCACCCTCCGGGAGGCGCGGCCCGAGGCCGACGGCCACGGGTCGTTCGCCACGGCCGTCGGCCTCGGCCGGTTCTACGGCCTTTCGGTGCCGGACACGCTCCGGCAGGCGGAAGGCCCGTTCGGCACGGCCGACACGTTCTCCGTGGCCGCGGTGGCGGTCGTCGGGGCCATCGGCCGCGGCGCGGACGGCCGCAGCGAGGACGATGTCTACTCGTTCGCCGCGGGGGCCGGCGAGGTGTTCCACTTCGAGGTCAACTCCTACGACCTGGCCCGGACGGCCAACCCGATCGACTCGGTCCTCAAGATTTACGACGCGGCCGGCACGCTCGTGGCGGTCGTCGACGACGAGTTCGAGACGCCCGACGCGGTCCTCGTGGACTGGGTGGCCCCGGCCGCCGGCACCTACTACCTGGTGGTGGACACGTACACCCCGGACGGCGTCCGGGACTTCGACACCGGCTCCTACGAGCTGTTCGCCTACCGCTTCGGCGTCGGCGCGGACCTGGGCCTGGGCGACACCCTCGTCACCGGGTCGGGCGTCGACGTGGTGTTCACGAGCGCGGGGAACGACACGGTCGTCCTGTCCCCCGGCACGACGGCCAGCGTCCAGCAGGTCGGGGCGGCCCGGCCGACGGTCGTCGACCAGACCGCCGCCGACACCGCGCCGACCCTCACCCTGGCCGGGCTGCCGGCGGCATACACCGAGGGGCAGGCCGTCACGACCCTCCGGGCGGTCGGCGCGGACGCGGACGCGGGCGACCGGCTCACGTACCGGATCGACGCGACGCCCGGTTACCCCCTGCCCCCGGCCGTGTCGATCGACGCCGCGACCGGCCGGATCGACTGGACGCCGGCGGACAGCGGGACGTTCCGCTACCGCGTGGTGGTGACCGACGCCGGCGGGCTGACGGCGTTCCAGGACGTGACCGCCGTCGTCGCCAACGCCGCGCCGACGGCCGCCCTCGCCGCCGGGCCGGGGGCCGAGGGGTCGCCGGTCGGGTTCGCGTTCACCAGCCCGGCCGACGCCCCGGGCGACCTGGCGGCCGGGCTGCGGTACAGCTTCGCCCGGACCGTGTCGGGGCTGGCCACCGACTACACAGCGGCCGGGACCGCGTCGTCGGCGGCCTTCACCTTCACGGACCAGGGGAGTTACACGGTCTACGGCCGGGTGTTCGACAAGGACGGGGCCTCGACCGACTACACCGCGCAAGTGGCCGTGGCCAACGTCGCCCCGGTGCTGAGCGCCCCGGCGTCGGCGACGGTCGCCGAGGGGCAGACGTTCCGCGCGGCCGGCTCGTTCGCCGACCCCGGGGCCGACACCTGGTCGGCCACGGTCGATTACGGCGACGGGTCGGGCGTCCAGCCGCTCGCCCTGAACCCGGACAAGACCTTCGCCCTGTCCCACGCCTACGGGGATAACGGGGACTACACGGTCTCCGTCTCGCTGTCCGACGGGTTCGCGACCTCCCCCCGCACGATCATCGCCCATGTGACGAACGTGGCCCCGACGGCGGTCGTCAGCCAGTCCGGGACGGTTGCCGAGGGCGGATCGGTGACGGTGTCGGCCGCCGGCACCGACCTCCCGGGCGACCTGGCGGCCGGGCTGCGGTACAGCTTCGCCCGGACCTCGGACGCCCTGGCCGGCAGCTACACGGCGGCCGGGACCGCGGCGGCGGCGGCCTTCACCCTCGCGGACGACGGGACGTACACCGTGTACGTCCGCGTGTTCGACAAGGACGGCGGGTCCGCCACGTACACGACGCTCGTGACCGCCACCAACGTCGCCCAGACCGTGGCCATCACCGGCTCGCCGGCGGCGGTGACGGCCGGCACGCCCGTGGCCCTCAACGGCACCGTCACCGACCCCGGGGCGGACGGCCCCTTCGCCTACCGCTGGTCGGTCGCCCTGAACGGGTCGCCGGTCGTCCCCGGCGGCCCGACCGACCGGCCGGCGTTCGCCTTCACGCCGACCGGGGGCGGCACCTACGCCGTGACCCTGACGGTGACCGACAAGGACGGGGTGGCCGTCTCGGCCACGACGACCCTCTTCAGCCTGAGCCTGGCGGTCGCCGGCCCGGCCGGGGCCGTCCGCGGCCAGGAGCGGCTCTACACCTTCTCGGCCCCGGCGGGGGCCGCGACGTACACCTACTCGATCAACTGGGGCGACGGCTCCCCGGTCCAGGTCGTGACCGGCGGCTCGGTTCGGCCGGTGGCCCACACGTACACCGACGACCGGACGTACACCGTCTCGGCCACCGTCACGGCTCAAGGGGTGACAAGTCGGCCGGCCACCCTGGCCGTCGCCGTCGACCTGTTGGCCGTCCAGACGGACGCCGACGGGCGTAAGGTGCTGGTCATCGGCGGGAGTACCGGGGCGGACGACATCCGCGTGCGGACGAAGCCGAACGCCCCGGACACCATCATCGTGACCGTCAAACAGCGGGACTTCGAGTTCCGCTTCCGGGGGACCGCCTCCAACCCGGCGACCGACCCGATCGGCCGGATTACCGTCTACGCCCAGGCCGGGAACGACAAGGTGCGGATCGACGACGACGTGGCCATCGACGCCGTACTCGTCGGCGGGGACGGGGACGACCTGCTCCGGGGCGGCCGCGGGAACGACATCCTCCTGGGGGGGGCCGGGGACGACCTGCTCGTCGGCGGGGAGGGCCGGGACCTGCTCGTCGGCGGGACCGGGGCGGACAGCCTCTACGGGGGGGACCACGACGACCTGCTGATCGCCGGCTTCACGCTCTTCGACGCCGACCCCGCGGCCCTGCGGGCGGTCCTGGCCGAGTGGACCTCCACCCGGACCTACGCCGAGCGGGTGGCCAACCTCCGCGGGACCGGGACCGGCCCCCGGCTCAACGGCTCGGTCTTCCTCACGGACGCGACCGTCAAGGACGACAACGCCCGGGACCAGCTCAAGGGCGAGAACGGCTTCGACTGGCTCTTCTACAACAAGGACGGAGAGAGGGGTACGGCGATCGATTCCGTCGATCTGGCCAACGGCGAGGCGTGGACGGACATCGACTTCTAGCCCCGGGCTGCTAGGCTGTTCCGCGGGCGGGGGGCCGCACCCGCCTCCCCCGCGGGCCAGTGTAGGCCGCCACGATGCACGTCCTGTTCTACCACCAGAACTACCCGGCCCAGTTCGGCCACGTCGCCGCCCGGCTGGCGGCCCGGCCGGGATACCGCGTGGCGTTCGCGTCCCGCGAGGGGCCGACCGACATCCCGGGCGTCGACCGCATCACCTACACGCCGGTCGGCGGGGCGACCGAGGCCACCCACTACTGCGCCCGGACGTTCGAGAACCTGGTCGCCCACGGCCACGGCCTGTACGAGGCGCTGAAGGCCCGGCCGGATGTCACGCCCGACCTGGTGGTCGGGCACTCCGGGTTCGGCACGACGGCGTTCCTGCGCGAGCTGTACCCGCGGGCGCGGTTCGTCAACTACTTCGAGTACTTCTACCACACCACCGGGTCGGACATGGACTTTCGGCCGGACGCCCCTCCGACCGAGTTGGACCGCATCCGGGCGCGCGCCCGGAACGCCGGGCTGCTGCTGGACTTAGACCACTGCGACGCCGGGTACTCGCCGACGGCGTGGCAGCGGGACCGGCTGCCGGCCATCTACCGGCCCAAGGTGCGGGTTCTCTTCGACGGCGTCGACACCGCCGTGTGGCGGCCGGGGCCGCGGGAGCCGCGGCGGGCCGGCCGGTACGAGTTCCCGGCGGGCGTCAAGCTGGTCACCTACGCGGCCCGCGGCCTGGAGTCGGTCCGCGGGTTCGACGTGTTCATGCGGTTCGCCAAGGCGCTGTGCCGCCGCCGGGCGGATGTCCGGTTCGTGGTGGCCGGGGGCGACCGGGTCCACTACGGCGGCGACCAGAAGCGGACCGGGGGGGCGTCGTACAAGGAGTGGGTGCTGGCCCGGGACGACTACGACCTGTCGCGGTTCGCGTTCCTGGGGACGGTGCCCCCAGCCACGCTGGCCCGGCTGTTCCACCTGACCGACCTGCACGTCTACCTGACGGTCCCGTTCGTCCTGAGTTGGTCGCTGTTCGACGCCCTGGCGTGCGGGGCCGTCGTCCTGGCGTCGGACACCCCACCAGTCCGGGAGGTCGTCACCCCCGGCGGCACCGGCCTGCTGCACGACTTCTTCGACCCGGAGGGCATGGCCGAGTCGGCCGACCGCGTCCTGTCCCGGCCGGCCGACTACCGGCCGCTCGCGGCGGCCGGCGTCGAGCTGATCCGGACCCGCTACAGCCTGGACGTGTGCCTGCCGCAGCTCGCGGCATTTTACACGGACGTGGCGAACGCGGCGGAGGGGGGCGGCCTTCCGGGGTAACCGGACCGGAGCAATCACCCGGTGCCGATGTGAGAGCGCCGGGCGAAAAAGCGCAACTCACGTATCGAGGGCAAAACGAACACGCACGCCCCCGGCCCGCCCTCCCCGTGAGGGGAAAGCGAGTCGGGGGGCGGGGAGCGACAGCCACCGGGTCCGGGGGACAACCGACCCGGCGGCCGCCGTGCGTGGGCCGGGGTGGACTACTTCGGGGTGACGGCCGGCAGCCGCTCCGGGGCCGGCATGGCCATCGGGGCGTTGCCGCCCATGACGCCGCTCGGAGCGACCGACGCCGGGACGCCGGTGGCCGGGCCGCCGATGACCGGGTACGGGTTGCCCGGCGGCACGATGACCGCCGATTCGGGGTGGTTGGTACAGTCGCACTTGCCGGCGACCGGCGACGACCGGGACGACGACGACCGGCAGCCGACTAAACCGAAGGAGGCCGTCAGTACACCGCACACGAGGAGTGATTTTCGCATCGGGGGTCCGTCCGTGAAGGGGGGAACGGCCGCCCGCGGCCGGGGCCGGCGTCAGGGTGGCTAACGCCGGCCCCGGCCACAGGACGGGGTTGAAGGCGGACCGGCCCGCATCCGTGCGCGAACCGCTTCGCCCCCGCCGACCCGGCCGACCGGCTCCTGCCGAACGACCCGACCGACGCTAACTGTTTCGTCCGCCCGCCCCCCCGGGCTTGACCGGAAGTGCCGGTTCGCACGTCCCGCGTCAGTTGCGCCCTAGACTACCCGGCCGGCGCGATGGGCAGACTCAGGGGGCTAACACCCCCCCGCTCGCCGGGACCGCTAACCCCCGAGAACTTCGCCCCGATGGACGCCATCATCCTCGCCGCCGGCAAGGGCACCCGCCTGCAGCCGCACACCCTGACCACGCCCAAGCCCCTGCTCCCGGTGCAGGGCCGGCCGATTCTGGACTGGATCGTCGGGGCGTTGCCGCCCGTCGACCGGCTAATCGTCGTCGTCAACTACCTGGCCGGCCAGGTCGAGGACTACCTCGAACGGCAGTCGCACGTCCGCCGGTGGACGGCGGTTCGGCAGTCGGAGCCGCGCGGGACCGGGGACGCGCTCATGGCGTGCAAGGATCACGTCCAGTCCGACCGGGTGCTGGTACTCAACGGCGACGACCTGATCGGCCGGGCCGACCTGGCGAACCTCGCGGCCACCGACTGCGGCATCCTGGTCCACCCGGTGGCCGACCCGGCGAGCTACGGCATCGTCTTCCGGCACGCCGACGGGACGCTCAAAGAGCTGATCGAGAAGCCGGCCGGGCTGACGCCGCCGCAGTTGGCCAACATCGGCGGCTACCTGTTCCCCCGCAGCGTGTTCGACCTGACGCTGCCGCTGTCGCCGCGGGGGGAGTACGAGATCACGGACGCGGTCAGCCAACTGGCGGCCGCGGGCGGGTTCGCGGTGGTGGAAGCCGGGTTCTGGCTGCCGATCGGCACGACCGAGGCGTGGGACGCGGCTCAGACGGCGGACTTAGCGGCGGCGGGGTGAGACCCTGAAGACCCACCGACGTTCGTCGGTGGGTTTTGTCCATGCGACCTTACCGCTCGAATGCCGCGTCCCCCAGCCCCTGGTTGAACTTCAGCCCGACGTAGCTCTGCACCTCGATCAGTTCGCCGGCCGCCTCGCCGGGCTTCGGGGCGTCGTAGGCCTCGAACCGGACCGGCAGCTTCGTCTCCTTGTCGACGTACAGGACGCACTTCGGGGCGTATCGGGCCGGGTGCTGGCGGTCGGCGTACACCTCGAACCGCGTCACCGGCCGGCCGGCGAACGTGAACTCGGCCGCGGTGATGGCCGCCGGGGTGCCGACCTTGGCCTCGACGGCGACGATCCTCTCGACCCGGTCGAGCATGGCCAACAGCCCGACCTCGCCGGCCGGGTGGCGGGTGTGGGCCAGCACCTTCGGGTGGTCGGCCGGGAGCGTCTGGAACCCGCGCACACCCTCGATGCCCGCCGGCTTGAACCGGACCGTCCGCGCCTTCCCCGGCATGTAGCTCGTCTCCTCGCCGGACAGCGCCAGCGGCTTGACGACTTTGACGTTCACGCACCGCGGGGCGACCCGGACCCGCACCTCGGCCGTCTGCTCGGCGAGCAGCTTGCCGGCGACCCGCTCTTGGCGGACGAGGAAGCCGATGTAGTCGCGGGTCATGGAATGGGCGGCCCGGGCCTCGGCCGCCATCTTCGGGAACAGCTCGCCCCCCTTGAGGGGCACGACCGCCAGCTCGACCTTGGCGACGGACGGCGCGACCGCCACCGGGGCCGCGACCGTGTCGGCCGGCGGGATCGTGTCCGGCGGCCCGGCGACCGCGCCCCCGGCCACCCCGAGTGCCACTACCCCCGCCCAGATGCTTCGGCGTGCCATGCGACCCCCCCGCGAATGTCCGTCCGGAACTCGGCGGGGGCGATAGCTCGGACGCGGCGACGTGTCAAGGGCGGGCGGGGAAACGAAACCGCCCGCCGCGGCCCCGAGGACCACGACGGGCGTCACTGTCTGTCCCTGCCCCTTATCCGCTGTCCCCTCCGACATTAGTCGTTCGACCGGCCGAAGCCGATGAACAGCCGCAGGATGTAGAAGAACATCATGGCGACCGAGGCGAACAGGGCTAGCGACGCGGCGACGTACTGGCCGCTGTGGTAGCGGTGCATGACGTTCGACGTGTCGTAGACGATGAACCCGCCGGCCAGGGCCACCATCGCCCCGGCGAACACCAGACCCATGTTGAACCCGAACACCATCGACGCGATGACGACGCCGAGCGCGGCGAACGACAGGACGGCCAGGATCGGCCCGAGGAACGAGAAGTCCTTGCCGCTGACGAACACCGCGGCGGTCAACGCCCCGAACACCGCGAGGGTGACGATGCCCGCCTGGGCCGCCAAGTGCTGGCCGGGGAACTGCCGCTCGGCGATGTACAACAGCGGCAGGAAGATGACGGCTTCGAGCAAGACGTACAGGCCGAGGCCGGCGTACTGCATGGCCCGCGACCGGGCCGAATTGGCCATCATCTGGGCCGCGTACCCGCCGCCGATGAAGGCGACCATGAGGAGCAGGTACGACATCCGGGTGGTGAACAATTGGCCGATAATCGCGTCGGCCGCCCCGCTGCCGAAGAGGGCCGCCTCGATGGCCACGAACGCGAAAATCGCCCCGGCGACGTGGCCGTAGGTCCGCTTGACGAACGTCGCCCGCTCGGCCGCCGGGCTGTGGGCGACGGCCGCCCCGTACCCGCGGTCGAGGCTCTCGTCGTAATTCGCGCCGTATGCCATTGGGGTGCGCCCGCCGCAGCGGGCCTCCTGAGAGGTTGGGTACGCTAGAATCTTATCCGGGTCGGGCCGGTCCGTGCAACCCGCGCGCCGACACCGTATCAGATTCGCCCCGCCCCCGCCCGGATTCCGAGGATTCGCCCGTGCCCGCCGAGATCGTCCGCGTCGTGACCGAGACGTTCGACCAGAACACGTATTTGGTGTGGGCACCGGGCGAACCGACCGCCGTCGTCGTCGACCCTGGATTCGACACGCCACAGATATTGAATGAGTTGCGGCGGCGGAACTTGGGGTGCGCGGCGGTCCTACTCACCCACGGCCACGTCGACCACATCGCCGGGGTGGCGGCCGTCAAGCAGGCGTTCCCGCTGGCCCCGGTCGTCATCGGCACCGGCGACGCGGCCATGCTGACCGACGCGGAGTTGAACCTGAGTGCCGCCTTCGGCGTCCCGGTCACCGCTCCACCGGCCGATCGGTTGGTGACTGGCGGGGACGAATTAACCTTCGCCGGGCTGACGTTCGCCGTCGCCGATCTGCCGGGCCACTCGCCGGGGCACGTCGTCTATCACATCGTCGGCGAGCTAGAAGTGTTGGGCGGGGACGTGCTGTTTGCCGGCGGCGTCGGCCGGACCGACTTCCCAGGCGGCAGTCACGCGCAACTGGTGCGGGGCATCCGCGAAGTCCTGTGGCCGCTGCCGGACGAGACGACCGTCCACCCCGGCCACGGCCCGGCGACGACGATCGGGGCGGAGAAGCGCACGAATCCGTTCATCGACTGAGGGCGGAAGACCCACCGATGGTCATCGGTGGGCTTTGCCCCCGGAAACGACTATGCCTGCCGCCGGCCGAACCACCGCGGCGGGTAGAAGACGAACGCCTGCAGCACCACCACCATCATCGCCAGGTACAGCGTGGTGAAGAACGATTCGTCCTTGCCGTCGATGAACAGCAGGTCGTGCAGCAGCCGGCCCATGAACGTGTCGCCCGTCTGGACGGCTAGCCCGCCGGCGGCCCGGAGTTGCTCCTCCCAGATGGTCAGCGGGCACCGCCAGCCCATGACCGCCTCGACGGCGACGATGGCCATCAGGAGCAGGTGCGACCAGCGGAAGTACGGGTTCCGCCCCCACGACCACTTGAACGCCCCGGCCGTCAAAATGGCGACCTGGCCGAGGATCACATAGGCGACATACGCGACGTGGGTAGCCACGACGATGTCGGCCAGGATGCCGTACATGAACCCCTCCCGCGGGCACGATGAGGATGGAAGCGCGTGG